>Ga0315282_10005198_pt1 | contig 22268 bp, 24 predicted proteins | sample YL17G07_20_MG_FD_203693 | JGI IMG/M metagenome (GOLD analysis project Ga0315282, IMG submission 203693) | Sediment microbial communities from Yellowstone Lake, YNP, Wyoming, USA - YL17G07_20 | ecosystem: Environmental > Aquatic > Freshwater > Lake > Sediment | place: USA: Wyoming | collected... | reverse complement strand
GAAGAGGACGATGTATGAACCTGAGCAATTTCCCGGCTTGATTTACCGGATGGATGAACCGAAAGTTGTTATGCTCCTCTTCGCAAGCGGAAACTTTGTCTGTACTGGAGCGAAGAAGGAGGAAGAAGTTCACTATGCCGTAGCCAAACTTCAGGAGACGCTTGAGAGTAAAGGGCTCGTCAGCTATAAGTAGGCAGTCGAAATAGCGCGTGCTTATTATGTTAGGTAACCGGTAGCTGTTCTTGCTAACACTTACTGTTGCAGTTACGATTTAACGTTATTATTAGTGGTATGTTCTGCGAGCGATGGCAAGCAGTGACAAGTGCGTCGTCGTCGCATTAGCTGGTGAGCAACAGAATTTGAACCGTTCAACTAGAGTACTAATTCATGTCGGGCAGCGCGCGCTTGAGAATGAATCAGACTACAATAGACCAATCAGTGCCATCGAAGGCCAATTCTTATTAGAAACTCACAATCTTAAGAGTCATTCAAGCGGGTGGAGGGCCTCCCCCCTGTTCCGCTTTAGAAACCCCGGGAGGGAGGTTAGAAATGCGAAAGATTAGTACAAGAGATATTGCTCTCTGCATAGTCTGTTGTGCTCTCTACGCGGCGTTGGTAAACGTTTTCGCACCGATAAGTTCTCAGCAGATCCAAGTGCGTGTTGCCAATGCTTTGATCGGGTCGGTTCCTCTGCTGGGCTGGCCAGCGGTTTGTGGGCTAGCGTTGGGCGTGTTTCTTGGCAACCTGACGAGCCCCCTCGGCCCGATTGATCTTTTGAGTACGTTGCCTTCGTTTCTCGGCCTCCTCATAGTGTATAGGCTGAGGCAAGTGAGTGTTCTTCTTGGGCTGCAGATCTACAGCACACTCGTCTCCATTTGGGTGGCATTCATGCTGAACTTTGCCTTTCAACTCCCATACATAACTACGTTTGCATACGTCTTCGTGGGCGTGACCATTGCCACCACGGGTTTAGGCTACATACTCTACAAATCCCTTTCCAAACTAGGAATTACGTATTTGCTGAAGGAGAGTTAGAAGATTATGAAGGTTGTAGTCATTCTCTCCGGCGGACCTGATAGTGCGACAGTCGCATACCGCGCTAAATCTCAAGGCTATGATGTATATGCGATCACGTTCGATTATGGCCAGATAGCATCCAAAGAGACATCTCACGCAAAGATTATCGCCAAGAAACTTGGCGTCAGTCATAAAATTGTTGATCTATCATCGTTGAGAGACGTTTTTGGAGAGGCTACCGCATTGATGAATGAAACCATTCCAATGCCCTCAGAATTCAAACCAGTGATAATTGTTCCCTTTAGAAACGCCATATTCCTCTCTGTAGCAGTCGCCTACGCGGCATCAATAGGAGCCATTAAGGTCTTGTATGGGGCACATGGATCTGATGCGCCCCATTATCCGGATTGCAGGGAAGAGTTCTACCGTGCTTTCCAGACAGCGGCCAGACTCGGTACAGAGACCCAAATAGAGATTGATGCACCATTTCACAGAATGAAGAAATCAGAGATACTTACGTTCGGAGCTAAATTGGGCGTACCCTATGAGTTCACATGGAGTTGCTATTTGAATAAGGATCTGCATTGTGGAGTATGTGAATCATGTTTAAACCGCAAGAAAGCCTTCGCAGATGCAAAACTGGATGACCATACACCTTATGAAAAATGAATGCTGAGAGGGATGACAGGCCGAATCAATTAGTCGGCATTATGAAATACCTGCGCGCGCGTAACTAGTACTCCTCCACTCGTCTCGGCTTCTGTTGCTCCTCTTTCTCTATCACAAAGACTGACTGCTCAGACTTACCAGACGTCGTCACATTCTTTTTTGATGCGTCAGTTGTGTATCCGCATTTTACACAGACCAGCACAACTTCACCACTCATTTTTCCCAAAACTAAAATCTTGCTATAGTGAGAACAAAACTCCATCATCAGCCACCTCCAAGCTTCGTGAATTCAGCTGCAATCCTGGCTTGAGACTGATGGCCTTGTTACTACACTATACAGATTCACTTTGGCTTCTTCAAAGCTTGATTGAGAAAAATCACTCAACAATGCCCTTCGTATAGGCGGAGAATTGTTACGTGACATATGCTTAATCGTTGATAGCCATCTACAATACTTCTTGAGAGCACATGTCCAACTAGTAGAATAGAGGCCTTGAGAATGGCGAAGGTACCGTTTGACTGAATATCTCCAAGATGGATACAACGCTCATTCTTCCGCCTCGCAAATACATACTGAATGAAATAGATCTCTGAGTACTCTTTGACAGGGCGGCAACACATATATTAGTTCCGATCTATCGCAAACTTCCATTGCAGTGCGCGCGACACTGGACTCAGCGTAGTTAAACTCTACCATCTTCTGGAATATCCGAACCTCATCAAGTGAGACGTCAGAAACGTGGTTATGCCCACCGCCACACCAATAGATGGGAGTAGGAAGTTACCAACAAGACTAGCGCGCGCTTCCTCGAGCGACTCAGTCTCCTTTACGCGCGCTCTTTCCCGCAATTGCCATACCAATCAGGACGCCCACTGCCAGAGCGATAAGCGCGACTTCCACTGGCTTCTCACCCATACGCTCTCTTATCTCGGCCGTTCGCTCCTTCAGTCGAGCTTCCTTCAGTCTTCTCAGAGCGTCGTCACGTAGCCTTCTGGCTGTTACCAGTTTGCCAGGCTTCGCAGTTTCTTTCTCACTCAATGTCTTCACCTCTTATTTTGTTCATTTCCCAGGCCTCCAGAACAACAGAAAGTGAATCCTCGTAAGCTTGCAAGTAGTCGTCGGCGTCACGACTGCCTTCATCTCTGCTTGCAGAATATAAATAACGTTTGCTAATTGTTCCGATACCTCTCCTCGAGCACGCGCTAATGCCCCGCCTGTGGGCGAATAGACGCATGCCAAACATACTCATCCAGGAGCAAGAGATAGAAGAGAGACCTTCACATAGGCGCGCTGCTTTATCAACATCAGACATTGTGAAGTAGTGGGGTACGTGTGTTGAATGCCGATGCCTAGTGGATGTTACCTTTGAAGATTGGCATGATGGGAGCTTGGAACCTTGATGCAGGTGCCTCCGTCCACGCCGAGCTCATAGGAAGAGAATGGGTTAGAGAAGGGCATGATCTCCGGCTCTATTCCTATCTTCAATCAGGTTTCCATGGAACCACATTCGTTGGAGAGGATGAGAACTACGTCACTAGGTGTTTCCAAGTCAGTATATACCTTGATCCTCGACCAATATTGAATTCTGATCACGATATTTTCGTTGTACAGAACCTAGGTATGCTTCCAAGAGACGAGTTGAAGAAGATCTTTCACCGCATCAGAAAAAAAGCTAGAACCGTGAACATAATACATGAGGCTAAACTTCCCTCCGACCCTTCATTCTACCAGTTTCAATGGGAATCGATAGTCTGCTTCGACCAGCGATACAGAAAGTTTCTTCGGGAGGCCTTTCTGGAAGAGATAATCGCTGTCATACCCTACCCATGTCACCCTGTTGTAAAAGGGAATAAAATGGAGGCCAGACAGAAACTGGGTCTGCCGCTGAATAGGGTAATCCTGCTGGTATTCGGTCAACACGTCAAGGAAGACCTTGAGTTGCTGCAGAGCATCTCAACGTTGGGAAGACGCTACCCCATCCTACTCCTAGTAGTCAGTATCCATGCACCAAATCGGATAGTGGCCAGCAACATTCAGGTGGATATCAGGAACGAAGCTCCGAACATAGGGAGGCTCTACGACTACATGCACGCCTCCGACGCTCTCATTATCAATAGACAGGTTGAGACGAAAGCAGTCGTTTCGAGCACAGCCCATCAATGCCTTGGTTCAGGCTGCCCAATCATAGCGTTGGACTCACCATTCTTTGAGAACTTCCATAAGGAGATCCTAAAGTACAGAACAGCGGATGAATTCGAGGCATGCGTCATTGAGGTCATGGAAAGCGGTAACATGTTGGCGAAAACTATCCAAGCAGCGGAAGAGTATGTCAGGAAGAATACGGCTGAGAAGATAGCTGAGATATACATCAAATTATTCCAGAAACTCTAGCGCACGCTAGCTGGCAGCTGCCAGGTTGGGACTGAGCTGCACAAGATCATAGCACCGATGGCAATGTGTAAATCATCTTTAAGATCCTCGGCTCCTGGCTCTTCCTAGATGGAGTACTGAGCATCCTGTTCTATGAGAATCAGAGCTTCAAGGAGCATCTTGTCAGAATCGTAAGATCCGGCATCGGCATCTTCTTCTTCCTCTCCTAAGATATCATCGTCATCTTCTTCTTCCTCTCCTAAGATATCTTCAGGACTAAAGGCGCCGCCTCCATACCTTGGTATTCGCTTGTTGCATTCTGAGCATACCTGCTTCTGCTCAAGCAGTATTTCCCCAGGGCCTGGACCTTGGGCCCTAACCATTTTCTGACAGTGGGGACAGTACACGAGACTTTCCAGACGTCTCACCTCCCTTTGTACTCACCCTAAGTTATCCCACTGGTGCACTTAAGGCGCTTTGCCAAAGAGGATCCTTAGCGCGCGCTAGCCCGTAGCGCGCGCGCTTAATCCATAAACGTCGTATCCTTCTTTCAAGGCGTGAAGAGCGGTGTATGCAAAGCACATGCTTGTCCACAATCCAGAAATGACTAGTTTCTTTCTCCCTGTTTTCTTGACAGCGTTCCATGTTCTCTCGTCTTCAAAAGCATCAAAACTCGGTATCTTTCGTGCAAATACTTCCTGCTTGGGAAACAAACCGGCAATTTCTGGAATGAACTCTCCCAGAGATTTGGGATTGATCGATGACAGAACGACGGGAACTCCTAAGATGTTTGCAGCTTTTGCTGAGCATATTGCCGCTTTCTTGATTACAGTTTTGTCCCCTGAACTGACACTCTTGAACATCGAAGGTTGATAGTCAACTAAGACTAAGACACTGTTTTTGTCAGTCAGCAGGTCCAACTTACCGTCTTTAGGGTTTGCCGTTGCAGCCGCCAAATTGAAGTCATCACTAGAGTATTTCAGATTTTTGGGCATCTGCAGCTGCAGCTTAAGAGATAGAGAGCAGACCGAAACTAGTTGCGACTATATAGAAATAAACATAACAAGGTAAACATAGTAATCCATTTCATTATCTGGAGTTTTCACAACAATTTCTTTTCCAACCATGCTTATAGTTTGGGCTGCTCTCCTGTGGGTGAGCGTACTTGCTCAAAGACATCCTGCAGGAGTGGGATCAGAAAGAGCGGAAACCATTCCTGGCACGCTTGAAAGGGAGAATGCTGGGAAGCCGTCCTCTACGAGAGAGGATAATATTCTGCATTTACCGCCTTACGGTCGAAAAGGACAAGCTAGAAGTAGTGATACTGAAGCTTAAGCGTCGTGACAACGAACTAAAGGACAAATGTAACAGTGCCCAAGCTGCAAAAGATGAGGCTAGAGCTTCAATCTACGCTACTGAATGTCATGAGATAAGAAAGATCTTCAAGATTATCTATCACTGCAAACTGACAATTGAACAGGTAATACTCAGACTTGAGACCATTGGATTATTTGCTGACATAGCTGCCTCGATTACGGTTCCGATAACGCTCATTCGGGACGTTAGACATAGGCTCTCAGGCTTCATGCCGTCAGCCTCTGCCAGAATAGGCGAGGTAGCCTCTGAGTTGGAAGACATCATAGTGGTAGCGGGGAGAGTTGAGTCAGCCACTGACCAAGCATCAATGATGACTGAAGAGGCCAAAAGAATACTTGCTGAAGCGCAGGTCGTCGTCGAGGCAAGATCCAAGGACGTATTCCCCGAGATTCCAGACGAACTGGAACGCGAGCCAGAGCTGATCTGATTGCCCGCCAGAATGTTCTGAGTGCCGAGTATTCATTGCTCTACAGACGCTTCTGCAATATTTGCTAGTGTCAACGGGTCGTCTGTTTGTGTCAGTCTGCGCGCGATTGGTTCAAGATCGACGAGCGATACTACCTGCTTGTCAGGTGGAGTCGGCAACTGTCAGGTTTAGAACCACTTCTAGCGCGCGCTACACATGTATCTCAAATATATCAATGTGATTCATATAGACGCCCTACGCATCACATGCATCACTTACGATTACTATATGTTATAGAATTGATTGCACTGCTCATAGGGTGAGACAAGGATGAGCAAGAATCCAGCTCAGAACAGAAAGAATCCAGCCATTATCATAATCGCGATAGTATTAGCGGCAGCCATATTTGGATCAGCAACCACCCTACTCAACCCCCAGGCCACGAAAACGATCCCTCAAATATCACCCACGGCATCTCTGCCCATGGTTACTGCACCCCCCGCTAAGACAACACCGTCACCAACCTCTACAACTGCGGTACAGAAATACAGCATAAACCAGAAGGGTTCCGACACATTACTGGCCCTAGCTCAGATATGGGCTGAGGTCTACATGAGCAAACACCCCGAAGCACAGATAGCTGTGAGTGGAGGTGGAAGCGGCACAGGTATTGCAGCACTGATCAACAAGCAGGTAGACATGGCAGATGCCTCCAGATCGATAAGAGACAAGGAGATCTCTGATGCGAAGGCCAACGGAGTTGACCCAGTAGAATGGAAGGTGGCTGTTGATGGAATCGCAGTCATCGTTCATCCGAGCAACCCAATCAAGACCCTGACACTCATACAACTCAAAAGCATCTATAATGGAAGCTACAAGAACTGGGAGAACGTTGGAGGCAAAGATGCACCCATCATAACCTATGGCAGACAGTCAAACTCAGGCACCTACATCTACTGGCAGGAACACGTCCTAAAGAATCAGAACTGCAGAACGGACATGCAAGCCCTAAACGGCAACTCCGACATTGGTGACGCCGTAGCAAGAGATCCTAACGCCGTCGGATATGTCGGAATTGCTTACGCAACTGCACGCAAAGCTGAAGTCAAAGTCCTTTCCATTCAAGACAAAACTGACCAACCCTTCTACGATCCCACACCTGAAAACATCGTCAGTCGCAAATACCCCATCTCAAGATACCTCTTCATATACACCAATGGAATCCCTACTGGCGGCAGCAAGGAATATCTGAAGTTCATAGTAGGCGACGACGGACAGAAAGTAGCCGAAGAAGTTGAGTATGTAGCTCTGCAGCCGGAGACTAGACAAGACCAATTAACCAAGCTGAAGTAGGTAATATGCCCAGTTACCGATTACCTTTTTTGGCTCCAAGAGATCTACGGATTACTTGGATAATAGAATGTCACGATCCCTTCTGACGAGAAGAAAGACCTACAGCACCGGCGAGAGAATCATAGAATTCGCGCTCGTTTTATCCGCATGCGCATCGGTCACAATCCTAGCTTTAATCTTCACGTTCCTATTCAGAGAAGGAATCCCAGCTTTCAGAGAGATCACACCAGCAGAATTCTTCTTAGGAACGATATGGCAAGTTCAAGCAGCCGAGCCGAGATACGGCATTCTTCCCCTCTTGGCAGGGACCACTTTGGTCACAGCTGGAGCGATGACAATAGCCACACCACTAAGTCTGATGTGTGCCGTCTACGTTGCAGAGGTAGCTAGCTCCACATTGAAAGAACTAACAAAACCCTTTATCGAGTTGCTCGCAGGTATCCCATCGGTAGTCTTCGGGTTTGTCGCCCTCACCGTACTGGCAGACATCACACATCAACTGACTGGCTCAGTCTATAGGCTCAATGCTTTGAACGGGGCAATCGTCCTCGCAGTAATGGTTGCCCCTACAATAATCAGCATCTCAGAAGACGCCATTACATCCGTCCCAAAAGAGTACCGAGAGGCCGCATATGCATTGGGGGCGGACAAATGGGAGACCACAAGCAAAGTCGTCTTTCCATCCGCACTATCAGGGATAATGGTTGCAATTATGCTCGGACTTGGCCGGGCAATCGGGGAGACAATGGCAGTCCTGATGGCCACGGGCAACGCACCTTTGCTGACCTTTGACATACTAAGTTCGGTTCAGACTATGACTGCGGCAATAGCGATAGAGATGGGAGAAGTCACTTTCGGGTCAGCACACTTCCACGCTCTCTTTGCAGTCGGACTAGTACTTCTTGTCATAACGTTCTTTGTAAACATTGTCGCTGAGGCTCTGCTGAGCAGATTCAGGAGTATTCGATATTGAAGCTCAGAAAGCTTAAGGCCCACTTAGCGTTTGCAGCCATTCGAGCCTCGATGCTAGTTATAGTCGGCTCAGCCTGCCTCATTCTCGGATATCTTCTGATAAACGGATTTAGAGTCATCAGTTGGTCATTTATTACTGAAGATCCAAGACAGGGGATGACAGCGGGCGGAGTTTTTCCAGCCATCTTCGGAACCGTTTACTTGATGTTTCTAACACTTCTTATTGCTTTACCTATTGGAATCGCTTCAGCGATCTATTTCTCAGAATACGTGGGAGCAAGAAGCTCAGGAATTGCAGTGGTTATGAGATCTGCAACGAGCATGTTGGCCGGTGTTCCTTCGATAGTGTACGGCCTCTTGGGCCTAGGCTTGTTCGTTCTTTTGATGCGTTTTGGATTCAGCCTTCTCTCAGCTGCTCTCACCCTGAGTTTTCTGACTCTCCCAGTAATTATCGCAGCTTCGGAGGAAGCGCTTCACAGCGTGCCTCTTTCTTACAGGGAAGCCGCCCTCGCTCTTGGGGCGACAAAGTGGCAGGCAATCAGGCATGCAGTCATACCATACGCTATTCCGGGAATAATGACCGCCTGCATGTTGGCACTAAGTAGGGCTGCCGGAGAGACGGCCCCTATACTACTTACCGGAGTCGCGTATTATCTGCCAAGGCTCCCGATGTCAGTGTTTGACCAATTCATGGCGCTTCCTTTTCACATATTCGCGTTGACGACTCAGTCCGTCAATCCTATAAAGACACGCCCCATCCAGCTTGGAACCGTCTTGGTTCTGATGATGTTAGTGCTGGGAATGAATCTCGTAGCGATAGTTGTGCGAGCTCAATACAGAAGAAGGATAAGACATTGACTGAGAATCCGAAGATCGAGACAAAAGACCTGAGCGTACGATTTGGGTCAACTGAGGTTTTGAAGAAGCTCAACATAGGGATCAGGGGTAACTACGTGACCGCGATAATGGGGCCTTCAGGCTGTGGGAAATCTACTCTAATAAGGACGCTGAATCGAATGAATGATATAATACCGGAATGTCATGTGGACGGCGCAGTCATTCTTGATGGTTTCAACATTTACGATCCTACAACGGATGTAGTCGAGTTGCGAAGAAGGGTCGGCATGGTCTTTCAGAAACCGAACCCATTCCCGAAGTCAATATATGATAACGTGGCTTTCGGCCCTAGGATTCATGGGACGGTTAAAGGAGAAGAACTGAATCAGATTGTTGAGAGAAGTCTTAGAAGCGCGGCTCTATGGGATGAAGTCAAGGACAGATTGAAATCATCAGCACTCAGTCTATCTGGAGGTCAGCAACAGCGCCTGTGTATTGCGAGGGCCTTGTCAGTCCAACCTGAAGTTGTGCTCTTTGATGAACCATGTTCAGCCCTAGACCCTGCCGCGACTGCGAGAATAGAATCATTGATGGTAACCTTGAAGAAAGACTACACAGTAATAGTGGTCACCCACAACATGCAGCAAGCGGCAAGGGTATCTGACTTCACAGCTTTTCTTTATCTTGGGGAACTTGTCGAGTATGGTGAGACAAAAAGGGTGTTTAATTACCCAAGCAACAAACTTACAGAGGATTTCATAACCGGACAATTTGGCTGAGGATTTTGAGATGAGTAAGTCCAGGCTTTTGGACAAAGGGTTGAACGAACTTTCAGCAATGCTAAACGAGATGGCGGTCTTAGCTGAGAAAACCGTCTCAGCCTCGATCGAAGCCTACCTTGAAAACGGAGACGTGTCGGTGCAGGTGAGGCAGTGGTCAGACGCTCTCCTCAACTACTATAATAGAGTGGGAGAGAAGGCGGTTGATATCATCGCAAGATTCCAACCAGTGGCCACGGATCTGAGGATAATAAGATCGAGTATGGAGATCTCCTATGATCTCTCGAGATTTGGCCGATATGCCTATGACATATCAATGATACTGAAAAACCTGGGCGGGCACGTCGAGTTCGGAAGGGATACTGTAGCGGAAATGGGCAGCATGACCATGAACATGATAGAATTGAGCATACAAGCATTCAAGACCAGAAACGCCGAACTTGCAGAAAAAGTCGGTCAAGACGATAAGAAAGTCGACACACTCTACTTTGAGCATCTTCAGGAATGCGTGAGGAATCCTCCCAAGAGAACAGAGGAGCTCATATCAGACGTCTTGACAGTTCGCCACCTAGAACGTATCGCTGATCACGCAGTAGATTTGGCCAGTGCTACTCTGTACATGCTAAAGGGCGAGCAAGGCACGGCCTGGAGATAAATGCGGAAAAGCGAGCACTGGAGAAGTAAACTAGTTGATCGTTCCTGTCTTGGCGCCTTTCGGCAACAATAAGCAGACCCCTGCCGCGGCAAGCGCAAATATGGAAGCAAGTAACATCGCACTTCCTAGGCCGTATTGATCCCCCAGCTTTCCCACAAACAATGGAGCGATAATTCCTCCAGCGCTCCCCAAACCCGAGACGATGCCAAGAGACGTCCCTATCGCCTCTCTTGAAACATTATCGCCTACAATAGCATAAGGTATTGGAAAGCCTAGGAATATCCAGAATCCAACCATTGATAGTACTATGAGGGAGAATGGATAGGGGATCCATAGAAATAGCATGAACGAGAGCCCCATCAAAAGGCTGCTCAAGCCCAGAACAGCGCGGCGACCCAATTTGTCTGAGAGATGCCCGCCGAGAGGCTGAGTCAGTATCCCAAAGACCAGCATTACAGAGGTGCAAATTCCGGCAGAAGCAATATCCAAGTGCAACTCTCGGACCAAATACGTCGGTATGAAGTTGACTGTCCCCGCGTAGAAGACAGTCCTCAAGAGTTGGACTAACGCAGCGACAAGAATCACTGGTGTCAGACTCAATCCTGATTTCCTTCCCCTTCGGTTTCCAACAGTAGGAGGCAAGCGAAGTACTAAGATTCCTACCAAAAGGGCTATAGTCAATAGGAAAAGCGAAGTTGATCCGAGGCCGTACGCTGCTAGAAGCGCACCAAGAGTTGCCGGAAAGACTCCACGACCAACACTTCCTCCTAGGCCGTGGAAGCCGACTCCGAATCCTCTCCTTTCCATATATGAGGCGTTGATGAAAGATATCGCGACTGGATGATAGACACTGTAACCAAGACCCGTAAGAAAAGCTAGGAGAAGTACCCAGATTAAGGAGGATGCAAACTGCACCAGGAAAAGGCTAACTCCCATCACAATCAGGCCGGCGGAAAGGTAGACCTTCTTGTACCCAGTGATGTCAGTCACATAACCGAGGAGCGGTTGGAAAACCACCGTAGTTGCTGAGTAGCAGGTTAGGATTGTGCCAACCTCAAACAAGTTAAGAGAGTACCTAATCACTAGGATGGGCATTATCAAAGGAAGAACCATGTCCAAGCCGTCGTTGACGAAGTGAGCTATGATGCACGTTAGCAATGTCGGTATTGGATTCTGATTGAAGGTTGTAGATTGCACTGGAAGCACTTCAGGTTGGTGTTTTCAGGTGAACGATGATGACGGTGTTTTTATTCTTTCTGCCTTTAGATGCCAAAGCATATGGAAGACGACTTGTGGCAAACCCATCGTGTGGCATACGTATGGCGCGCATAGCTGTATCGGACAAGAAGAAGTGGGAGGGCTGCGATTGCTCAGCGCGCGCGAGTGTGATTTGTCCACAGTAACAAAAGGGAAGTATTGAAATCCATAGAAGAGCCCAATAGATACACATGTGCGAGTTCAAGGTTTTCCTCGACAATGAAGAGGTTTTTGAAGGAGCCGTGTATGCTAAGGCGACTGGGAGTCAAGTTACTGTAGGAGATATATTAGGAATCAACAAGAAGTTTGAGAATGCCAAGATAGCAGAAGTTGATGTCACAACCGAGAGATTGGTTTTGACTAAACTATGATCTAGCGCGCGCTTCGCAGACGAATTTGCCTACCAATCGCCACAATACAGCTGCGGGGCGTAGTCACCCTTATATATCATGCCGGGAACTCTTCAGCAAAACTCTTAGTCGCTGCAGAATATGAGGTCTAGTGTTTGAGTGAGACAAGAACCACAAAGATGCCAGACTGCAACTGGTGCGGACGAGTGATAGTCCCGGGCGAGTCTTCTGTTAGCTTCGGATGCCCAAGCTGTGGCGACGTCACCATCTGGCGCTGCGAGAAATGTAGACTATTCGGCAGAGACTACAAATGTCCGAAGTGTGGAAGCACAGGACCCTAGAGAGAGAATCATCATGGCAAAGGTCTTGGCCGCCATCAAGATATTCCCCTCTGACGTCTCAAAAGACCTTTCACAGTTGAAAGATCAGATACAGAGAAATCTACCCAAAGACGTCTCAGTACTGAGGTTTCAAGAAGAGCCTGTAGCTTTCGGGCTTGTTGCTTTGATAGCGACCGTATCCATGCCTGAAGAGATAAGTGGAAAGATGGATGAGATAGAAGACAAATTGAAAGCTACCGAAGGCGTTAGCGAGATACAAGTGATGACTGTAAGCAGAGCCTAGTTAAGGCGCGCGCTAATGTCTAAGCAGGTTCAATTTGTTACCTTAAGTAACACTTATAAGCTCAATAGGCATTACCTCAAGTAACAAGGAACATCCGCAATGTATATGCAGATCGAGCCTAAAGCGAAAAAGGCCGAACCTGAAAATGTAATGAGTTACCAAGCCTTCAAAGACTGGGTTGAGACTTCAATACGCGAACCTGAACTGCAATTACTCCAGAAGTATCATGCCGCCAAGGAGTTGGCCAAGAACGGACTTCTAGAAGTATATGTGAACGCACCAGTCAGATTTCTTCCAGAAGGCCTAGCAAGGCTCATTGATGTCTGTGGCTCCATCGGGGACAAATTCACCACAATCCTCTGCGAGGCTGGGACCGTCGAGGAGGTCTCCCTGGAACTGCTTGACCTGTTAAGTCAGGCATCAAATGTGGAATCCATATGGGTCTATCCGCTCTGTGACAGCAGACGTGAAGTCTTCAGGAGAGCAGCCAGACTCCAATCCAAGAAGAAGGTCAAGGTAGAAAGAGGTGCACTTGAGCACCTTGAGGACTTCTTCGAAGGTGCTCTTGAGACCCTAGATCTATTTGAGAGCCAAGCAAGAATGATGATGCTCTTTGCGATGATGGAGACCCCCCGTGAAAAGAAATTCCTGCGAGAAATTATCAATCCGAAGCTGCTCTACGAGAATCTTACCACTCTTCAGAGGATGCACTTGATAGAAGAAGTATCCAGCGGCGTCTACGGGCTCAGTGGAAATGGTGAGAATCTCATGCGAGAGTATGTCCTCTTCCTCGATAAGATCAGAAGAACGATGATGGAGTTTCAGGCGTATTGACAGCGTTAGAAACAGGAATTCATGTGAGAACCGTGTTCGTATTCGAGAATAAACTCAAACGGATATCTGGTCAGATTCAGACTAATCAACAGATTAGACCCTCGAACTTATTCCGAACAATAGGAGGTGCAAGGAGACTTGGTTAGAGAGGAAGCGCAACTCAGAGTAGCCGACGCAAAACAGAGAGACGTCGGCCATGGAAAGGTAAGAATTGACAACGAGACTATGCGAATACTCCTGGTCACTGCAGGGGACTTCGTTGAGATACGTGGGAAGAAAGCAACAACTGCCGTCGTCTGGCCTGCCTATACAGAAGATCAGGGCCAAGACATTGTACGCATGGATGGACTACTAAGACGCAACGCGGGAGTCGCCCTAAACGAGTACGTGTATGTCAAGAAAGCGGATGTGAAAGAAGCTCAGAGCATAATATTCTCACCTACAGATGTCCGACTGAATATTGATGATGAATTTGTGAACTTCGTCAAAAGAAGATTCATGGACATGCCTTTTGTCGAGGGAGACACTGCAATGCTTTCCATATTCGGCAGCGCCGTCCCATTGATTGCCACCCGAACCAAACCTAAAGGCCCAGTACGCATCACTGAGAACACCGCAATCCAAGTACTAGCCGAACCAGCTCCAGAAAGAAAAGGCATACCAATAGTCACCTATGAAGACATCGGTGGCCTCCACGGACAGATACAAAGAATTCGCGAGATGGTTGAACTACCACTCAGACATCCAGAACTCTTTCAGAGACTCGGAATAGATCCTCCAAGAGGAGTCTTCCTGTATGGCCCTCCAGGCTGCGGAAAGACACTCTTGGCCAAGGCAGTCGCGACCGAATCAGACGCAAACTTCTACGTAATATCAGGCCCAGAGATCATGTCCAAGTTCTACGGGGAGTCAGAAGCAAGACTAAGAGAGATCTTCCAGAAGGCCCAAGAGACATCGCCAAGTATAATCTTCATAGATGAGATGGACGCCATAGCCCCCAAGCGAGAAGAGGTCACCGGCGAGGTTGAAAGAAGAGTCGTTGCTCAGTTACTCTCCCTGATGGACGGAATGGCTTCCAGAGAGAACTTAATTGTCATCGGTGCAACAAATAGACCTAACGCAATAGATCCGGCATTAAGAAGGCCGGGAAGATTCGATCGTGAGATAGAGATCGGAGTTCCCGACAAGCGGGGAAGACTAGAAACACTCCAGATACATACAAGAAACATGCCCGTATTTTCAGATGTTGATTTCAAGAAGCTTTCAGAAACAACTCATGGATATACAGGTGCAGACGTCGCAGCACTTTGCAGAGAAGCAGCGATGAAATGTCTCCGCAGACACCTCCCAGAACTGAATCTGGAGGAGGAAAGAATACCACCAAACATTCTAGACAAGATGGAGGTCAAAATGGAAGACTTCACAGCGGCATACCACGATGTCACACCCACAGCAATGCGTGAAGTCTACATTGAAGTTCCTACAGTTCACTGGACAGAAGTGGGAGGACTGGACCAAGTCAAAGCCGAACTTGTGGAGGCGGTTGAATGGCCAATCAAGAATGCCGGGATGTACCAAAGAATGGGAATCAAACCGCCCAAAGGAATACTCCTGTATGGACCTCCAGGATGCGGCAAGACGATGTTGGCAAGAGCCATCGCAACAGAAAGTGAGGCCAACTTCATATCAATAAAGGGACCTGAAGTATTCTCAAAGTGGGTTGGGGAAAGCGAGAAGGCTATACGTGAGGTCTTCAGGAAAGGACGCTCAGCTGCACCGTCAATAATCTTCTTTGATGAGATCGACGCGATAGCTCCGAGAAGAGGAACGGGCTACACAGACTCAGGATCGACCGAACGGGTCATAAGCCAACTGCTCACCGAACTTGACGGCATAGAAGCATTAGAGAACGTGGTTGTGATAGGCGCATCAAACAGGCCCGACATAGTCGACCCAGCAATCCTGAGACCTGGCAGGTTTGACAGACTAGTCTTCGTTCCCGCGCCGGACGCCAAGACGATTAGACAGATACTGAAGATTCAGACATCAACTATGCCTCTGTCGCCAGATGTCAATCTTGATGAGGTTTCGAGGTCAGTGACAGGTCACTCAGGCGCAGACATTGAAGCAATATGCCGCGAAGCTGCACTAAACGCACTCAGAAGAGATGCCAACGCCAAAGAAGTCACATTGATAGACTTTAAGGATGCTATCGCCAAGATAAGACCCAGCGTAACACAGGACATGAACTCCTGGTACCAGAGCTTCATGAAAAGGCATACTGGTGAGCGAGCCGCCATACCCGTGACATAGGAGACATATACTATTGCAGAGAGTGTGGGGACCTAGACCGATCCAGAACGCAGTTGTAGATGTACTGCAGAAAAAAGGCGCGATGACTGACGAAGACCTCCGAAAGGAACTTGAAGAATCCTACAGCGATATCAGCTTCAGAGAACTAAACACCATACTGATGAAACTGGAGGTCAACGGAGTCGTCAGAGTATCAAGACTACTGAAAAAGAAACGCAGAGTAGAACTTGTTGAAGCCCGCTCCGGAAACTAGTTGATCTTCCGACCCCCACTATTTTCTTCAGGAGAGCCCCCCCAAACCTGGCGGACATTAGACTAAGATCTTTGAAATCTCAGTTCTTAACGCCCGAAGATCTTCAGCCGAGGATTTGAAGCGCGCCAGAGAAAACACAGCGAAAGAGAGATTCTTTTAGGCAACTTTGAAGGGCTATATGTGGTAGGGCCCGTGGTCTAGCGGTTAGGACGCCACCCTCACAAATCACAGAACTTGTGAGTATTTGAGAACGGTGGAAGTCCCCGGTTCAAATCCGGGCGGGCCCACTTAGATAATTAAGTGAATACCGACATCTTTAAGTGTTTTAGAGCCCAAGATCTCGGTTGAACCGGGTTGAAGGCCAGTTACGCCGCTCTTCTGAAGGATAAGGATGTCAAGAGATGGTATGACAATCTAGCAGCGAAATCCCTCCTCACAGCAACTGTCTACGTCAGGACTCTGCGGCTCTACTGCGATCTGAATAGAACCACTCCCAAGGAGATCTTGAAGGTCGCCAAGACTAAGACTTTCAGAGATGGCTTTACTGATTTTGTGCGGGAGCTTGAGAAACAGGGCAAGGCTGGATCCTACATTGCCCGATACAAGAAAGTCTTGGCTTCATGGTTTGCCTACAATGGCATCGACGTTAAGCTCAAGGTGAATATTGTCGGAGAATATGACACGCCCACACTGGAGAATGAAAGGATACCCTCCAAGGAAGAATTGAGTAAGATCTTAAGGTCAGGATCCAAGAGGGGAAGGGTCTCAATAGCTTTGATGGCTTATTGCGGTCTGAGGCCCGAGAGTTTAGGCGACTACCTGGGTAAAGACGGGTTAAGGCTTGGCGATCTTGAAGCCGAGATCATCGAGGGTGAGTTGAGGTTCAACAATAAGCCAGCTTTGCTGAGGATCCGGAAAGGCTTGAGCAAGGCCCGCCATCAATACTTTACCTTCATTCCTGATGAAGCCACGACCTACATCACCGAGCATCTGAAGGAGAGGATCAAAAGAGGAGAAATCTTGAATGGGGACTCGCCGCTTTTGGGCTTCGATCCTAGAGGCATCAGAACGAACAGATCGCTAAGGACAACACTGGTGACCAGAGATGTTAAGGAGGCCATTCTGAAAGCAGGTTTCAAATGGAGGCCGTATGTCCTTCGGGCTTACTTTGATACGAACATGATCATAGCTGAATCCAAGGGCAAGATCTCACACCCCTATCTGCAGTTTTTGATGGGGCACAAAGGCGACATGGAAGCCAGATACTCCACCAACAAGGGGATACTACCGCCAGACATGGTTGAGGATATGCGAGCAACCTACAAGAAATGTGAGCCCCTCCTGAGCAGTACATCCGCCAGTCTTGACCAGAACGATATGGTCAGACAGGCAAAACTTGAATCACTGAAAGCCATAGCCAAAAACGTCTTCGGAATAGACCTTGAAGCCGAAATACTCCAGAAGGCATCAGAACAGAAGAAAGACATGACCCCAGAAACAGAACTGGAAATGTATGAAGACGCCTTCAAGAAATTCAGGGAAGGATTCTCGGTAGCTCCAGGTGAAGATGCACTGAAGAGATTTAGAGAAGGCTTTACGAACCCCACGATTGGAGAAGCCAAATTTGAAAGCAAACTCGTTACAGAGGATGAGTTAGAAGACTGCTTGAACAATGGATGGGAAATGGTTCAGATAATAAACAGCAAAATCCTCATCCGAAGAAAAACATAACGCGACCAACGTCACTGGACTTAGGCGTAATAGTACGCCTTAACAACCTTCGTTCAATTTCAGATGCTCTAACCAAGGGACAAGAAAATTCCTGCTCTTGACGGTTCAAATTAGGGTGCTCTCACCAGCTAGGGACACACACACACACTAACCTGCTCTTGGCGGTTCAAATTTGGATGCTCTCACCAAGGGATGCGACGACGACGAGAGAAGCATGCGCTGCCCAAGTAAAGCGTCTAAACTGACGCTATTCCATTATTTCAATTAGGGTAGAATACTTGTTTGTCGCAGAAGTTAGTGGCTCTATGCGAATAAGTTCTTCCGTAGCCACATGAACTCCAGATGGGTTTCTGGTTTGGTATTCTGGAATGATTACTATGCTAGAAGGTCTTGCAGAATTGCTCACACACAATTCCTCTAAGGCATCCTTTTCCACTGTTGAGATGTAAACTTTACTCTCGGGGGAGCTCCCGAGAGCCTCTGACCCAATTGAACGAGTTGACCAACCATTTGAGCTAGGAACTGTGGAGGCAAGCCCCCCAAGATTTGCTGAATGTCTTGTAAGGTTGGCGGCGGGGCTATCTCTCCAGCTTGAATGAACGCATCAATCAGCGACTGGCTTTCAATGATTCCTGTCTCTTCAGAAAAGACTGCACTCTGTTGGCCTTGCAGGATCTGTGCTGGATTAAAAGGATCAAGAAGTTTGAGGTCACTCTCATATTGCTTAAAGAGAGACCACATTAGGTCTTCTACTCCTTTTGCCGGTTCTATGATATTCAAACCTATTACATCGCGAGCTTCTTTCCTACTTATGGGATAAGCGTGCGAGTACAGAGTCTCTGCTAGAGTTTCAACAATCTTCTCAATTTTCTGCATATTCTCGATCTTGCTTGAATCTATATGAAGACCTAGAAGCTTCTGCACCAACATGCGAATCAGCTTGTATGTTCGATGTACATTTCCTAGAGCTATAGGATTCACTTTGTCAGTTAAAGCTCTAAAGACTCCTTGAGCACTCTCTTCGTTGGTCAGCCTCGCTATGTCTCTGGCTAGTGTGAAGTACGCAGTAACATCTTCAACGCTGATCGGCCATCTGCCAGATGGATTCAGAGGATCAACAGGATTGAATACATTTGCTGTAGTCGGATCAACTGGGCTCAGTTCACCCATCTTTCCCATTACGATTTCGTCTGCTCCAAGACAGATCATTGTCGCAGCGCTATGTGCTTTGGATGGAACAAGGACGGAAAAAAACTCACAGTGCTCCCTAATTAACCGCACTAAGCGCAAAGGGACATTAGTATCGCCACCTCTGCTGTAAAGAAAGAGAGCTATTTTCTTTTTGTGTCCAATGGTCTCAAGGTGTTCATAAAAAGGTCTTATCGCGTCTGATCCGATTTGAGTAGCGAGATCCGCTACCTCACCGATGGGGTGACTTGGACGGTCACCAAGGACATAACAAATCAGTCGTGAATCAAGTTCCTTTTCCAATCTTTGAATCAGAGACTTTCTCATTGCGGATGAGTTCACTCTATCCGTCATTCTGGACTCCCGCTGATGATGAGTGATTATCTTCAATTCTACTATAAACAATCTGCGGTTGGTTGGTTCCGGGATCTGAAGATCTGATTGGGTGCGTGTGCACTAAATCACACTATCCTATCCTTCTTCTCTAAGTTGTGTCTGGCACAGAGAATCTGAATATTTTCTACCACAAGTGAAGACCCGCCTTTTGAATACGGAATGATATGATCAAAGTGAAGGTTATCTCTACTTCCACACCTGGTACACTTGCCCTTATCACGTTTCCAAACTTCGAGTTTTACCGAGGTGGGAATCAGACGGTCATGATCAATATCTTTGAGCTTAGTGTCGGATATTTGGGAGCTGCCTTCTAGTAACTCAAGCTTGAACTTGAACACCTTGCGAGAGTTGCTTAGCTCTTGCCAAGCATCAACAAGCCGAAATAGTCCGTTGTATGCCCAAATGCCGGATCTGATCTTCTCGTAAACCTTGACAATTTCGGGTCCACTCTTTCCTTTTGTATATCTCGTAGCAGCATCGAAAAACAGACCATTCTCGGTCAGAGTACCACCTGGATTGGTTGCTTGTTGGTCAACTGTCTTTGGATCTGGTCCGCCTCTACTAATTGGAATATCATGCCCTTCATAGATTAGGACTCTGCCGTTTTCTTCAACTTGATCAGCATAGGGAGCACCAGGTCTCAGACTCATCAGAATAACGCTATATTTTCCTTTAAGATGGAAATTCATTCCTCGTTGTAGATTCACTCCTTCTTCCATACACATCTTCAGATAAGAGACGACATCACCCTGTTTCATTAGGATCTCACTCTAACGAATACGCATATGTATCTGATTAGGTATCAAACCAGTCACTTTGAGTCTCAATCGTACTAAAATTACTGCCAGAAACCCGGACCAATACTCTTGTGTGTACATTTCTAGGAATCCTGACTTGTAGAATCACCAGCCTCGTCCCACGGTCGACTAAATCAAATTGGGCAGATTGCTGTTGATTGTAAACTAGCCCGCTTCCAGCATCAAACGCAGCCCAAACAACAACGTTCTTTGCAGGTACCTCTCCATAATTGGTAACTGTTACAGTTATAGTCAGTATGTCTCCTTGGCTTGCGGACTTCCAAACAAAACCGACTCTAGTGCCTGTGTCAGACCATTCTCCGCTACCTTGTAGTTGCTCGAAATTACTGCCCCAAATACGAACCAGGAGTCTGGTTTTGACACCCGATGGAATCTTAAGACTTAATGTTACGACGCGATTTTCGTTTGATGCCAGATCAAACTGAGAAGATTGGCCTTGTGCATAGACCTTGGTGTTTCCAGCATCAGCTCCAAGCCATACAACGACGTTTTTTGCTTTTAATCCTCCGAGGTTCGTAACCTGCACTTGGCAAGTCACCAGATAGCCTTCTTGAGCGGGAGTAGTCGATGGGCTGGTCCTGTACTGGATACAGGCAAAGGGTCGAAGTACTACCGCACGAAATTCTTGGAAATTATTTAGATAATCATTACTGTAGTCAATTGTTTGATAGATCTTTAGCTTATCCCAGTTTTCGAATGACACCCATATGCCGCTACTGTACTTGCTGTTTATGTATGCAAAGCCACCATCCTCCTTGACTATTATTCTGGCTGGCTCATCGACGTGCCAAAATCTTTGAATAGGCAGACGGTAAAAGCTTCGCAAATTGACTACAGCATTATCCAACTCATTTGCGTTAGCATTGAAGTAGACCATACACAAGGCATGATTTTTCTGTAGGTCACCACTTACGTAATCAGAATTGCGTGAGGCATAAGCGAGATCTATTAGTGCATCCAAGCCAACAGATTCGCAAAAGGATGCCATGAGTGTTGCATACTCAACACAAACACCGGTTCTAAGCTTCAAAGTGTCTAAAGGATTCTGGACTTCTCCGACTTTGGATTTCTCATAAGTTAAATACTCATCGACAAACGCATGGATTGCGATCATTTTGAATAAGTTGTCTCTTGTTGCATGCACATTGGAAGTATTATACTCGCAATCGAATCGATCCATTGCATAATGTGCCCACTCTGTTAGATTGTTGCCAGATGGCTTTGAAGGGGGACGCAGACTACGGGGCTGGATTATCGATGTGGTTTCATTTCCAGAAGGCTCAGTTGCAGTCGGCATTCCGGTCTTAGTAAGCTCGACTGTCTGGCTGCCAATCTCAAACCTTGGTCCAGAGAACGCAGAAGCGAAGATGCTGCCTACAATAATCAAGATCACCACAATGGCAGTGTTTCTGTTAGTGTTCGATGGTTTGGCAGGTTGTGAGGGAGCAGATTGAGGTTGCGGAGTAGGAATAACGATAGGTCTTTCATTGTCTGTGCGGTGCTCGACCTGCGTAGGTATGCTCTGAGGTGTAGTAGCAGATACTGCTGCAATGCCACAGTTGGGGCATATGCCCTGTCCTGTCTTGCCTAGCTCTTCTATGGTCCTGCCACACTTGAGACAGAAGGGCAAACCTTTCCCTTACTCACCTCTGATTAGGCTAGGCTATTAAGCTAGAGAGTTGGAGAAAGCACATATAACAGGTCTTGGATTAACTTCATTTCTCTCCACTCGTCCTGTTTTAACCCTGAAATTATCTTTTATTGTCAGCAACAGCCTCATTCTAATAGATATTTCTCTGATTCAGTTAGCTTTTTGCTACATTTCTCCTATGGTATTCTATGATCATACTATGATTTAGTTCCAGAGATAACATGTTACAGTCAGGCCAGATGTGGACCCTACACCGCGCTGATATCGAAAATAGGCTCATACATATCTACAGTTGTATCGCAAAGGTGGGGTATAACAAATCTCTAATTCGTTATCCCCCCTCCTTCAGCGCGATAGTTCCTGACCTCAAGCTATATCGTGTTGAAATCAAGATTCATGAACTTGGACAGTCGCCTG
>Ga0315282_10005196_pt1 | contig 22272 bp, 18 predicted proteins | sample YL17G07_20_MG_FD_203693 | JGI IMG/M metagenome (GOLD analysis project Ga0315282, IMG submission 203693) | Sediment microbial communities from Yellowstone Lake, YNP, Wyoming, USA - YL17G07_20 | ecosystem: Environmental > Aquatic > Freshwater > Lake > Sediment | place: USA: Wyoming | collected... | reverse complement strand
GCCCAGGTCGGCGTCGACCAGGAGTACCCGCCGACCGGCCGCCGACAAGGCGATCGCAAGGTTCACCGCCAGGTTGGTCTTGCCGACGCCGCCCTTGCCGCTGGCCACGGCGAGGACGCGTGCCCGCGGCCGCAGGTCGCGGACGATGCGGCGGATGGGCTCCGCCTGCCGCTGGGCGGCAGTGGGAGGGGGGGCGGGGGATGCCGGCGCGGTTGGCGCGGAACCCCTCGCGGCCGTGCACGCGGCGTCCGCAAGGACGGGCGGGGCGGGGCAGGCCGACGCGGTTGGCGCGGAACCTCTCGCGGCCCTGCACGCGGCATCCGCAAGGGCGCGCGGGGCGGGGCAGGCCGACGATTCCGCCTCGCACGGACGCATAACGGCGATTGGGTCAGGTCTGGTGCTCGTCACGGTTGCGATTCTCTTTCTGGTGCGGTGCGGCACTGTCGATTTCGGCGCCCCCGGCGCCGGCCTCGCGGGCGTGCGTGGAAGGGCCCAGCGACGGCCGGGCCGCCCCCGCGGCGTCTTTATCGGCAGGATTTTGCGGGCGCGGGCGATTTTGCTCGGCAAGAAGGCGGCGGATTTCGGAAAGCCGGTGCATCGGCTTCAGGCGCTGGATGAGGAAGAGGCGGCCGAAGACGGACTCGTCGAAGAGGCGCTGCCCGCCGGGCGTGCGGTCCTCCTCGGTGATGAGGCCGATGGTGGCGTAGTTGTGGATCGTCTGGCGGGTGATGCCCAGGTGCTCGGCGATCTCGGAGACGCGGTATAGCCTCTGCGGGCGGTAGGGTAGGGTGCCTGCGGGGTCCCCCGCGCCGAGTATGGAGATCTGGCGGAGGTATCCCCCGATCCTCTCCCGACCCCGCCGTGACCCTGTTTCGCCCATCTTTGCACCCCTCCGTATATATGGGCCTCTGGCGCGAGAATCTTGACGGGCACGTTATAAATGATTTTGACAGTCCGTTAAAACCTTTTTATCGGACGTTCGTCAAGAGAAAATCTGGTGCGGAATGCAGATTTTTTTGTGCTTTGCTGTGGACTACTATCTGTTGGGGGTTATCGGGCGAACAACACAGTGCGTGACTGCCTGTGTGCCTGAGTGCAGAAGGGAAAAATGAAGGAAGGCAGAATGGAAACCGCGGCAGCGCCGCGGCGCCGTTTGTCTGATTGTCTGAGGACAGGAAAGGCGGTTCAGTCAAGGCGCAAAGATGCAAAGCAAGAAAAGGCAAGAGTGGGCCGTGCGTACTTGGCCCTTGGCTTCTTGTTTCTTGGGGTGAGCCCGTTGTTGGCATTTGCCGTTGCCTCTGGTCGGGAGCCTCCAGCCTTCTTGTGTTCGTGGCTCGTGGGCGGCGTAGACCTGGGGTTCACGCCCTGCGGTTGCTTTTCGGATGGGCTTCGGTGGCTTCAATCACGAAGTAGCGCTGTAGTATTGGACTCTGCGGAGACCCAGGCGGACAGCGGAATCGGCCGTGCAAGGTCATGGCACGGCCAACGGCTCGAACAGGAGCCTTGTCTCTTTCTTTGCGTGTTATCGTGCTCTACAATATCGTGAGATATGCCCCGTCCGCCACGGCGGGTCTTCGACAAGCGTGGCGGCCAAGTGGCGCGATTCCTGCGGAGGCGGCAAGTCATGGGATCAAGACGCTTCAGTTCCCGATCACGTTGCCTCTTGGCCGTGGTCGTGGCGAGTTTGCTTGCGATCAGCCTGGGAGTGATGCTGCGGTGCGCGCCTGGCGGCGAGAGCAGCAGACCGCCAGAGGCGGGAGCATCGGGCGCTGAGGCTGCGGCGGAGCCGAAAACACCCGTCCCGGGCGGCCCGGGGCCTTCGGAACCGCCCGCGGCCCAGGCCCCAGGTGCGCGGGGGAAGGAAAGCCCCGCCGAGGACGCGAAGAAGAAGTGGTCGCCGCCAACGTTCACCGCCCGCCAGGAGGAACGGGACGACATGGTTCGTACGATCAAGTCCTACGGCTTGACCGACGAGGCGGTGCTGAAAGCGATGGCGGGCGTGCCGCGTCACGAGTTCGTCCCTGAAGGACAAACCAGGCGGGCCTACGGAGATTATCCCCTGCCGATCGGATACGGCCAGACGATTTCGCAGCCGTACATCGTGGCCGAGATGACGCATCAACTGATGCTCAAGCCTGATTCCAAGGTCCTGGAGGTGGGCACGGGTTCGGGTTACCAGGCGGCCGTGCTGACGCACTTCACGCCGCACGTCTACAGCATTGAGATCGTCAAACCGCTGGCCGAGGCGGCCGGGAAGCGCCTGAAGAGGCTTAGGTACGACGTGGTCGAGGGCCGCCAGGGAGACGGGTATTACGGGTGGCCTGAGAAGGGGCCGTTTGACGCGATCATCGTGACGTGCACGGCGGGGCAGATTCCGCCGCCGCTGATTGAGCAACTCAGGCCGGGCGGTCGGATGGTGATTCCCGTCGGCGGGCCGTTTTCCGTCCAGTACCTGAAACTGGTCGAGAAGAACGCGGAAGGCCAGATACGAACCCGCTCGTTGATGGCCGTGCAATTCGTGCCGCTCCTGCGCGAAGACCCCACGGGCAAGTGATTCCATGCCCTTGCTTCGGACACGCCTGGCGGTGGGCCTGGTCTCCCTGGCGGTCATCGGGGTTGAGTTGGGCCTGATGCGTTCCCTCTCGCTGCGTTACTGGCACCATTTCGCGTACATGGTAATCAGCGTGGCGCTGGCGGGGTTCGGCGCCAGCGGGACTGCCCTGACGCTGATGCGTCGGTGGACGGCGGGGCGGGAGCGTCTCTGGCTGGCCGGGCTGGCGTTGGCGTTTGCGGTCAGTATTCCCTTGATGCACTGGACGGGCCGCCAGGTGCCCCTCGATGTGCCGCTGCTTCCGTGGAACCTTGGCCAGGCCGGCTACGTGCTCGTCCTTGAGTTTCTGATGATGGTGCCGTTTTTCCTGGCGGGGAGCGTGATCGGGCTGGCGTTGATGGACCGGCCCGCGCGGATCGGCGGCCACTACGCCGCCAATCTCATCGGCTCGGGACTGGGCGGCGCTGGGGCGGTGCTCCTGATGCATGTCCTGCGGTCGGACCAGTTGTTCATCGCCATGACGGCCGCCGCCTTCCTTGGCGGGGCGCTGGCGCTGCCGTGGAGGCGCTGGGGCGGGCCCACCGCGGCTCTCATGGTTGCCCTGGTCATTGGCCTGATGGTCTGGCTGATGCCCCAAGGGCCGGTCATGTCGGAGTACAAGATGCTGCCGCAGGTTCTGGCCATGCCTGGGACCCAGGTGATCTATCAAACGGAGGGTCCGCTGGGCCGCATCGACGTGGTGGCGGGGCCGGCGATTCATTTCGCGCCCGGGCTCAGCCTTCAATACACGGGGCCTGTGCCGAACCATGTGCTTCTGATTTCCGACGGCGACGCCACCAGCGCCGTCTACGATTGCCCCAAGAGGGAGGCCTGGGCGTTCCTGGATTACACGACCAAGGCTGCCCCCTACGACCTTCGCGCCGGCCCGGCGGTGCTCGTTATCGGCGCGGGGGGAGGCAGCGATATCGGCCTGGCCCTTTATCACCAGGCGGCCAGGGTGACTGCGCTGGAGATCAACGCGGATGTCATCAGTGCGATGACAGGCCCCTTGAAAGACCGCGGCGGGGCAGTCTATGAGAGTCCCAATGTCCGGGTCGTCCGGCAGGAAGCCCGGGGGTTCCTGGCCTCGAGCGGGGAGAAGTTCACGCTCGTCCAGTTGCCGGAGATCGAGGCGTTCGGCGCATCGGGCGCGGGCCTGTACGCCACGCAGGAAGCCTACCTTTACACGGTGGAGTCGCTGGCGGCGATGATGGATCATCTGACGGCCGACGGCATCCTGTGCATCACCCGCTGGGCCCAATCGCCGCCTCGCGAGGGTCTTCGGGTGTTTGACACGGCGGCCGAGGCGCTTCGCCGGCGTGGTGCGGATCCCGCCCGGCACCTGGCCATGATCCGGAGTTGGGCGACGGTCAGCGTGCTGGCGTTCAAGCAACCGATCGGCGCGGAGGAATCGCAGCGGCTTCGCGCGTTCTGCCGGAAGCGGAGTTTCGACGTGTGTTTCCTGCCGGACATCCGCCAGGGCGAGGACAACCGCTTCGACGTCCTGGACCGCCCTTACTACTACGAAGGAGCGCGGGCGCTGCTCGGCCCGGATCGCCGCGGATTCCTGGCCCAGTATCCGTTCCAGGTGGAAGCGACGACCGATGACCGGCCGTATTTCTTTCACGCTTTCCGCTGGCACAGCCTGCCGGTTCTGTGGGATCAACTTGGCCAGCGGGCGCGGGCTTACCTTGAAGTCGGGTACCTGATGCTGATAGCCGCCCTGTGCCAGTCGATGGTGTTGTCGGTCGGCCTGATTGTCTTGCCCCTCTTGCCGGGCATCCGGGGGATTCGAGCCGCCAAGGGCAAAGCCGCGGCGCTTGGGTACTTCCTTGCGATTGGCACCGGCTTCATGTTGCTGGAGATGGGGTTCCTCCAGAAACTGGTCCTGTACCTGGCGCACCCGATTTACTCGGCGGCCGTCGTCATCAGTGCGTTCTTGATCTTCAGCGGCGTGGGGAGCCTGGTGAGCAGCCATTGGCCTGGATCGCCCCGCCGCACGGGCGCGCTGGCGGCCGTGGCCGTGATGATTGTTGGCGGGACATGCCTGGCGGTGCTCGATGGCTGGCTGGGCCTGACGCAGGGCTCGCCCGCGTGGGTTCGGTTCCTGGTGGCCGGTGGGACAATCGCGCCGCTGGCGTTGGCCATGGGGCATTTGTTTCCGTCGGGCTTGCGCCAGTTGGGCGTGGGATCTGCGGCGCTGGTGCCCTGGGCGTGGGCGGTCAACGGATTCGCCTCGGTGATCGCGACCGTTGCCGCGCCGCTCCTGGCGATGCAATTCGGTTTTACCCGGTTGGCGCTGGGGGCGATGGCCTGCTATGCTCTGGCGGGGTTGCTTTGTCGCTTTCTGCCGGAGCAGCGCGTGGACTCCGAAGCAGGGCCCCTCTGACCGTGCGGGTGGCGCAAGGGTTGCCGGCAATGACCATCTCGAACGAAGAGAAACAACGCGTCTGGGACGCCTACCGGAACCGCAAGCCGATCCGCGTGCCGGTGACGTTCGGCGTCAACGCCCGCGTGGTCCTGCTGGATTCGCGGTTCAACCCCTGCGGCATCAGTTTCGAAGAGTACTACAAGGATGCCGGGGCCACCGTGGATATCCAACTGAAGTTCATGGACTACCAGGCCGAGCATCTGAACCGCTACTGCGACAACCCGACGGGTCGGCCCAAGGAATTCACGTTCTCAATCGACAATCAGAATATCTACGATGCAGCCTATTTCGGCTGCCCGGTGCACTTCCGCGACGGCCAGGTGCCCGATGTCTCGCCTATCCTGAGGGGCCGCGAGAAGAACCGCATCTTTGACTTCGATATCGAGCACCCGCTGGAGAATCCGTTCATCAAGGAGTGCTTTGCACGGCAAGAGGCGCTGACGGGCGCGGCCGCGAAGGCGCGCCTGCCGGGCCTCGCGCTGAAGGTGGCGCCGGTCATGTTGGGCTGGGACGGGCCGCTGACCATCGCCGTGCAACTGCGCGGAGAGGAAGTCCTGACCGATCTGATCGAGGCCCCCGACTACGCGACAAGACTGATGCGATTCCTTCAGAAAGGGGCGGAGATCCGCAATCGGGCCCTGGCCGAGAAGGCCGGGCAGAAAGTATTCCAGCCGCCCGGTGGATGGCTGGCTGACGACTCCATTCAGTTGATCAGCCCCCCGATGTACCGCCAGTTGATCCTGCCGGTGCATCGCCAGTGGTACTCTCTGTTTGGCCCCGGCCCGCACAGTATCCATTTGTGCGGCGACGCGACGCGGCACTTCGCAGCCCTTCACCGCGAACTCAACGTCTGCTCGTTCGACACGGGCTTTCCGGTGGACCACGGGGCCTTGCGCAGGGTGCTGGGGCCCGACGTGGAGGTGCTGGGCGGCCCGGAGGTGGCGATCCTCCTTTCCGGCACACGCGACCAGGTCTACCGGCGGACGAAGGAGATTCTGCAATCGGGCATCATGGAAGGCGGGCGGTTCATCCTCCGCGAGGGCAACAACCTGCCGCCCAAGTGCCCCGAGGAGAACCTGGCCGCGATGTACCAGGCCTGCCTGGACCACGGCAACTACCGTTGAGGTGATTCCAGACCCGAAGCAGCAAGGGCTGCCCTGCTTCACGTCCGCAGCGACAGACGGCAGCCGACGGCGTGAAAGTGGCCGCAAGGCAGCGTTGGCGCGTCAACTTGGCCTGTTCACACGCGCCTTGTGCTATGGAATCCTGCCTGTGAAAGCCTGGGCCATCGACGGGGCGAAGGTTGATTCCCATCGGATACATGCTATAGTTGCGGGTGCTCTCGCCCATTCGCGTGCCACTGCCCCGGCCTTCGGACGGGGCAACGAGAGCGAAGGGGGGAGTTCGTGCCACGGGCAACCGCCGCCCGCCGGGCGCCCGGTCCTTCCGTGGAGCCGCTTGACGCCTGCGGCGCGGCAAGGATGTTCCCGCGGCGGAGGCCGCCCGAATCGAGGTCGAGCCGTGGCCAGTTCGATGCCAGGTTCCCCTGTCCTGTTGGCTGCCCTGGTGCTGCTGGTCTGTTGGGGAGGACTGTGGATGAAGACAACCGAAGCGGCAGAGCGGCGAGTCGAGGCCAATCGGGTGATCGAACTGGCCTTCACGGCGGACAAGGCCTATGGCGATCCGTTTAACGCAGTCGAACTAGTGGCGGTGTTCCACCCTCCGGTCGGCGGGGACCTTCGCGTGCCGGCCTTCTGGGCCGGCGGGCAGGCATGGAAGGTGCGGTACAGTTCGGCCGCACTCGGCGTGCATGCCTTCCGGACCGAATGCACAGACCCCTCCAACGCGGGTCTGCACGGCGTGACCGGCCAGGTGGAAGTGGTCGCCTATGGTGGCGACAATCCGCTGTATCGTCACGGGCCGATCCGGGTGGCGGTGGACCGCCGCCATTTCGAGCACGCCGACGGCACGCCGTTCTTCTGGCTGGGCGACACGTGGTGGATGGGCCTGTGCAAGCGCCTTCACTGGCCGGAGGAGTTCAAGGCCCTGGCGGCCGATCGACGGCAGAAGGGCTTCAACGTCATCCAGATCGTGGCCGGCCTGTACCCCGACATGCCCGCCTTCGACCCGCGCGGGGCGAACGAGGCCGGCTTTCCCTGGGAAAACGACTACGCCCGCATCCGCCCGGAATACTTCGACCAGGCCGACCAGCGTCTCCAAGACCTGGCCGACGCGGGGTTCGTGCCGTGCATTGTCGGGGCGTGGGGCTACCATCTGCCATGGATGGGCCTGGAGCGGATGAAGAAGCACTGGCGATACCTGGTCGCCCGCTACGGCGCCCTGCCGGTGGTCTGGTGCGGGGCAGGCGAGACCACCATGCCCTACTACCTGTCGAAGGACAAGCGCCGTGATGAGCAGTTGCAGAAGGACGGGTGGACCGCCGTCTGCCGGTACATCCACGAGGTGGATCCCTTCCGCCGCCCGCTCAGCCTCCACCCCGCCTGGCGTGTGCCGAGCCGCGGAAGCGTCAGCGACCCGAGCGTGGTGGACTTTGAACTGCTCCAGACGGGCCACGGCATGCACGACATGGTGGCGCCGACAGCCGCCCAGGTCCGCGCTGCCCGTGAGACCCCGCCCGCCGTTCCCGTGATCGACGGCGAACCGTCTTACGAGAACCTCAACGGTCAGATCCCGGCCGAGGTCTGCCGCATGCTGTTCTGGGTCTCGATGACCAGCGGTGCCGCCGGGCACACTTACGGCGCCAACGGCATCTGGCAGGTCAACCGGCCGGACCAGCCCTACGGTCCTTCGCCGGGCGGGCACAACTGGGGAACGCTGCCGTGGACAGAGGCGATGAGCCTGCCCGGCTCGGCGCAGGTGGCCCTCGGCAAGAAACTGCTCACCGCGCACGAGTGGTGGCGATTCGCGCCGCACCCGGAATGGGCGCAGTGGGCGGACCGCGCCGCGGACTCGAGCGGCCCCTACGCCGCAGGCATTCCCCAACAAATCTACCTGATCTACGTTCCACAACCCCGACCGGTCCTTGTGCGGCAACTGGCTCCGAACCGGGAGTATCGGGCCTGGCGCATCGATCCGGTCAGCGGCGAGCGCAAGGATTTGGGCAAGGTGACGGCCAAGGACAAGGATTCCTGGAACTGCCCGCCCGGGGACATCGGCCACGACTGGGTTCTGATCGTCGAGGCGGGGCTCTAGAAGAGGGGCCGCCTGCGACAACCGCGACAAGGGGCATGTGACGGCCGGCAACCCGGAATGCGGCGTCTGCGGGTTCGCGGTGAACCCCAGGATTCAGGATTGTTGTGTGGGGACGAGGCGCAGGCTCATCGCGGGCATCTGACCGCAGGGCAGCGGCTCGGGGAAAACAAGCGGCTCGACTCGAACCCTGGCGGGTTAAAAGCGCAAGGACCTTTACGGAGGTGAACCATGAGCGATGCCTTGACACGACGGCAGTTTCTGGGGGCCACGGCGGCAGGCGCGGGGATGTTGATGAGCGGTTGCGTGGCCGAGCAGGCCCGGCCGCTGGAGGCGGCAGCCGCCGACACCGGCTGGCCCAAACTCCCCCCGGTGAAGATCTACAAGGTCTTCGCCGGCCGCACCGGCGACGCCTATCTGACGCATCCGACCGAGGAAATCGGCAGGTTCGAGAAGTACCTGTCGGACCTTGAGCGGAGGCTCGGCGACGTGACGTTCATCGGCGGCGACCTGATCCCGCCGGTCAAGGTCGACGAGGTGGCCGCCAAGATCGCCGAGGCCGACGCGCTGCTGATCATCCACCTCTCCGCTCACGAGGGCGACGCGCCGGTGCTGACCAAACTGATCGACGTCGGCCTGCCGACGGCCCTCTTCTCGCAGCCCTTCAGCGGCCACGGGTGGATGTACTTCAACCAGTGGCACAAGCAGGGCAAGAAGGTCATGCTCATGCCCACGAGCAACTGGGCCGAACTCGACCAGGTGGCCGGCCTGATGCGCGTGCCGGCGCGGATGAAGCAGACGCGGATTCTGGCGATCGGCGGGCCCCACGGATCGCCCGCCGCCTGCTCGGCCGAGGAGGTCAAGAAGCGGCTCGGATCAGACCTGGTGACCGTTCCCAACCAGCGCGTCATGGAGATATTCAAGTCCATTGACGACAAGGCCGCCGAGGCCGAGGCCCAGGAGTACTGGATCGGCCCGACCCGTGAGATCGTGGAGCCCAAGCGGCCCGAGATCGTCAACTCGGCGCGGCTGTTCCTGGCCGTCAAGCAACTGATGATCCAGGAGAAGGCCCAGGCGATCTGCAGCGTGCACTGCATGGGCAACCCGCGGGGGTGCCTGACGTTCAGCAAACTCAACGACCTGGGCATGGTCGGGGCGTGCGAAGGCGACATCGACTCGACGCTGACGATGCTCATCTTCGCCTACGCCTTCCGCGTGCCGGGCTTCATCAGCGATCCGGTGATCGACACCGCCAAGAACGCCATGGTCCACTTCCACTGCACGTCGGCGACGAAGATGGACGGGCCGGGCGGCAAGCGCCTGCCGTTCCGCATCCGCACCCAGACCGATAGCAGGGGCGGCGTGGCGGTGGAGGTGGAGAACCGCATCGGCCAGCCCGTCACCTGCGCGAAACTCGTGAACCTCGACACCATGCTGATGGTCACGGGCAGGATCATCGAGACGAGCCGCAGCCCCCTGGCCTGCCGGACGCAGTTCGCCCAGAGCGTGCCCGATGCCCGGCGGCTGTTCCTTAACTGGGGCGCCGGCGTGATCAAGGGCGACGTGATGACCCTGCTGCATCGCGACGTCTTCTACGGCGACTACAGTCAGCCCATGCAGATCCTCCGCGAGTTGATGGGATTCAGGATCATCGAAGAAGGGGGCGCGGCGTAAGAGGCCGTTTTGTGGCCGCCGCGCCGGCGGCTTCCGGACTGTCTGCCTGGGTCGCGTTTGCTCTGGCCCGCGGCGTGCCCGCCCGCCGCGGGCCGCCTCAGCCGCCTTGGTCTTCGGGCGGCACGGACGGCCTATGACTTGCCCGGTGCGCCTGACCGGCGCGCCAAGCCAGGACTTTCCTTGTCGGACCAACATCTCCTCCGTATAGTCATCGGTGCGATTGGGCAGGTACCGGCTGCAAACAGAAACTTGAGGGAGGAGCCACCATGGCGAGCGTGAGGAAGGACATCAGCCGCAGGAGTTTCATGAAGGCCTCGGCGGCAGTCGCGGCGCTGACGATCGTTCCGCGGGACGTGCTCGGCGGCGAGGGGAAACCCTCCGCGAACGAGAAACTCGGCATCGCCGGCGTGGGCGTCGGCGGCATGGGCGGCAGCAACCTGGCCGCCTGCGAGTCCGAGAGCATCGTCGCCCTCTGCGACGTCGACGCGGGCGGCTACGGGGCCAAGACCTGCGGCAAGTACGCGAAGGCCAAGACGTACAAGGATTTCCGCGTCATGCTCGACCGCCAGAACGGCATCGACGCGGTGATCGTGGCCACGCCCGATCACACCCACGCCGTTATTGCCATGGCGGCCATCGAGCGGGGCAAGCACGTTTACGTTCAGAAACCGCTGGCACATTCCGTCTACGAGGCCCGGATGATGACCGAGGCCGCCCGCAAGCGCAGGGTCATGACCCAGATGGGCAACCAGGGGCATTCCGGCGACGGCGCCCGCCTGGTGTGTGAATGGATCTGGGACGGCGCCATCGGCCCCGTGCGCGAGGTGCATTGCTGGACCAACCGGCCGGTGTGGCCCCAGAGCGTCGAGGTTGACAGGCCCAAGGAAGCGCCGCCGGTCCCGCCCACGCTGGATTGGGACCTCTGGATCGGCCCGGCGGCCATGCGCCCCTATCACCCCACGTATCATCCGGGGACGTGGCGGGCCTGGTGGGACTTCGGCACCGGGTCGCTCGGCGACCTGGGCTGTCACATCATGGACCCCGCGTTCTGGGCGTTGAAACTCAAGTACCCCATCAGCGTCGAAGGCTGCATCTCGACCTACTGGCAGGGGCTGTGGCAGAAGACCGAGCCGAAGAACGAGCAGTACCCACGGTCGACCATCGTCCGGTACAAGTTCCCTGCGCGGGAGGACATGCCGGAGGTCAAACTCACCTGGTGGGACGGTGGCATGATGCCGCCGCGGCCCGAGGCCCTCGAAAAGGGCCGCCGCATGGGCGATGACGACGGCGGGGTGCTCTTCATCGGGGACAAAGGCCTCCTCATGTGCGGCTGTTACGGCAGCGGTCCGAGGCTGATTCCCGAATCGAGGATGAAGCAGTACCAGCAGCCGGCCAAGACGCTCGAACGCGTGCCGGGAGGCAGGCACGAGCAGGACTGGCTCCGGGCATGCAAGACGGGCAAGCCGGCCTGCTCGAACTTCGATTATTCCGGCCCCTTCGCAGAGACCGTGCTCATGGGGAACCTGGCGATCCGCTACCCCAACCGGGAACTCCTGTGGGACGGAGAGAAGATGGAAGTGACCAACGATAAAGACGCCAACGCGTACGTGCGGCGGCAGTACCGCCAGGGATGGACCTTATGAACCGAAGACAGTTTACCGGCCTTGTGGCGGCAGGGCTGGCGGCCGGGGCCGCAGGCTTCGACAAAGCCCTCCTGGGCGACGGCGCCGCCGAGGCCTGGAATCCCGATCGCACGCTCATCGCGATCGGCGAAAAACTGAAGGTCCAACCTGTCTTCATGTATGCGACCTATAAGCCAAGCCCCAAGACCTCCTGGAAATCCTGGAGCGGCATCAACACCAGGCAGGCCGCCGAGGAGGAAGCGGCCAGGATTTCCAAGGAACTGGCTGCACTGGCGGCCGGCGCCGATTTCCCGCTCGAGATCCTGCCCCTGGCAACGGTAACCACGCCCGCCGAGGCCCGAAAGGTGCACGCCCCTGGAGAACGTCCACGTTCTCAATAACCTCCTGGTTCGCAACACGATCGCCGAGGAAGGCCACGCCCGCGGCTGCGGACTGACGGTCTTCATGGGCTGCCCCGGAGACTCCTACACGCGCACCGTGGCGAGCAACCACTCCGACTGCAACATCTACGCCGACACGGGCGGGACGACGCCGACGATGCGGCATTCGTGGAACCCCGACAACACCCTCGCCGAGTGGCAGGAGCGTTTCGGCGAGGACCGGCACTCGAGGCTGATGCCCGTCCGGTTCGACTTCAGGGGGACGGGCTTCAAACTCCTCTCCCGCGACGGCACGAACGTCGCAGGCCCGCTGCCCGAGGCGTGCGGACGGAAGCCGGCCGCCCCCGGCCTGGTCGGCGCCTCCATCACGCAGTGGCCGCTATCCGCCGGCCAAGTACAGGGCGGGCCAGTAACGTGGGCGAATGAGAATACCCTTGCAGGCCACCTTGCAGATCATGGTGCGGACTTCAGGAGTTCGGGTGACACACGACTTATCTGCTCCTCGGTCGCCGAGGGCCCTGGCGCCGCCGAGGATCACCCCAGGTTCTCGAACGCGATGGGAATCTTCTTCAGGCCGTAGCCTGCCTCGCGGATGTAATCGCCGTAAATGGTAATCCAGTGGAAGCCCGGCATGTTCCCGGCGATGCGGGCGTCGGGGCACTTGTAGGCGACGTCGATCTGCGAGCGGCAGATCGGCAGGAACGGCGCGTCGGCGATCTTAAGGTCCTTGTCGATGCCGCTGAGTCTGAGCGCCAGGGTGCTGAGCGCCGCATCGGGTCCGGTCCGAAAGAACACGGGGTTGTCCGGCGCCGCCTCGTCGAGTTCCCGGCGCGTCGGGAACCGCTGGTCGCGCAGCCGCGTGATGAACACCTGCTGGATGCCGATCCACTGGCCCGGCCGGAGGGCCTTCGCCCGCGATCTTACGTAGGCCAGCACGTCGGCGACGGTCTCCATCGCGGGCACCGGGTGGTCGAATTCGTACATGGCCGCGTCGGGCGGATGCGAGTGGGAATCGATCAAGCCGGGCAGCACGACCTGCCCTTTCAGGTCGAGGCGGTCCGTCTTCGGCCCCGCCAGCCTGAGGACGTCGTCGTTGCCGCCGACGGCCACGATGCGGCCTGCCTTGACGGCCATGGCCTTCGCGACCCCGAACTGCGGGTCCACGGTCACGATCTTGCCGTGGTGCAGAACCAGGTCGGGGTCCCGGGCCTCGGCGGGCATGGCTCCGTTGGCAAGAAGCGGCAGGAGGAAGACCAGTGCGCCCATCGCTGCAACTCCTTTCAGGCCCGCGCGGGACCGGGCCTGCCTCTCGGCGCGTCGCCGGCGGGACGCGTGCGGACGTCTTGTCGACCGGCTCAAGGCCGGAACATAGCAAAGGCGGAAACTCCCCGGCGCACAAGTCCGGCGACGCGGAGAATCGGAACCAAAGATGTTGGCGGAAGGGCGGCGGCCCGAATACAATCGCGTCCGGCCGCCCGCCCTTTTCGGCAGGTGCATGAGGAGTTTCCATCCGTGATACGCAAGTTCCGCCCATCGGACCTCGAGCGGCTCCAGGAGATCACCATCCGCGGCTTTGAGGGCGTCTCCATCGACTGCGCCGTCGAGCAGCGGTTCGGGGTGATCGCCGGCAAAGACTGGAAGTGGCGCAAGGCCCAGAGCATCCAATGGGACGTGGAGGCGAATCCTGAAGGCGTCTTCGTGTACGAGGCCGGCGGCAGAGTGGTCGGCTACATCACCACGCGGCTCGACGGGCGGTCGAGAATAGGATGGATTCCAAATATCGCCATCGATCCGGCTAGTCAGGGCCGGGGCGTCGGGAAGGCCCTGATGCAGGCCGCCCTTGACTACATGAGGGCGTCGGGCATGCTGTACGCCAAGATCGAGACGCTCGAGCAGAACAAGAAGGGCAGAAAATTCTACCCGAGCGTCGGCTTCAAGGAGGTCGCCCGGCAGATCCATTACCTGATGAGACTGTGACGCGCAGGGGGGGCTGATCCTTACTGCGGACCTGAACTCAACGGGACGGATCGGCTGCGAATTCCAGATGGCGATCCTGCCCGTCGGCGGGGGCGACCGAAACGACGTGCACCAGATGCCGGCACGCCCTACGCGGCCATCATCGGGCCGCCGCCGAACACTGTTGCGCAGGTGACCGCCGCCGCGGCGCATCTCCGCACTGCTGGAAGCGGATGACGGCCTTGGGGAGGGTGGGATGGGCCGGCCAGTCTGGCCAAGCGGATCCGGGGAGAAACCGTTTGACGCGCGGCCGGAAATGGTGTACACTCCCACAATAGAATGCCACGTTAGAAGGTTTGTGCTATCCGGAGGGGGGGCCGGGCCGTGTGGGCCGAAATAACAGTATCTGGCGGCCGGGGGAGGAACCCTCAGGCCGCTTTATGTTTGCAGTGGATGCTCCGGGGAGGTCGGCCAGAGAGAGGCCGCTCTCCCGTTCTTGTCCACACGGTTGCTGTACTAATGGGATGCGACCCAACGAGGTGTACGATGGAAGCACGGAAATGGCTGTTTGTTGGCGCCCTTCTGTTGCCATTGCTCTGCGGCAAGGCGTATGGCGACCTGCTTGCTTTCGCCTCTGACAGGGACGGCAACTATGAGATCTACAGCATGAACTTGGATGGCAGCAACCAGCAACGACTCACCAACGACCCGGCGAGCGACTTCTGTCCGGTCTTTTCTCCTGACGGGACGAAACTGGCGTTCATATCCTACCGGTCTGGCGCAGATGGGATCTATACTATGAACTGGGACGGTACTGGCCTCCTCAAAGTGCCCAATTTGGGTTCCTTCCATCCCGGGGACTCCACTGCTGGCCGTGAGTTAAGTTGGTCCCCAGACGGCAGGAAGATTCTGTTCACGCCTACTCTCGACTCCCTTGCCACTATCAACGTGGACGGGACGAACAAGCAGATCCTGCTAACCGGAGGAGTGGGTGTGCACAACTTCATACAAGGAGTGGAATGGGGGCCAACAATGAACGACATATATTTCAACGCACAAGAGTATGAGTGGGGTTATAACCAGCACATCTTCAATCTGAAGATAGACACCGGGGAGATAACCCAAGTCACTGCGGGTGAAAATGAAGGTTCAGGGATGGTCTACCAGGATGTCAGCCAGGCACCTCAGGTTTCTCCCGATGGCTCGCGAATTGTGTTCCAACGCCAGCCAGGCTATCCTGGGTTCAAGAACATCTTCACCATGGACCTGGATGGCAGTAACGAGGCTCCACTAACCTTCGATTCGGTAGTAGGCACAATGAATCTTAATCCAGACTGGGTTGGGCGCACGGGTGAGGTCGTATTCTCTTCGAACAGGGGTGGGACTGGTTACGACGTATGGGTCATGGACAGTGCCGGCGGCAATCTACGCCAACTGGTGGGTGCGGGAAATGATACCATGCCCACTTGGACACCCATACCCGAGCCGGTCTCGCTTGCCTCGGGCGCTATCGGCCTCGTGTGCGTAGGGGCTTACCTGAGGCGGCGAATCGGCTTGCGATGATTGGCACTTAGGGCCAGCCTCATTGAGCATGAGGAACCTCATGAGCCTTGTGAGGCACGGCTTGAGGCGCCACACGGACATCCGGGCGATTATTCTCTGAAAGAAATGCACAAGAGGACCTTCGCGGAGTACCAGGGGGGGCGACTCATCCTCCGCCGGTCAGGCCCGGCTTCGTCCGGTAGGACTACGGCGGACACGTCCGCCGCTCAGGCCCGCCTTCGTCCGGTGGGACTACGGCGGACACGTCCGCCGGTCAGGCCTTCGCCCGATAAAGGGCTTCGGCTCGCAGGCGGGCCTGGCGAGAGAAACGAATGGCTGTGCAGGGGCCTGCACCTCCTCGCACAGCCTTCTTCTTTTTCCGCCGTCGCGGCTGACGCCGAGAACCTGACAGAAGCGCCGAATTTGAGTCGGCGAATAAATCGTCAACTCATCGTCAATGCACTCGATGTCCCAGAGCGATGCCGTCGAAATGCCCATGCGGGACGCCGCCTCGTCCGGCGAAAGACCAAATCCCTCGCGGGCCTCGCGGAACCTGACGGCATTTGGAGCGGTGGAACACACGGTGGCCTTCGACCCAGCATAACGCTGGCATCAGCGGCGCGGTTTGCCGCGTCCGCTGGATGCCTTGGTTCGGCTCTGGTCTGCTCTCGGATCTCCAGGCTTCCGCGCAACGGCGATCAGGCGCTGAGCACCGGGACCGTACTCATCGCCGTCAAGGCTGCCGTAGAGTCTCACGTCGACAAACCCGACTTGCTCCAGTCTGCCCCTCATTTCCTGACCAGAGTAGAGTGTAAGGTTGAACTTGAAACTCCTGGCCTTGCCCTTGCGCAGGAGTATCCATTCGTTCCGAATCCGCGTCCAGTCGTCGAATATCTCGTGGCGCTGCACGAGCATACTGCCGTCAGGCAGAACATCCGATGTGGTTGGTTGGAATATCTTCGCAAGTCGTTCCTTACCCATGACCTCAACGAGGAAGACCCCGGTGGGACGCAGGGATGCGAAGATGTTCCGGAGAACGCCCACGTCCTGTGTTTTGTCCTCGAAGTAGCCGAACGACGTGAACATGCTCAACCCCAAGTCGAAACAGTCTGGTCGGACAAAATCGCGCATGTCCATCTGGACCCACTCCACCTTAACCTTGGCGGTTCTTGCCTTCGCACGGGCCTTGTCCAGCAGGTAACCGGTCCTGTCCACGCCCGTGACGGCGAATCCTTGTTGGGCGAGTGCAATGGCGCACCGTCCGGGGCCGCAGCACAGGTCGAGAGCGGTCTTGCCGGCTGGCGTCGTCAGCGAAAGGACCTTCTGGATTTCCCCAGGTGTGTCAGCGAAGCGTCTGTCTGGGAACATGAAGGGATAGAGTTCCCGCCAGAACGCATCATCATCGAACCATTCGCGTTTTCGTCTTGTGGCCATCGTTGTCTCCCGCCGAACGTTGGCGATCAGCCGTTGTGGACAGACGGCCGCGAAGCGGGCGGCGGTACACAATCGGCTGCATTGCCTGGTTCGGTCAGAATCTTACATTCTTGCCCACAAAAGACGTGTGCCACACCTTCCCGCTATCGTTCAAGAAATACACCGAGAAAGTCCCCTTCTTCTGCGTGTAGTTCCAGATTTCGATTTTGTCCCCGTCCTTGAGTTGATCCCACCAGGTTTCGATGACCCCGAAAATCGCCTTCTTCTCTTTGATCATCTGTTGATTGGACAGGCTGTATAAACCGGCCCAGGCAGGCTGTGCTTTTCCGCCTGAATCGGGCGGCATCCGATGGTCGTTTGCTGCAACCCCTTGCAACATCGCATCTTGCCTCCGTCATCCATTTTCGAGGCCTTGTTTTATGCAGCCTGTATAAGACGGTTCACGGGCCGTCGATTGGCGCGATGGAAGTGCCCCCCGACGCCGCATGAATGACGCGCTTGGAACCCGAACCTGTATGTCACCCGGAAGTATAGACACCGAATTCGGCCTTTGCCATTACATTCCGGTTCCACTCTTGCGTCCACGCCAGCCGAGACGTATAGATCAGGTGACGGACAACTGAACACGCGACGGGAGCGGCGGGCGGGGAACCATGGTCGGCACCTTGATCGGCGCTGTCATCATCGGCATCCTGGCCAAGGGCCTCAACCAGGCCGGCGTCCGTTTCTCGCTCCAGCACATCGTCAAAGGCCTTGTGATCCTGGCCGCGGTGTACGTGGATGTTCGCCGCAACGGGTAACGGCCCAGGGGGTAGGCGCAGGGGGGGAGGAGCAGTATCCTGCAGGCTGAACGGCCCGGCGGCGGAGCCGGGCAGCGCTATTTGGAGAATCCCGGATAACAGGGCATGGCGGGCGCCGAGCGCCTGCCCAACACGGCTGACAAGCCGGGGAAACCTGCCATGACACGCCTGCGCTGGATCGTCGTTGCCGTGGTGCTTTCGGGCCTGCCCCTGTGGGCCGCCGAGGAGAGGGTCGTGTTCGAGGATCGTTTTGACGGGAAACTTGGCGAGGGATGGAGTTGGCTGCGCGAGAACCCGCCGGACGCCGAGCACTGGATCCGGTTCGATGATTTCCGAGTTGTGCAACTCGCCGAGGTGGCGGCAGAGAAGGAAGAGGGTTTCAGGGGCCTCTTCGACGGCAAGACGCTCGACGGCTGGAAGGCCGCCGGAGTCGTGGACAACAACCCCAAGCAGCAGGACTTCTCCGGTATCCTCGGGCTGCAACTGCACAGCGGGCCGCCGACGACGGCACAATTCAAGGACATTCGCATGAAGATTCTGAAACCGACGACCGCGGCGCCCAAGCCGCCCGCGGCAGTGAAGCCGGCCGCAAGCGCATCGGCCGGCGCGGCGAACCTCCGCGACAAGACGTTGGTCGTCTGGGTCGCTCCGGCCGACCTGACTCAGCGCGGCGGCAGCGCGCTGACGATCGACGACGTGGCGTCGCACTTCGACGGCATCGTCTTCGGCGAACTGGCGCCGAAACGGTGGATGGCCGGCAGCGACTTTTTCCGCCGCACCGAGCGCGATCAAGGCGGCTGGCCCGAAGAAACGGCCGACTCCAAGACCGTCGTTCAAGTGGCCGTTGCCTACAAGGGGCAGGGGGTCACGATCTATCGGAATGGGCAGCGATACGCCCAGTACACGATGGCGTCCCCGCCGCAGGAGTTCGGGCCGCAGAGCGTGGTCGTCCTGGGCAAGCGTCACCTGGACCAGGCCGACAGTGCCTGTTTCGGCGGGGCCATCGAGGACGCGCGGATCTACGACCTGGCCCTCTCGGCCGAGCAGATCGCCGCCCTGAAGCCCCGCGAGCCATCGGACCCCAAGCCCTGGGCGTGGTGGACCTTCGACGGCAAGGAGCCCAGGGACCGCACCGGGCGGTTCGCCGCCGCCAGGCTCGTCGGCGGCGCCAAGGTGGAAGGCGGCCGGCTGGTGCTCGACGGCCGGACCGGCACCATGCTTGCCGCGCGCCGCGCCGAGGACTTCGCGGCCATCACCGGCGTGGAGCCGTCCGACATCCAGGCCGCACGCCGGATGCGGGAGCACCTGCTGGCCGACCCGCACCGGCCGGCGTACCACTTCGTTATCCCGGAAGGCTACGGCATGCCTTTCGACCCGAACGGGGCGATCTTCTGGAAGGGACGCTATCATCTCTTCTACATCTTCCAGGACCCGCGGGGCCACAACTGGGGCCACGCCTCCAGCGCCGACCTCCTCCACTGGCGGCACCATCCCACGGGGCTGGTTTCCGGCATGTTCAGCGGCAACTGCTTTGTCAACAAAGAGGGCCGCCCGACCATGTGCTACCACCAGGTGGGCCAGGGCAACGCCATGGCCGTCGCCCTCGACGACGAACTGAACGCCTGGGAGAAACTGGCGTCGAACCCCATTACTCCCAAGACCGAGAAGGGCGACCCGCATCACGACAAGTACCGGTCGTGGGACCCGTACGGTTGGCTTGAGGGCGACACCTACTACGCCATCTTCGGCGGGGAGCGGCCCGCCGTCGCCAAATCCGCGAGCCTGGGCGGCCCGTGGCGGTACGTCGGCGATCTCATGGTCCGGGCCGTCGATGGGGTGGACATCCACGAAGACGTATCCTGTGCCGATTTCTTCGACCTTGGCGGCAAGCGCATGCTGCTGTGCATCAGCCACCGGCTGGGCTGTCGTTACTACCTGGGCCAGTGGAAGAAGGAGCAGTTCCACCCCGAGTTTCACGAGCGGATGAGTTGGGTGGATAACGCCTTCTTCGCCCCGGAGAGCCTGCTGGACGCCAAGGGCCGCCGCATCATGTGGGCGTGGATCTTCGACCAGCGAGGCGAGCGCGCCCGCCGCGCCAGCGGCTGGTCGGGCGAGATGTCGCTAGCGCGGGAACTGATGCTGGGCGAGGACGGCCGACTCCGCATGCGACCGGTCGAGGAACTCCAGCAACTCCGCTGCAACGAGAAGATGGTCGAGAACGTCGCCGTCGAGGCCGACAAGGAGGTCGTGCTCGACAAGATCGCCGGCAACACGATCGAACTGCTGGTGGAGATTGAGCCCCAGGGCGCCAAGCAGTGCGGCGTCAAGGTCTGCCGCTCGCCCGATGGTGCGGAGCAGACCCTCGTCTACTACGATGCCGCCGACAAGAAACTCAAGATCGACGTCACCCGGGCGAGCCTGGGCGAAGGGCCGAAGAACGTCGAGGCCGGGCCGTTCGAACTGAAAGAGGGCGAGACGCTCACGCTGCGGGTGTTCGTCGACCGGTCGGTCGTCGAGGCGTTCGCCAACGACCGCCAGGCGGCCATGCGGCGAATCTATCCAACGCGGGCCGACAGCGTGGGCGTGTCGCTGTTCTCTCAGGGCGGCGCGGCCAAGGTCCGCCGGGTCAAGGCCTGGGATATGGCTCCCTCCAACCCTTACTGAGAGGGGCGAGAGTTCATCCGGGAGACTCCGGCTCAGATGTGCGGCCCTCCGCGCATGAAGGGGAGAGACGAGATGACGAGAACTCCTGTCGCCGGAAGCCGGTTGCTTATCTTGTTTGCCGTTGGGCTGCTCGGTCTTGAGATCGCCGCCGCGGGGCAGGCGGCGCCCGCGCCGGCGGAACAGCCTAAGACCGCCGGCCTCGACACGGACGCGCACCTGGTGGGCTGGTGGAAGTTTGACGATGCATCCGGCGCCACGGCGGCGGACTCGTCGAAGCAGGGCCGCAACGGCACGCTCCAGGGCGGCCTCTCCTTTGACAAGGACTCCGCACCCGGCCGCACGGGCAAGGCCCTGAAGTTCGACGGCAAGGAGGGGTTTGTTCAGATCACCGGGTACAAGGGGGTCGGCGGCACGGCGCCCAGCATTATGTATCCGCGAGAGAAGATCAACCCGTTCTGCATGGGCTGTCATCCGAAGGATAAGATGCCTGCCGCACGCCACGCCGCATTCCTCGCCGGCACCGCCAAGGAAACATACTGCACCGACTGCCACGGCAAGCACCGGTTGGCCCAGCGCAAGTGCAAGTGGAAGCAGGTGTGGCACGGGCTGCGGGGGCCTCCGCTTCAACGCCAGGCTCCGTAACCGGATGACCGCGGCTTCGGCGGGTCACGACCACGACCTTCGGGTTCTGTACCCGAAGTTCAACCTGCGTGGCGACATCTTGTCGTTATTCCTTTTCCTCGTCTCTGGCACGGGCTGTGCTGAGGCGCTACGTCATGGCAATCGCAGCGGGGTGATGATAGCGTCGACGCTTGGCCTTGATCTCTTTCCCGGCCGATGCTCGCAGAGCGGGGGCAGATAAGAGACGTAAGAGCTTGTGGAATCAGGCGGCCGGAATGATTGGGAGCGGCCGCGGCCGGCGGATAGACGGCGCGCTCCCGACGTGCACTGTAAGAGCAGTAGCCTACGACGTATGACGATATAAATAGGGCTAACGTCGCGAATGAAAGTCGCTTATGTATTTGGCAGGGGTTGGCGCGAGTTAAACCCACGGCCTCTGGCCGTGTGACCCGAAGGGCCTCGGAGCGATCCGTGGTATAGGACGTAGGAAGCAGATAGGTCCTCCTCCCGGGAAGGCCCCGAGGGCGGGAAGGAGAACCTCATGGAAGAATGGGAAAGCCTGGCCCACGTGCGGTGGGAGTGCAAGTACCACGTGGTGATTATACCGAAGTACCGCCGGAAGGTGTTATATGGGAAAATCCGGAGGCAGGTGGGAGTGATTCTGCGGGAGTTGTGTCGGCAGAGGGGCATCGAGTTGCTGGAAGGGCACTTGATGCCGGATCACGTGCATATGTGCGTGAGCATTCCGCCGAAGTACAGCGTGGCTCACACGGTTGGCTTCTTGAAGGGGAAGAGTGCGGTGCGAATTCACCGGGAGTTACTTCAGGAGCGGCGCATGACAGGGCTGCACTTTTGGGCTACGGGGTACTCGGTAAGCACGGTGGGACGTGACGACGAGAAGATCCGCCGGTACATACGGGATCAGGAGAAACTGGAAAGCGGCCAAGGGGACTTGGACCTTAAGTAAAGGCCCCAACGGGGCCTTCCCGACGTTAACGGCCCCCTCGGGGGGGCCTTCCTAAAGCCACGCCCTCTGGGCGTGGATTCTTACGCCGGATGAAGGACGTCGTCTTTCCGTATCCGGCATGGCCCGGCCCCAACCGGATGATCGTCAGCGACGCCTACGAGTCGCTGGTGAACCAAACGGGACTGGTCAAGATTGCCCAGTGCAACTTCGAAACCGACTACACGACCCCTAATGACTACTTTGCCCACGCGGGCACGCTGGCGCAAATACTGCTTGCCGGGCACGCCATTTGCTACGGCGATTACTCGTGGAACAAGGTGGAATGGCGGAAGGCGTCGCCGCCCGACGAGGCAGCGCTGC
>Ga0315282_10005195_pt1 | contig 22273 bp, 18 predicted proteins | sample YL17G07_20_MG_FD_203693 | JGI IMG/M metagenome (GOLD analysis project Ga0315282, IMG submission 203693) | Sediment microbial communities from Yellowstone Lake, YNP, Wyoming, USA - YL17G07_20 | ecosystem: Environmental > Aquatic > Freshwater > Lake > Sediment | place: USA: Wyoming | collected... | reverse complement strand
CCGAATCCGGCCTCGATGCCCTGATTTACCTGAAGGAAGTCCCCGATCCCAGGAGGTTCGGCGTGGCGGTAATGGATGAAAATGGTCAAATCCTCAAGGTGATCGAGAAGCCCCAGGAACCTCCCTCTCCCTATGCCATCATCGGCTTATACTTTTTCTCAGGCGCCGTGCATCAGGCCATTGACTCCCTTAAGCCTTCCTCAAGGAACGAGTACGAGATCACGGACGCCATCCAGTTCCTCGTGGAAAAGAGCTTCAAAGTGAAGGGCAAGATCACCCAGGGCTTCTGGCTGGATACGGGAAAGAAGGAGGACCTGCTTGAGGCCAATCGCCTGCTCCTTGACCTTCAAGCTTGCTTTTCCCTCAAAGGAGAAATCAGGGAAAGCAAGATCACAGGGAGGGTGACCGTGGAGGAGGGGGCGCAAGTGGAAAGGAGCGAGATCAGGGGTCCGGCTATCATCGGCAAAAACGCCAGGATTGAGGATTCCCTGATCGAACCCTTCACCAGCATCGGTGAGGGTGCCCTGGTAAAAAATTCCGGGATTGCCTTCAGCATCCTGATGAAGGAGGCCCAGGTGGTGAACGTTCCCCGCCTGGAATCGAGCATCGTGGGGCGCAGGGCGACGATCATCCAGGAGGAAAACGGAATTCCTGGCTTGAGGCTGCACGTGGGGGACGAGACGGAAGTGAGGTTGAACAAACCTTGAATTTCGTCCTGGCTTAAATGGTTAAAGGAATCCGCATCCTTCAGGTGAATAAGCTTTACTTCCCCCACATTGGAGGGGTGGAAAAGGTCGTTCAGAGGGGCTGGCAAGGGTGGAATGCGACTCGGCCTCTGGCTATATAAGATTGGGCGATACATTAGGGCGAAGGATAAATAAAAGGGGTTAGAGGGATTTTTACTTTAACTCCTGCCTTTTTGGTTTAAGAATATGGAATCGGGTGCAAGAAACAAAGAAAAAAGAAAGATCTGTTTTATTTCATTCTGGCCCGTTAAATACATTTACTCCAAACTTTTCAATGCTTTAGGACAGGCTCACCCAGAACTCCAATTATCCATGCTGCTCTCCGAGGATTGTAAAGGAGTAGATGCGGGAGCCATGTTTTTTCAACCTCTTTATCTGAGGACCACTTATCCTTTTAAAGGGACCCCTTTCCAGGGCTATCTTGGAGCAAAAGTCTTTAATTTTAGTTACTATCTCGGCTTTGAAAGCTTTATAAAAGAAAATTCCCCTAATGTCATAATCTCAGTCCTTTACTACAGCCTTGTTCCTGCCCAGGCATACCGATCCGCCTCCAGGAACAAGGCTGATTTTATCCTTATGCCCGAAGAAAAGGGGCCACCCTCTTTTCTTCCTTTTCAACTCATAACTGGTGCCTTTGATTCATTATTTGGAGTGAAGATGCTCTCAAGGTGCAAGCGGGTACTCCCCTGGACAGTGGAGGCAGTAAACTATTTCAGTCAAAAGCTATACCTCTACGGTGAATCCTTGAAGGAAAAGGTTCGGCTTTTTCCCGCAGGGATTGATCTAAAACAATTCTATCCTCTGCCGAGAAGAAAGTTTCGCATCTCAGGCAGACTAAAAATTCTGGTTGTAGCGAACTTCCATCCCTTTAAAGATCATGCAACCCTGGTAGAAGCCGTCAAAATACTCAAAAGCCGGAACTATCCCTGTGAAATTTCTTTGCTGGGAAACGGCCCGCTTAAAGAAACTGTATTTTCAAAAATAAAAGATTTCGGTCTGGAAAATTATTTTAGGGACCTCGGCAGAGTGCCATATTCCCGAATGAGGGATTTATATATAGAACACGACCTCCTTATACTTCCCAGCAAAAAAGAGCCTATTGGCATGTGTGTTCCTGAAGCTATGGCCTGCGGCACTCCAGTAATTGTCTCAACGGGAGTGACCCGAACTTACATTAAAGAAGGAGAAAACGCCCTGGTCTTTCGAGCCCAAGACCCCCAGGATCTGGCGGAAAAAATTATGCTAATAGATGATCACAGAGTGCTGGAGAATTTTGGTGAAAAAGGGGCCAAGCACATCAGGCTAAACTTCGATCTCAAAAAGCTCTCCGAGGATTTCTACAATTACCTTCTTAACTAAGGTAAAGATCTCGATATTGAGAAATCATCGTCTCTAAAGCAAATTGCGACTTGGCAATTATGGAGCTTTCGCCTCCCATTTTTCTCCTCAGGTAGTCATCCTCCGCTAAAAGAAGCATTTTTTGAGCCAGGTCCTCAGGACTTCCGGGAATAGTAAGGAAACCGTTTCTGCCATCCGAAACTAGCTCAGGAAGCCCCCCTACATTGGAAGCAACAGCTGGAAGGCCAGCAAACATCGCTTCAATTACGGTAAGAGGCAATCCCTCAAAAAGTGAAGAGAGGACGAAAACGTCGAAATCGGAGTAAAGAAAACGGGCGTCTTTGCGAAAGCCCAACACGTGTACCCTACTTTCCAGGCCGCTTTTTGAGACGAATTCAAGGCATTCGTCGTAAAGAGAACCGTCCCCGATCAAAACAAAGTGACAGCCTCCGTTACTCTCAAGAACCATTTTAGCCGCTTTAAGATAAAGAATCGGGTCTTTAGGATAATGAAGCCTGGCAACCATTCCAAAAACTACTTCTTCATCCGTTGCGTTAATTTCTCGCCGCAGAGTGCCCGTCCTATTGCGATTTTCCATAGCAACGCCATTGGGAATAAGAGCAAATTTCCCCGCCCGGGCTATTTTCCTCAGCAAGCCTTGCTTCAGGTCATTTTCTGAAACGCATACAATTTTGGTGGAGAAGCGAGCGCACAGGCGCTCCGCTAAAACCAGTATTTTTTGCGCCCAGCCATATTCCTGCTCGTTGTAGAACCCCCAGCCGTGGACAGTGAAATAAATCCTCGGAACCCGCGCTAACCAGGCGGCGATCCTCCCCAGAATGCCTGCCTTGGTGCTGTGGCAGTGTACGATTTGGTATTTTCCCCTTCTAATCAGGGAATAGAGTTGAAACAGACATTTCAAGTCCTGTATAGGAGAAAAGTCCCGCTTTAGGGAGTTTATCCGTTGAACCTTTATGCCGCTCTTTTCCAATTCCTCCACAAGTACACCTCCAGGGGCGCAGGCCACCTCCACAGTAAATTCATCATTAGGGAGCTTGGTTGCCAGATCGTAGCAGATCTGCTGAGCCCCACCCCATTCGGAAAGGGTAATGATTTGTAAAACTTTAACTGGCTCTTCTCTTTTTGGATTCATTACTTGTCCTCTTAAATAACCCAATTATCATTCCTGCACCTTTACTGAAATGGCAAACTAATAATTGCCTTAAAATCCAACCGATGTTGGCCCAGTAGAAGCAAAGCCAATCCCTAAGTTTTGGTTTGCCATTTCTGAAAAAAATGATGCGCCTATTGAAGGACTCCTTAATTCCCGTAATAAAAGCTGCCTCTCTGCTTCCTTGGGAATGTGTATGGATTGCCCTTGCAGATGGAGTGATAATTGTGTACATACCATTTTGTTTTGCTCGAAAGAAAAAATCCACATCTTCTAATGCTGTTCTTCCTTCGCTCAAAGCCGAGAACCCCAATTTCTTGGCCTGAGGAACACGATACGAGGCCAAGCCACCATTTAGATAAAACCCTTTTGTTGGTTTTGTGATGTCATTTGACCATACCTGAAATCCCAGGCTGTTTACGTCCCATGGGGCATCGCCAGTTAGAAGGAAGATTCTATTAAAAAAGGTTTCCAGAAGGCCCTTCTGCCTTTCATTGGCGATTACCCCACCGATTGCTATTAAAGATTCGTCATCCTTATTATTTTCCCATTCTCGAATGGTAGAGGAAAAGAAATTATCAAAAAGGACAATATCATCATCTAACATGAATACTATTTCCGTTTCTGCAAGCTCTAATGCCAAGTTCCGCGAAACGGCTAATCCCCTGGGCTTATTTGCCTCTCTTTTGTTATAGTATCGGAGGGAGATACTTTTCTGACGGCATTTTTCCCTATAAGAGTCTAAAAGGTTGCTTGATAGATCCCCGTCGTCAAGAATGATTAGCTCCTTGGGTAAATGATTCTGTATTAATATTGAGTCAAGAAGCTCTTTTAAATCCTTTTCTCTATTAAAAGTAGGGATTGCCACACTAAAATCCATACTTTCAATCACGGTCTCGCTCCGGTTTTCATTTTGCTATTAAATATATCCTATTGCGAATAAAATTGCCTTTCGGGTCATCTTTGATATTTCACTCGAAAACCTTAAAAGCCTCAAACCTTAATTTTTTATCAGTATGTCGAGTAAAATACTAAAAGCATGCGATATGAATACTAAAATGATATCTCCAATGGTATCAATCATTTTGTGCGCTTTTAATGGAGAAAAGTTTTTAGACTTTTCGATTCCAAGCATTTTAGCTCAGACCTATCCGAATTGGGAACTCTTGGTAGTAGATGACGGTTCTACAGACCGTACTGGAAAAATTGTATACGAATTCCAGGAGCTTGATCACCGGATTAGATACATCAGATTGGATAGGAATTATGGATTAGGTACCGCGATGAATACTGGGTTGCGGAATGCTAAAGGGGATTTCATTGCCTTTATTGAACAGGACGACGCTTGGTTGCTGAAGAAAATTGAATATCAAATAAATCTTTTTAATAAGAATGATAATTTGCTTTTTTTGAGTGGTCCCCGGTGGCTTTTTGATTACACTCATAAAAGAATTTTCGGAATAGGCCCAGGGAATTTTTCTACTTATATGTTTCGTAACGCCCTTTTTGACTTAATAGGTTTATTTGGAGAAAAGAAAGATTTGGTTGGGATAGAAGATGGGGACTTATTTGCAAGGCTTCATATTTCGATTTACTCTAAAAAAATAACGGCCGATCAAGTACAGTCTTATCCAATCCCAATGGTAATCTCTTGCATTCATTCCAGCTCGCTTTCATCCAAAAGGGATCTGCAATCTATCGAGAAGAGATATAAAGCAGTAATTTCAATTTATAAGGATTCAGAAGGCGCAAAGACAATAGTAAATTTTTGGTATTCGCGTCTTATACCAAATTTGTTGCTGCAAGGGAAAAAGAAAGAAGCTTTAATTTTGATAGAAAACTTGCAAAATTCCGAGCGGCACAAAGTTTCTGATATTATGAAACCCCTTGCTGTTTGTCCCGCTCCATTAATTAAGATATTAAGATATATTTTCCATTTTTTAAACTACTGGCGTAAGTATTTGATGTTGAAAATCGTTTACAGTCGCCGTTTTCGCAACGAATATATTGAAGCGCAATATTTCCTAAGAAAGTTCAAGACTTAGCGAGGACCAATCCGCTCTCTTTTCTTACTAATAGACCAAAGCCATCTCGATATGCTTTAGTACTACGAAGGCATTTTTCTATTGTCCCTTGAATATTCGGCTTAAGAATCGGCCAATAAAGGAATTAAAACTTCCTTACAGAAGCAATTTGGGAAAATCTCTCTTTAGGAATAAAGGGGTATTTTAGCTTATGTAATAATTTGAAATCAATTTGGGCTGGAAGATCGACTCTTGCTTGTGAAAGACCATGCTTTTCCAAGCATATGCTAATTGATAGCCTGCCCTTTGAATTTGAATTGATAGATCGGCATCCTCCCAATATAGGAAATAGTCTTCAAAGAAAAGGTGGGCTTTTTTTAAAGCTTCTTTTTTGGTGAGCATGGTTGCTCCACTTATGTAATCTAATATCAACAATTCCTCAAAAGCCCTTTTGTCAGGTACGCAATCTGAGTTTTAAGCCAGATTAAATCAAAATTCAGTTTTTGCAATGCTAATCTGATCCCCAGGTTATTTCCTTCGGTTAAACCCAGGTTTGTTGAAGATTTTAACAAGATTGTAGTCCCATGGGATGCGGGAAGTGCATTCCGGAAAGCGTTATCATCTTTAAGCTCAAGAATGGGACAAATTGTGGTTAAGTTTTAAATAAGCTTTTAAAAGGAGCCGTCTTGAGAGCCGTTATCGATTAATATTACAAATTTTAGTAGAAAAGAACCTCCATACACCGCTTCTAAGCATCGGATTGAATCTTTCCAATTATTAAAATTCAAAATTTTTGTTACAACATCAGTGCTCATTTTTTGGTATCCTAAATATGATAATGAATCAAAAAAAGTAGCAAAAATGGGCTTAATAGCCAATAGCCCTTACCCAGGAGGGTGACATGAAAGGCCTAGTCTTAAGCGGCGGAAAGGGAACTCGCCTACGCCCCCTCACTTTTACCACGGCCAAACAATTAATTCCCGTGGCCAATCGGCCGATACTTTCCTACGTCTTCGGCCATCTGGAAGAGGGTGGAATTAAAGACACCGTGGTCATCATCGCCCCGGAGACAGGGGAAGACGTCAAAGCTTTTCTCAAAGATGGCTCAAAATGGGGGATGGAGCTGACTTATGTGTATCAGGATAAGCCTGCGGGCCTCGCCCATGCGGTGAAAATCGCCAAGCCCTTTCTTAGAAACAGCCCCTTCGTGATGTATCTGGGCGACAATTTACTCCAGGAAGGCATCCAGGAGGGGGTGGAGATTTTTCAGAGGGAGAAAGGGGACGCGGTGATCTTCTTGAAAGAAGTTCCGGACCCCAGGGCTTTCGGTGTAGCAGTTTTGGACGGACAAGGCAAGGTGCAAAGGTTAATTGAAAAGCCCAAGGAGCCCCCATCGAACCTTGCCCTTGTGGGGGTGTACATTTTTTCCCCGAAGATCCATAAGGCAATCGAGAAGATCAAACCTTCCTGGCGGGGAGAGTTAGAGATCACCGATGCAATTCAGGAACTATTGAACTCGGGAGGAAAAATCTACCCCAAAATTGTGGAGGGCTGGTGGCTCGATACTGGAAAAAAGGACGACTTATTAGAAGCGAACACCGTAGTTTTGGATACTTACGCCAAAAGGCAAATTGAGGGAGAAGTAATTAACACCCCAATAAGCGGGAGGGTACAGATTGAAAAAGGAGCTGTAGTCCGGGATTCCACTATCAGAGGGCCGGCAATTCTCGGAGAAGGGTCACAGGTGGAGAATTCCTTCATTGGCCCTTACACTTCCATTGGCAACGGGTGCACTTTGAAGCATGTGGACATAGAACACTCAGTTATTCTGGAAAACAGCGTTCTGGAAAACGTGGAGCGCATTGAGGACAGCGTGGTTGGTCGCCAGGCAAGGATCAAAGGACACGACAAACACCGGGCTTTGAGGTTAATGGTTGGAGACTACAGCGAGGTGGAGCTATGATTCCTATTCAGAAGCTGAAAATTGAAGGAGTTGTGATGTGGGAGGTTACAAAATTCCAGGATCAGCGCGGTTGGCTTATGGAAACCTTCCGCCTGGATTTTCTGGAAGAAGCAGGATTAAGGGAATGCTTCCCGGTGATGTCCTATATCTCCTTAACCCTTCCCGGAATAGCCAGGGGCCCTCACGAGCACCTGGAACAGAGCGATTTTTTCGCCTTCCTCGGCCCCTCTGATTTTGAGGTTCACCTCTGGGACAACAGGCCGGAGTCTTCATCCTATGGTCTCCATATTAAATTGCTTTTGGGGGAATCGCGGCCCGCTTGCCTGATTGTGCCTCCTCGAGTGGTCCATGCATACAAAAACGTGGGGGGAAAAGATGGACTGGTGTTAAATTTTCCCAATCGCCTCTACGCTGGGCGCGGCAAAAAAGAACCAGTTGATGAGGTGCGCCACGAAAACGATCCCAATTCCAGATTTAAATTGGAGGATGCGCCATGAAAATCCTTGTGACCGGAGGATGCGGGTTTATCGGGTCAAATTTTATCCGCTATATGTTGAATGAATACCCTGATCTGGAAATCGTAAACCTTGATGCCCTGACTTACGCCGGGAACACTGAGAACCTGAGGGAGATTGAGAATGAAGCCCGATACCGATTCGTTCACGGCAGGGTGGAAGATGCAGAAAGGCTCGAAGAAGCCCTGGAGGGAGTAGAGGCCGTGGTTCACTTTGCGGCGGAAAGCCACGTGGATAGGTCCATTCTGGACGCAGCGCCTTTTATTAAAACCAACGTTCTGGGAACCCAGGTCCTCTTGAACTCGGCCCTGAAACACGGGATTAGAAAATTTGTCCATATCTCCACTGATGAGGTCTATGGTGCATTAGGCGAAGAAGGGGTTTTTAAGGAAACTGACCCCTTTCGTCCTCGCTCTCCCTACGCCGCCTCAAAAGCAGCAGCGGACCTTCTCGTTCAAGCATATTTCACAACTTATGGACTTCCAGTATGCATTGCCCGACCCTCGAATAATTATGGCCCCTATCAATTCCCGGAGAAGCTGATTCCCTTAATGATCACGAATTTGATTGAGGGAAAGAAGGTCCCCGTTTATGGACAGGGGTTGAATGTCCGGGACTGGCTTTTCGTGGAAGATAACTGCCAAGCCATCGACCTGATTCTTGAGAAGGGAAAGCCAGGGGAAGCCTACAATATAGGGGGGAAATGTGAAAAGCACAACATCGAAGTGGTTCGAGAAGTGCTGAAAGTAATGGGGAAGAGCGAGAAAATGATTGAGTTTGTTCCCGATCGCCCAGGCCATGATTTTCGCTATGCTTTGGACAACACCAAAATCGAATCTGAACTGGGATGGAATCCAGCTACTTCTTTTGAGGAAGGAATTAGGCGCACAGTGGAATGGTATATGAACAATCCTCATTGGTGGAAGCCCTTAAAGGAACGACTGCAAAAAGAGAGCAAAGGGTTCTGGAGCAAATAATGAAGATTATGGTCACCGGCGCCAAAGGGATGCTTGGGCAGGACCTCGTTCCAATTTTAAGGGACCATGGCCACGAGGTAATCCCTTTAGTCAGGCAGGAGCTTGACATTACTGATCGCAAGGCAGTCTTTGAAGCCATTGAGCATTTCCATCCGCAAATTGTGATTAACTGCGCCGCCTACACCAACGTGGATCAGGCTGAAGAAGAGAGGGACCTGGCTTACGCAATTAACGCCCTGGGAGTGCAAAATTTGGCTTTAGCCTGTGAAGAGAAAAAATGTGAGCTGGTTCAAATCAGCACGGATTACGTCTTCGATGGCACCAAAACCACTCCTTACCGCCCCTTGGATCCGCCCAATCCCATAAACTGGTACGGATACACTAAATATGCTGGGGAGAAATTCGTAGAGTGGCATTGCTCCCGCTTCTACATCGTGCGCACGAGCTGGCTTTATGGGAAATATGGGAAAAACTTCGTCACCACGATCTTAAAGCTGGCAAAGGAAAAGGAGTACCTTGAGGTTGTAGATGACCAGATAGGTTCCCCGACGCACACCAAAAGCCTTTCCCGAGCAATCGCTGATTTAATTCAGACCGGCTGGTATGGAATTCACCATTACACTGATGACGCTGGAAACGGGATTTCCTGGTACGAATTTGCAAAAACAATTTTGGAGCTTGCCCGGTCCACTATCCAAGTTAAACCGGTTAAAAGCAACAAATTAGGAAAACCCGCAAAAAGGCCTCATCATTCGACCCTTTTTGTTGGTTTGTCTCAAATTGAATGGAAAGATGAGCTAAAAGCGTTTTTCAAGCTTATTAATTTTAGATAAGCTTTTTGAAAGTTCTGAAAATTTTTTAAGCATAAGGACGCTAAAATTGGTGAAATGACAGCAATGCAGTCGAAGGCCATGCTCATCTTTGAATATTGTCCTGCTAGCCTGGGGCGAGAACGAAAAAGCTTATGGAAAATGAATTTTCGCTTTGAAAGCTGTTTTTCTGAAAATAGATTTGTTCGTAAATCCAAAAAATTTCTCAATACTTTTATATGAGATACACACGCTGAAATTTGGCTATTGGGGCTTTCTAGATTCTCTAACCTTGGTTGCAATTCCTCTAAAGCCTGAAGCTGAACTTTCAAATTCCAAATATAATTATCGATTTTTGCTGGAGGTATTGTAAAGGCACCAATCGCATTATTTTATGCTGGCGATAAATAACTTGGCTATCTGGAATAGCATAGGCCCGCCATAAGGTGGATCCTAATATTGCAAGCCAATGATCATAGGCAGGGAATTTGGAAAAGGAAAAGCGCGTTTTAAAAACTTCCCTTCTTTTAACTAAGGTTGACCCCGTTACTAGGTTTTGGAATGCAACCCTATTGCTGGACAGTTATGGTTAGGAGAGTCTGGCGGGGTAATTTGTCAGGTGTTTACACAATCATAAACTCCTTCAAAGTCATTGGGCGGTAGATAACCCAGCCGCGAACGCTGCCTCTTTAATTGTTGACTTCCTCCATGAAATAGGGAAGCCTGGCTGCGACATTTTCGAAAGTCTCATAATTGAATAAGTAAGCCTCCTCATACTTCAGCGTTTTAAAAAAGCTCTCCCTCATGGCATTCTTGTAGGTTTTCCTTCTCGGCCAAGCTGATTAAACCCATAGTTTCTGAGCTCCTCTACGTATTCCCTTGAGGCATAATTCCCTCCCTGGCCGGAGTGGTGGCTGACCCTTGGCCCTGGTTTTTGCTTGGGTATGGCCATTCCCAGTGCCACCATGGTTAATGCGGTATTCATCTAAGTGGAGAGGGCTTTGCCAATTACTTTCCCGTAGAGGACATCCTGGATTCCAGCGAGGTTGACGAAACATGTCGGGATGCGGATCGAGGAGATATCAGCCATCCATACCTGATTTTTCCTTTTTTTACCATCCCTTTGGGGAGATTAGGGTATCTGGGAAAGCCGTGCTTGCTATCGGTGTTTTCACCACTTCCTCTTAATCCGACATAAAAGGTCCCTCTCTTTCATCAAGCGCAGTACCCCTTTTGTGGTTTGTCCTCCATCCATCTCGCTGGAGTTGCTTGGTAACTTTCCGGTACCCGAAACCTGGAAACTCCATACAGATGGCTCCAATACGAAAAAAAAGTTCTGCCTCCATCTTCCTCCGCAAAGGGCTCTGGGACCGGGTTTTGTCGTAGAAGCTGTTCCTCGAGATATTCATGACCCTGCATACTCTTTGGATGCTGCCTGTGAGCTTTTTCCACCGGGCAAGGGTTTCCCTCTGGTTTTTGCGCAAGCGAGGCTGTTCTCTAACCGCTTTTTAAAAAACTCATTCTCTGAGATCAGCTTGCCTACCAGCTACTCAAGTTTCTCAATCCTGTCTTTTAGGGCGGCTTCTCGGGTAAGTTCATTTTGGAACTTGCTCCGACTGTACTTCCCCTTCCAGTGATAGAGCGGGGTAGGGGAGATGTAATACCCTGCTGCATAGCTGAGCAAGTCTGCTCTCACCCGTTAAGAGTTCCTCGATTACCTGCCTATAAACTCTATGCTGAAACTCCTCTGGTTCCTATTTGCAAGATCGTTTCTCTCCTTTTATTGTATTTTAATCAGACCTGCCAGACATTCAAAACCAAAAGTATGAATTTTAGGGCTCACTCAAAAGAAAAAAACCCATTTGGTCTCAATGAATTTTCATACAAAAAGCTATCTTTTGCTAGCAAAGCACCGCAGATCTTCCCGAGGCTCTGTCTTTTTGTATTTGATAATTTCCTTTAAACCGAGAAGGACTCCCTTTAATGGAGCTGACTTGCCTATGAATAATTTTAGGAAAGCTTCGCAGGCTGTGGTGATCGTGGACAAAGAAAAAGCAAGAATGGATTTTTTGTCATATGGATAAATATTTTTCCTCCAAATTAAATAGTAATTGAAAATTTTTGCGGCATAGAGATTGACTAAATTCATTCTCCCCCCCGGTTGGTTATGGTGCAAAAGGCTGCCCTTTGAAAGCACTTTAATAATTGCCCCTTCCCTGTAGAGTCTATAGGTGAACATTACGTCTTCACCCAAAGCATAGCCACCAAATTTTTGCAGTTCTTCATCGAAGAGGTGGTCAGCGAAAACCCCCTTTCGAAAAGCCATTGAGCACCCACTTAACCATTGTGCCCCTAAGGGAGCCTCCTTAATTGGCCAAGCATTTCTCCCGGATTTTCTTACAACTCTTTTCCACCTTTCTTCTTTAAGTAGAAGGAATTTGAGAAAGAATTTTATTAGGCCGAAAGTTTTCCTCAATAAACTCCCAAAGCCCTTTCGATTAAAAGGGCAGGAATTATTAACTGGAGGGCTACATCCCGCCAATTCCTCCGTGCTCATCGCTTGATTAATGACTTCAAGTGCATCCGGGGAGGGTTCAGAATCATCGTCAATGAAGTAAATTATTTCTCCCTTAGCGACTTTCACCGCATCGTTCCTTTGGGAGCAACTCCCAACCCTGGGAGCCTTGAAGTATCGGATATTCAGATCCGGAAAGCCCTTAACCACCTCGGCTGAGTCATCATTTTCACTTGCGTCCCAAACGATAATCTCAAAATCTTTGAAAGTCTGCTTCGCCAGAGCAGGAAGGCTTATATTTTTTAAGGCCTCAGCCCTGTTTTTGGTCGCAATTATTACAGAAATCTTGCAATCCTCTTGGGTCATGTTCGTTGAACCAATTTTAACATGGCAAGATTGCAGCTTCTTGCCCCTTTATAATTCAAGCGCGCTCTTTAACCGCTCATAAAAAGCTTCGGGCGAGAAACGCTCGGCAGTTCTGGCGATCTCCCCAGGAGAAGCGAAATTTAATTCTCCTCTTATTACTTTCCGTAAAATATTTACGAAAGCCTCCAGATCTCCCTCGGGAAATAAATAACCATTCACTCCCTCGATCACGATATCCTCTGGACCAGCAAGGCAGTTGGAGGAAATCACCGGAATTCCATGTGCGTTAGCCTCAACGAGAACAAGGCCGAAGCCCTCGAATCTTGAGGTCAAAAGGAGCGCTGTGCATTCTTGGACTAACGAAAAAGGCTCAGAATAAAACCCTATCCATCTGATCTTGTTCTCTAAGCCTAATTTTGAGGATAGGTTTTTCAGCTTATTCTGGTCTGGACCTGCACCGAAAATGTCCAAAGACCAGATCTCATCTTTTAAACGGGAAAGGCTCCGAAGCAGAAAGGAAATATTTTTGTCAAAGTCTGTCAGCCGACCAACATAAATAAATTTTGGGGTATTCGCGGGCCTGGCCAAATTCGCTCCCTGCTTTTCTACTGGATTAAATATGACATGGATTTTTTCTTCTGGTATTAAACGGGAGAAAAATTCCTTTATTCCGGTAGAGGTTGCAAGAACCCCATCCACGCACCTGATGGTTTTTTTAAATATTTGCAAATAGAGCTAGGCGTAAATCCAAAAGCGAAGGTTGGCGAGCCTCCTCCTCTCTGAAAGCCAGTACGAGGAGACAGAAGTTAAGCCGTGATCCCAATAGTAGACCCGAGTTTTCGGCCCCGCTTGCTTTATCACTACATTGAGTTCAGAAATTAATTCCGGATTAGTTACTAAGGCTAGGTCTGGAATTCCATTTCTACTAAGGTCGTCCATCACCGCCCTCGTAATGCTTTTGTTGGGTTTTCGGAAAAGAAGCCTCAGCCAGCACACCAGGCGTAGCAACCTGCCTGGTGTCATTTCGTATTTGAAAACAGGTATTTCTTTAAACCAATCAATTAAGGGAGAAACCAGAGCCCTTTTTGGGGCAATAACAACAATTCTAACGGAATGGCCTTTTTGAGAGAGGCATCTATGGGCCAAGGCCAGGACTCTTTCTAACCCTCCATACACCGTTAATGGTTGCTCAGTGTAAATTGCAATTTTCTTACGCATATTCCTCTCCTAGAAAAATTGCCTTCGATGGGGACATGTACCCAGACGAGTATTGTTTGCTGCGATATTCTTTAAAAATCATTTTGCGGTATTTTGAAAAAAAGGTTCAGACAGAGCCGTTTTCATTTTCTAACAATATCTTTTATAAACCGAGCGAGAGCCACGCCATTGTTTTTCTCGTAGAGGATCCTACCAGCTGTTTCTGCTTCGTCCGAGAACCGAGCATAATCACCCCTAATTTTCTCAATAGCTTTAAGTATGTCCTGAACCTCCAGGGTAGCGAGGACAATTCCTCCGCCATATTTCTCCACCTGTTTTGCCATCCAGGTTCCGCTGGTGGTAATCACTGGCTTTCCAAGTGACCAGACTTCAAGCAAAATGCCCGAAACCCTGTCCTTGTAATACGATTTGTCATACAAGCACCAGACTATTGAACTTTTGTTTAAAAGTTCTCTGTACTCTTTTTGGGGCAAGGGCTTTTCAAAAATTAATAAACGATCTCTCTGCACTCCCTTGATATGTCCAATCGCTTCTTTTATTCCCGCCTCATAAAAACCACAACCAGGTGGATTGCATTGAACAGTAAATCCTATTTCCGCAGGAGCAGCATCGATAAGTGCAACTACTTTGTTGAAATTTTTCTCCTTTCTGGCGTCCCCAAAATAGCCAAGGTAAAAATTTCCACAATTGACAAATTCTTCCTGTTTAGGCGGCATGGTTAAAGGGACAGGTGCGTCGGGAAAAAGCCTTATATTTTTAAGAGAAAAGTTCTGGATGAGATCTTCTTTTAATGATGCCGGGGTGATGAGTGAAATTCTCTTCTTTCTTAACCTTTGGGAAGCCTTTAATAGTTTGATTGATTTTCTTATAGGGTAAAAAAAGAGTTCAGGCGAATGAAGATAGAAAACAAGTGGTTTCTTTGTCCACAAGAGACTAGCCCCACCTATCGTGCGGGGATCATCAGCAGAAGTGAAAACAAATACATCAAAATTTTTTGGACACTTCCCAGAACTCTGGCAAATCTGAATATATCTCGTATTATATTAAAGTATTTTTTGATGATGTTCGCTTGGGAGCAGTTAGGAGGAGGTAAAACTGTTTTTCCGTTTATCGGAGCTGAAGAATTTGTCGGCAAAAAGACTTCCACCTCCATAGTGTACTTTGATTTGTGTCAGGCCCCAAAAACCATTAGCCTCCTGTTGATCAAACCAAACCCTAACCAACCAGGAGGCAGTTTCTATGAAAGCACAATACCAAAAACTGATCAAGGAGTTGGGTGGAAGCGAGGAAGAGGTTAAAGCGCTTTTGCGGAAGCTGGTGGAGAAGGAGATTCTGGAAAGGATGAGGGAAGTCCTGGAGACCATGGGAAAGGAGGAGAGAAAGGCCTATCGGGAGGAGCATGAGGTTAGGGCCAACGGCTATTACCAAAGGGACCTTTTAACTCCCATGGGAGCAATTGAGGACCTCCAGGTTCCCAGGGTGCGCACAGGGGATTTTCATCCCTGTTTTTTAGAACCTCACGAGCGCCACCTCTTCAAGTTAGAGGAGCTGATCTATGCCATGTATGCAGGGGGCTTCTCCACCAGGGACATCTCCCGTACCCTGGAGGCCCTCCTGGAGAGCAAGTACAGTCCCCAAAGGGTCTCTTTAATCACCCAGAAGGCCCTGGAGAAAGCAGAAGCTTTCAGGAAGAAGAAAATCGAGATCATACCCTGGGAAAATGCTCTTGCATTTTCCCAGGGGCCCAAGTGGTACCCCATCATCTATGTGGATGGTACCTTCCTCAAAGTGAGGAGGGAGGGGATAGTGGGAGAGGAAGTGGTCTACTTAGCTTTGGGGATCAGTGAGGAGGGATTAAAGGAGGTGCTCACCTTCTTCCCTGCTTCTTTTAGGGAGAGCGCCGAGGTCTGGAAGGAGGTCCTTTCGGATTTAAAGGAGAGGGGATTAAAGGAACCACTGCTCTTCATCGGGGATGGGCTCACCGGACTTCCCCATGCCGTGAAGGAGATTTACCCCAAAGCTGACTTTCAGAGTTGTCTTTTGCACAAAATGAGGCAGAGCTTAGCTAAGGTGAAAAAGAGGGACCGGGAAGCCAAAGCTTCGGATATGAGGAGGGTAGCTCACCAGAGGGAGAAGGAGGGATTCCAGAGCTCCTTCAAGGAGTTTAAGGAGAACTGGGAGAGGATTTACCCGGAAGTGGTTTCCTCCTGGGAGAGGGACCTCTTCTACCTGACCACCTACCTTTCCTATCCTAAAGAGCTCCAGCCCTTCATCTACACCACCAATGCCTTGGAGAGGTTTCAAAAGGAGGTAAAGAGGAGGGCCAAGGTGATTGAGTCCTTCTCTCATCCAGAGGCGGAGGAAAAGGTGCTCCTGATGGTTACAGAACAGATGAACGAAAGCTACAGGAAGAGGATTTTACCTAACTGGCACATAAGCAAGCCAGCTTTGGAGAAAATGAGAAAAGAGAAGTATGGGACAGAGGTTCGGTCAGAGGAGGCACTGGTTGAGGCATAGAAAATTTGACACAAAAGCCTTGACACTACCCCTGACACAAAAGCCTTGACACTACCCCTGACTATCTAGAATACCTTATTATCAGCCTTGGGATAAAAATAAGAACTCAATCATTTTGCTTCAATAAAATTATGTTTTTTGTGAGGTTATTTTTTCAAATGGAAAGAAAGTGAATCATAGCGATATAACGAAATCACGGAACCTGCGGGTTAAAACTTCCCATGAGTAGTTTTTTGCAATCTCCTCCGCCCATTTGGATCGCTCCTCTATCCCTGGAATTTTATGGTTTCGAATAATGCTAACGATTTCTTCTGGTTCGCAACTTATAATTATTTTTTCATCTATTATTTTATCACCAGTCCGAAAAGAGTATATCACTGGAATTCCGGCGTAGAGGGCTTCTTTTATTTTTAAAGGATCAGCAAATTTTGCCATATCGCATTCTTTCCAGGTTATTAACAATAAATCAGCTTCCCTTAGCAAACTTGGAATTTCTGAAAAAGGAACATGACCTTCGAAAAAGACATTTGGATGAAGTAGCAAGCGGTGCATCTTTTTCTGGAACGGCGCCCCCACGATACCGGCAAGGTGGAATTGAATTTCTGGGAGAAAAGAAATTATCGTTTCCAACAAGTTCCAGTCAAACCAAAAATCAAAAACACCAAAGTAAGTAATTTTTTGGATCTTTCTCTTTTTTAAAGCAAATCCCGGCTTTTCTGGAAAGGAAACGCCATTTGGTATTATAAGACTTGGGGGTTTTACCCATCTTTTATACTTTTCCAATAAATTTTTGTTTATAGAAACAACACCATCAAAATTGTTAAAGGATTCCCTTATTAAACCGCTTTTATTCAACCCCGGGAAATCGTCAATCAAATCGTAAATTTTTTTAGCCTTTGGAAAAAGGTTGAAAAGGAAATTTATTACCTCAGGATTCTGGACCCCAGATACCCAAATGAAATCGAATTTATTAACATTGCTGTCCAGAAACGGGACCAATTGTCTTAAGAAGGCCTTCTTATACATAGAAATAATTTTTGAGGGAAGAAATTTCTGGGGCAAAGGATAAAGACCTTTTGGAAAAAAGGTGGGTATAATGGTTTTTCCATCGCCAATTGTCACGTTTTGAATTTGAGCTTTTTTAGGAAGGGGTAGCTTTTTCCCTTTTACGAAATCGAAAATCACTCCTGCCAGAGAGCGCGGTTCATTAAAGCCCAGAACTTGGTCTCCAAATTCCTGAAGCGCTTTTGCAATGTGATGAGGTCTTTGAATTGTCCGTTTTGTGCTGTCAATTAATCCACCAAAATAAAGCCAGTTCATTTGGTTTTATTATATCTGGGTTTTTCTAATTTAGGCCCTGAAAGCAAAATGTACTTTGATATGTGTCAGGCCCCAAAAACCATTAGCCTCCTGTTGATCAAACCAAATCCCAACCAAACAGGAGGCAGTTTCTATGAAAGCACAATACCAAAAACTGATCAAGGAGTTGGGTAGAAGTGATGAAAAGGTAAGTAGAAGCCATTAAGGACTTTCAAATTCCCAGGGTGCGCACGCGGATTTTTTATTCCTGTTTCCTGGAACTCACGAGCCCCATCTTTTTAAGTTAGAGGAACTACCCTTGGCAATGAATTCGGGTGTTCTCTACCAGAGATATCTTCCGCTCCCTGGATGCCCTCCTGAAAAAAGCATAGCCCCAACAGGGTTTCCCTTATCACCCAGAGGGTCTGAAAAATCGGAAGTTTTCAGGACGAAAAAATCGGGAAATGGTAATTTATCATCAATATAGATGGAACCTTCTCCAAAGTTGGGATGGAGGGGCGCAGCTGGGGAGGAAGTAGTCTACTTAGCTTTAGGAATCAGCGAGGAGGGAATAAAGGAGTTTCACACCTTATTCCGAGGAGAGCCGCGAGATTTGGAAGGGGTCCTTTCGGACTTCAAGGTGGGTGGTTAAATGAACCACTGCTCTTCATTGGGGATGGATTCACCTGGCTTCCCTGGGCCATAAAAGAAATCTTAACCAAAATTGACTTCTAGAATTGCCTCCCGACCAAATTTGGAAAAGCCTTAAGTCAAGTTGAAGAAAGGAATTGAAAGCTTCAAACCCTTCTCAACACTTCAAATTCTTAAAGAGATTCTGCAAAGACGGGGCTTCTTTCACTCCCGAGGGGGCTTTTAATCAAAGGAAAGCCATTAGAAACTAATCTTCCCAGATCTTAAAAAACCCGATGTAGGCTGGAAGCGGTAAGGCTCTAAAAAATCATTTTTGGGTATTAGAAAAAAGCTTTAGGTTGATATTGACAATGTCTTTAATAAACCGGGCGAGAGCCAGCCCATTATTCTTCTCGTAAAGGATCCTACCTGCGGCCTCAGCTTCCGCTGAGAACCGAGCATAATCATCCCTGATTATCTCAATTGCTTTAAGTATGTCTTGAACCTCCATAGTATCAAGAACAATTCCTCCGCCATATTTCTCCACCTGTTTTGCCATCCAGGTTCCGCTGGTGGTAATCACGGGCTTCCCAAGTGACCAGGCCTCAAGCAAAATACCTGAAATACACCATTTGTACCAATCTGGATCATAAAGGCACCAAACAATCGAACCCTGATTTAATGCCTTAAAATATTCTTCTTTCGACAGCGATGATTCCAACAAGATGATTTTTTTCTCTCTCTTTATACCCTTAAGAGACTTGACTGCTTCCAGGGTTTCTGGTTCGTAGAACCCAACAGGAGAGTTACACTGAACGATAAATCCATAATTTTCTGGGGCAGAACTTATTACTTCAGTCAATTTGATAAAATTTTTAATTCTTGCCGGAGCGCCCGTATAAACAATATAAAAATCGTTATCTTTATTGGATTCTTTAAAGTTAAGGGGATAATTTAACGGGTAAGGAGCATTTGGAAATAGTCGAACATTGGTAGGGATCTTTAGTTCATTGCTTTCGCAATCAAGGTCAATAGTGGTTAGAAAGTTTAATGGTTGCTTGGGAATTTTTAGCCGAATTAAAAACTTAAATAGCTTTGAAGACTTCTGCTTTTTATCCCACAAATGCATGAAAGTGTGGAAATATAAAATAACCGGTTTTATTATCTTACCTAAAGCTAGAGCGTTTAATATTCTCCAATCATCGGCTGTGCTAAAAATGAGGAAATCGCTATTTTTTTGAGCGGCTTTAATCACCTTACGGATCTTTATAGTTTCTTTTAGGAATGAGATATATCCTTTGTATTTTTTGGGTATGACCACATGAGAAATAACTGGAGGAAGGACCATTTTTCCTTCAGTAATATCCACCTTGGAATTTTCCGGCAAAAACACCTCCACCTCGTCTCCTAATTCCTCAAAACCACACTTAAGTTCGGAGACAAAGGAGTAATAATGCCCTGTATAATCCACGAGGAAGGGTTCAATGATCGCTACCTTCATCTCCAACCCCCAACTTGATTAGGCCCTTCAGTTTTCGTTTTCCGGATAAACCCCAGCCGTCGAGGATTTGACAATTCTCTTTTTTCTCCGAAAGCAATTTCCAGAACTCCTCCTTTTCAAAGAAGGGGTTGTTATTTGCAATGACGATCAAATCGGCTTCCTTCACTGATTTTGCCAAAGGTTCGCTGAGGGCTCCGGTCTTAAATATTACTTCCTCCTTCAAAGCGGGATCAAAGCCGTATACCACGAAATTCCTGTTCAAAAGGTTTTTGATAATCTCAACCCCCGGGCTATTCCTGATATCGTTTGTTTCAGGACGCCCCTTGAATGCCAGTCCGCAAATAAGGGCCTTGTTTCCCTTTACTAGAGGCAAAATTCGGAGCAACTCTTTAAGCACTATCTCCTCGTTTACTTTCCTTGCCTGAAGGGATAGACGAGGTTCGTGTTTCCTGGCAGAGTAAGCCATGAGATAGGTGTCCTTGCTCAGGCAGGGACCCCCCACCCCAAGACCAGGCGCTGCAATGTTGGCCCTGGGGTAATTCCTGTTAACGGCCTCGATTACCTGATAAATATCGAACCCCCATTCCTCGGCGAGCAGGGCAAATTCGTTAGCCAGGGCGAACTGAACGTCCCGGAAAACGTTGGAGAAGAGCTTCGCAGCCTCCCCAGCTTCCAGTGAATCCAGGGGGATGAACTCCCGGGCAAAGGAGAAAAGTTCTTTTGCCCTATCCATGGCTTGAGGGGATGTGGCCGCGCCAAGTTGGGGAAGGTTTCGTAATTCTTCAAGGGCCCTTCCCTCGGCTGTTCTCTCGGGACAAACCGCCACCATTGGTTCTGAATCCCCGAATATTTCTTTTTCTTTAAGCAAGGGAACGATCAGGTTTCTTGTGGTCCCCACGGGAACTGTGCTTCTGATAATAAAAAGGGTTTCCTTGCAAACGTAGGGCAAAGTGGATCCCAAAGCACGGATGAAGTAAGTCAGATCGGGAATGCCAGCGTTCAGGGGCGTGGGGAGGCAGTATATTACCGCATCATTGAATTCCCTAACTCTCTTGTTATCAGACCCAACCTGAAAAGAATTTCCCAGGTGGGATTTGAGCAACTCCTCTATACCCGGCTCCTTGACGTGGCTTTTCCCTGAAGCAAGGATTTTAATTGTTTCCTCGCTTATTTCCAGACCGTATACCTGATGCCCCGACTCCGCCAAGGTCAAGGCAAGGGTAAAACCAACATAGCCTAAACCCACAACCGTAACCCTCATTGCTTTATCCTCAATGAAGGCAAGTTCTTTTTGATGAAACCAAGGACGTCATCGATTATGGCCTCAAGATTATAAACCGGAGCCCATCCTAACAATTCCCCTGCCTTTGAGGATAACCCCACCCTGAACCTCACGTCGGCTGGGGGGACGGGCAAATGTTTAAAACCTGGAAAGGGGATATCCGGATTTGCCTTCTCCCAGACTAATCTTGCAAGGTCAGACATCTTTATCGAATTTTCCCCGCAAATGTTGAAATCCTCGTTTCTTATTCCCTTTTCCAGCATTATGCGAACCGCAACGCCTATGTCCTTGCCGTGAGTGAAAGTCCTTACCTGCTCACCGTCTCCAAATATTTCAAAGGGGCTCTGTCGAATCAGGGCTTTGAAGGCAAAATCAGGAATTACATGAGCCATGCCGAATTCCACTTCCCCCTTTTGATTGACCTCCGGAAGTTCCCCGCTTCCCACTGCGTTAAAAGGGCGAACTATTAGATAGTTTAATCCGAATTCCTCTCTTGCTCCTCTTACCAGGTATTCCCCGAAGAGCTTCTGCATGCCGTAATTGGTTAAAGGGACCTTCTGCTCGGATATATCCTTTTCTGTAACGGGCTGGGTGGCCCGTTCAAAAGCCATGGAGGAGGAAAAATAGACGAAGATCGAGTCCGGGGAGGCAGCCAGAGTGGAATCTATGGCGTGGGTTAAAATCTCCGTGTTGTCCCGGGCAATCTGATAAGGGAACCGGTGAAAATATTTTATCCCTCCTATTAACGCTGCAAAGCAGAGTACAAAATCAAAACCCCTGAATTCCGAAGGGTACATAGCCCTCACATCCTTGATTATTAACTGGCAATTAGGATGGCAGAAGAAGTCGTGTTCGATGAACCCGTACTTTGAAAAGTTATCCACGACCGTGATTTTGAAGCCGTGCTCCAGAAGTTCCCGCGCTACATAGGAACCGATAAATCCAGCCCCTCCTAACATGAGGACGCTCTTACTCATTCTAACCTCCTGGAAAAAGCCCTCCTTTTTGAGGACGATTTTGGCGCTCTCGGGAATTTTCCTCGATAAGCAATTTTACTCCCAATTTTAATCCAAAACTGGTTTTGCGTTTCACCTTTCTTGCCTTTGGTCCCGCCGACGAAAGGAAAGCGGTCTGGGTTGCTTTTTGACCTTGTTTTTGCGCTTTCGTGGAAATAGCACAACCCGGTAGAAATAATGCCAGAGGCGCCCCAATGGATGGCGGTTCCCGGCAACCTTCTTCCGTTCAGTCACTTTTATGCGTTCAAAATGGCCTCATTTTGCCCCTCTGAGGGGAGGTTAAGGGGAAAGACGGCTTTTAAAAAATTCATCCCCCGGGAAAAAGAGGGGTCTCAAGGGGCAAAAATGACGCAAATCCGGGAGGCTTCCTCGAGGCATTCCGGGCG
>Ga0315282_10005194_pt1 | contig 22274 bp, 15 predicted proteins | sample YL17G07_20_MG_FD_203693 | JGI IMG/M metagenome (GOLD analysis project Ga0315282, IMG submission 203693) | Sediment microbial communities from Yellowstone Lake, YNP, Wyoming, USA - YL17G07_20 | ecosystem: Environmental > Aquatic > Freshwater > Lake > Sediment | place: USA: Wyoming | collected... | reverse complement strand
ATGCATTTTTCACCTCGGCATGGGAATCTTCTGCGACCGAGTTACATTCCCCAAGTTCAACCATTGGAAATTCCACACACAGATTATCCAAGGGTCTATGCCGGGTCAAGGGGAATGTGGCGGGTAGGAAATCGGGAGAAATCGGGACATTCTGCTTTTCGCAGTCTTCGCCGAAGTCATCGGCCGGTTGGGGCATCAATATGAACCGCATCCGGCCCCTCACCTTGAATCCTTGACCGGTATGCACTCACCCGCCTTCGCTCCCGATGAATCGGGACTTCGGCGGGTTTCGCCTGTTCCTGTCAGTAGGGCGAGGCATCCACCTTCGCTAGAGCTACGGCGGACAGGTGCCTCGCCCCTACACTGTATGTCGGGACGGGGAGGCTTCACCTCATCCATGCCGTGTCGGCTTCCACCTCGCGATGGACGTTCTCCGGGAGCCTCTCGGGCGGCAGGAGGAACTGGAGGAGTCTGAACTCGAGCCGGAAACGGGCCGTGAGAGAAGCGTCGGGAAGCGTGGCATTCGTGTACCCCATGACACTGTTGCTGAAGCAGTCTCCGAAGCCCGCGACGACCACCTTGCCTCGGCCGAGTGTGCTCACCGCCGCCACGGGGAGTCCGTCTATCCGGTAGAGCACCTGTCCGCCGCTCACCACGACACCGTCGGTCACGATTCCCGTCGGCGTGCCGTCCGCCGCAAGAAGCGGTTTCCCCGGCGGGGTCGAGCCCGGCTCCACCCGGAGTGCGAAGGGGTCGAGGAGACTCGCGGCGGCCGCCCGATCCGAGGCGCCGCGCAGAAGCACGAGCACCTTTCCGCCTTTCTCGACGTAGGCACGAATCCGCTGGAGTTCCTGGGCGGAGAACGCCGTCACGGGGTTGATGATGACCAGCAGGTCCTCGTCGAGAGGGTTGTCGAGGGTCTCGCGGACGCGCGGGAAGTACCTCAGGCGCAGCACCCACTGGTAGAAGAGGTCGAAGCTTCTCTCGGCGTCCCGGACGAAGTCCGTGACGGGAAGTTCGTAGTCGCAGTGCTCGCGCAGGAAAGCGACTTCGACCGGCTTCACGCGAGGCGTGGGGAGCGGGAAGCTGCGGAGGACGGAGGCCCGCTCGCCCGCAAGGGCCGCCGCACATCCGAACGATAGAGCCGCTGCCAGGAGCACGAGGGCACCGACACGGTCGCCCCGTCGCGCGAGGAAGGTCACCGCGCCCAGGACGAGGAGTGCGCCGAGTCCGGCGACGATCCACCGCCACGACCCGTCCGAGTGCGAGCGACCGAGCCAATCGACGGTGGCGAGCACCAGTTCCGCGCGTCCCGGATAGAACGCGCTGAAGTTGCTCATGGTGGTCGAGTCGGTGAACACGGCGACGCGTCCCTTGCCGAAGTCCCGGGCCGCAAACTGCACGAACGGCCCGAAGTGCATGCTGCTCGTCCGCCGAGGATATGGGTAGTAGTTCTCCATGAAGTAATCGGCGTAGAGCTGAAAGAGACCGGTCGAAAGCATCACGGGATCCGTCTCGGGAGAGTCGGACGTGACGGAGCAGGAGACTTCGAACCGGAAGCGTGGGACGTGCGCGACGGTGGGATGATAGAGGAGCTTCGGGCGCTCCCAGACCTCGACGTACGGGTCCGTCCCGGCAAGGTTGAACACGCAGTCCTCGCGGAGGTGCAGGTCCAGGCGGCGTCCGATGGAGTTGAGGTAGACCGCGATTCCGACGTAGTTCGTGTGCTCCCCGATCATGAAGAGTCCGCCGCCGCGTCGCACGAAGTCCACCACCGCCTTGATCTCTTCCAGGGGATAGGGTTTCGTCGGGGTCTTGAGGATGAGGACGTCGACCTTGGCGAGCCGCTCGTCCGTCAGGGGTTCGGTGTTCCGCTCCAGCTCGTAGTAATACGCGAGGTAATCGGCGAGGCTGAACATGTTGTACATGGAGAGGGTGCCGTACCAGGCGGTGCCGGGCGCACGGGTGCTCTTCTCCCAATCCGAATAGCGTTCGTCGATGACGACGCGTTTCGTCTTCGGAGCGCCGACGTCGTGATGGAAGACCGCGAGCACGATGAGCCCGACGCCGACCGCCGCACCGACGAGCCCCAGCGTGTCTCGGAGCGGCCGGTAGGACGCTAGGGCCGACTGCCGCTCCTCCTCGCGCGCCCCCGTCCGGCAGACGGCCGCCCACAGAAACGCCAGCGGCACACAACCCGCCAGGCCCCACCACGGACTCCAGAGCACGTCGACGCGGACCGTCTCGGAAAAGTAATCCACGTAAAGCTGAAGCTGGAGGAAGACCAGCAGCATGAGCACGGCCCTGAGCGGAACGTAGAGCACCCAGCTCGCGAGTACCAGGACTCCCGCACGGAGTCGATGTCGCGGCTCGACGAGGGAGAGCGTCACGATGAGTCCGCCGACGAGCGCGAGGAGCACCGACGGAAACCCCAGGAGTTCCACGCTCATCGGGAAGCGGTAGTTCTCGCGGACGGTGGCGACGGTGAGGGAATCGGTCGCTGCGGCGGCGCTTGCGCCGAGGAAGTTGAGGAGTGCGCTCGCCGCGGTCGAAAGATACGGGACGACGTGCCACCGGCTCATCGCACCGAGCGTCGGGTCGAGCACGAGTCCCTGGAGAAGGAGCACGACGCCCAGGAGGGCGAGTCCGACGACGGGGTTCTTCCACCGCGGGAAAAATCGCGGGACGACTCCGAGGACGAGCGCCACCGAGAGGACCACCGCCCCGAGCGAGAGCGGCCACGGCAGAATCCACGCCGCCGCAGCGACAAGCGGGAGCGCGACGAGGTAGTGCATGTCGAACCGCTCGCGCCCGTACCCTCCGAGGGACGCCGCTAGCGCCAGGAGCGCCGCCGCACCCAGAAGCCACCACGCTAGGGACGGGTCTGGAGCGACGTAAACCGTGGTCAGGAGAGGCCAGGCGGAAGAGGCCAACGCCACCATCAGGAACGCGCAGATCCCCGAGCGGATTTTCATGGCCCGGTCCCTTTCGCCCCGAGTTCGTCCACATGACGGACGAGCCATTTCACGAAGTTCACGTTCTCGATGATCGGCGGACCCTTGTCGGTTTCGAGGTTCTTGTTGAGGAGGAACTGGTCGTCGCCGATGAGGAGAAGTCCACCGCGGCGTGCGTCCGGCGCGCCGCCGGGAGACTGCGTCCGTTCAATCATCACCGCCGCGGTGTGCGCCGCGTCATACCAGGCGAGCGCGTTCCTTGGACCGGCACGGACGTCCTCGACGACGAACGCGACGCGGAACCGGACGTTGGAGGAGGTCGGGGCGAACGGGGTGATGAACGCGCCGAGCGGCTTATTGCGCACGCGCAGGCCGAAGCGGGAGAGCAGCGGCCCCGCCGCCTCGGCCGACGGCTCCCCGGCACACACCACCACGTATCCCCCGCGTTGGATGAAGTGCTCCACCACGTCGAGTTCGCACTCGGAATATCGCCGCGTCGGTGCGATGAGGAAGAGCATCCGTGCCCTGGCGAGTCGCTCGGGCGAGAACACGTCCATCCGCAGGGGCTCGAGGTCGTTCCGCATCAGGTTGAGATAGAGACCGGCGAGTCCGTCGTCCCGCCAGGACTCCTCCGAGAACTTTCCCAGGTGCGAGCCGTCGACGTAGGCGACGTCCCCGGCGGGAAGAAGCTCGATCGGCGCCGACGCCCACGCGCCATAGAGACACGTCCCCGCCCCCGCGATCAGACTCACCAGGAGCACCGGCAGGACCGAGCGCCGCCGGTACGCCGCTAGCAGCACGCAGCCGGCGAGGAAAAGGACGCCGGCGACGGCGAGTCGCAGTCCGTGGTGACGCTCGACGACGGGGGAGGCGAGCTTTCCGAAGAGTCTCGCCGTCGGATCGTGCGAGCCCATCATCAGCAGGTTGATGAAGCCGGTCGTATCCCCGAAGACGAGGACGCGACCGGCGCCGAAGTTCTGCTCGGCGACCAGCACCACGTCGCCCAACTGTTCGCCGGGAAGGTAGCGACGGTCCCCGAGGTATTGCGTGTCCGGCCGGGGGACGCTCGTGCCCTCGTCCGAGTAGCCGTGGACTCCGAAGAGGAGGGGCTCGGCGCTCCCCCCGAGTTCGAGCGACGCCCCGATCCCGATCCCGGGCTGGTTCATGTCGTCGCGCATCCGGTGGTAGAGGGGGTCCGCGGTGAAGCCATACCCGTGAAGCCACCCCCCGACGTGATACGTCGCGGAATCGAAATGGACCCGGATGTCCGAGGGCGCTAGAAGGTCGTTCAGCGGCTCCTCGCCCTGGTCGTTCCGCCAGGTGTGCTCGCCGACGACCAGGAGACTTCCGCCCCGGCGGACGAACTCCCAGAGCGCCGCGTGCTCCACCGGGCTCAGCTTCTCGACGGGGTTGAAGAGGACGGCGATGCGCGCCCCACGCAGCGTCTCGTCATCGAGCTTCTTAGAGAGCGTCGCGTCAAACCCGAGCTGACGCAGGAAGATCGGGAGTCGCCCGAACATCCCGGACGAATACTCCCCGAAGCTTTCGAAGTTCGGCTTCATCCAGTTGAGGTAACCTTTCTCGTAGAGCACGACGCGCGGAAGGGGAGTGGTCATCCGGGGCCGCTCGGGAGTGCGAACGACGAGGACGGCGATGGCAAGAAGGAGCGCAAGACCCAATCCGGCGGCAGCGAGTGCGGCGCTGGTCCCCGGCGGGAGCACCCGTGCCGGACGCAGTCTCACCCGCTCGCCGACAATCCAGATCGCCGGGAGTTCGAGGACGAGGAGGACGAGCGGCATGTTCCAGGGGACGTGTCGCGCGAGAAGCGGGAGGACGCGTCCGGCGGCCGCTTGCGCGAAAGCCGGTCCGAAGACTTGCGCGAGGACCGCGGCGACTTCTGGCCCCTGCACGCCCTCTTCGAAATTCGGCAGGAACGTCATCACCACCAGGTACGCGAAACCGATCGCCAGGAGATAGACCAGCGCCAGGAAAAGCCGGTGCCACGCCCGCCTCCGGGTGAAGGCAAAGATGACGAGCACCGACAGGACCAGCGGCACGGTACTGCTGAACCCCGAATAGGAGGGGCCGAGCCGCAGCGGCCTCTCGACCAGCGTCCCGACCAGCCGCGTCGTCTCGAGCGACGAACGCTGCCAGAACATGCAGAAGGGGGGCGAATACTCGATCAGGACAAAGAAGGACGCGGTCAGAAGAGCGATCAGGGCGGCGGGATAAAGCTCTCGGCGCACCCGGCCGAACGCCCGAAGAACGATGTCTATTCCGGCCAGGAGTGCGCTGATCGCGAGGAGGCAATTGATCCTGCCGAGGGGCCATGCCGCAAGCAGGACAAGTCCGCCGGCGAGTGCCGCGAGTCCCAAAATCAGAACCAGCGGTCGGAAGCGAACTTGGCCGCTCGATCGGCCCACGAGCACGCCGAACCCCAGAAACGCGAGTCCCAGGAAGAGTCCGAGCGGCCGCGCCAAACTCCCCACGAGCCCGGCGGCAAAGACCACTCCAAGGAGGAAGAAAATCAGGGATGCGACGGAGGTCATCGGGTCTCCTGCTGCTCCGCGAAGCGCTGCGAAGCACGAGCCGGTCAATGCAAGTTCTTTGCCCACGAGGAGTTTAGCCAGAGTCGGCGTGCCTGTCGAGGGAAAAGCCGGAGTCCTCTCCCTTGCAGATCTTCTGTTGAAAACCTCCCACCCTGGAGGCTGCTGACTCCCTCTCTTCCCGGGAGAGGGCCGGGGTGAGGGAATAGCGGCAACACGATTCCCCCTCACCTTAATCTTCAGTCGCCGATCCGTATGGCGACCTCTCCCGGAGGGAGAGGAGACAGTGCGACGGCCATTTCCCTCTGCGTCATGTCGCCCCTGCAGGCTACTGAGCCACGTATTAATAATGTCCCATTCGGCAACGTCTTTCTCCCTCGCCCCTTGAGGGAGAGGGCTGGGGTGAGGGGTCGTTGTTTTGCCCGGAATCGGGCGATTCGCCGGCCAAATCCCCCTCACCCTTGCCCTCCCCCTCGCTGGGGGGAGGGGACAAAGCCGTTTGCAACGATAGCACTTTGGTAATACGAAGCTCAGTAAACACGTACAGCTGCCCCTAGCACACATGAGGTCCTTGCCCACCCCGGGTCCGCGGGCTTTTTTGCCCGGCTTTTCCGCAACCCCCTCGCAGGAAGTGGGGTAGAAATGGGGGTAAGGCGGACTTGGGTTGGACTGTCTATTCAGGAGAAAACCATGCCTCCGCAGGGCGCTAGCCGTGTCGCATTCATCGCGTTCGTCGTCCTCTTCGCGGCTCTCATGCTGGTGGTGCTGTTCACGGCGGTCTCCGCGACCTCGGGCGACGTCATCCGGCCCGGCGTCGACCGACACGTGATTTCCGTCGGCGCCGCCGGGGTCGACTACCGTGCCGACACCCACGTCATCACCATCGCCGACAACACCGCCGCATTCACCTATGCACCCACCGGGACGTCGCCATTCCACGCCATCTATAATCTCAGCGGCGAGTTCGGGGGCGGGTACCTGCTCCGGGCGCTCTTCGAGTCGGCCGGTTCGAACGCCCCCCTGGACGGCCTCTTCACGACGCTCGGCGGCGACGCAAGCGACCTTGTCATCACCGGCGAGATCCCTTCTCTCAACATCACGCGGTCGAACGACTATACCGGGACGCTGCTCGAAGCGAACGTCGTGGCGGGGGAGCTGTTCGGATATGGCACGAGCAACGGAAGCGCCGAGTTCAACCTGCTCTTGGAGGTGGTGGGGGGTGACCTGGCGACCGCCGGCGTATATCCGTTGGGCTCCATCATCGGCGAGCTGAGCTCGCTCTTCACGCTGACGCCGGCGCTTTCGAGCGGGTTCGACTTCCAGAGCGACTTCACCGCGACGTTCCAATCCGGGTCGATCGGCCTGCCGGTCCCCGAACCCACGACCGCCACGCTCCTCGGCCTCGGCCTCCTCGGAACGTTCGGCCTTCGGCGTCTGAGGAACCGATGGAGTGCGTAACAGGTCCCTCGTGAGACATCCATCCGCCGGTCAAACCACGTCTAGCGCTGCGTTGTCAACTCCACGCGAGGGTTTCTCACCGGGCACATTGCGGTTGTTGAAAAAGCCCCCTCACGCCAATCCCCCCTGAAAGGGAATAGTTCTTGTGCCACTGGCGGCTTGCCAGCCAGTGCTGTTTTCCAGTGTCAAAAATGCACGGCTGGACAAACCAGCCGTGGTACCCGTCAGACTGCTTGTCATTCGGACTTCGTCATTGATTCGACATTCGGATTTCGGCCTTCGGGTTCCTATAGCCGCCCCCTCACCCCAACCCTCTCCCCCTGAAGGAGGAGAGGGGAAAAAGTGCCCTGACCCGCGTGGGTGGAACTTGCGGCGGATGCTCTTGAGGCGGCTCGCGCCCGTTCGACACTTACGCCAGGATGAGCTGCATGTAGAGCACGTCCAGCCAGCGCCCGAACTTGAACCCCACCTGCTTCAGGCGGCCCACCTGAACGAACCCCTGCTTGGCGTGAAAGGCGATGCTCGCGACCTGCTCGGCGTCGATGCCCGCGACGATGGTATGGTGCCCGATCTCCCTGGCCCGGCGGATGAGGTCCGTCAAGATGACGCTGCCGATCCCACGCCCGAGGACGTCATGGCGCACGTAGACGGAATTCTCCACCGTGTGTCGGTAAGCCGCCCGAGCATGAAACGGTGAGAGCGATCCCCACCCGACCACCTCCCCCGCCTGCTGGGCGACGACCACCGGATGCCTGGGCCCGTGTCGGTCGAACCACGCTCGACGGTCGGCTATCGTCTCCGGCTCCGTCTGGTAGGTGCAGGTTGACTTCAGCACGTAGTGGTTGTAGATGGCGTTGATCGCTTCGAGGTCCGCGACGGTCGCTAGCCGAAGAGTTACGTCGTTCATGGGGTGCTCCCGCAAGAGTGTCGTGTACGAAAACGTCTGATCACCTTGGACAAATCAGGTCCGAAATCCGAAGCGCGAATCACGAATCAATGTCGAAATCCGAATACCGAATGCAGGATGGGAGGGGCAATACTTGTTCATTCGTCATTAGTTCATTCGGGCTTGATTCCTCATTCGGATTTCGGGTTTCGGATTTCCATGAGTACCCCTCCCCCTTGTCCCCTCCCCCAAGGGGCGGGGAAAAAGACGTGCACTCACCCTCTGGGGTGGAACTTGCGGTGGATGCTCTTGAGGCGGGCGGCGTCCACGTGGGTATAGACCTGCGTGGTCGAGATGCTAGCGTGTCCGAGCATCTCCTGGATGAGTCTGAGGTCGGCGCCTCCCTCGAGGAGGTGCGTCGCGAAGGAGTGACGCAGTGTGTGGGGGTGAACGGCCTTGGCGAGTCCGGCCTTCCGCGCGAGCCCGCGAATCATCTGCCAGATGCGTTCGCGGTTGAGCTTCCTTCCCGTGCGGCTCAGGAAGAGATGGTCCGACCGTCCGGCTTTCGCGAGGACGGGTCTCGCTTTTTCGAGGTATTCGCCGAGACGGCGACAGGCGAGAGCGCCGAGCGGAACCACCCGCTCCTTCCCGCCTTTCCCGCTCAGACGCACGTAGCCGAAATCGATCTTGACGTCCTCCGGGTGGAGGTCCACGACCTCCTGGGCCCGTGCGCCCGAGGCGTACATCGTCTCGAGGATCGCCGCGTCTCGGAGCCCCAGGTTCGTCGAAACGTCGGGCGCCCCCAGGAGCTGCTCGACCTCACGACGACTGAGGACGTCGGGCAGACTCCGCCAGATCCGCGGCGAGTCCAGGGTCGCCGCGGCGTTCGTCCTCACGATTCCCTCACCCGACAGGAACCGGTAGAACATGCGGATCGCGACGAGCTGCCGGCTGACCGACGCCGGGGCAAGACCTCTCCGTTTCTGCCGCATGAGGAAATCCACGATGTCGCTCGGCGTCACCCGGTCCAGGTCGCGGCGGGCCTGGTCGGAGAGACACGCGAGGAACGCCTGGATGTCCCGGCGGTAGGCAAGGACGGTGTTCACGCTCAGCCCGCACTCCCCGGCGAGGTAGTCAAGGAACAGCTTGAGGTGGTGCAGGTGTCGTTCCACCGCATGTTCCTCCGTGTCACACCGCTTTGTCACGCCGCTTTGGGCTTGCAAGTCCGCGCGATCCAGGTATACTGTTCGCAGGAGTTCGCCCGGCGACGGACCGGTCGGCATACGTACGGCGATCAAGGTCATTATAGGTAGGTCGGTCGAGCGAACTCAAGGTCAATCGGGGATATTCCGTGAGTCCAGTGCATACGGTGGTGACGGGCGGGGCGGGTTTCCTCGGAAGCCACCTGTGTGACCGCCTGCTGGCGAAGGGACACCGCGTCACGTGCATCGACAACCTGCTGACCGGCTCGGTGGACAACATCGCACATCTCGCCGGGAACGAGAACTTCCGGTTCATCAAGCAGGACGTGACGGAGTACGTGTTCCTGCCGGGACGTGTGGAGAACATCCTGCACTTTGCGAGTCCGGCGAGCCCGGCGGACTTCACCCGCTTTCCCATCCAGATCCTGAAGGTGGGAGCACTGGGGACCCACAAGACCCTGGGACTGGCGAGGGAGAAGAAGGCCCGGTTTCTCCTGGCGAGCACGAGCGAGGTCTACGGTGACCCGGAGGTGCACCCGCAGAAGGAGGACTACCGCGGCAGCGTGAATCCGGTGGGGGTGCGCGGGGTCTACGACGAGGCGAAACGGTTCGCGGAGGCCCTCACCATGGCGTATCACCGCACGCACGGGATCGACACGAAGATCGCACGGATCTTCAACACCTACGGCCCGAGGATGCGGCTGGACGACGGGCGGGTGCTGCCGCGGTTCATGACGCAGGCGCTTCGCGGCCAGGACATCACCGTCTTCGGCGACGGGACGCAGACTCGCTCGTTCGTCTACGTCGACGACCTCGTCGAGGGCGTCTGCCGGCTACTCGAATCGGACGAGCATCTCCCGGTGAATATCGGCAGTCCCGACGAGGTGAGCATCCTGGAGTTCGCGCACGAGATCGTCCGGCTGACCGCAAGCCGAAGCCGCATCATCCCGAAGCCTCTTCCGCAGGACGACCCGAAGCGTCGGAGGCCGGACATCACCAAGGCAAAGGAACTCCTGGGCTGGGAGCCGACCGTCCCGCGCTCGGAAGGACTGAGACGCACGCTCGAATACTTCCAGAGGAAACTCGCCGCGACGCAAGAGGGCTGACAAACCGGCGGGGCAAGTTGATCGATCAGTTAACTTTTCTGTTAAACGCACAGGGATGCGTTCTGGCGGGACTTGGATTTCGGGAGACCCTTCACCCCTCCTGAGATGGCCGAACGTCATGGCGGACCTCCCAGGCCCCTTAAAACGAAAACTGGCGGGAGTCGATTACTGAATTGTTATGAGGGCTTTGTTCCAGAAGCAGGGTGGCCGACTTAACACCTTGACGACAATATGGTTAGGGTCATGGATTAACTAATCGGTTAAAACCCGGCCGGGCAAACCACCCGTGGCACTCAGCGTAAACGCGCCGCCGATGGCGGAAGATGAAGGATGACCGGGATGAATCACGCACACGACCGACACGGGGGATTCGACGACGTCGAAGCGGTTCAGGCGTTGATCCTGGGCGGCGGGCGGGGGGCGCGCCTCTATCCCCTGACCGCCATGCGGAGCAAGCCTGCCGTCCCCTTCGGCGGGAAGTACCGACTCATCGACATCCCCATGTCCAACTGCATCAACTCGGGACTGAGGAAGATCTTCGTGCTGACGCAGTTCAACTCGGCGTCACTCAACCGGCACGTCTGGCAGACGTATCAATTCGGCTCGCTGACGCGGGGATTCATCGAGATCCTCGCCGCACAGCAGACGATCGACAACGCGGACTGGTATCAGGGGACGGCGGACGCGGTCCGGCAGAACCTGCGGGCGATCGAGAGCCGCCAGAGCCAGTACGTGCTGATCCTATCGGGCGACCACCTGTATCGGATGGACTACCGTCCGTTCCTGACGGCGCACGTCGACGCGCAGGCCGACATCTCGATCGCGGTCCACCCGGTGAAGCGGCACCAGGCCGCCGAGTTGGGCATCGTGCGGGTGGACGACACCGGACGGATCGTCGAGTTCTACGAGAAGCCGAAGGACCCGAAGGTGCTGGCGAGCCTGGCGGTCCAGGGGTCCGACGGGCAGAAGACGTACCTCGCCTCGATGGGGGTCTACATCTTCAACCACGCCGTGCTGCCCGCCGCGCTCGCCGACAAGTCCCGGACCGACTTCGGAAGGGAGGTCATCCCGGCGTCCATCCACAATTACAAGGTGATGGCGTTCCTCTTCGAGGACTACTGGCGTGACATCGGGACCATCCGGTCGTTCTACGAGGCAAACATGGAGATGACCGCGCCGATACCCCCGTTCAACTTCTACGACACGAAGTACCCGATCTACAGTCACCCGCGGATGCTCCCGGCCAGCAAGATCAACAGCTCCATGATCGAGCGGTCTCTCCTCGCCGACGGGTGCATCCTGACGCGTGCGGAGCTGCGGAACACCGTGGTGGGGGTGCGGACGTTCATCCGCAGCAACAGCCGCATCCTCGACTCCGTCATCCTGGGGGCGGACTACTACGACGACGAGCTGAAGCGAAAGCCCGGGGAGATGGGACTGGGGATCGGGGAGAACGTGCACATCGAGCGGGCGATCATCGACAAGAACGCGCGCATCGGCGACGGCGCGAAGATCATCAACGAGAGGCGGCAGGAGGAGTTCGACGGGTCGAACTACGTCATCCGCGACGGGCTCGTCATCATCCCCAAGAACGCCGTCATCAGTCCCGGGACCGTCATCTGAGACGCCGGCGAGCGCGCGAGGTGCTCTCCCTCGCCCTGACCCTCCCGGTGGGAGAGGGGGAAATCACCCCTCACCCCAGCCGCTCTCCCTCAAGGGGAGAGGGAGCAAGCGAGCGCCTGGCGGGCGAGGACCGCCGCACCGAGGACTCCCGCGTCTTCCCCGAGCTGGGAGCGCACGAACTTGACGTGATCCATGACCAGCGGCAGCGCCCGTTTCCTCGCGGAGTCCTCGACCACTCCCAGCATCTCATCCGTGAGCGCCTCCAGGATGCCCCCGCCGAGGATGACCATCTCGGGACTCACGACGTGTGCGATGGAGGCGACGGCAACGCCGAGGTATTCCATGGCCTCCGTCATGACCTCGCGGACCAGGTCGTCGTTCTGAGCGAGTGCCTGGGCGAGGAGCGACGTCCGCATCTTCTTCGGGTCGGTCTCGGTGACGACGCTCCGGCGGCCCTGACGGACGGCCTCGACGATCCGCCGGCAGATGACCTGCCGACTCGCCAGGGCTTCGACGCATCCCCGCTGTCCGCAGCCGCATTTCGGCCCGTTCACGTCGACGACGACGTGACCCAGTTCCCCGCCTTGCTTGCTGAAGCCGCGATGGAGCCTGTTGGCGATGATGACCCCGCCGCCGATGCCGGTGCCGAGGAAGAGTCCGATGAGATCGCTGATTCCGCGACCCACCCCCAGGGCATGCTCGGCGAGCGTGGCGACGTTGCAGTCGTTGTCCATGAAGACGGGTCGGCCGGTGGCCTCTTGGATGTGGTCCTTCATGCGGACGTGGTCCCAGCCGGGGAGATTCGGGGAGAAGACGACGACGCCCGCGTCGGGGTCGAGCGGCCCGGGGGAGCCGATGCCGACGGCGAGGATGTCGTTCAGTTTGAGTCCGGCGCCTCGCACCGCCTCACACGCCGCCTCGGCCATCCGGTCCAGCACCGCCTTTGGACCTTCCTGTGCCGCTGTCAGCTTGAACACCCGGTGACGGATGTGACCCTGGGGGTCCACCACCGCACCCATGATCTTCGTCCCGCCGAGGTCGATGCCCACCACGCAGTCATTCACGAGGACGTCTCCTATGTGGTCGCGCGTAAAGTGGCTAGTGCGTCTCAAGCGAAGTGTAGCCGGACGGGTGCACGCGGTCCAGTGTTTTTGGCGGGGATTCGGGTGACGCCGTGACGCCCGGATTTCACTTGGAAGTTGTTCGGGCGGCGTCCGGCTCGGCACTCACGACGCCCGTGGGCGTCATCCGGAACCACGCGTAGCTCCCGCGGCAGGCGGGGACCTGGCCCATCGCCGCGCGGAACGTCAGGTCCCTCGGAAAGAGGAGTGCCGAATGCAGGTTGATGGACTCGATCGGCACGCCCGGGGCACCGGCGAAGTTCATCGCCCGGTCGATCTTGCCGTAGTTCGCCCGGATCAGTCCCCCCAGGACCGCGTACCGCCCGTATTCCGGCTCGACGACTTCTTCCTGACCCAGCCGGACGAAGGAATTGGTCGCAAGGACGTAATCGTCCTTCGCCTGGCGCACGACGAGTCTCTCGTGGTCGTACTCGACGACGGCGGCGGCGGGCGGCTCTCCGCCGGCGATGATGAGGTTCGTCGAGCAGGCGCGGGGCGTCTTCTGGACGAGCTCGATGCCTTCCGCCACGGACGCCGCCTGCTCGGCGATCTTCCGAAGCATGAAGCAGGTGGAAAGCCCCTGGAGCGAATTGACCCCGCCGCTGTAGGAGGTATTGTTCGCGGCAACGATGCCGCGGTCGTTCATCAGCGTCCAGCCGTTGATGACCCCCGCCCAGGAAAGCGTCACGAAGCGGTGAGCTCCGGCGGGGCGATAGTCGATGATGACGGACGCCCGACGGGCGACGTCCTCGTACCAGTAGTCGAAGTTGCGTCCGACGATGCACTCGCCGCCGGCGGTCGCGCGGCCGAAGACCGCGAACGAGCTGCAGAGCTGCGCGCGTTCCACGTCCCCGAAAAGTTGAAGCGCCACAAGCTCCCAGTAGTCGACCGCCGCCGAGGAGGCCAGTGCCCGCAGCTCCCGCTTCCAGCTCTCCGGGAGCCACTTCTCCATCTCCTTCACGCGCCCGATGAACTCACGTCGACCTTCCGCCTCGGGAGCAACGGAACCGCGGATGACCGCGCCCACGACCCAGCGGACGTCCTCGCCGAGAAGCTCCCCGTGCCGACGCCCCATCTCCTCGGGCGTGCCGGCTAGACTCAGCACGCGGATGCCGTGGACCATCCGGAGACCCGACGCGCGTGACGCGACGCGGGGCTCGTCACGCTTTGCCGTTACCGCAGGAGAGGGTCCCGGCGGCTTCGAGGTTTCCGCACGCGGGCATCCGGCCGCCGCGACGGCCAGAACCCCGACCAGACCCACCGCTAGGAACCGATATCGGATGCTCATGCGTCCCCCTGGTACTATTAGTGTGCATCCGAGCGTGCTCGTGACAGGACATTGACAAGAAACCGACTTTGTTCAGTCTCGTGGGGTCAATGGAACTGGTTCCCCCTCTCCCCCTGAGGGAGAGGGTCGGGGTGAGGGGTTCTTGGAACGCGCGGAACAGGCGCTCTTTCCGCCCGAATCCCCCTCACCCTCCCCCTCCCCCTCGGCGGGGGGAGGGGACACCACTCGGACAGACGCGTTCCATTATCGATACGAGACTCAATAGGATAGCCCCGTCCTTCAAGCCCCGCGGGACATGTCCCTCGCTCGGGGGAAATCCTTGAAAAGGGAACCGTCGCGGCTATAATCCCGGCACGCGGGCGGCGCGGCGCCCTAGCGGAACGGCCACTCGAGGTATCGCCGTGAGCGAACAGAGAATTGCTTACGTCACCGGAGGCACGGGATTTCTCGGCTCCCACCTCGTCGAGAGACTCCTGAAGGAGAGATACCGTGTGAAAGCCCTGGTGCGAAAGACGAGCGACCGTTCACTTCTCGAGGCGCTGGGCGTGGAGCTCGTCGAGGGGGACATCACCGATGGGCCCGAGAGGCTGAAAGCGGGCATCGAGGAAGCGACGCACGTCTTCCACGCGGCCGCCTACGTCGACGAATGGGGTCCTCTGGAGAAGATGGTCCAGGTCAACGTGAATGGACTGGGGAACGTGCTGGAGGCCCTTCGCGGCTCGAAGCTCCAGCGGTTCGTCTACATGGGGTCGGCTGTCGTCTACGGGTCGCTGGACCGGGTGGACATGGACGAATCAGCACCTTTCGTCGAAACCGGCGACCACTACAACCACACGAAGATCGCGTGTGAGCACGTCCTGCGGGATTTCGTGCAGGCGACGGGACTGGCGGCGGTCGTCCTGCGCCCGCCTTACGTCTATGGCGAGCGCGACAGGCACCTCCTCCCGCGGGTCGCCGCGGCGCTCCGGGACCGCAAGTGGATCTACCTGAACGGAGGCCTGGTCCCGTTCACGCTCGTCTACGTGAGGAACGTGGTGGACGCGTGCATGCTGGCGGCGACGCGCGAGGAAGCCATCGGCGAGGGCTTTCTCATCACCGACGGAGAGGCGATCACCCGTCGCGAGTTCGTCGAGATCCTGTGCGAGGAGATGGGATACGACCGTCCGGAGAAATCGGCGTCCCGCGTCGTCGCGAAGCTCCTGTGTCCCTTTTCGGAGGGACTGGCGAAACTGTTCGGGGCAGAAGAACCCCCTCTGGTCAACCGGTTCCGCTACAAGTTCGCCGCGGTGCGCCTCACGTTCGACATTTCCAAGGCCCGTCGGCTGCTGGGCTACGAGCCGAGGTACCGGACGCGCGATTCCCTGCGCGAAACCGCACGGTGGTTCGTGAAGAATCGTCCCGAACTTCTGGCGGCCAAGAACCTGTCCGGATAATCATCCCGCGTGGGAGTGAAGGACCGACGCATCCGTCGCCCCCGCAAGGTGCGGTGACTGATGGAGTTGGCGTAATTGCCGCTCTTGCGAATACGAGAAGCCACGGCTGGACAAGCCAGCCGTGGCACCCGGCGCCGTCGTGGAGCACGGACGAAAGCGCTTCCGCCGGGACCTGCGGAAATCCGTTGCAAATCTGCTCCGTGTCCGCTATAATTTCCCCATCACCCAACCCGAGATTCGTCGCAATCCCGTCTTTTCGGAGCTGGCATGGCCGAGGACAGAATCGCCTACGTAACGGGGGCCACGGGGCTCCTCGGCTCCCACCTGAGCGAGCGACTGCTGAAGGAAGGATATCGTGTGCGGGCTCTGGTGCTGGAATCGGACGATCCTTCGCGGCTGGAGCAGTTGGGTGCCGAGTGCATCCGCGGGGACGTCACGGATTCATCCGGCAGGCTCGGGGAGGGGATCCGTGGGGCGACGCACGTGTTTCACTGTGCGGCGTGGGTGGACGACTGGGCGCCCCGCGAGAAGATGGTCCAGGTCAACGTGGGGGGGCTCCGCAACCTCCTGGAGGCCGTCCAGGGGATGAAGCTCCGCCGCTTCATCTTCATCGGGTCGATCATGGTCTACGGCGACGGGGACCTGGTGAACGCGAACGAATCGTCGCGTTTCGTCCGGACGGGCGACAACTACAACCACACGAAGATCGAATGTGAGCGTCTGCTGTGGGAGTTCGTCCGCCGGACGCAACTGCCGGTGGTGGTCCTCCGTCCCTCCTACATCTACGGGGAGCGGGACAACCAGTTCCTGCCGCGCGTCTGCCGCGCACTCCTCTCCCGGGAGTGGATCTACGTCAACCGGGGACGGATTCCGTTTGCCCTCTCGGACGTGCGGAACGTGGTGGACGCGTGCATGCTGGCCGCGACGCGCGAGGAAGCCGTCGGGGAGGGGTTCATCATCACCGACGGCGAGCCGGTCACGCGACGCGAGCTGGTGGAGCTCGTCTGCGAGGAGATGGGCTACAAGCGTCCGCTGGTGTCGCTCCCGCGCGGGCTCGGTATCACGATGTGTCCCTTCGCCGTGGGACTGGCGAAGTTCATGAACTGGAAGAGACCGTACCTGGTCAACCGGTTCCTCTGTCATTTCGCCGGGTCTTATCTCACGTTCGACATTTCCAAGGCACGGAGACTCCTCGGCTACGAGCCGAGGTATTCGCCGCGGGAGTCGCTGCGGGAGGTGGCCCGGTGGTTCCAGAAGAATCGTCCCGATCTTCTTCCGCCAAAGCGGGAGCACTCGACATGAAGAACCAGTTTACGATCGTGGGCATCGGCGAGATCCTGTTCGACCTGTTCGGGGAGGAGAACGTCCCCGGCGGCGCCCCGTTCAACTTCGCCTACTATGCCCGGAGTCTCGGGATGAACGGGGTCATCGCGAGCCGCGTCGGCAGGGACGCACTCGGCGCACGACTGCGTGACCAGGTCGTTCCCTCACTCGGCATGACGAGCCGGTACCTCCAGGAGGACGAGACGCACCCGACCGGCACGGTGAACGTGACGGTGGACGAGCACGGAAACGCCACGTACAAGATCATCGAGGACGTCGCGTGGGATTACCTCGAGATGACCCCCGAGCTGGAGGAACTCGCACGCCAGACCGACGCGGTGTCCTTCGGGACGCTCGCCCAGCGCACCCAGCGCGCCCGCGAGACCATCGACGCGTTCGTCGAGATCGCCCGCGACCAGCACGCCCTCGTGCTCCTCGACCTCAACCTGAGGGAAACCTTCTACTCCGCCGAGATCCTCCGTCGGTGCTGTCTCCAGGCCGACATCCTCAAGATGAGCGAGGCGGAACTCATCATCGCCCGCACGCTCTTGGGGGCCGAACGACTCACCGACGAGGAATTCCTGCTCAACCTGATCCACACCTACCACATGGAGATCGTGTGTCTCACGCGGGGGGAGGGGGGGTGCATCCTGCTCACGGCGCACGACCGGATCGAGTCGCCGGGGTTCCACGTGAAGGTGGCGGACACGGTGGGGGCCGGGGACGCGTTCACGGCGGGACTCCTGGTGAGGTTTCTGGAGGGCGCGGGACTCCGCGACATGGCCCGATACGCCAACGTCTGCGGGGCCTACGTCGCAAGCCGCCACGGCGGGACACCGCCCCTTTCCAGACAGATCATCACGGACTTCGAGACGAGTCTCCACTGAGAACGTCTTCACTCCTTGAGACTCCGCTCGACCGGACTTCCGACCGCCGGGTTCTGCTCTCCCTCGACCACGTGACACGTGGAGGACTCTTCGCCTGCCCGGTCCACCACGAGAAGTGAGACTTCCTCGCGGACTTTCTCTTTGAGTCCGGTGACGGCGTTCGGACGCTCGACCATCCCGTAGACGACGTACTTCTGTCCGACTTTCACCCCGAACTTGGTCCCGACGTCGATGGTGACCGCCTTGCCGTCGACGGCGGAGATTTTCGCGCCGAGAGGATAGAGCTCGTAGACCCGCGAGCGGATCTTCCTCGAGGCGCTGTCGAGCGCCGTCCTGAGCATCTGCCGCGCTATCGCCGACGTGCTCGTGAACTTCTTGACCTCTTCTTCGGCGGCCATCTTGCGATCTTCCTCGGCGAAGGGGCCGATCTCGACGCTCTTTTGCGTCTGGGCGTCGAAGAGCGTCGCGCCCAGAGACGCACTGCATACGATCGTCTGGATCTTGAGAATGACGCGGTCTTCCGTCTCGACCTTCGTGCTGATGTGGGTGATCTCGAGGAAGAGAAGCAGCCGGCTCTTCAGCGCCTTGGCGATCGCCGAAGCATTTTCAGGCTTCACGTCCTCGCGCTGGATGTGCTGCTCCTCGAGGATGCTCCCGACGTCGCCCACGGAAAGAACCTGGAAGCGATCCACCTTTCGGAGCCCGGCGATCGTCAGGTCCTGAACGAATTCGCCCGGGTGGAAGCTCTCCGTGACGTATTTCGCCTCGAGCTTGACCGGGAGCACCGCGAGAGTGACGCGCTCGGCGGCTGGGGCCGCACCGCCCGATAGAAGGATCCCGACGGCAAGGATCGCCGGCAATATGGTTCTCATCGGCCCTCCCCTCAGATCTCCGGTCCCCTCAGGTTTCCTTCCGAGCGACGAGTTCAGCCGCCGCGGCACGGGCCTCCCGGTCCACCTCGAAAATCTCGTCGAGCGTCGGGTGTTCCACGAACCGATGACCCCTCAGGACCTTGGCGACGACGGCGGGGATATCGGTGAATCGCAGCCGCTCTTCGAGGAACGCCTTCACGACGACTTCGTTTGCGGCGTTGAGCGCGGCGGGGGCGGTGCCTCCGCGCCGGGCGGCTTCGAACCCGAGTGCGACCGCCGGGAACCGCCTCCGGTCCGGCTTCTCGAAATGAAGCTCTCCCACCTTCGCCAGACGCAGCCGGCCTGCCGGACATTCCAGACGATCCGGCCAGGTGAGCGCATACTGGATCGGTGCACGCATGTCCGGCACGGCCATCTGGGCGATGACCGACCCGTCCACGAACTCCACCATCGAATGCACGACGGACTCGGGGTGGATGAGGACCTCGATCTGGTCCACGTCGAGTCCGAAGAGGAGGTGCGCTTCGATGACCTCGAGCGCCTTGTTCATGAGCGTCGCCGAATCAACCGTCACCTTGGGTCCCATGTGCCACGTGGGGTGGTTGAGGGCCTGCTTGGGGGTCACCTTCGCGAGCTCCTCGGCCGGGAGCCCCCGGAAGGGACCGCCGGAACCCGTGATGATCACCCGTGCGATCTCCTCGTGTTTCCCGGAGCACATCGCCTGGAAAATCGCCGAGTGCTCCGAATCCACGGGGAGGATCTCGACGCCTCGCCTGGCGGCCTCACGCATCACCAGGTCCCCGGCCATCACGACGGTTTCCTTGTTGGCGAGTGCGATCGACTTCCGGGCGCGGATCGCCTCGAACGTCGGACGCAGTCCCGCCGCCCCCACGATGGCCGAGAGAACCATGTCGGTGTCCGGCTGGCATGCCGCCTCGACGACGCCTTCCTCGCCCGACACCACGCGCACGTCCCGGCCGGCAAGTTCCGACCGGAGTTTCTCCGCCGCCTCGCCGTCCGAAAGGGCGACGAGTTTCGGCGAGAATTCGTTGACCTGCTGGAGCAGGTCCTTCCATCGGGAGCGGGCCGCGAGTGCCGTGAGCTGGAACCGGCCGGGAAGCGCGCGCACCACCTCCAGCGCCGAAAGCCCGATCGACCCGGTGGACCCGAGAATCGCAAGACGTCTTGGCGTCGAATGGCCGGACACCGCTTCGCCCTCAAGTCTTCAGTTTCATGACCTCATCGACGAGGACGTCCACCATCTCGTCCTCGCGGAGACGTCGGACCTTCTTCCCCCGGCGGAAGAGGAAGGCGAACCCCTTGCCGCCGGCGATGCCGACGTCCGCGTCGGCCGCCTCCCCGGGACCGTTCACCACGCACCCCATGATGGCCACGTTCACCGGCGGCGCATCCGCGGGCAGCCTCCGCTGGACCTCTTCGACGACCTTCACCAGGTCGATCTCGCACCGTCCGCAGGTGGGACAGGAGATGATCCGCGGACGCTCGCGCTTCCGCAGCTCCAGGGTCTCGAGAATGTCGTACGCCGCGCGGATCTCCGCCAGCGGCGAGCCGGTCATCGAAACACGGATGGTGTCGCCGATCCCCTGTGCCAGGAGTGTGCCGATGCCGATGGAGCTGGCAACCAGGGCCGCACCCGGCGGCCCCGCCGCCGTCACCCCGATGTGCAGCGGACAGTCGCACCGCTCGGCCGCGAGTTGGTTCGCACGGATCGTCGTCGGCACGTCGGACGCCTTGAGCGACAGCTTGACGTTCTCGAAGCCGAGCGAGGTGACGAAATCGAGGCATTGGAGGGTTCGACTCACGAGGAGTTCAGCAAGGTCGCCGGGCGGGGCGGCCGCCGGCGAGGCGCCGCGTTCTCGCGGACGGATGGAGCCGGAGTTGACCCCGATGCGGATGCAGGCGTCGTGGTCGGAGGCGGCGCGGACGACCTCCGCCACCGCGTTCGTGTCCTTCATGTTTCCGGGGTTGATGCGGACGCCGTCGGCGCCCGCCGCTAGCGACTCGACGGCGAGACGGTGGTCAAAGTGGACGTCGGCGACGAGCGGAAGCTCGCCGATTTCGCGCTTGATCTGACGGATGGCCCGGGCGTCCTGACGACGCGGAACCGCCACGCGCACAATCTCGCACCCGCGCGACGCCAGCTCCTGAATCTGCCGAACCGTCGCCGCGACGTCCGAGGTGTGCGTCTTCGTCATCCCCTGGACCCGGACAGGGTTCTCCCCTCCTATCCGAACGCGACCGAGATGGATGATACGTGTCCGTCGTCGCATATCGAGCCAAGGGAGAGAGGTTAATTAGGGACAGTCACCTATTATTTGGTTAATTAGGGACAGTCACCCATTATTCAGTTGGTTAGAAGCAAATAATAGGTGACTGTCCCTAATTAACTCACCGCCTTGCCCAGGACCGGCTCGACCCGGGCGAGCCCTGAGTCCATCAACCCGCGGGTCTTGCCCTCGAGGGTGAGTCTCAGCAGGGGCTCGGTGTTGGACTTCCGCACGTTGAACCACCAGTCGTCGTATTCGACGGTGATGCCGTCTACGCGGCTCTGCCGGCCGTCGGCGAACGTCCGCGCGATCTCCTCGATCTTCCCGTCCTTGTCCTGGACCTCGAAGTTGATCTCCCCGGTCGAGGAGTATCGCTGGAGCGGCCGGATGAGTTCGCTGAGGGGTCTCTGCTCCTTGCTCAGGAGGTTGAGGAGCGCGATCATGGCGATGACGCCGCTGTCGGCGCAGAAGTTGTCGCGGAAGTAGAAGTGCCCGGAGAGCTCGAGTCCGAAAGGCGCCTCGAGGCGCCGCATCGTGGCCTTCATGTAGGAATGTCCCACGCGCTCCACCCGGGGCATGCCCCCGGCGGCCAAGATCTCTTCCCGGACGGCCCGGCTCGACCGCGGGTCATAGATGACAGCGGCTCCCGGCTCCTCACGCAGCACCTGACGCGCCATGAGCGCCCCCACCAGGTCGTTCGGAATCACCTCGGCATGTTCGTCGATGAACGCCACGCGGTCTGCGTCTCCGTCGATGGCGACTCCGAGCGCCGCGCCTTCGGCCAGCACCGCGCGTCGCAGGTCCCGCAGGTTATCCACCAGCAGGACATTCGAGCCGTGGTGAGGGAACGTCCCGTCCAGCTCGAAGTAGAGTCGGACGAACTCGCCCGGCAGCTCCTTCAGAATCGGAGGCAGCATCTTTCCGTCCATCCCGTTCCCGGCGTCGATGACCACCTTCATCGGCCGGATGTCACGGACGAAGGAGAGCACGTGCCGGGCGTAGTCGGCGAGGACGTCGCGATGTCCGACCTTCCCCTTGCGGGCGGCGGGCGGGAAGTTCGCTTCCTTCACCATGCGCTCGATCTCGTCCAGTCCCGTCTCGTAGGAGACCGGAATGACGTCTTCGCGCGACACCTTGAACCCGTTGTACTCCTTCGGGTTGTGGCTTGCGGTCACCATGACGCCGCCGGGATAGCCGTAATGTCCGACGGCGAAGTAGTTCGCGGGGGTCGAGAGGAGTCCCGCGTCCACGACGTCGCGTCCGCTCTCCGTGATGCCGTCGATGAGA
>Ga0315282_10005192_pt1 | contig 22276 bp, 27 predicted proteins | sample YL17G07_20_MG_FD_203693 | JGI IMG/M metagenome (GOLD analysis project Ga0315282, IMG submission 203693) | Sediment microbial communities from Yellowstone Lake, YNP, Wyoming, USA - YL17G07_20 | ecosystem: Environmental > Aquatic > Freshwater > Lake > Sediment | place: USA: Wyoming | collected... | reverse complement strand
TAAGCAAGAGAGTCTGCACCGATTTCTTTTGCTATTTCCTTCCAGTCTTTTAATTTTCCATCTTTGTCAAGCGCTATAAATTCTTTCTTGCTTCTCATATCTATTCCAAGATAACAAGGAGCAATTATTGGCGGACAACCTATCCTAACATGAATCTCCTTTGCTCCAGCACCTCTAAGCTTCTTAATTATATTCTTCATATTGGTTCCCCTGATTAAACTGTCGTCTGTAACTATTATTTTCTTTCCCCTGATAGCAGCCTCTATTGCTGAAACTATTTCATTTGCCATTTCATCCCTTTTCTCTTGTGTTTGAAGTATAAACGTTCTCATAGTATCGTCTTTCATGAGCCCTTCTTCTATTGGAATTCTGCTCTCTTTTGAATATCCGGTCGCATACCTTCTTCCTGATTCTGGGATAGGAACTATTATGTCTGCATCAACAGGGAAATTTTTTGCCAACTGCTTGCCAATTTCGACTCTAACCTCATGAACAGATCTTTTCTCAATCTCAGAGTCTGGCCTAGAAAAGTATATCCACTCAAACATGCAGTGGTAGTGTGTATTTTTAACAAATCTTTTTATTAAAGGTTCTTCGCTTTCCATGTCAATTATCAGAACAGAGCCTCCTGGAACATCCATGACATATTCTGCCCCAAGTTTTTTGAGCACTCTAGTCTCAGAAGTCAAGTACCATGTTTTTACATAATCCTTAGACTTTCTTCCAAGAACCAAAGGCCTGACTTTGTATGGGTCTGTGATTGCAAACATGTAAGGCCTTTCTCCTATTGCCATAAAAATAGCAGAATAGCTGCCTTTGATTTTATCTATCATTTTTTCTCCAGCTCTGAAAATAGAATCTGCATTTATTTTTTTGCCGTTCAAATCCTCTGCAACAGCTAAAAGCAAACTTTGCACATCGCAGTCTGTTCTTGGCTTTCTGGACAAATCTTTCATAGCCTCATTAACGTTGTAAACATTCCCATTGTGGACTGCTGCCACAAACGGATTTATCACATACTCGGGCTGGGCATTGTGCTTCAAATCTTCAGGTGTGTCACCGCCAGCAGTAGAATATCTCGTATGGCCAATGCCAATATTTCCTGGATAATTTTTCAATTCATCCTCTTTTATTAAATTGCTGACCATACCAGCATTCTTTACGCAGAATATATTTCCCTTGTCAAATGTTATAATCCCTGCAGAGGATTGACCGCGATGCTGTAAAAGTTTCAGCCCCCGTAACAGTTCTCCGGATATATCGCTTTGTGAGAAAATGCCAATAATGCCGCAATCCATAAGTAAATTATAAAAATCAAATATTTAAATTAATTGCGAATAATTTATCTTTGTGGCAAACATAAAAAATGTTTTGGTTATTGGCTCTGGTGGAAGGGAGCATGCGCTAGCATGGAAATTGAAGCAAAGCAGGCATGTTGACAAAATCTATTGCGCTCCTGGCAACGCCGGCATAGCGCAAATAGCAAGAATAGTTGATATAAAACCAGAAGATATAAAAAGCTTGGCAGATTTTGCTGAAAAAAATAAAATAAATTTAACTGTAGTAGGACCTGAAGCTCCGCTCGTCGCAGGTATAGTTGATGAGTTTGAGAAAAGAAATCTGAAAATATTCGGGCCAAGTAAAATGGCTGCTCAGCTAGAGGGAAGCAAGGTTTTTGCCAAGCAGTTTATGAAAGAAAACAGAATTCCTACTGCAAATTTTAAAATTTTTGACAATGCTGAAGAAGCTAAAGATTATATAAACAACAGCAGCATGCCGATAGTTGTAAAAGCAGATGGCTTGGCAGCAGGCAAAGGTGTCATGGTTTGTAAAAATGCCCAAGAAGCTATTGATGCTGTTGATAGAATAATGGTTGAAAAAAAGTTTGGAGAATCTGGAAACAAGATTATTATTGAAGATTTTCTAAAAGGTGAGGAAGCTTCTATATTGGCAGTGACTGATGGAAAGAATTTTGTAACTCTTCTACCTTCCCAAGACCATAAGCAGATATTAGACGAAGATAGAGGTCCGAATACAGGAGGAATAGGAGCTTATGCGCCAGTTCCGATAATTGATAATGAATTAAATGAGAGAATAGAAAAAGAAATCATAAAACCAACTATACATGGTATGCTTAAAAATCCCTTCAAAGGCTGTTTATATGTAGGATTAATGATTAATGAAAATGGACCCGAGGTTCTTGAATATAACTGCAGATTCGGTGATCCTGAAGCGCAACCAGTTCTATCTCTACTTGAAACAGACTTTTATGAAATTCTAGACGCCTCAGTTAACAGTAGTATAGACTCAATTGAAATTAAGAATAAAGATGGTGCAGCTTGCTGCGTTGTAATGGTATCTAGAGGCTATCCTGGAAATTATGAGAAAGGTAAAGTTATATACGGATTAGAAAGTGTTCCGAAAAATGTTGTTGTATTTCATGCAGGCACTGCTATTAAGGATGGAAAGATTGTAACAAATGGAGGAAGAGTTCTAGGTGTAACAGGCATTGGAAATGATATATCAGCAGCAATAAAGGTTGCTTACGATGGCGTAAATTGTATCAAATGGGAAAATGAATACCATAGAACTGACATAGGAAAAAAAGCATTAAGAAGATTATCCTAGAGAGCCTATTTCTTTACCTCTGACTATTTTTCTAAAGTGTTTGCTTACTTTTATTTTCTTATCTATATCTTTTTTATTTCCCAAATCAAAAACAAAAGGAAATTTCATCAGTCTTGATGGATAAGAATTCCTTAATTCCATAAAAATTTGTTCAGATAAGATTCTCTCTTTTACAGTATCTTTGAGAGTTTTAATATTCCAATTTTTAATAACTTTTTTCAAAACTTCCATATTGCTTTTTTCAAATATATCTGCCACTACTGCTGTTGCAATGCAATTGTCCGAAACAATTGAAACATTTGAGTGATGCATTGCATAATCGTTTCCATTGAAGCAAAGGGCGAGACCGCCTGCTTTCTTTGTTTCCTCAAGCATGACAACATCTGTTATGCTATCTCCTATGGTTACAGCTTCTGATAGCTTTTTTCCTTTTAGAAACTTTAAAACAGCCTCATATTTTCTCGTCCCACCAACCGGCTTGACTTCATTTAAAACAGTCCTAAAACTAGTTTGAGGCAATAACTCAAAGAAGAAGTAATCTAATTTTCTTACAGCCTCCAATTGCTTTTTATTTAAACCAGATTCTTTGCTTTGCGGTCCTATTTTTAATTTTGGTAATTTTGCAATTATAGATATCCATCCTTTTACAAGCTTTTTGTCCTTTTCCTCTACTGCCTTCCTATATTCATCTATTGGAAAATATGTCCCAAAAGTATTTTGTTTTAAAATTCCAACAAGTCTTGCAGTATATTCTATATACTGTCTATAGCTCGTGGTTATTACATTAAACTCATGAAATTTTTTCAAAAAAGCAATTGATTTTTCTGCACCTTTAATGAAATTTGCATTCCTTCTTGCAACTTCTATCAAATCTTTTTCTGTTATCTCAAAAGCAATCAGCATAGGCGCTATTAAACCTAAGGTATCACCTGACTCATACCTTCTTCCGTCGTATCCAACACCTTTGGCAATGTAGAACCTCCAGTCGTCATATTCGCTTATTCCATCAAAAACCCTTCCTCCAATTTTTGGTATTGCATACTCTACCATTGCTCTTGCATGGTCAGCTGTCACCCAAGGACCTTCCCAATCGGAATTTATCATAAAATTAAATAGAAGTATAAATAAAAAAAGATTCCAAATTATTTAAAAAGTCTATAAATGAATTATCTTTTATGGGCCTGTGGCTCAGTCTGGATAGAGCGACTGATAAATAGTCGAAGCTTCGGACCAGTAGACCGGGAGTTCAAATCTCCCCAGGCCCGCATTATTTAAAATTCCAAAGCATAATCAAATTATGGATATAAAATTAGAAAATCCATGTAATGAAAGGAAAAATTTCTGTATTAATTGCAACAGTCATTTCATGGAACTTAGGCCTTTACTAAAGGAAATAGTTGTTTCTAAGCATTTTAAGAGAGATTTGAAAGACAAAGAAAGAATAAACTCAATCATAAAAAATATACTTGACTGTTCTAACTTGGAATTTACTGAACTGCATAAGTTTGAAGAAAATATTGAAGGCAATATGATATTCAGAGCTAGAAAGGAAAACTTGCACATAATCTATTGTATAGACAAAAGCATGAGAATTATCTTCTTAAGAGCAATAAAAAATTTCGATGAGTACAGAAGACTTCTAGAGAGCAAAAAAGAACTAAAGTTAATGATTGAAGTTTAAGTTTAAAAGGTATAATAAAATATTATTCTTATGCCCCTGTCGTCTAGCCCGGTTAAGGACTCGAGCTTCTCGAGCTCGGAACAAGGGTTCAAATCCCTTCGGGGGCATTACTAATTAGTTCAAATCCTATAGATATGTAAAAATCAGGATTTAAAAGATATGTAAAATCTGTTGTATTTTCATTCAAACGGTTTACTTATTTTCTATTAACTCTTTTTTTGAAGATTTATCTAATTTGCCTACTACAAAATATTTTCTTGGTTTGTCTGCATCAGCATACTTTATAGCTAACCTCTTTAATATCCAACCTTTTTGTACAAAATCTTTTGCCTTTCTTGGTAATAGCATTATTTCTGTATTTTCTTTTAATTCATCAGCCATATTTAAAATATAGAAAAGTCAGGATTTAAGGGTTATTCCAAATAACTTTCTATTTTTTCTTCTTGAATTAAAACCACTTAAGAAGTCAAATTTTGAGATATTTGAGAAATATTAATATAATTGGTAGTATAATAAATCAAAAAAAACATGACAAATAATAATAAAGCAAATAAGCATATAATAAGAATCTTATCAAGACGTTTTGGTTCCTCTTTTTTATATAAAAGTTTATATGTGTAATACAAAAATCCTGAAATCAAAAGAATTCTCATATCGAAAATGAGCATTAGCAATATTGCAGTTATCAAACATAAAATGCCTAATTTATTGTTTATTGCCATTCTAAGAATATAGAAATTCCAGAATTTAAAATTATGTAAAATACGACGAATTTAAGGTTGTGGGATATGAACATTTTAGTATAGCACTTCGGGGGCATTCGGCTTATTCTCAAATCTGATATTTTTTCTTAATTCTTTGATTTAAAATAATATCCTACTTCTTTAAAGTATAGTAAGTGATAAAATGCCAGAAAAAGTTGAAGATAAAATAAAAAAATTGAAGGAAGAGAATGAGTGCTGTCCGGCTTGCACAAACATTGAAAAGTGTAGAGCTTATAATGAAAATGGAGAAGGTAGATTCCCTAAGACTTATAAATGGTCTGAAAGTTGTTGTGAAAAATGTAATGATACAACTTGTTTTCAAAATCCATTTTATATTATGATGTTACTACAAAAAAATAAACTTAATAAAGATGATTTTGTAGGTTATCATGAAGAAGCATTACATACTATTTTAAGTTCTTGAATTTATTTATTTTTTCAACCTCATTGCTAACCTTAGCTATTATTCTACATAATTCTAAGAAAGCATAAGCATCTTTTTCATTCTCAAAAATGATTTTCATAGTCATTTTTATCAACTTATAAAATGAAAGGGGAAATCCAAAAAATCATTGATTTCCCCTATTACTGTCAAAAAATCATTGCTTTCCCCTATTACTGTTGTATTTAGCAACCTTTCCTCCATTGTCAATTGAGATATCGACAACATCTGGTCTTTCTTCTTGTTGTCCTGGATGCCAATTTTCATATTCCTTTGGTAATTTTACTTCTGATATTTTTGATAAATTTACATCTTCTATTTTGAATTCAACTAAACCTAGCTTATCATCAATTCCCCTTATCTTTTTATATTTTCCTGATAGTATTGCACCTATTTTACTAAACATTTTATCACCTCCTTATTTTTCAAAGTCAAAAATGAGCAGAATAAATTCTTGGCAGTATCCAAGGTGGGACATTTAACGGATAATATTCATGATCTTCTATCGAATCATCTCTTGGCAGGTAACCAAACTTTCCTCTAATTTTGTCTTTTAATTCTTTCAAGCTAGGCCATTTGAAAATCCCGCCCAAAAAATCTTTATTAACATTCATTTTTATCACCTCAATCTTTAATTAGAAAAAGAGGACAATATTTTTGGTCAAAAAGATTAGAATAATTTCCAAAAACTAGAGAAAAGATTAAAACCAGAATAAAAAATCATTAAAAAGAAAAATTATTCTAATTGAGAAGCTTTCCCATTATTGAGTCTCCATTCTCTACATCTTCTAATATTTTCTATGACTTCAAGCAGCTTGAATCGAGACCAATTTTCAAGAATGGGTATGATGACTTTCCTATCATGCCCAGTCTTAACTTGCAAAGAATAAGCGTTATGAAATCTAGGATAATCTGATTTCAAAGTTCTGTAAAGTTTAAGTTGTAAGGTTCCCTCAAAAAACAAAGAGGGGATTTTTTCAGGACTTATGAAACCAGATATATCTTCTCTGATGCAGTTTGTTTTTCGCAATATACCAGACATAAGATTTCCTTAGATGAAAATTAATCATGAAGGCCATGTGCACCGTACACCAAACCAGTCCAAAACTTGTATCTCTCTCTAAATAGCCTGTCTTGATCAGAACTTTCCTTACTAAAAAGTCTGTCACAAAAATGCGTAAAACCACAACTACCATTGCCCTGATAAATTCTCCTATATTCTGTTTTCAAAGGTTCAATTTCCCATCCATTAATAACATTTTTTGCTTGAATATGGTCTACACCATGTCTTTTTTGTATTTCTATTCTAAAATCGTCAAAACTCATCACATAAATCCCTCCTTATTTTTATGAAGAAATTTCAAATTTTTTCTCATGTTTATTATATGATTTCCTGACGGCATAAAACTTGATCGTTAATAATAACACATATATTTAAATAATTTCATGCTAATATTAATAATAATGAGCAAGTTTATTCATATCATATCTGTTGGTTTAGAAAAGGATAGAATTATTTATTTACTTCAAAAATTCCCTCCTTACAGGGTATATTTCTTAAATTACAAGTCTGAGAATAAAGAGGAAAGCGGATATGCACGCATTGTCGAACCTGTTCAAAAGGAAATTGACTCCTTGATTCCTTTGGCTGAAAAGAAGTATATAACCGTTTCTTACGAGGATTTTGATGATCTTTTCCTTAAGATATTCGAAATTATGGTAAAGGAAAAGCAGCAAGGAAACGAAGTTATAGTTAACATATCCACAGGTCCTAGAATTGCAGCTCTTGCTGCATGGGTTGCAGCCTCAATAATAGATTCCAAGGCATTTTACATAAGGCCTGCAGAGTACTTGCCAGAAGGAGGAAAACTTATTTCAAGAGGTGTTCTTAAGGTTATAGACTTGTTCCATTTTCCAATAACCCTTCCCACCGAATCAGAAGCTGTTTTATTGGAATTTTTATTAGACCATAAAGGTTCAATGACAGGCTCTCTTAGAAGTTTTGTAAACAAGACTGGCTTGGAAAGTCTTGGCAAGAATATAAAAAGCATAAATAGTGGGATAGTTAAGATGAGCCATTCTCTCAGAGAATTGAAAAGAAAAAATTACGTAAAAATCAGAAGCGTTAGCAGAAAGAGGCAAGTAATAGAACTAACTGACCTTGGAAAGCTAATGGCAAATACTTACAAAATATTAAAGAATAGCGGATTTAGCATTAACTCAATTTAACTATACTTCATCATCTTTTAGATAAACTTTCTTAGAAATCAAAGGAATATTAGCAATGTACTTTTTTCTGTCTTCTATTAGTTTTTTAAAATCTTCCTTTTCTTTTTCTGTTAGCTTGATATCGCAAGCTTTTATTATACCATTCTTTCCAACAACACAAGGCCATGTCACGTACATTCCATAATCTTTATCATAGTGAGAGACGCAAAAGACTTTTTTTTCATCTTTTATGATGGAATCTATCATGTCGCAAGCTAGTTTAGCAGGAGCAAACATAGAAGCTCCTATCTTTGATATCACATCTTGGATATAATTCCGAACTCCAAAAATTATTTCATCCCTGTTCAAAACATCTTCTCTAAAAATAGGTATTTGATCTTCTCCATGCTCTCCTATCACATAGCATTCTATCTTATCAGGGCCCTTTCCAGTCTCCTTGCTTAACAGATATTTTAGTCTGTTTGTGTCTAGATATCCACCGAATCCAATAATTTGATTCGGTTTAAGTCCTGACCTTTTCCAAGCAATGTATGATATCATGTCAACAGGATTTGTAATCACCAAAAGAATTGCTGTTGGTTTTAGTTTAATCATGTCAAAAACTTCATTTATTATTTTCTCATTAGTTTTCAACAAGTCTATTCTTTTTTGAAGAGGGAATTGAGGAATTCCTGAAACTATTATTACTATGTCAGCTTTCTCAGCGTCTTCAAAATAAGCAACCTTTAGTTTTTTTGCAAGCTCTGGAAAAGCACTTGATAGTTCTAAGTATAATCCTTCAGAAGTTTCCATGGTCCTGTTTATCAGAAGAATTTCATCCACATTCTTGTTTTCCATTAAGCAGAATGCAATTCTGCTGCCAACCCGGCCCAAACCAACTATAGCAACTTTCATTTTATCTGTTTAATATATAATAAATAAGTATTTTATACTTTTCGAATTTAGAAAATATACTAGTATTGAGAAATTTTCTCATTATTGAGAAATTTGCCGTTTTAATGCTCAAATTCTTAAATCATCATAATATAGTATTTTATACTTCTAAAATAACTTTTTATTATGCCGATGTGACAGAATCTGGTAATGTGTCAGTCTCGAATTATAATAAGAAAACTGATGCCCGAAAGGGCTTGCAGGTTCAAATCCTGCCGTCGGCGTTCCTTCTTTGATAGCATGCCTTCTCCCTTATAAGAAAAGCAGGAGAAGGTTTCGTCATGGATTCCCAAGAGTATGGTCTGAAAACGGAGCGGTGCCTCAAGAACATAGAGAAAGACACAGAGCTGAACGAGGAAAATAAGAGGCTGATATTCGAGTTCTACAGAGAACTAGAAGACAGGAGGCTCAGCGTAGGAAGGGTGTCCAAGTACGTATGGACGTTAAAGTCCCTGCTCAAGCTGACTGACAGGTCGGTTCTGGAGATGGACAGTGAAGGCATAAGGTCCATGGTAAGAAAGATAGTCGGCAACCCGAAATGGAAGGACTGGACCAAGCATGATTTTGAGGTGATTCTAAGAAAGTTCATCAGGTGGGTCAACGAAAAGTACAGCAAAAGCCTCGACACCTCCTGCATCAGGCCTAAGATAGACAAGAAGAGCCATAAGATGCCCGAGGAGTTGCTGACTGAAGAGGAGGTTGAGCAGCTGGTCAACGCATGCGACAACCAAAGGGACAGGGCCCTGATTTCAGTCCTCTACGAATCAGGCTGCCGAATCGGTGAAATCTTGGGCCTTCAGCTGAAGCACATCCAATTCGACCAGCATGGGGCGGTGCTGATGGTATGCGGGAAGACCGGGCAACGAAGGGTAAGGATAGTCAGTTCCGCCCCGATATTGTCCAGCTTCATGGAGAGCCATCCCTTCAAGGGAGTCCCTGAAAGCTACCTTTGGCTTACCAAGTTCAACAGGAAAGGAGCGGAAAAGAAGGGTTGGAACCCCCTGATGTATAGAGGAATATCATCAGTACTGAAAAAATCAACCAAGAAGGCTGGAATAAAGAAGAGGGTCTATCCGCATATTTTCAGGCACAGCAGGGCAACACACTTGTCAAAGATACTTACCGAGGCTCAGATGAAGGAATATTTCGGCTGGGTCCAGGCCTCCGAGATGGCCTCAGTTTACGTCCATCTTTCCGGCAGGGACGTGGACAGTGCCCTCCTGAAAGCCTACGGCCTTCAAGAAAACGACGAGAAAGAAGAGCAGAAAATCAAGCCCGTGCGATGTTTCAAGTGCAAGGAGCAGAACTCGTCTCTGGACAAGCGATGCAAGAGGTGCGGCTATCCCTTGGACGAGAAGGAAATAATGCGGATTGAGCAGAAGAAGACCATGACCGAGGATTTGCTAATAGAGTTCCTGAAGACCGTGGCAGACGAGTTCCCGCAGGTAAAGCAGAAATTCAGGGAAATAACTGAGCAGAGGAACGCAGGGAGCATTTTCGAGTGATGATTAAGGCAGTTTAATACCAAGACTGCTCGTGATGTTTCCTATGCCTCCGATAACTTGGTTTGCAAGATTACCAACGCCTTCTGTTACATTTTCAACTGTTATGTTACTGAAAGGTGTCTTACTGACAAAGCAATTGGTAATATCCGTTAAACTTTCAGCTGTTAAGTTAGTTTCTGGTATACAATCAACAATTGCTTCAAATGTCTTGGAGCTTGCTTCTACCAACGCAGTTCTTACAAACCAATGTGCATGTGATAGAACCACAGAAACGCAGGAACTGCACTCGAAGGCCAAGCTTTGGAGACCCGACCCACGATATACCGCTCTTACGCTGTTGTATGAAGGTCCATAGAAAGCAGCGGTATAAATTATAGTCGTTTCAAAAGCAAATGTCGCAGCTGTCGTGTAAAACTTCTGAACTGAACTCTGGTTGTTTTCATCAAAATTCCTTGCCGATGATACAAGCTCATTATAGTTCCCTATAAGAGGGGTCCATTTTTCAACCACATTCAAGAACTTTGAAAAGTCTTCCTGCGTCTCGCCTAACATCGGGATATCCTTGAAATTGGTCTGCTCTCTCAATATCCTTATTATGTCGTTCGTATCGCCCGCAAAGGTTTTGTATCCTTCGTATTGCTCTATAGAATCAACATCCAGCGTAGGTAGCTTGGCTATTTCATTTGCAGCGGTCTTTACGTTTAAGGAATTGACAAGAGAACTAGCAAGTCCTGTTATAGATTCCGAAGAATTCTGTGTTTGCGGCGGTATGTAAACTGGGGGTTGCGTACAACCGGAGATAGATACGATTAAAGCAATTGTAATAACGTAGACTATACTTCTGCTTGCCATGTTATCGTTAATACTAACTTATCTGAAAAATTAAAAACTATCTACGACTCTTGCCTTATTGTCTATCTAGAATTTCTCTGTCTAAAAGACAGCCTTAAATTCTGATTTTCTATATGATTAGAATGGGCAAATGTCCTAAATGTAATAAACCTTTGAAGAAAAATGATGTTTTTTGTTCTAAATGTGGTTATAAAATAAAACCATCTAAAGATGAAGAAATTGCTGAAAAAGAACTTAAAAGACTCCTTATTCTAGATAATGAAGCTGGTAACATCGGAAAAGAATATGGAGAAATAAACAAGAGATTGAATGAAGATGATTTCAAAGACACCAGTGAAGTAGTTCCACTTATTGAAATATCAACTAACAAAGCAGGAAAATTTGTAAAAATGGCTGATGAAGAGCTCAAAGACATAGAAAGCAACTTGAATATGATAAAAAACAAAGAACTAAAAAATAAAAGTCTCAAAGCATTTGAAGCCAAGAAACTGGGTTTTGAAATGTTTAGAGAATCGTTTGAACATCTTGTAGGAAATAAATGGAATGAAGAACCGATAGAACTAACTAAAGGTACTTATAGAATTGTTTGTCCATATTGCAAAAATAATAATGTTCTAATTGGAGTAAAAAAGACTCATGACGAATACGAATGCCCGTCATGCAATAGATTATTTTTATCTATAATTGGAAAAGTTAGGGCTGTAAGAGGTCTTGGAGGTCAAACTTCTCATACAGTAACCATAAGACTTAAGAATATGGAAGGTGGAGAGTCGGTAATCAATTATTTTAGTGATTGGCAAGGAATAGAAATGAGAGCAGGAGATGTTATCGCTATAACTTATAAAAAAGGAATTTTAGGTAATTACGGACCTAAGCCTTCATATATTTTGAACTATAGCACATCTATTTACAACGATAAACTATAGAAATAACCATTAAATCCTGATTATTACATGTTCTTCTTGTATTGTTTGTTAATCCACCACTGGTTCTGCCTGCCTACCTTCCTGAACTTGACCTTATTATGCATCTGGAGCTTGACCAAGTGAATCTGTGCAGTATTCCAGCTTATGCCGACGGCCTTTGCTATATCCTCGGAGGTGGCTGGCCATTCCTGTTTGTTCAAATAATCCAGTATTTTGCTCTGAATCTCTTCCTCTTTCAACTATGACACTTCCTTATGGGATATCATATTGTTGAGCATTTTTATACTTATGCTATTTAATAGCTATTATGAAAGGAGCACTGCTTCTAGGAGTAATAATGGTTTCTTTTTCACTGGCTTCAGTCGCACTAGCAGATGCAAATACAGCTGCTTTATGGCACTTTGATGAAAACAGCGGGTCAATAGCCTACGACTCGTCAGGGAACGGAAATAACGGAACAGTCCATGGAGCAACATGGACAACTGGAAATCTAAACAATAGTTTGAGTTTTGATGGTATCGATGATTTTGTTGAACCACCATCTTTTGTACTTTGGCATCCTAGTGAGGTAACTTTCGAGGCTTGGGTGAAACCTTACTCTTTTCCTTCTACTCCGCCCAATGACCCAATATCGCAAATAATTTGTCATGGTTATGGAGGCCATCTAGAATTAGGTTATTTGAATACAGGAACCTTTACCTTTGGCGTTTGGCATCCAGACGTGACATGGACTTGGATTTATTCTAAAGTAAAGCAGCCTAGCAATTGGTATCATGTTGTTGGCGTATGGAAAGATTCTTCGTACATACAAATTTACGTTAACGGATTGTTGGAGGACAACATATCTGTTACCAAACCACTTGGAGACCCGGGCAATTCTTATCCTTTGATAATAGGCTCATATTGTCAACCTTATAAGTTATTTTTCAATGGTATTATAGATGAGGTAGCAATTTACAATAGAACGTTATCGCCTGAAGAAATCTTAAATCATTATCAGGCAGGTGCTCCTCCAACACATCCAGAATGCAATTGCACAGAATTAACAGAGAGGATATTGGAACTTGAAAATAAGATTGAATCCTTGGATAATAGGGTAGGCGTGGTAGAATCAGCAATTTCGTCTTTGCAAGCATCTGTCCAGACTGTGCAGGATAACCTGAACCGTTTAGTTAGCTTCCTGACATACCTTCCAAAAAGTCTTAGGAATGACATGGTATGCGACTACATGAAAGCAACAAACACAAAGTCTCTTGATTCATTTGGACTGCATTGCGAAATAAACAAGAAAAAGGCTTGCAATTGCAAAAGTTTATGATGAAATGATTGTATGAAATGGATTTTGGCTGTACTGGTTCTGGCAATGGTTCTAATAGCGGGATGCGTAGGATGTACGCCTTCATGGAGTTGCGACGAGTGGAGCACTTGCAGAGGCGGCTCTCAGACGAGAAGCTGCGTAGATGCCAATGTATGCAACATCACAGAGGACAAGCCAGTCGAAATTCAGGATTGCGTATGCGAAGAGGATTGGACATGCACAGACTGGAATTCATGCCCAAGAGTAGGAATGCAAGATAGATTATGCACAGACCAAAATGTTTGTGGAACTATCAATAATAAGCTAGCAGAATCACAAAGTTGTACGCCACCAAAGACATCTGAATATGTAATACAACTTCAGGATTTTCCTTCTAGTCAAAATTATACGCTAAAGGAAAGAGCAGAGAGAGTTAAATCTGACATAGATAAAGAAGCGGTAGAATGGGGTTGGAAAGAAGGTTATTATATCTCTTATATTAAATTTGGAGAAAGTCAATTGTTGTGGTCTAGAATAGACCAGCTTATCTCAGTCTACCCTGTAGAGAATGTCTCAAAAACTCTTGACCTAACAAAAATAACAATAAAAAATCACATAGCATCATATGACCTTCTTGATAATCCAAATTTAGGAAATGAAAGCATTGCTTATAGGTTTACAGAAACGGATTCGGTCGGAACAAAAACTTATTATTACATAATTGAGTTTGTAAAATTCGATATCTACGAAAGAACCATGATTTATGGAACAATGACTGATTATGAGATTCTGAAAGACCTAGCCAAAAAAGCCGAGGGCAAGATATTATGAAGTGGCTCACAGCTATACTTGTCTTAGCGATAGTATTGATAGCGGGTTGCACCCAACAGTCTGTAGTTTCGAAAAATCAAACTACAGGAGTTACTACCACACAAGAAAATTCTGTTTTTACAGAAAAATTGATAACAAAAAGTTCAGATGTAGAGGGAACACTAACTAAAAATAAGATAACAAAAACAGTAGACCTTCAAATGAAGCAGTATATTAATGATACGCAGGAGGAAGCATTTTCATTTTTCACTCTAAGGGGAGGTTTGAATTTTACTTGTATGCTAATTAGCGGCATATTCATAAATGCAACGCAAAGCAAGCCACAGAATTTCACAAATAATGATTTGCAGGGATATGAATTCTCAAGCATGAAAATAGAATATATCGATAAGGAAACTGAAGAAAAAATAGCTGATTGCTCCTTAACGGGAATGAATTCAGAAAAGCCAGTTTGGAGTTTTAATTTTTATAGAAATGAATCTTCTGAGGAATATGGAAATTTAATCCAAGGGGAAGGGGCATTCGATTGTCCAAAGTTGTCGAACGTATATTATTTAAGTATTTATTCAGGAGAGGGAAGAGACGGGAAAAAACATTTATATCTGGATGTGGATTTTTTCAAGAATGCCCAATTTTCAGATGGTTGGGAATTAATAAATCCAACAATGTCAACATATGAAAGTCCTCCATATTGTGAAAGTGGTTCTTATGAGGGCGAAAGCGTGAATAAACTTTATTGTAGAGTAATAGATATTGGAGGCTACAACCCAATGCTAGAGAAAAGTTATGTTGGAAACAACGGAACAATAGAAAAAACCGATTATTTGTTTGTGAAGACCATAGTTTTCAATGTAAAGGAATCTGAAATTTGGTCGAATATAGAAAAAATGGATGTACTCTCATCGCTACTAACCACAAGTTATGAGACGTCTTTGTGCAGCAAGAGCATGAGCTAAGCTAAGTAATAATGGTAATAATATGGCAAAAGACCCGAGAATTGCAGCTGCCTTAGGACTGATTTTAGGTCCGTTTGGTTATCTATATTTCAAGAAATACAAAAGATTCTTTGCTGGATTATTGGCATTTTCCATTTTCAGTGCAATTGTGAGTTATTCATGGATAATATTATTTTTCTTTGCTTATGACTGCTATTATATAGCTAAAAGAAGTGATGAAGGGGAGAAAAAGAAAGAAATTGAAAAGATAGAAGAAATACATAAAAGGAAAGGCAAGATACTCGAATATATTTTTTGTTCTCAATGCGGCAAAAAGAATGTTAAAAATGCAAAGGTTTGTTCTAAATGTGGAGAGAAGATATAAATGCTAAAATGTAAAAAATGTGAATTTGAAAATAAGGATAGTAACAAATTTTGCAAAAGCTGTGGAAAAGCTTTGCAGGAGGAAATAAGCGATATACTAAAAAAGAAAGCTGAAATAGAGATGACCAAGAGCGGTTATTTCAAAGGAAATATGTGTCCATTTGTCATAGCATCAATTGGTGGAACAGAAGCCGCATTCGGAGGTTCAACATTAGAGAATTATGTATGGAAGCATATGCAATGTATAGGAGAGTATTGCCGTTTATGGGACAGCAAAGCAAAAGAATGTTCATTCAAAGTTATGGTTGACCTACTAAGAAAAAAATGATTCGTATAAACCCTATAATTTTGAATACAACATCCCATTAACAAAATGAAAGTTGCTTAAATTGATAATATGGAAAGAGCCGGGTCGCTTCTGGAGAATACATTGAAAAGGATATTCCAGTCAGCGGGCTTCAAAGTAAGGCAGAACGTCAAGGTCAAGTCATACGAGATAGACGTTCTGGCCGAGCATGAAGGCTATACGATTGCTGTAGAGTGCAAGGAGAGGGAAAGCGGAAGCCTCATAGTCAGAAACCTTATTCTTGAGTGGTCTGGAAAGAGCAAGATAATCAATGTGGACAAGGTGCTGCTAGCCGTCTACGGAGTCAGAATAAAGCCTGCAGACAGGAAGCTGGCTGAGGAAAATAACATTGCCATTTGGAACGAAAGGGACATAGAAAGGTTCTCGGATTTGGCTATAAAGAAAGGCCCTGCCTCTTTAGCAGACATGCTTGACAACCTAGACGTAAGGATTGAAGGTATCAGCAAAGGAAAGATGAAAAATCTATACGTCACAGGAAGTGTAAAAAGCATAGCGGTGAAAAAGGTAATTGGTGACAACCGTATTGTAATTATAATTGAGACATGGGATAAGAAGGACTTGGAAGTTGGTATGGGTATAGAGATAAAGCCCCTAGAAAGGAACGCTACCAACCAAACAGGTGTAATAAAAGGTATAGTAGAAAAGACCGATGGAGTAGAAATAAAGATTGAAACTCTTGAAATAATTTATAAAGATGCTCCGGCATTAAAAGTATCAGAAGATGTAGAGATTGGAAAGATGACAAGTCAACAAATAGAGGGTCGGCACAAAGATTTGCTCGCTCATGTTAAGCTCGTAGAGGACGGACATTCAAAGGGTCTCTTTATTTTTGGTCAATGCGAAATAGGCAAGACCACCCAGATAACAAAGGCGTTAGAAGGAAGCCGTTATATAAGGATAAGCGGTCATATAACTCCGCTAAAGCTCTATGAGCTTCTCTACATGTACGGCGATGACTATATCATATTCATGGACGACACAGACACCATGCTGCATGACAAGAAATGTAAAATCATCTTAAAACAGGCACTTAATACGACAGAGCCTAGAAGGATAGAATGGAATTTCACGACAGAAAAAATACACGGTTATCCTAATTCCTTTAGATTCAATTCTAGGATAATCTTCTGCCTTAATGATATACCAGAGGACTATGAATTTAAGACTATAATGGATAGAGTAGATGTGGTATACATCAACTGAGTCTCGTTAGGTTTGATGTGTTTTGTAAACCATAGACAGAAGGCACCCTACTTATTACCGTATCTGTTATAATCGTTATAACCCATGAAATATTGCCAGTTTGACCTGAATATGCCCCTACATGGTTTACAGTGCCTGTCTACATGGTATACAAATTATAAAAATTGTAAGCGATATAATCCTTATATCAGATTTCAGAATTCTTTCCCTTACTTATAAGACTTGCTTCTTAGAGGTAATTTATTCAACGCACAGAAGACTATAATCTCCCCTCCCGTAAGCTTTCCTACCACGCTGTTGATATACCTTAGTCTTTTTTGCTCTTTGCCGCTTAGTTTTTCCTTCAGTGCTTTGGACATAAGATTTATACGTTCTTCTCTGAGAAGTTGAACATTAGATTTCTTATCATTCTTTCCCAAAAGCTTATCATTGAACTGCCATTTTTCTGGATGGAAACGTCCAATGTCAATAGGAATTGGATTTCCATTGAGGTCCTTTAACTTGGCTCCAAATTCCATACCTATTTTGTATTCCTTACCTTTGATAATAGTTTTTTTATCCCTTATTATCCCAGATTCCTTCATTACCTTTATCTGCCTACCAACTCTTCTTCTTTTCCTGCCTTCATCTCTTTCTTTCTCTGACTGCTTGAATTCTATGTCTTTCATGGATTCTATGACCCGCCCCAGTTCTACATTTTCAGCAATTCCGGAAACAGACGGTTGCTCATAATCGCCAGATACAAACGCCTTTATAATAGCTTTCCTAGTCTCCATTTTCGCTTTTATTTGCCCTTTGTCCGAACCCTTTACTCCCTTTCTCCACTTGAAAAGTTCAGAGTTTCTTTCCATAAATTTGGTGGTGCTTTGGAATTTATAAAACTTCTTTGAGCGTCTGGTATGCCTTAGGTGAAAGCTTAAGAACTGGACACCGTTTTACGTTGTGATAGGTGAAAAACATGACAAGAAGCCGTAAACCTCAAATTAGTTTGGTGCTGCCAGATGGCTTGAAATGTGCCATAATGGAAGCTTGTAAAAATCTGAATTGCTCTCAGGGAGAGTTTGTTAGAGCAGCACTTTTCGAGTATCTCAAGGACCTTTCTCTGCTTTCAGAACAGGTTAAGAAGGTTGTTTGCAATGGAAAAGCTGATTAGTTTTTTGAAAACATGGCTGGAAGAAAAAGAAGGTTCGGCTGCCCTAGGTGCAGCCAGTGGTTCCAATGAAAATAAAGGATAGCAGTCTTAAGAACGAGATACCAGACCTGTACAGACGCATTCATAAGAAATTGCTGGAAAGAGCGAGAGTTTTCTACAACAGGCCTTTCATAAGCTCCCATGAATTCAGGTATGTCGCCGGGTCGACCGGCTACATAACGAAATGGGATTATCTGACCGTAGCCAGGGAGATGGAAAGTTTCGGGCTGTTAGAGTTGAATTTGAGAAACAAGAAGAATCGAATCAGAGTGGTGAATCTATGATTTATGAGAGGGAAGCCGTTGCAAGAAGATTGTTGAAGGAGCTTGTGGAAAAAGGAGGCAAGATGACCATAGAAGAGTTCCAACATGACATACCTGAAAAGGAGTTCAAGGAAATCCTGTGCTTTATGATGAACGAAAGAAAGCAAGTCAGGATTGACAATGGTATTGTATCTTGCATAAGGTCTGAAGACAAATCTGAAGATGCGACATCGAAGACAAGCAAAAAGGCTGTCCAAAAGTCGTTTGCAATAGTCAACGGAAGCATATATGAGGAGATATACGACAAGGAAAGGGGTGCAAGATTTGCCTGCTGGGATGGGCATGAGGTCTCTATTGTCGAAAGCATAGGCGATGAAATCTTGCCGATACAGGACGAGGGATTGGAGCTTGGTGCCATACTGCTTCCAAAGGAACCGAAAGATTATGACAGCATTGAAAGCCTGATAGCGGAGGTAAAATCATTCATACATGACTATCTTGACGTTGCTGGAAGGTTCGAAAACATAGCGACATTTTACATTCTAATGAGCTGGATTTACGACAGGTTCACCACGATACCATACCTCAGAGCATTGGGAGACTTCGGGACTGGCAAGAGCAGGTTCTTGGATGTCATCGGTGGTCTTTGTTACAAGTGCTGCATAGTCTCTGGAGCAGTCACGCCCGCACCTATCTATAGGATGATAAAAAGATGGGGAGGAACCATAGTCTTTGATGAGTCAGACTTCAGGAACAGCACCGAGTCGGGAGAGATTGTAAAGATACTGAACTGCGGATTCGAAGCCAACAAGCCGGTGATAAGATGCCTGAAAGACAACCCAGACACTATACAGTTCCTGCCTACATACTCGCCAAAGGTGTTCAGCTCAAGGAGGACGTTCTCGGACAAGGCGTTGGAGAGTAGGTGCCTGACTGAAATCATGCTTGAGACCGCAAGGACGGACATACCATCGATATTGCTGCCAGCCTTCTATGAAAGAAGGCAGCAACTGATAAACAAACTTCTGATGTTCAGGTTCCAGTACTATGATAAGATAGACCCAGATGTAGTCCAGAGCATAGACTTGGGAAACATAGAAAAGAGGCTAAAGCAGGCAACCTTGAACTTTGCTGTATTAATCAACAGCATACCTGAGCTGATGAAAAGCTTCAAGCAGTTTCTGAGCGAGTACAACGAGAACTTGGTAGAGGAACGCTACTCGACGACCGAGGGGATGATAATAGAGACTATATTCAAACTGAGAGAAAGCGGTTCAGAACACATGTCCAGCCAAGACATAGCCGAAAGCATGGAGTCTGAATACAGGATGAAGAATCCCATTCAAGCAAGGTCAGTAGGAATGTACCTGAAATCCTTGGGAATAATGACCAAGCAGAAAAGGCTGGACGAATCTAACAAGCGTGTCATAGTCTGGGACGACAGGCTGATGCAAATGCTGAAGATTAAATATATCCCAAAGGTCTCAGATACAGTTGCTACAGATGATACGGATGCTACAAAGCAGGCAAACTTGGAGGGTAGCATGTAGCATTTGTAGCTTTCCTTAAGAACCAAGAAAATAGTAAGTATAAATATTATCTTTTCCCTTTTATTGTAATTCTAACCAGTTAGTTATAATATATCTTTATATTTCAGCTCTGATAATTCTTATAAAAGAAGGTATTCTATCAAGGGAACGCAGTCTGCCGTCGGCGCACTTTTTAAACTTTGAATAATTTATTAATATTATGATGAATTATAAAGAGGCTTTAAGGAAATTTTCAAAATATTACAAGGATAGGTACTCTGTTGAATTTCCCACAATTTTTAGCCTTTGTAATTTTAGAAATAAAAGTGTCTTAGAGATTGGACCTGCTGAAGGCTATTTCGTTAAGGAAGTATCAAAACTAACAAACAAAATAACCACTTCAGATGCTTCTGTTGTTTTACATTTCCAGGACAAATCTTTTGACATTGTATTTTCAAGGTGGATTGCTCAAAATATTAATGACTTGAAAAAAGCAATAAAGGAAATGTGCAGAGTTGCTAAAGAATGTATAATAATAGTTTTACCTTCAGAAAAGGGTAATGAAACAAAAATGCTAGAAATAAAATTTCCTGATAAGTTCAAACAAAGAAAAGAAAGAATTGAAAACATAAAGAAATGGATTTCTGAATGTGGGTTCAAGGTTAAGGAAAAAAGAAAGCTACTAAAGTTTCTATTTCCCGATGTTGATGAAGCGATAGATGTATTTTCTGCTTTAGGTTTTAAAAATGAAATAACAGAAAAGGAAAAATTAAAGTTAAAGAAATTTTTATTGAGCAAGAAAAAGAAAGATGGCATCCACCTCACTCAAGGAGCCTCTTTTATTTGTGGTTACAAATGAAAACAAGACTAAATTGGAATGAATTTGATAGAGGAATATTTTTAGTTAATCTCCTAGCTATAGTTTATGACCCTAAAACAAAAAAGATATTGATTGGTAGAAGAGAAAAAGATCCTTACGTTAAGAAACTTACTTGGAGTTTTCCCGGAGGAAGACCTGCATACAAGAAAGATTTAGAAGATTACCTTAAATCAGAAGTCAAAAAGAAAACTAATCTTAACATAGAAATAAAGAAAATTGTCTTTGTTAAAACTTATCCGGAAAATAGAAGATTTTTATCGATTTACTATCTTGCTGAAGCTAAAAATATAGGCAAAGAAAAAACTGGAGAAAAGTTTGTAGAAATTAAGTGGGTAAAACCTATGGAAGTTAAAAAATATTTTACTACTTCTATACACTCTAGCATAATAAAGTTTCTAAAAACATTAAAATAATAGCTTTTAAAATATAAAAAACAAAAAAGATTTATCAATGCGTCGGTAGTCTAGCCTGGTTAAGACACAAATGAAGAAGTGGACGCTTGCCAAGCTTGAAAGCCGGGTTCAAATCCCGGCCGACGCACTCAATCTTTAATTTTTAATAAAGTCTTAATTATAACATGATAATTTACTTAATAAGACACGGTGAAACAACCAGTGACATTGAAGATAGATATGGTGGATATTACGACGATCATTTAACTAAGAAGGGAATAGAAGAAACTAAAGAATTAGCAGAAAAGTTAAAAGATAAAGGAATTCAGATAATTTTTTCAAGTCCTAAAATAAGAGCAAAAGAAACTGCTGAAATTGTGAACAAAGTCTTAAACGTTAAATTAGAAATTGTAAATGATTTAAGGGAAAGAAATAACTATGGAATTCTTACTGGTTTGATTAAATCAGAAGCAAAGAAAAAATATCCTAAAGAAGTAGAAAAATTAGAAAAAGATGAAATAAAACATAACATAAAAAATTCAGAAAATTATGAATTATTTAAAAAAAGAATCTTAAATGCATTTGAAAAAATTTCAAACAGTGACCATTATACTGTTGCTATTATTTCTCATGGCGGTCCAATAAAGTGCATAACAAGAGAAATTCTTAAGTTAGGCGAGTTCAAGCATCTTGGAGATTGTGCAATTTTAGAGATTAAAAAAGAAGATAATAAAATTAGCCTCGTGAAAATAATCAATGCCTCTTTATATAATCTTTAAAAATCAGTTTCTTTATATTTCATTTAAAGAAGTGATTGAAAATGCCATCGAAATATGAGATTGAAACCAAGGAAATAGATTTTCTGATTAAGATAACATCTGAAATCTTAATCTTGTTTGTTCTAATTTTGTTCATGTTTTCAATAATCTTCCCTCAGCAAAACATGCTTTTGCTGACATTAATATTTGTAATAGCTGTCGGCGCATTCATGCTAAGCATAAAGAACAAGATAAAACAGTGGAAGAAAAAATGGTATAAATAAA
>Ga0315282_10005191_pt1 | contig 22280 bp, 22 predicted proteins | sample YL17G07_20_MG_FD_203693 | JGI IMG/M metagenome (GOLD analysis project Ga0315282, IMG submission 203693) | Sediment microbial communities from Yellowstone Lake, YNP, Wyoming, USA - YL17G07_20 | ecosystem: Environmental > Aquatic > Freshwater > Lake > Sediment | place: USA: Wyoming | collected... | reverse complement strand
GCTCCGAAATTCAGTGCGGCGGATACGAAGATCCCAAAAGCTTCTTTGGTCCTGTATCTATGCCTCCGATTTACCATGGGTACGATGAAAATGAAGTTTTCCATTATTTATGCAAAACTCAATAGTATGGAATCAGCTTTAACCCGCCCGATTCCTCGTAATTTAATGTTTCCCTCTGCGTCATCGTCTACAAATTTGATCACTCTGGAGATCGCCATTTTAGAATTCTTCCGTGTAAAATTATGTCTCATTAACATATCTGTTAGATATTGTTTTCTCACTCTATTTGGGTATCTAAAATTGAGTAAAAGCATTGCGGTTTCTAGAGCACTCAACCCTTCCTTGTTAACATATAGACGTCCATCTATTTCTTCAAAGATCGGGTATTTTTTCTCCATTAGCTCCTCTACTAATCCGATTGCCTGATCAGGCGCAATTGAACCTTTTTGTGAAAATCTAATCATCTCTGCCAAAATCCACGAGATATTCTGTACTACAACTACAGCATCCATTTTGTTTGAATCAATCTCATCTGGATCATGTCTTGCGCCGCGATTACTTGAAATATCATACATAAAAACGCAGATCCGTGGGATTAGTAATCTAATGGTATCATCATATTTACTTTGATCAGCCTTTCTCAGTTCTTCAACCAATTTACCGACTTTGAAATCACGTCCTTGTGGAATAGGAATTTGGCAATAATTTGCAAGGGCCTTAATTACTGCTTCAACAAATTTGCCAGCTTTTTGTATACAAGCCTCCCAGTCTACATTTTCAAATTTCCTAATAGATTCATCAAAATGATTTAGGAGCGAAACGACGTACTTTGAATTGAAAACCTTCAGCAAATTCTTGATTTCTTCTCTCTTACTCATGTGTAAATATCCCTTTGAAAGAGTCGGTTAGACTATAAAATCCCCGCTTTCTTGAATCTATCCAGCCATTATCTTTAGCTCTGACCGGATAGGCTCCATTAAAGTTCATTCCAATTAAGCCCGTCATTCTTTTCCAGAGTGTTTCAATATCCTCCAGCGATATTTCTTCCTTTATCTTACCCTTGGCTGCGTAAGCAAGAATTAAGACAAATATCTCAGGCCCGTTTAGCTCCTTTCCGTATCTTTTTACATATGCTCTCGGGTTTAGACCAAAATTAATCTTTGAACTATATGTCCTCTCCGTTTTTTGTCTTAATTGCCGCAAGTCCTCTCGCATTGAAGATGTTGCACTGATTTCTAGAATGCATTGATTCGCCAATGCCTTTATTTGGCTCAGCTTCTCAATGAGCTTTCTTCGTTTTGATGACTTATTTACCCTTGGCATATTTTCTCCCCCTCCTTTTCCTCAAGAGCTACCCAAAGGCCCCTTTTCTTCGAGAGATTATTCAAACCGCCTTGAACACCCTGCGGACTATAATGATATCCCTTTCTGTTAACTCTGAACGAACGCCCTTAAACAATCTCTTACCATCAAAACACACCTTCCGCTATCAACAGCCCCTCTCGTCGCGCCTTTGTAATCCCCCGAAATTGTCCCCCTATTTCTCCTACATTCTGCTGATTTGGCTACAAAAACGGTTTTCTCCAATTTATCCACGCCTGTTTGAACTATTGTTTAGAATCTTCTTTTCATTAACACCTCTTTTGTCTTTTCCATATTATATTCCGAATATCCATGACAAACTATCTACAAATATTTAGCTACTATTACGAACGCGTTTAATATTTATACAATTTCGTAGGTCGGGATCCCCGATCACGCCGTAAATCGAAGCGTTCGGAGAACGCTCCCTACATTTTGCGTAGATTTATTGTTTGCGTTTGTATTAGAAGCGGATAATCAAGAATATTTCTTCATCTTTTTCTCAACATTCTTAAGTACCTTTTCGACCCAATTTAACGCAATTAGATGGTGAGTATATTTGCCTCTCTTTACTTGTTTTATCTTATTTTCTTTACGCAGAGATAATAACCAGGGGAGAAGTGAACCTGAAGGTATACCCATTTCGTCCATCAGTTCTTTATTGCCGACATCATCGTTGGTCGTGAATCCAGCTTCTTTCGCATAAAGTTTCCCAATAAAGTACAATAGAATCTGTTCTTTACCAGTCAACTTATCCTTATGAAGGATATCTACTTTACCTTCTTTAGTTATCCTGATGAATTGTTTTGCCAAAGTAAAGCTTTTTTCCAATGCATTTGAATGGTCGACGGTCATTTCCTCAATTATTCTCAATTTCAAACTATTTGGTTTTTGCACTACCATAATGACTCCCCCAGAGCATAAGTTGTAATAAGTATAATAAAAGTAATATAAGAAGTCAAGTATAAGTTGTCACTGTAAATAGAGACAAGTTCCGATTGTCAATGCATTGCCCGACCGAATCCTGGAAAGGAGTTGTGTCTGTGGTTGACTCTGAGTCAGCTGAGATCTGATAGCTCGACTGAAGGCGACCTTCTTTAGGAAATTGCCTTTCCTTTGCCGTCCTCGCCCACGTCAATGGAGAGCCCGACGCAAGCACCAAACGGCCGAACGAAGATCGTGTATTGATAGTTGCCGGTTCAGCTGTGCTACTGCTTTTCTGGCGAAGCCGCCGACTGCAAATCGATCGTTGAAGTCGGAAAGATGGGTTTGTCTTTTAGAGTCTTGTCCGGGTATTTGCCTAAGGTGCTGCCTGAATGACAGCCCGGCCAGCACCTGACCCGATAATAGCGCATGGGCTTTTCCGGAAGGGCACCATCGGTCGGATACCAGACACCGGCTGCAACGGGGTATTCCCAGGCCGGTTGTTGAACAGGTTGGGCTGCATCTTTCCCTGCGCTGCTTTGATCAAGCTGGGCATGGCTAGCAACCAGAAGGATCCCGGCAAAGACAATCAGAAAAACAAACGATAAAAGAATCAGGATATATTTCATCATCGTCCCCCTCCTTTCATCTGAATTGCGATGAAATAGCTTCGACATCCGTTATGGATTTCGGGATGGGTTTTCCTAAGACCCGGCTACCGTCTTCCAGGACCAGGACATCGTCTTCAATTCGGATGCCACCAAAATCCCTATAGGCCTCAAGCTTATTGTAGTCAATGAATTCTTCGAATTTTGCCTCAGCCTGCCACTGATCGATCAGCCCGGGGATAAAGTACAACCCGGGCTCAACTGTAATCACGAAGCCGGGTTCAAGCGCCCGGGCAAGTCTCAGCCGACAGGTTCCAAACTGATCGCTTCTCCGAATCCTGTCGGTGTACCCCACGTAATCTTCACCAAGACTCTCCATGTCGTGAACATCCAGGCCCATCATATGTCCCAGACCAGCCGGCATAAAGAGTGCATGGGCACCTGCGGAGACCGCCGAATCCACATCTCCTTTGATTAACCCGAGCAATTTCAATCCGGAGGCCAATTGCCTGCAGGCCATGGAATGTACATCCCGATATTCCACGCCGGGTGCGACGGCTTCAGTCGCTTCCTTCTGCGCATTCAGAACGATGGCATAAATTTCCTTTTGTTGCTGAGTAAACATGCCGCTCACAGGAATCGTCCGGGTAATGTCACTGGCATAATGCATCGAGGATTCCGCACCGGAGTCATTCACAACCATATCTCCAGCCTGCATGACATTGTCATGATGGGGGTTGTGCTGAATCTCGCCATCAACGGAAAAAATGATAGGAAAGGCTAGTCCGGTGCTACCCCTTGAGTAGGCCAGTCCCGCCATGGCGCCCACTACTTCTCTTTCATTCACGCCCGGTCTAGACATCTTCATGGCCAACGTCTGTATGTCATAGGTGATCTCCAGGGCCCTCTCAATTTGCTCAATTTCCTCTTTATTCTTAATCGAACGCTGGGCCACCACGGCTTTGATGAATTCTTCTGACGTGGATCGGACGACTAGGTTGATATCGATACCGAGCCATCGATGAATCTTTATTCGATTTTCCGATCGGTACTGCGGAAGGAAGTGGATGGTTCTCCCCTTTTGAACAGCCTTCTTCAATTGAGTTTCCAGCTGATCTAGAGAAAGCACTTCCTTGACTCCGCTTTTCAAGCCCTGTTCCTGCAATGTGGGCTCGGGTCCGGTCCAGACCTTTTCTTCAAGGGTCAAATCACGACCGACGAGAATCTCCCGGTTCCCATCGATGTCGATGAGGCCGGCTAAACCCGGGAGATCGATGCCCCAGAAATAGAGAAATGAGCTGTCCTGCCGGAAGGGATAATGGTTATCGGCATAATTGATGGGGCTTTCCGTATTACCTAAAAATAGGAGAATGCCGGACTGGAGGTCCCTTTTGAGGCGATTTCGTCTTTCGACATAGACATGGGCTGGAAACATGGGAGTATCATTACCGGATCATTTGCTGCTAGAGCTCGATCCTAAGAAAACTATCCCTGGTTAGGCACCCGCGTTCGGTCGCACACAACAGGCCACCCAATGGTTCCCTGCTGCTAGCTCCAGCCTCGGTTTTTCACCGGAACAATCGGATTTCGCATAGGAACAACGAGGATGAAACCGGCACCCCGCGGGAGGATTGATGGTGCTTGGAATTTCTCCTTTCGGGATGGGCTGCTTGCGCCTGAATTTGGGATCAGGGACCGGAACCGCTGCCATCAATGAAATCGTATAGGGGTGAATCGGATGTTGGAACACCTCACGCAACGGGCCGATTTCAACGATTTGCCCCAGATACATAATCGCAATCCGGTCACAGATATATTTGCAGGTAGCCAGATCATGGGTGATAAACAGATACGTCAGGTCGAATTCCTCCTTCAACCGGACCATCAGCTCCAGGATCATTGATCTGACGGAAACATCGGCCATGGCGATCGGTTCGTCGGCCACGATGAAATCCGGATTCGTAATCAACGCTCGGGCGATAGCCACCCGCTGCCGCTGTCCACCGGAGAGCTGGTGAGGATATTTCCTGGCCAAGAAATCGGCCGGTGAAAGCCCAACCTTCTCCATGATCTCATGGGTCCTATCCTTGATTTCGGCCGGCGTATAGGAGGTGTGGATCTTCAGCGGATGTCCGATGGATGCGCCGATGCTCATGCGGGGGCTCAGCGATGCATAGGGGTCCTGAAAGATGACCTGTATTTTTTCGCGCAATTGGCGCATCTCCTCTCGCGTATTCTGGAAGATGGAGGTCCCCCGGTATGCAATTTCTCCAGAGGTGGGTTCGAGCAGCCTCAAAATCAATCTTCCGGTGGTGGTCTTGCCGCAGCCGCTCTCCCCAGCAAGCCCCAGCACTTCGCCCTCCCGAATAAAAAACGAAACATCATCCACGGCGTGAACCACCCGCTTCTCTTTTGAAAACAATTGCGCAAGGAACCCCTTGTCCACTGGAAAATGCTTTATCAGATTCTTTATCTCGAGCAGTTTCTCCATATCCTTATCCATAGAGCCAGCACGCGGTCCGATGGTCCTGATCATTGAAGGACGGTGGGATCTCTCTCCGGCATTTGTCCATCACGTACGGGCAACGCGGATGGAATACACAACCGAAAGGAGGATCCACCAGATCCGGCGGGGCTCCCGGCATGGAGTGAAGCTTCGGTTGATCGAGTTTGATATTGGGTATGGAAGCCAGAAGCCCCTGGGTATAGGGATGTTTCGGGTCGGCAAAAAGGGCCTCGGCCTTGCCGGTTTCCGCCAGCCGACCGCCGTACATGACCGTGACCCGGTCTGCCATCTGCGCAACGATTCCAATATTGTGGGAGATGAGAAGAATGGTCAGGTTGAACTGATCCCGCAGCTCATTTAAGAGGTCCAGGAACTGGGCTTCAACGATCACATCCAGCGACGTGGTCGGTTCATCGGCAAGGAGCAGATCCGGATTCAACACAAGGGCTATCCCGATCATGATCCTCTGGCGCATCCCGCCGGACATCTGATGGGGGTACTCGTAAAGTCTATCTGGCGCAATCCCCAGACGCTTGAGCATATCTCCCGCACGTTCAAGGGCTTCCTTGTTTGAAACCCCGTTTGCATGGGTTTGTATGGCTTCGATGAACTGGTCTCCCACGCGAAAGAGCGGGTTGAGGGAGGTGAGCGGATCCTGAAAAATCATGGCAATCCGTTTACCCCGGATGGCAAGAAGTTCCTGTTTGTTCATTTTCACGATATCGTTGCCATGATAACGGATCTGCCCCCCAGCGATGAGTCCCGGAGGTCGGAGAAGCCTGAGGATGGAAAAACCCAAAGTGGATTTGCCGCAGCCCGATTCTCCCACGAGCCCCATGACTTCGCCCTGCTTGATCTCAAGGGTCACATCTTCAACCGCGCGCACCGTCCCGATATAGATGGGAAAATGCACGGTCAGTTTTTCGATTTCAAGAATATTGCCATTCATTCTACTTTTCAAGCAATCTGGGATTCAGAATTTCAGACAGTCCTTCGCCCAACATGGTAAATCCCACCGCCAGGAGTGAAATCATGGCCCCCGGAAACGTAATCAGCCACCACTGCCCCGACGGAAGAAACTTTTTCCCCATGGCCAGATCCATGCCCCAGTCGACCACGCTGGGAGGCAGTCCAAGCCCCAGGAAAGTTAACGCCGCCTCGGTCATGATGGCATCGGCCACGTTCATGGTAAACACCACCGCCGTGGTGGCAATCACATTGGGAAAGATGTACTTCGACATAATGGTGCTGCCGGGGGCGCCAATGGCCCTGGCAGCCTCGACATAAAGTTCTTGCTTGATGGTGAGCGTTTGTCCCCGTACGAGCCTGAAATAGGTCGGAATATAGATCACCGCCACGGCGATGCTGATATTAGTAACACCCGGCTCCAGCATGGCGGCAAAGGCAATCGCCAGAATGAGGCCCGGAAACGAATAAATCGAATCCATCATCAAAGAGAAGACCTTGTCGAATCCTCCACCCGCATAACCGGAGATCAATCCCATGCTGATGCCCAGGATCGACGATAGGATGGCCGCCAGAATGGCCACGCCCAAGATCGTTCGAGCCCCGAAAATGATGCGGGAAAGTACATCGCGCTGGAGATTATCGGTGCCCATGAGATGCTCGGAACCCGGCGGAGCTAGCTGGGGGCCGGTTTCCTGGTCATAAGGATTATACGGCGCAATCACGGGTGCGAACATGGCCATGGAAACCACACCCACAATTACAATCGCACCGGCTACCAGGATCCACCACTCCACACCGTATTGCTTCCCCATGCGGGTAAAGCGGCGAATGACCTGTCCTAATGCAGTGGTGGGAGAATGTTGCATGTCGCCTCCTAATAGCGAAGCCTCGGGTCAATAAACGCATAAATGACATCCACCACGAGTGAGATCAGTGCAACAATGATTGCAAAGACGACGATCACCCCCTGAATCGTCGGATAATCCCTAAGGTAGATCCGTTCAAGCAACAGCCGACCCATCCCGGGCCAAGAGAAAGTTGTCTCTGTGAGAACAGCTCCTGCCATCAGGATCGCAACCTGAAGCCCCATCATCGTTAAGATGGGGACAAACGCATTCAGGAGGGCGTGCTTGTATACCAGCCGTCGGTGATGAATGCCTCTGGCTTCGGCTGCCAGGATATAGTCGGCTTTGAGAACATCCAGCATGTTTGCCCGGGTCAGCCTAATAAAGATCCCCGACAGCACAAGACCCAGTGTAACGCACGGCAAAACCAGATGGATCAGCACATCCCCGAGCGCCTCAACGTTCCCGGCCAGGATCGTATCCAGAACATACAATCCGGTCCGGTCAAACGTGGAGCTAAATATCCGGGCACTGGTCCTTCCTGCGATGGGAAAGATGTCCAGCCAAACCCCGAGAATCATCTGCAGCATCAGACCCAGCCAGTAAACCGGAATACAATAGATCACGATTCCGTACAGTCTGATCCCATAATCCTGCGCGGATCTGCGCTTGTCCGCTGCATAGGCTCCCAAAGGCACTCCGACCAGCATACAGATCAGCATTGCAAAAAAGGTGAGTTCAACGGTGGCGGGGAGTTTATCACGGAGCGTGCTCATCACGGTCTGCTTAAGGATCATGGAATCTCCCAGATCCAGTCGGCAAATCTGCAGCAGATAACTTCCGTATTGAACGATCAGCGGGCGGTTCAACCCCAGTTCCTGTTTTTTCTGCTCGATGACCTTTTCTGGGGCGTGACCGCCCAACATGGCGGAAACCGGATCGCCCGGCATGACCCGCACGACCACAAAGACAATGCTCAGGAGGACAAAAAGCATGGGGACGGTAAGGAGGGTCCGTCCGATGATGTATCGAAGGAGATTCTTCATGCTCTAAAGACGTGCATAAAAAAGGATGGGATTCGTCCCGCGGGACGAATCCCATCCGCTGGCTCATTTACTTTCCTTTTGAAATAGGACCGTAATTTAACTGCAAGGTCGGTGAAATCATAATGCCTTTCATATTCTTTTGGGCAAACACGTACAGGCTCCCCTGGAAGACAGGGACCGTGGGCACTTCAACGGTCCACATCTCCTGGACCTTCTTGAAGATCGCCTCCCGGTTCTTCTCATTTGGGTCCTTTTGCTCATCGACAAACATGGCATCCCATTTCGGGTCAGAGAAGAAAATGCCATTTCCCTTGGACCCCTCGGTCCCGGCAAAGGCAGCCGTGTAGTTGTCCGGATCAAGGTAATCTGGATACCAGCCCAACAGGTAGACGGGCATCACCTGATTGCGCCAGTTGTCTTTGTAGGTCGCCCATTCCGCCGACTTGACGGTGACCTCCATTACCCCGGTGGCCTCGAACTGGGCTTTGAGAACAGCGGCCATGTCCACTTCGGTGTCCCCGTAGTGGCTAGGGGTGTACCAGAAATCAAACTTAAGTTTGTTATTGGCATTGTAGCCGGCTTTGGCCAGCAGTTCTTTGGATTTCTGGATATTACCGTCGCCGAAGGCCTTCTTGAAGGATTCCTCATGCGTCCACATTCCCGCCGGCACCATGGAGTAGAGCGGAGCATTCTGGCCAAGAAACACCTTCTTGATGATTTCCGGCCTGTTGACCGCCGCGGCGACTCCCTGCCGCACGATATTGTTGGTAAACGGAGCGGTCTTGCACTGGAAGCATATGTAGCGGATGTAAGGCCCCTGACCCTTGATGGTTTGAATCTTGTCCGACTTCTGAAGGTCATTGATATCGGAGGGGTTGAAGGACTTGAAGGCAAAATCAATTTCTCCCTTTTCCAGGGCCAGGCGCATGGTGGTCGCATCAGCAAAGTACCGGATGACCACCACATCATTTTTCGGTTTCGGGCCGTAAAAATGAGGGTTTGCTTCCAAGATGACTTCCTGGTCTCGTTTGAATGAGGCCACCTGATAGGGACCCAGGCCAACCAGTTTCCCGCCTGTCAGTTCCGTCGGGTCTTTAATGATCTTGTCCGCCGGGTAAACATTGGGGCTCACGGGGTAGTAAGGGGGGGTTGCCACCAGTGAGGGGAAATAGGCCACAGGATTTTTCAGAATGAACTTCACCTTGTTCTTGTCCACGACCTCCACGCTGTCCACAAAATCGGTATCTAGCCAGGAAGGATCGCCTTTTAGCCGAGTCACTCGGTCGATGGTCCATTTGACAACATTGGCATCAAAGGCGCTGCCGTCTGAGAATTTTACCCCCGACCTGAGCGTGAAGACGTAGCCTTTGCCACCATCAACAACCTCATACTTCTCAGCCAGATTAGGTACCAGATTGGTTTTCCCTGCCGGATACCCATACAGCCCCTGGTAAACGTTGTAAAAGATTTCCCAGGTGTGAAAGTCATAGGCGTTCGATGGGTCCATGTCGGTCACCTTCTCGGTGGTACCGTAGACGATGGTGTCCTTTGCAAAACTGCTGGATGCGCAGAACGCCAAACCCACAGCCATCAAACAAATAAATAATAATTTAAGTGACTTCATCTCTCCTCCTCCTTTCAAGGGCTGCCGGAAAAAAAGTCCGGCGAATATGAAAGAAATACACCCGTTTCAAGATAAGGGCACCCCCAAATTCCACAGAAAAGTCCCACGAAAGGGATAAAGGACTTTTCGTCCCGTTATTTTGACCACCCCCTTTCCTCTTTATCATCTGCCGCATATTCTTGCCCGAACTTCACACCATAGGTAATAACTCTACATGGCCACTCAAATGGTACCTACCGGTCCCTGATTTCTATTGTTCGGCGCAGTAGCCAAGACACTCGAACCTCATCCCGAGGCCTAGCCTGGGGCTAGGGTCAAACTTTGACAGCCTGTTAAAAACTCCGTTTAAGGGTCTCGGTTTAGTATAGCACGATGTTAGAATATGGCAACTCCTAAATGAGGGAGGAGCCAGTGTTAGGCAAGAAGCCACAAAAAGGGCCCATGTTCTGCAATGTCAGGATGGACCGACTTATTCCAGAGATTCACCTGTTGCGTTTGATTGATAGGCTCGTGGATCTGAGCTTCATCCGGGAGAAGATCAAGCACTGATACAACGATAAAGGCCGTCCGTCCATTGATCCTGAGGTTTTGCTGAGAATACTTCTGATTGGGTACATGTACGGGATTACTTCAGTGCATCGGCTATGCGAAGAAGTGCAGACGCATCTGGGGTATCGGTGGTTTGTGGGACTGAACCTGGAGGATAAAGTTCGAGATCACTCGACGTTTTCTAAGAGTCGACATGAGAGGTCTTCGGAGAGCAACCTGTTTCAGGAGCTTTTTGATGAGGTGGCTCATTTTTATCGAAGATATTTTTCGATTTACCTACCTGGCTACATCGAACCACCCATAGGTGCCAAGTTGCCATTCAAGGTTGCCCATGAAAAATCAGTTTTTCAACAGCCTGTTGCAATATTACTTCTTCCCTACTGCTGCCTTCGTGATCACTAGAAGACCGCCCGTTCCAGTTTCCAGACTTCCGGTGAACGCCAAAGTCGTGATTTGAGCAGTTCACGATGGTGGAGAAACTCTTTAGGTAAGCGATCATAGAATTTATCGAACAATTGCTCGTGAGAAGTAACTTCAACCTTGGCGTCTTCACGGTCTACGGCCATCAGTTTGTAAAAGGTCTCAGGGGTGTAGTCCAGGCCTTGCCAATGGATGTCTTGAAGGCGAGGCATGAAACCCATGGGGCTTTCGATGCCGTAACCACGGCCGTGAACGCGATCGATAATCCACTTGAGCACCCGTAAATTTTCGGAGAATCCGGGCCACATGAATTTGCCCTTTTCGTCACGACGGAACCAGTTCACACGGAATACGCGAGGTAGTTCGGATAACTGACGGCCTACGTTCAACCAGTGGTTCCAGTAGTCAGCCATGTTGTATCCGCAGAAGGGCAGCATAGCCATGGGATCCCGACGCATGTCCGGTTGGCCTTCGGCGGCCGCCGTGGCTTCGGACCCCATCGTTGCTGCCAGATAGACCCCGTGGGACCAGTTAAAGCTTTCAAATACCAGCGGAACGTCTTTGCTCATGCGGCCCCCGAAGATAAATGCCTTGATCGGCACTCCCTTCGGGTTGTCCCATTCCGGGTCAAAAGTTGGACACTGGCTGATAGGCGCTGTGAAGCGGGAATTCGCATGGGCGGCCAGCCTCCCACAATCCGGGGTCCAGTCCTGTCCCCGCCAGTCGATTAAGTGTGGCGGTGGCTCATCGGTCATGCCCTCCCACCAGACGTCCCCGTCATCAGTCATGGCGACATTCGTGAATATGCAGTTCTTTTTTAGAGTCAGCATGGCATTGGGATTCGTCTTCATAGAGGTTCCCGGAGCCACCCCAAAAAAACCTGCCTCAGGGTTGATGGCTCTCAGGGTCCCTTCTTTGGTCGGCTTAATCCATGCGATGTCGTCGCCCATGGTAAACACCTTCCAACCCTCAAATCCCTTGGGTGGCACCATCATGGCAAGATTGGTTTTACCGCAGGCGCTCGGAAATGCAGCCGCCACGTAGGTTCTTTCTCCGACAGGAGTCTCCACTCCCAGAATCAACATGTGTTCAGCCAGCCAACCCTCATCCCTTGCCATCACCGAGGCAATGCGCAAGGCGAAGCACTTTTTACCGAGTAAAGCGTTGCCTCCGTAACCGCTGCCAAAAGAATAGACGGCACGTTCCTCTGGGAAATGGGTGATGTAGGTTTGATCTGGATTGCACGGCCAGGGAACATCCTTTTGACCTGGACCCAAGGGAACCCCCACCGAGTGCAGGCATTTCACAAAGGCTCCCTTTTCGCCGAGAACATCGAGCGCAGCCTGGCCCATGCGCGTCATGATCCGCATGCTCGTCACCACGTAGGGAGAGTCGGTGATTTCAATCCCGATGTGAGCGATGTCGGAACCCAAGGGACCCATGCTGTAAGGGATGACGTACATGGTTCGTCCGCGCATGCAGCCTTCGAACAGTCGGGTAAGAACCTCTTTCATCTGCACCGGGTTAATCCAGTTATTCGTAGGACCGGCATCTGATTTGTTGACACTGCACACATAGGTCTTGTTCTCCACCCGTGCCACGTCCTGGGGGTCTGACCGAGAGAGGAAGCTATTGGGACGCCTGTTTTCATTGAGGTGGATGAAGGTTCCATTCCTGACCATCTCATTGCAGAGTTTCTGATTTTCTTCCTGAGAACCGTCACAAATATGGATTTCATACGGCTGGCAGAGTTCAGCGGTCTCTCGGATCCACTTAAGCAACTGGCCGTTGTGCGTTATCGCACCGTTCGTCTGAATCACTTTCATCGAAAACCTCCCCCATCTGGTTTACAATTTAGATGGTATGAGTTTCTTTGAAACAGCTCCCCTTCCCCAGTTCTCACACTTCTTTTACTCGCTGGATGATCAGATTCGTCGTCTTATCCTCCAGCCAACATGACCACAAGGTGAATTTCGTCACCCTCTTTGACAGGCTTCATGAGTTCATTCGGGTAGGCGGTGGCGTGATTCACATAAATTTCGACGATGTTGTGCAATTTGTCTTTCTTGGCAAACAGCGCCTTCTCCATCCCTGGGAACTGCTGGACAAGATGGTTCAGGCAGTCTCCAACGGTATTCCCCTTGACTTCTACGACCTCCAAGCCGTTCGTATATTGGCGATGCGTTGTATGAATGTGTACTTTGACTGACATGGCTTACCCCTTTCACAGTGTCAGGTTACTGAAAAAATGCCTGGCCAGGAAAAGCTCCTCTCACCACAGAGGCTCGGAGGTCATACACAAATCAGAGTTTTGGTTTTGTCGGCCAAAGGTCCCGTGAAGTTTACGGGTGAGGGACCGGCAAAAACAAAGCCCACAGCCTCTTCGAGGTAGAGGACATGGATATTGAAAATCTAACTCCTTGCTCGGTGACCCCTTTTGTCCAATCGCTGTTTCCTGATTGGACAAAGAAGAAGAATTATCTCCGTGCTCTCTGTGACTCTGTGGTGACACCAGATCCGCAATGATCACAGTCCGGGTTCTTGCGGACTGTAAGCTCCGTGAACGTCAGTTCCAAGCCATCATAGATGAGTAGCCGATTGGTTAACAGCTTTCCGATTCCCACGAGATACTTAACCACTTCCGTTGCCTGAATGATCCCGATGAGTGCTGGGGCAACGCCAATGACTGGAAATTTTTCCTGCGGAATCGGACCCCGATACATGCACCTGAGGCAGGCTGTTTTCCCGGGAAGGATGGTCATGGCTCTTCCTTCAAACCCACTCACGGCACCATGAAAGAATGGAATCTTCTTCTCCACTGCACAGCGATTCAGGACATACCGGGTCGGCAGGTTGTCCATCGCATCAACGATGGCATCACAGCCGTGAACAAGCTGAGAGATATTCTCCTCCGTGATGGTCTCTGCGATTGCCTCAAGGGTCACCCCAGAGTTCAGGTGCCTTAGTTTCGTCCTGGCCGAGTCAACCTTTTTTCTTCCAACGTCTTCTTCCCCGTGCAGGATCTGCCGGTTTAGATTGCTCAGCGTCACCTGGTCATGATCGATTAATCGAATCATCCCCACCCCAGCAGCAGTCAGGTAGATCGCGATTGGAGATCCAAGCCCTCCGGCACCTGCGACCAAGACTCGTGACCTTTTGAGTTTTTCCTGCCCTTCGACTCCAATGCCTTGAATCATGATCTGTCTGTCGTATCTTTCTCGCTCGTTTGGAGAGAGCATCATTATCCTCCGCCTTGACCTATCTTTTAGTCACAGAATAGTGCAACTCTGATCCGTTTCCATTGCCCATTAGGGTACAAAATCACATACGACTGACGACTGACCACTGACGGCTTACCTTTTGTTTCAAAATCAGACGACAATGCCTCCGTTCAGGCTTGTCTTGACCGAGTGGCTGATTGCCTGAACAGTCTTCTGAATTTCACCAACCACGATTCCCAGTTTCTTATCATCCAGGGTTGAGCTGAACCCCACGACCCAAATGGCAGCGGGGGGAAGTGGGGCTGCCTGAATGGGTGCGGCAACCGCCCTGACACCCAGGATATATTCTTCCTGGTCAATGGCATAGCCCTTCTCTCTGGCCTTCCCAACCTCTTTCAGAAACTGTTTGGGGTCTACAATAGATTTCGACGTGTATCGCTTCAATCCTATCTTTTGCACAATCTGTTGCGCCTTTTCTCGATCCAGCTGAGCAAGCAACACCCGGCCCGTCGCCCCGACGAGCAAGGGGAGCCTCGTTCCCGGGGGCGACGTAATCTTCATCTCGTTGGGAGATTCCACAACGTCCACAATCGTAACATGGTCCCCGTTGAGCACCCCAAGAAAAATCGTTTCCCCCACTTTCGCCATGAGATTCTCCATGGGACGTCGCGCAATCTCCTTCAATTCCATCTTCGTGTGGGCTTTTCTTCCAAGCTCGAGTAGCGTGTAACCCACACTGTATTTCTTCTGCACGGGGTCCCGAGCCAACAGTCCAAGTTCCTCCAGTGCGGTGGTGATGCCAAGGACCGTGCTCTTTCCAATCTTCAACTGTTTGGACAGGTCCGTCACTCCCAGGCCCCTCGGTGAATTGGAAAGAGCGTCCAGAATTCTAAAGGCTTTCTTTACAGAGGGAGCAGAATAGGTTATCTTTTTCATGCCGTTCACTATAATGAACTCTATTTAATAAAACCATAGCAGACCTTCCTAGACTCTGTCAAGCCAAATGTGGGGAAGCTCAGAAAATCCTTGACAAGCTTCACTTGTGTGATATGATTAACCAACACTACTTGTTCACTATAAAGAACTCTGATCGAGACGCCATTTATTGTGTGAAGCAAGGCACTCAGGCGCATCGGAAAGGTTAGAGGGAGATTAGACAGAATGGAAATTGAGGGGACCTCCCGAGAGAAAGTGTTGAAACTCATCAGACCACAGAGAGAGTGGCGATGGGAGATTGCGGCCTATCTGTATCTCGCAGGAATGGGCGCAGGAGCCTACATCATTGGTTCCTTCCTGATTTGGCTGGGATATTCTCTGACTCCTTCGAAATCCCTGGTGCTCTTTGGAGTCTCCTTAACCCTTACACACGCTGCACTTCTTTGGGGCCCCATCCTCGTGGCGATTGGAGCCCCATTCCTGATTCTGGATCTGGGCAAGAAACATAAATTCTTCACCGCGTGCCTCAACCCGAGGACCTCGTGGGTCGCGAGAGGCTTTATCATCCTTTCCGCCTTTATCGTCTTGGGTTTGGTGATTCTCGCTGTCTCTGTCCTATCTCCCGAAATATCTGGGTCTCCGAGCGTGATCCGGTTCGTCCTCGAGGTCCTCAGCGTCCTTTTTGCCTTTGCAACGGCCATCTACACAGGGGTACTCCTGAAATCGATGAGATACACTCCCATCTGGAACACACCGCTTCTGCCAACCCTGTTTTTGGCCTCAGCTTTGTCCACGGGATCCATGGTCGTTGTTCTTTCCGTCATGAGCTATGGACTCTTCGCTTCGAGTGGTGATTCACTTCTTCCGTTGATCCACGGGGTGATTCGTGTCGAACAGATTCTTATACTCATTGAGGGATTCATCCTTGCGGTCTATCTTTGGGCTGTTTACCGGAAAGGAGATCAGGGGAAAGGTTCGGTTCATTTGCTCCTGTTCGGAGATTTGAAGTGGCTTTTCTGGGGAGGAATCGTGGCTTCTGGCTTTTTCTTCCCTATTATTCTTGAGTCTCTTTATTCCCAGTTGCCCGGATATCCAATGCTGTTAGTGCTGACAGGTCTCTTTCTCCTGTGCGGGGGATTCTTTCTCAGATCTGGAGTTATCGCCGCAGGGATTAAGGAACAGTTTCCAATGCATCGGTTCATTGAAACTACGATTAGTCTTGCGTTTCCACAAAAGAAAATGTAGAACGGCATCGGGTCTGTCGACCGGGCTCCGTGTTTGTCTTCGACCCCTGCCGACTTACGACTTGCGGCTGTTGTTTCTGGTGTCGAGAGGGAAGCGGCTATGCACGGCAAATTGATTGTGGTCGATCATGAAAAATGCACGGGATGCAGGCAGTGTGAAATGGTGTGTTCGGTCTTTCACACGGGTGCCAGCAACCCCAGCCGCTCCCGGATCAAAGTGGTGAAATGGGAGAATGTGGGATGCTACCTTCCCATGACCTGTCAGAGCTGCGAGAAGCCTTTCTGCGTGGAGGTCTGTCCGACCAAGGCCTGCCACATGGACGAAGAAAATCAAAGGGTGATCATCGACAAGGACAAATGTATTGGCTGCAAGACCTGCGTCATTGCCTGCCCTTTTGGCGCTCCCCTGTATGACAAGACTGAAAAGATCTCCATCAAGTGTGACTACTGTGACGGCGATCCCCAGTGTGTTGCTTTCTGCAATGTAAAGGCGGTCGATTACATCGAGGCTGATAGGATCAATCTAGCGAAGAAGCGCGAGGTTTCTCTCAAGCTCGCAGAAATGCTCAAACACGCCCGGTAACCACCGAGCTGCGCTGCTGCCCATGGCTTATGAAGGTTGGCGTCGAATTCTCAGGGTGAGCCATGGAGCCCGATGGCATCGGCAACAAGAAGCTCGAACTCAACTCGGACGCTACTGTCTTGACCCTCCGTTTTCGATTTCGGTTGTCTTATCTGGCAATGCCTTACCTCAACAGGGTATGGGACACCACCATTCTTTGGATCTGATTCGTTCCCTCGTATATCTGAAGAACCTTGGCGTCCCTCATCATGCGCTCTGCAGGAAAATCTCTCACCAAACCATTCCACTGCATCATCTGAACCACCTCGGTGGTCACCTTCATTGCAATATCTGAGGCGTAATACTTGGCCATGGACGAAAACATCTGGACCGGGATCCCTTTCATTTTTGCGTCCATCATGGCAGCAGATTTGTAGGCGAGAGCTCTCGCTGCTTCGATCTCAATCGCCAAGTCAGCGATCTTGGCACGAACCCCTTGGGCATCATTTTGTTGACCCGCCCGGTTCTTCTCCTTGATGAAGCGAATCGCGCAGTCGAGTGCCCCCTGGGCCACTCCCACGGCCTGGGCCGCAATCGCGGGCCTCGATCGATTCAGTGTCCTCATCATGAGCCACCAGCCACCGTCTTCCACACCGATCCGCTGGGGAATTGGAACCTTAACATCTTCTAAGATCACTTCCGTGGTATTGGAACCGCGAATCCCCATCTTTTCCTCCGTCTTTCCTATCGAGAGACCCGGGGTTCCTTTTTCCACGACAAAGGCGGAGATCCCTTCAACCTTCTTGCCAGGTTTTGTCACTGCCATGACGGAGTAAAGATCGGCGACGCCCCCGTTGGTAATGAAAACCTTTCGCCCGTTCAGCACATAGTGATCCCCTTTGAGCACGGCCTTGGTTTGAATGGAGGCAGAATCAGAACCGGCGTCCGGCTCCGTCAAACAAAAGGCCACCAGAGCCTTGTCACGAACCACACGCCTCAGATATTTCTCCTTCAATTCCGGGCTCCCCCCCAGCACGATGGGCATCAGCCCAACATTTTGCACGACCACAAGGAGAGCAGAAGCACAGCAGTGGGTAGCAATCTCTTCCACAACCAAACAATAGGAGGTAATATCTGCGTCTGGGCCTCCATATTCTTTGGGGATGAACAAGCTCAGGAACCCACGTTGAGCAAAGGCATCCACAATATCAAGTGGAAATTCCCCTTTGGCATCAATCTCCATCGCTCGTGGCGCAACAAAACTCTTAACAGTCTCTCTGGCTTTTTGTCTCCATGCTTCCCTTTCCTTCTCAAGTCCCTCCATGCCTCGTTCTCCTTCGCTGGCTAGTGAACCCCAAAGTCCGAAATGGTTTTACATGTTCCATCCGCCCGACACTTCGACCGTGGCACCGGTCATGTAGCTGGCTTCATCCGAAGCCAAGAAGGCGACCACATTGGCCACCTCCTCAGGCCGTCCCAACCGTCTCAAGGGAGTGTTCTCAATAACCATATTCTGATATCTTTCAGGCATCTTGGCAATCGTCGGGGTAAGAATCAACCCGGGCAAGACCACGTTGACATTGATCTGATACTTCCCCAACTCGCGGGCAACGCTTTTGGTCAGGCCAATGAGTCCCGCTTTGGCAGAACTGTAAGAGATCTCAGAGATGGCGCCGGTCTTTCCCCAAATGGAAGACATATTTACGATCTTCCCGTAGCGGTTCTCCATCATGTGATCAGCGACCGCCTGAATGCAATTCAACGTTCCTTTCAAATGCACGCCCAAGACCGCATCCCAATCCTCTTCTTTCACCTTTAAGAGGGTGGCTCCACGGTCGAACCCTGCATTGTTGACCAGAATATCAATCTTTCCCCAGGCACTCAGCACCTGTTTGACCATGCCCTGGACCTGATTCGGGTTTGCCACATCCACTGTCAAAGAAAGTGCCATTCTCCCGAGTTTCTCGATTTCTCTCTGCGTTTCAATCCCCGTGGCAGGATTCATCTCGACGATGGCAACATCCACGCCTTCTTGGGCGAATTTTGTCGCGATGCTTCTCCCGATCCCCTGCCCTGCCCCTGTCACAATCGCTTTCTTGTCTCTCAATCTCATTTCTTCAGGTCTCTCATCCGTCTACTATTCTCTTCCAGGAGTGAAGCTCTCCGCCCACAGGGCGGGGGCTTCCGGGAAATGTAGACATGATCATGGTGTCGGCTTTCCTCCCCGCCTACAAGGCGGCGGATCCAGCCGACTTGCCCGTGGCAACCGCTGGCAGTGGGGTCAAGGCAAAAAGGAAATGATCATGATTCATGATGTGTGAAGCTCCCCGCCCCTGCGTACCGCAGGCAGGCACGGGGCAAGGTATCCAGCCGACTTGCCCGTAACCAAACGAAAAGTAACGATTTTATAATACAAATTAGGAGAGATTACAATTCCTATTCTGTTGTTAAGGGTGTTCACTTGTTCCCTCTGACCATCTCAAGTACCGTATCAACACAGCACTCAACAGAACAAGGCCTCCTAACAGAATAAATCCCAGAGAAAAAGACTCGTGTTCCCCGAAAAATCCAATTCCCGCTGGGACAGCTCCTCCCCCCAGGACAAAAGCAATGGAGACGATAAGTGACACACTCACATTTTGCATTGCAGCGGGACCGATTAGACCAATAGCCACCCAACCCGCAGGAAAAAAACAGACTGCAAGCATAGGTTGAAGGAATACAAAAGGTATCACTGCCTTGGTGGGAACACTTCCAAGCAAGACTGTCGAGACGCCAATAGCCAGGAGAAAGATCACGAGGGTTTTCCTCAATCCGAGGCGATCTGCACTATGACCTGCAACTAATACCGCCAGTAATCCCAAAACCCGAGAGAGGGCAACGAAGACGTTGGCCCATCCCCGATCCATATCCCGTTCACTGACCAGGAACAACGGCATCATCGTGAAGACTCCCACACTCGCTCCCATGGCCAGGCTGAACAATATCAATAAAATCCAGAAGGAACGTTTTGCCAAAATAGACTTCAGGTTCCCAAACGAAGGGGGTTGGCCCCGGAAGTTCCCACCTCTGCCCACCCAGGCAAAGACGCATCCCATGATCAAGGCGCATCCGCCCAGGGAGCCTACGAGACCGCGCCAGGACCATAGTCGTAAAAAGATTTCACCCAGAAAGGGCGCTACCACAAAGCTGAGACTCGGGGCCATTTCATGGATGGCCAGTGCCTTCCCCAGATGTTTAGGATTCACCAGACCGGTGAGGGTGGCAATTCCGGAGGGAATGTAAATGCCTGCACCCATCCCCAGTGCGATCAGTCCGAGTCTCATCCCCCTCAGAGTGGAGCTCCCTGAAATCCAAAGAAGAGCCATCCCAACTGCTAGAGTGGACAAAACGATGCATTTCTTATGTGAAAGTCTGGAAGAAACAAACCCTGAAAGAAGGAGTGTGAAGCAATACCCGGAGGAAATCAGTAGGAAGAAGACTCCTACCTCCTGATGGCCCAGATGTAACTCTCTCTCAATCGTAACCAGCAAAGGCGCCAGAATAATACGGGGGAGAAAATTGAGCAAAAAAACACTCATCAGGAACAGGACAGGCGCTAACTGAAAGTGAAGCTCCCCGCCCCTGCCTACCGGACAGGCAGGCACAGGGCGGGACATCCAGTCGACTTGCCCGTGAGAAGAGGTCGGATCTTCCTTTGATTTCATTTTTCCTTCATCCCTCAGACGATCGGACTCACAAGCCTTGTTACCTTCTCGAGTCCATCCATCTTTTTCTCAACCTGCCCCTGACGTCATGACGAAATGTCTTTACCACCCCTTGTTCCTCCGTGTCAAGCGCCGCTTGAATCCTCAGTGATCATCTTATATAATAACGGCGTTTTTTTACACTACGGGAGGGGGTCATGAAATGAAAGCCATTTTTAAGAAGATATGGGAGTTGGCAAAGCCTTATCTTGATACCAGAGAAAATGATACGCATACCCAGGTTTCGCTTGAATTTGCCCAGCAGTTGCTCAAGAAAGAAGGCGGGGATGAAGATATTGTCATTCCCGCTATCATCCTTCATGACGTGGGATGGAAGAAAGTCCCCGAAGAACTCCACCTCAAAGCCTTTGGCCCGAAGGCTGATCCAGAATTGACGAGAATCCATGAAGTCGAAGGAGCAAAGATAGCGAGAGAAATTCTTGAACAACTCCATTACGATCAGAACAAGACTCAGGAAATACTCAGAATCATAGAGGTACATGATACCAGAACAGAGGCCATTTCTCTCAATGACAGGCTTGTCAAGGATGCGGATGCCTTATACCGAGTCACAAGAGATGCATTCCGAGTCAATATCGCAAGGTTCGAGACAACCTTTGACCAAATCATGGACCATGTCCAGTCTAGTTCGGAAACCTGGTTCGTTACGACCTCTGCAAAAAACATCGCTGCCAAGGAACTCAGCCTCCGTTTAAAAGAATCCAAATCGAAAAGTGCGTGACGATGTTCGAAATGAGTGAAGCTCCACGCCATCAAGGGCGGGATTTGGGGCCCACTCGCCGGCCAAGAAGTTTGCCTAAACAAAGCAAAAATGCACTTGACAATTAAGCCATAATTCTATAAATTTATTGATAAATTCCCTGAGAGGATCTGCTTTCACAAGACGAATAAGTCCGTATCAAGAGTGCCTCCTGATCATGGGCCTAAACGGACCCAGTGTTGGTATCTTTTCGTTTCATGACTGTTCTCCTCAAAGGAATAATCCTTCCTTACAAAGTGGGAATGCTCATCGGGTCAACCGAAAGTAGGAAAACGGACCTTTCTATGTCTGAAATACTACAGATTCAAGACATCACCAAGACGTTCGGAGGCCTAAGCGCACTTACAGGAGTCTCGGTCTCGATTCATGAAGGGGAATCTGTTGGCTTGATCGGTCCCAACGGCGCTGGCAAGACTACTCTGTTCAACGTGATCTCCGGAATGAAACCGAATTCAGGAAGAATTATCTTCAGGGGCAAGGACATCACTGGGTTAAAGTCGCACGAGATCTGTCATCGGGGAATAGCCCGTACGTTTCAGCTCGTTCGCCCGTTCCTGGAACTCTCCACCCTGGATAATGTAACCTGCGCCCTCATTTTTGGAAGAAGAAAAAACGAAAAAACGGCTTTGGGGGAGATTAGAGAAGAGGCTGCGAATATACTGAAATTGGTCAAACTGGATCATCGAACGCGCCATTTGGCTAAGGAACTTGTCTTCGCTGAAAGGAGACGACTGGAACTTGCCCGAGCGTTGGCCACGAGCCCCGATCTGATCCTTCTGGATGAAGCGATGGCTGGACTCAGCGCTCCGGAAGCGACACAAATACTTGACATCGTGGCGAAACTGAAGTCCGATTATCACCTTACTTTTTTTCTCGTCGAGCACGTGCTAAGACTCATTACCGCAATCTGCAATCGAATTATTGTTCTCAACTTCGG
>Ga0315282_10005189_pt1 | contig 22284 bp, 16 predicted proteins | sample YL17G07_20_MG_FD_203693 | JGI IMG/M metagenome (GOLD analysis project Ga0315282, IMG submission 203693) | Sediment microbial communities from Yellowstone Lake, YNP, Wyoming, USA - YL17G07_20 | ecosystem: Environmental > Aquatic > Freshwater > Lake > Sediment | place: USA: Wyoming | collected... | reverse complement strand
ACAGCGGCTGAAGCATGGGAGAAAGTAGAGTGGTACTGTCGTCGCTGGGGAATTGAGGAGTGGCATCGAGTTTTGAAGAGCATCTGTAAGGTTGAGCAGCGCGAGTTTAAATCGGCTGAGCATCTGCGGCGTGTGCTCGTGTTTGACCTGATCATGGCGTGGCGCATTCTGGCATTGGTCAAACTGGGCCGCGCTGTGCCGAATGTTCCGGCGTCTCTGCTCTACACCGATGAACAACTCGAGGTGCTGACATGTGCAGTGAAAAAAAACTTCACAACCAGCCTCGGACTTGACCTTGGGGGAAGCAAATCGGATGGTGGCGAAACTCGGAGGGTGGCTGGGCCGCAAAGGTGACGGAGAACCAGGAGCCGAAAGCCTCGCCGCCGGTTTGCGTAGGCTGCAAGACATGCTCCTCGGCTGGCGCTTGCACGCGCCGCCGCCCGGACCTTCGCGGAATCATACCAACTCCGGTGATCAATCATGAGGATCCGAGATACCAAGATGCGTATAAGGTTCAGGGTCAAGCTGCCGCACTCCGAAGCCGTCGGCCTTGTTTTCGGAACGGTCCCGCATGCGCGGGGCGCGCACCCGAGCGCATGAAAAGGGTCGGAATCGGCATCGCAATCGGCTTTTGCAGACCAACAACTTCGATGGCGATTGCGACCCTGATTCCGATGCCGATCTTCTCGGCTGTTCGTTTCTATTTTCGAAACAGAGGGCGCAGAGCGAATGCTCCGCGCCCTCTGCAGCGGCTGAAATGCAGGATTACTTGATGTTGGGATCTTCTTCGACGACGACCCTGGTGAAGTACTCCTTGTTGCCGACGACCAGTTTCACGCGGTAGACGCCGGGTTCGACGGTCGCGCCCATTCCGCCTCTGCCGCCGCCCCCGCCGGCTTGGGCAGCGGCTCCTGCTGCCTGAGCAGCGCCTCCTGCAGCCGCGGCTGCGCCGGCAGTTGGGGTTCCTGGAGCTCCGCCTCCCGCGCCACTAGCTGCGCCCCTGCCACCGGCACCGGTGGGGCGCTGAGGCCACTGTACCCGATGCAATCCTGCTTCTTTGGGGCCGGTGATTTCCTGTAGTACTCTGCCGTCGATGTCAGTGACGGAGATCCTGACGTCCTCGGAAACGGGCGACTTCAGGTAATAGCAAATGGCCGTGCCCGGGTCGGGGTTTGCACCGCGGAAGTTCTTGTCGCGCGCCATCTGTCGACCCAGATAGATGTCTCCCATATATGCGACGGCTGGACGCACGTCGAAGAGGGTTGCATCTTCAGCCATTACCTTGTCCGTCAACTGCTGGAGCGGGCTGACGTCATCCATGATGTAAATGCTGCGCCCGTGGGTGGCAAGGATCAGGTCATTGTCCCGGGGGTGCACGATGACGTCGTCGACGCGGACGGTTGGCAGGCCTGTCATGAAGCGCTTCCATTCCGCGCCGCCGTTCAGCGACACGTAGAAGCCGTACTCCGTGCCTAGGTAAAGCAGGCTCTTGTTCTTGGGATCCTCAAGGATGACGTTGACATTCCCCTGAGGCAGATTGTTGGCGATCGAAGTCCAGGTCGCCCCGAAGTCGCGCGTGAGGTACACGTACGGCTTCATGTCGTCATAGCGGTGCCCATCAATGGTTACGTAGCAGGTGCCCGCATCGAAATGCGACGGCGCCACGCGGGAAATCTGATAGGTATTCTTGGGAAGGCCCGGAATGTTATCGGCCACATTCTTCCAGGTAAATCCGCCGTCGCGGCTCAACTGCACGTTGCCGTCATCGGTTCCTACCCACAGAACCCCCGGCTGAGCGGCCGACTCTGCGATTGTGATGATGTTACCGTAGTTCGACATGCCGTCGTGCTTCGAGAACATGGGCTTGTCTCCCGGCACGCCCATGATGGGCAGGGTATCCCGGTTGATCTGCTTGGTCAGATCCGGACTGGCAGTCCAGGTGTCCCCGCGGTTGGTTGACTTGAAGAACCTGTTGGCTCCCGTGTAGATGGTCCGCGGATTGTGCGGAGAAAGCACGATGGGCGTGTCCCAGTTAAAGCGGAGCTGCTCGCCCGCCGGCAGGGGAGGATTGATATTGGACCTCCCGCCGGCGCCTCGCGCCTGGGCTGTCTGAGCTGGAGGCTGGCTTGGCTCCGGCTCGGCGCCGGCTGCCGCTCCCTGGCCGCGCCCGCGTGCGCCTCCCGTATTTGGCCTGATGCTCGTGCTGCGTCCGGTCTTCAGGTCGTAGCGGTTCATCGCGCCGTTCTGCGATTCGGTATAGACTGTGTTGTAATCCGTCGGATCGACCTGGCAGTAAAAGCCGTCTCCGCCTCCTACCCGGAACCACTCGGCATTGGTGATTCCCCCGCCGGCGCCACCGCCGCCGCTGCTGCGAGTCGCGCTGGGGCCGCCCCAGCTCCCGTTGTCCTGCAACCCGCCGTAGACATAGTAAGGCTTGCGCATGTCGGCGGCGACCGCATAGAACTGGCCCACCGGCATGGTGTTGACGAACTCCCAGGTGGAGCACTGGTCATAGGTGATATCCAGGCCGCCGTCATTTCCGATGATCAGGTGATTCCCATTTTTCGGATCGATCCAGATGGCATGGTGGTCGCTGTGGGCGATGCCCGCAACCGAAGCGAAGGTCTTCATGCCGTCGGTGGATTTGTAAAACGAAGCGCCGCCCGTGTAAACGGTCTCACTATTGCTCGGATCGACGCGGATCTGGCTGTAGTACATGGCACGGTTGTTGTTGTTGCTCACGATGCGCCATGTTTTGCCCTTGTCATCCGAGCGCCACACTCCATCACGCGCCGGATCAGGAGGCCCGGGCTGCCCGCCGCGTCCGCCCCTTTGTCCGGCGGCCTGCGCGGCTGTCTGTGCAGGTGCCCCGGCTGCGCGCCCGCCTGCTGCTTGTCCGGCCGGCTGTCCTGCTGGCGTTGCCTCTGGCGGACCGCCCGTTCGAGCGCCCATGCCTCCCAACGCCACTTCAATCTGGGCGTAGACGACGTTAGGATTCGATCGGGACACGTCCAGCCCAATCCGGCCGAGTTCGGGACCAGGCAGTCCGCCGGCCAGCTTGGTCCAGGTCTTGCCGGCATCGATCGTCTTCCAGATCCCGCTTCCCGGGCCGCCGCCGTTGAATCCCCACGAAGCGCGCCGACGCTGATAGGAGGCGGCGTAGAGCACCTTGTTGTCGCTGGGATCCATAACCAGGTCCGTGAATCCCGTGTCTTCGTCGATGTACTTGATGTTTGTCCAAGTCTGGCCGCCGTCGGTCGTCTTATAGACACCCCGTTCCTTGTTAGGCCCGAACAGGTGGCCCAGCGCGGCGACGTAGACGACATTCGGGTCCTTGGGATCGGTGACGATGCGGCCGATGGTCTGAGTCTCCCTCAGTCCCATGTTGGCGAACGTCTTGCCGCCATCTGTCGATTTGAATATCCCGTCACCGAAGGACGAGCTCTGTCGGTTGTTGGGCTCGCCGGTCCCGACCCAGATAATGTCAGGATTCGCCTGGAAAATGGCGAGGTCGCCGACGGAGCAAACGGAATATGTATCAAAGATGGGTTCCCATGTGGTCCCGTTGTTGATGGTCTTCCACAAGCCGCCGGTCGCAAATCCCACGTAAATGATATAAGGATTGCTTTCCACGGCTTCAATATCGTCGATGCGGCCTCCCATGCTCGCGGGCCCGATCGAACGCCAGCGAAACTCCTTTAGCATGGGATCGTTAGATTGGTTGACGGGAGGCGGAGGAGTCGGTGCGTTCTGCGGTCCCTGACTCCATACCGCTGCCGTCAGAAAAAGGCAGATCATCAAACCAAGCCAAATCTTAATGTGTCGAGCCGGTCGCTCTCGATTCATAAGCGCAACCCTTTCTCTGATTGAGTGTTGGGGCAAAGCCGGGGAAACCTATCCCTGGGTGCACCCCTGGTGGGTCTCTTATACGACATGATCGCGCGCTTTGTAACGCTCTTTTATTCTGTGTCTGTGACGATTCTCAAGCCGCGGCGGGGGCGAGGTCGGACGTCGGCAGGGAGTTTGCGTGTTTCGCGCCTGCTATTTGCTCATCGAAAAAAGAGCAACCAAATCAGAACGAAAATCGGAATCAGCACCGGCAGCGAGTAACGGAAGACGTAGCTGAAAAACGACGGGCACTTCACCCCCGCGTGCTCCGCGATGGACTTCACCATGAAGTTCGGGCCATTGCCGATGTAGGTGGGGGCGCCGAAAAAGACAGCTCCCGCGGAAACTGCCTGGAGCAATCCGGCATGCTGGCTGAGCAGGATCTTCATCTGTTCGAGGTTGCCCAGCGCGAGGCCGTGCAACCCCATCGCTGCACTGAGAAAGTTCAGATATGTCGGCGCGTTGTCCAAGAAGCTCGAGAGAATGCCGGACGACCAAAAGAACTCGCCTGGAGTTCTCATCCCGAGACGATGCGCGTTCAGCGCCAGCCAGTCGAGGGCCGGCACCATGGTGGCAAAAATGCCGGCAAACAGGATCGCCACTTCCCGGATCGGAGCGAACGTGAAGTCGTTGGCGCGCAAGGCCTCCTTCGTGGCGAAGCGATGGGCGGCGGCTGCCAGCAGCAGGGTGTTCATCCAGGGCGTCGCGTGGCGCTCCGTGTGCAGGAAAATGCCGCCGGAGGCGACGAACAACGATCCGATCAGCACGATGAAGCTGAAGTACTCGACGAAGATCCCGGCCATGCGGTGGCAATCGACGAACAGGCAATGGGAGGTAAAGACGAAGAGGCCGAGACCGATGGAGACAACAGGATAGTACTTCTCCCACCAGGAACGACGGAGGAACGGCGCCAGGCCGATCGCCAACAAGAGGATTGCGAATGGAATCATCAGCCAGGCGCTGACAGGAAACGGTGTGACATTGGCAGCGAGGGCCTGGTCAGGCGTTTTTCGCAGACTCCGCTCAGGAGCGCGGTCTTCTGCGCGGCTTCATGAAACCGTGTCATGCACCAAGTCTTTTCCTGTATTTCCTGCGAGCTGTCAAGCAGAGATCAGGATCTTTTCCCGCGTTCCGCATGCAACACGCGGTATTTGTAGTCGTTGGCCCCATCGCTGTCAATTGCCAACCGCACGAAACCGCAGTTTGGACAGCCGGCGTGGCCAAGCATGTCTGATCGCTGGCCGAGGCGTACAGAGCCGCGAGCGTGAGCGAGCGGGTGGCTTAGCCGTTTTTTTCATTCTGTCCTATTCATGTGTCACCACCCGCTCCCTGGCGGTCGCGGCTCCGAACGCTGGTGCGTGCTTCGCTATGAAGTTTCATGAATAATCCTAGCTTGGCGGGTCATGCTTTAATTCCGTTGGGAATTCCGGGTCGCAAGACGGTAAAATTAAAAACTCAGGGTGCTTTCAGTGACGACAGCGAGCCTGCAAGACCAAGCGCGAGAGAAGCGATTCGTTGCCGCGAGTTCTGTTGCGGCGGCAATTTTTCTCACGGGCATCAAACTGGTGATCGGCCTCATGACCGGGAGCCTGGGGATTCTCGCCGAAGCGGCGCATTCCGGGCTTGACATGGCGGCAGCAGTGATCACCCTTCTCGCAGTCCGCGTGAGCGACCGGCCCGCGGATGAATCTCATCTCTATGGCCACGGCAAGTTTGAGAATCTCAGCGCGCTGGCCGAGGTCATGCTGCTGCTCATCACCTGCATCTGGGTCACCTACGAAGCCATCCGCCGCCTTTTCTTTGCGAACGTGGAGATTGATCCCAGCACGTGGGCCTTTCTTACGATGGCGATCTCGATCGTCATAGACTTTTCGCGGTCCCGCGCGCTGGGGCGCGTCGCGCGCAAATACCACAGCCAGGCCCTGGAGGCCGACGCATTGCATTTTAGTACCGACATCTGGAGTTCGGCTGTCGTGATAGTGGGACTGGCGCTGGTGCGATACGGCGCCTGGCTGGGCGCGAAGTCAATCCTCATGCGCGCCGACGCAGCGGCGGCGCTGGTGGTGGTCTTGATTGTGGTTTATGTGAGCCTGCAACTGAGCGGCCGGACGATCGATGCCTTGCTCGATCGCGCCCCTCGCGGCCTAGCCGAGCGTTACGCGGCCGCCGTGGCGGGCGTCGCCGGCGCGCGCCGCGTCACGCGCATGCGCGTGCGCAACGTCGGCAGTCAGGTCTTCGTCGATCTGAACGTTGACGTTCCACGGCACCTGTCCTTCGAAGAGAGCCACGCGGTGACCCAGCGCGCCCAGGACGCGGTGCGCGGCGTGTCGCCCGGCGCCGACGTGGTCGTGCACGCAGATCCGATAGCGGAGAACGAGGGAGTGCTGGAGCGCATCCAGGCGGTGGCGGCGCTGGCGCGCGCATCCGTGCACAACATCACGACGCATTGGACCGAACGCGGAATCTGGGTCGATCTGGATTTGGAGGTCGATCCCGCCCTGAGCTTGGAAAGCGCGCACCTGAAGGCCACAGATCTGGAGAACCGGCTGCGCGGCGAACTGGGTTTGGGCGATGTGCCGACCCCAGTTGCTGATGTGCATGTGCACATCGAACCGCGCGGGGAACAGCTTGCTCCGGGAAGCGAGGTCGCGGCCGCGGAGGCCACCCGATACCGCGACCGGATTGAAGCCATCTGTCGCCAACTGGAGCACACGCGCGGCTGCCAGGACATAGAGCTGCATACGATGAGGGGCAAGGTGTACCTCTCGTTGCACCTGCTCGTCGACAGCCAGCGCACTGTCGCCGAAGTGCACAGCATCGCCGAGGAGCTGGAAAGCCGGTTGCGACTCGAATTTTCTCAACTCGGACGCGTGGTGATTCACGCCGAGCCTGCCGGCAAGATCTTGCTGGAGTAATCCTCCCTGTTCCGCTTATCGCATGCGTTTCAATTCGGCTTCCGACGCGCGATATCCCCAGATGAGAGGGCCCGTTCGATTTCCTCGATGTCATCCCCGCTGAGACGGAAATCCGCGGCGCCGATGAAGCCCTCGACCTGTGAGGGACGGCGTGCGCCGACGATGGCTGCGGTGACCGCCGGCGTCCTGAGCGTCCAGGCGATGGCCACCTCGCCCGGAGAACGTCCGTGACGCGCGCCTATGGAGCGAAGCTGCTCGACTAGCTTCAGATTGCGCGAGAGTCTCGGTTCCTGAAACTCCGGGTTTTTCTTGCCCCGCCAGTCATCCTCGGGCATTGCGGCGATGCGCTCGCGCGTCATGGCGCCGCTGAGCAGGCCGGAAAGCATCGGTGAGTAGACAATCACGCCGATGTTGTGCGCGGCGCAGTAGGGCAGGATCTCCGCCTCAATACCGCGCCGCAGCATGGAATAGGGCGGCTGGAGCGAGCTAACGGGCGCAACGGCGCGGATGCGCTCCAGTTGTGCAACATTGAAGTTGGAGACTCCGAGGTAACGAATCCTGCCTGACTTTTGCAGCTTAGCGAGCGCGAGCCATGCTTCCTCCAGGCTGGCGTCCGCCGAGGATTCTCCGGACGCGCCGCCGAAAGTCGGCCAATGAATCTGGTACAGGTCGATCGTATCTACGCGCAGACGGCGAAGACTCTTGTCCAGCTCTTTGCGGAGCGAGGAGGGCTTCAGACTGTGCGAGATGTTTCCCTTCTTGTCCCAGACCAGGCTGCATTTCGTGAACACCAGCGGCCTGGCGGGCTTTGAAATCCCCTCCAGCGCGCTTGCTACCACCTCTTCAGAATGTCCCAATCCGTATACAGCGGCCGTATCGATCCAATTGATGCCCAAATCGAGCGCGCGATGAATGGCCGCAACGGATTCCCGGTCGTCCTGCGGTCCCCAGGCAAATGCCCAGCCTCCGCCGCCCATCGCCCAGGCTCCCAGTCCGATCGGGGTTATCCTGAGGTCGGTGTTGCCCAACTGTCGCTTTTCCATGTTCGTTACTCCTACGCGAATGAGGCTACTTCAGAGCTTTCAGGTCCAAGAGCGTGTAATCCGCGCCCATCCCCATTCTGTCTGCCGCGACCTTGAGGGCCTTTTGCAGATCCGACAACTTGACGGTGTTATTCTTTTTCACTGCGAATTGGACTGTCTTCTTTCCTGAGTCCACCGATACAGAATCAATCTCCTTCATCTTTTCGAGCGTCTGTTTGATCAGCGGGCCGCAACCGCTGCAGACGATGGCCTTCACCTTGGCGGTGTAAGTCCCTGCGGTCAAGACATCCCTGGATTGTTGGGCGCCGATGGGGGCGGCGGAAATCGCTGCCAGTAAGACAAGGGTTGCGGCCGCAACCAGGACTGCAGTTCTTGTGTTCATGAAAAGCTCTCCCCAGTCACAGTGACAGCGAGGCCTGTCAACGTGTTTGCATGCGCGGATTGACATATCTGCAGCTTACGGAAGTGCACAGACTTGATCAATAGGGATAGTTGAAATCCTGCTTCCTGCCGCTCGTGTTTCTTCAGTCGGCTACAAGCGGGGCCGGACACGTCTTCACAAAACAAAAAGGGGAATCCCAGGCAATGCCCGGATTCCCCGAAAGTCAGGAGCGGCAGCTCCACAAGATCAGGCCCTGCAGTTATTTCTTGGCCTTTGCCGTCTTAGCCGGAGCATACGTCACCGACGTTGCAATATTCTGGTCGGCTTCAACCGTGTAATGCACGGTGGCATGCGCCCCAACCGCCGGATCGCCTGTCGTCTTGGTCTGGGCGTTCAGCACGAAAGTGGTATCCTGATCTGCGCCCTTCACTTTGTGAGTGATCACCAGCGCGCTGGCGCTCACCGTTTTTACAACTCCTGTGGCCGACTTCGTCACGGGCTTCTGTGCCTGGGGAGCCTTAGCCTTGGTCGCCTGAGCGAAGGCCGCAAGAGCCATGAGAAGCATCAGCCCTGTAACTAAAGCAACAACTCTTTTCATTTCCTCGTCTCCTTTTAGTCATGCTTGGGAATGCGTTCTAATCTCGCTCGGAAGATTAGCAATCGGACTGTTAAGGCAGGATTAATCCCAGATTATTTCTGCTTAATCTTCGTGAGGCAGCCGGCCGGGTGCAGTCAGATCGGCTGAGCGTCGGCAGGCGCAAGAGGAATCGCGACCCGGAATAGGCTCCCCTGTCCGGGTTGGCTTACAACGCTGATGCGTCCCTGATGTTCCCTTACGATCCACTCGACCAGACTGAGCCCCAGCCCGGCCCCGTCGAACTCCCTGGACCGAGAGGGATCCCCGCGATAGAAAGGCTCGAAGACATGTGGGAGCGCTTGAGCGCTGATGCCGATACCCGTGTCACGCACTTCCAGGACAGCCTCGCCCGGCAGGCTGCTCACGCTGACCTCCACGCGGCCGCCTTCGGGGGTGAACTTGATCGCGTTGTCGAGGAGGTTCAAGACGGCTCGCTCCAGCCAGCCCGAATCGCCGATGACGATGACCTCGCCGTCGGGCTTGGCTGCCAGTGTAACGGTCTTGCTTGCGGCCACGATCTCCATCTGCTCGACGAGTGACTGCGCCAGATCCGAGAGGTTCACATGGTCCCGCGCGAGCTTGATTTGTCCGGCCTCCGCGCGAGCCAGGGTCAGCATGTGGTCGATCATCTGCGAAAGCTTGCTGAACTCCTCCAACTGACTCTCCAGCACCCTACGGTAGTCCTCCTCGGCGTGTGCCCGGGCCAGTGCGACTTCAGCCTCTCCCCTCAAAACCGTCAGAGGGGTGCGAAGTTCATGGGAAATGCTGGCAGTGAAGTCCTTCATTTGCCCAACGGCCTTTTCCAGGCGGCCGAACATGTCGTTGAAGGTGTCGGCCAACTGATCCAGTTCATCTCCTGCGCCTGTCAACGGCAGGCGCTTGTGGAGCCGGGCAATACTCATCTCTTGAGCGCCGGCGCTCAGGGATTCCAACGGCCTCAGAACCCTGCCTGCAATCCACCAGCCTGAAAAAACTGCGAGCACGATCCCGAATGGCAGCAGCCAAAGGATGATACGGAGCGAGCTGTTCAGGGCGCTTTTCCGGAGAGTCAGCGGGGTTCCGACCTGGAGAAGGTAGGAGTGTCCTTCCGGCCCGCGCACCAGATCATTGTGAAGCAGAAGGTCTACCTGGTCTGTCTCGATGCCGGTGAATGATGCGGAACTGCGAACCAGATCTCTTACTTCCTCGGGAGTGTATTGGAACCCGAGTCCTTGCAACTGCTGCGAACGCGCAATCATGGCGCCGCTGGCAGCGTCGTAGATCTGATAGTATCGGGTTGCGGTGTCCACAAAGTACGCTTCTTCCGGGTCCGTGCGGTCGTAGACTAGCTTGACCCCCTCTCCCTCGAAACGCAAATACCCGCGCAGGCCTGCGGTACGCTCCTCCAGCTCGTCACGCAGATCTCTGTCCAACTGGTAGGAAAGCAGGTTGTAAAACAATGCGCCCGCTATGGAAAGGAGAAGCGCAATGCTGGCAGCGTAGAAAAGGGTCAGCTTCGTGCGCAGCTTGAGTGGTTTCATGACGGCACGTCCGTGAGCGTGTAACCCACTCCTCGAAGTGTGTGGATCAGTGGGGGAGAGAAGCCCTTGTCGATCTTGTTGCGCAGCCAGTTAATGTGGACGTCCACGACGTTGCTCACGGCGTCGAAGTGGATGTCCCAGACGTGTTCGATGATCATGTTCCGGGTCACCGGGTTGTGGGCATTCCGGAGCAGGAACTCCAGCAGCGCATACTCTTTGGGTTTCAGGTCAATGCGCCGCCCGGCTCTTTTCACGATGCGCGTGGACGTGTCCATTTCCAGGTCGGCGATCCTGAGCTTTACGTCTTCCTTCGTGGCCCGGCGCAACAAGGCGCGGACTCTAGCCGAAAGCTCGGCATAGGCGAACGGCTTGATCAGGTAATCGTCCGCGCCGCTGTCAAGCCCTGTCACCTTGTCCTGGACGTCGCTCTTGGCGGTAAGGATCAGCACCGGCAGTTGCAGGCTTCGGGCGCGGATGCGCCGCAAGACTTCGAGCCCGGGCAATCGTGGCAGCATGAGATCGAGGATGATTAGATCGTAGTCGAAGTTCTGGACGTGGTAGGCACCCACCTCGCCGTCATAGGCCACATCCACGGCATGGCTTTCCTGCTGCAGGCCCTGCTGAATGAAACCCGCGACCTTCTTGTCGTCCTCCACAACGAGAATGCGCACTATGCGTACCCTTTTCCTGACAGCCGACATATATTCTACCAGCATCGCCGAGAGCCGCGTAATCCTTCGAAGCGACCGAAGCTCATCTGAATCGCTGCAAACGCCCTCGTGTTCCGCTACCAACGATTAACCCCTCGCGATGCTCCGGAATCTCTCCCGCGGGGCGGTCAACGAGCTTCAGTTTTTCGACTGAGAACTTCACTCGCAGCTAGAGCGTCTGTCGGAGTAAACTGCCGTCCATCATCGAAAGGAGACACCATGGATCGTCGCGAATTTCTGCAGAGTCTGGCGGCCACTGCCGCCGGCATCGAAGCTTTGAAGGAACAAGCTGCCGCTTATGCAGGTCTGGAGCCGCAAGCCCGGACCGCGCCGGCAGCCATCGAAGGCCACACGTTTCTGTGCGAGTTCGAGCACAAGTCCGCAACCTGGAGGGTATATGAAGATCTGCGATCGCGCGACGGCGCGATCACCTACGTCTCCTCAACTGGTGCGACACGAGTGCTGCCGAAAACCGCGGAGCCTTCGTTCCGCGAAGACCGGCCGTATTACCTGGGCCTCAGCATGGATGACATCGGCCTGTCGGGCCCGGACCTGCTGGCGGACAAACTCCTGGCGCATGGCGACGATCCGGATGAGGAAACAGTCAGGTCGGCGGTGCCGCCGCAGGGCGCCCCCGCGCCGAGCCCGAGTCCGCAAGCGGGCTTCGGGGGCGGAGGCGCGCGCGCCCAATGGGACAATTATGTGGGGACCAAAGAGTGCTATGACACGCAGCCCGTGTTCCCCGGCGGCAACACGAAAACCTATCACCCCGTCCAGTACGTTCCGGAACTGCGCCAGGACTTGATCGCCAGGCGGTTCGACGGCCACCTGGGCGGTTGGATGCCGGCTCCCAGGAAGGTGTTTCCGCTTTCGGATCATTCCTACTGTGAGGTGATCGTCTTCGGCGATCCCGAGACCAGGGGCAAATTCGTGGTGCAAACCTGGCATCGGACGGCGATCATCGAAAACGGCAGGATGACGAAGGTGTTCTATGGCCATACGTACCCGGCCTATCCGCCGGCTCGTCAGGATCCGAAACCGGAGGAGTTCTATCGCGGCCTTCTGGTGTTCGCGGAATACTGGGAAACGCTGTTGAAGGACTTCGCTCCCCTGGCCTTGCCCGATGATTCCTGGGTATGGATTTCCAAGCACTATTTTGCAAAAGAACTGATGGCGCGCCCCGGAGGACTGTACCCGAAATACGGCGCCGTGGATCGCGATTACTCCGGCAACGAATATGACGGGTTCCAGGACGTCTTCACGAGTGCAGTGTACGTCAATCTCGAGTGGGGCCGCTTCGATATCGCCCGGCAGTTCATCGACAACTTCTATGCCGACTATGTGGATGTCCGGGGAGTCAACGACATGCGCGGCCCGGAAACCGCGCAGTTCGGGCTGACTCTTTCGCTGCTGGCGCGCTATTTCGATTACACGCGCGACAGCGCGCTCCTGATGAAACATCGCGCAAAGATCGAGGCGACCGCTCGGGTGATCACCGCGATGCACGACGTCAGCCTCAAGCTTCCGGCGGAAGACCCGGCATTCGGGCTGATCGCGGGCTGGAGCGAGTCGGACGCGTGCCTGGCAGCCACGCCGGCGGTCTGGTGGCAGCCCTATTATGCCAACAGCGCCTTCAGCGCGCGCGGCCTCAAAGACTTGAGCCGCGTCTGGCTGGAGATCCACAAGCTGAAGCCGGCTCCCGGCATGGATGAGACGGCGCGCGATTGGGCGAAGCGCAGCAAGATGCTGCAGCAAACCGTAGTATCCAGCATCGAAAAGAATATCTGGCGGGATAAGACTCCGCCTTATGTGCCGCCTCTGCCCGGCGCCAAGATGATGTTCCGCGAAGCCATGGCCGCGGAGCGTCCGAGCCCGCAGCAGTGGCCGCACCGGTTGTATGCCGAACTGGTGCACGCTGACGTGCTGCCGCCGAATTTGGCGAACATGGTCTGCGACACCATGCGCGCATACGGGGCGACCACGATCGGCGTTCTTGCCAATGTCAGCGTCGCGCGGGCAGGGAGCCGGTCGATCCTCGGGTTTATTGCGTACGGATATGCTTACGAGTTGCTGCGGCTCGATCGCATCGAGGAGTATCTGCTTTTCATGTATGCGCACCGGTACCACGATCACACGCGGGGCAGTTGGGTGGCCGGCGAAGTCTCCGGCATCACCGGCGGCAGGTCCCTGTTTTGCCTGCCGGCGCAGCAGACAATCCCCATCATGGTGAAATGGGCGCTGGTGCTCGACGATCCCGACGAGGAGCGGATCTATTTCGGCAAGGCGGTTCCGCGCGCGTGGCTGGCATCGGGGAAAACGATCAGGATCAGCCAGGCTCCTACACGCTGGGGCCGGGTCAGTTTCGAAATGATCTATAAGCCGGCCGCGAAGGCAGTGACCGCAACAGTAGAGCTGGCGCGCGCCGGAACGCCCAAAGAGATCCACGTCAAACTGCGGGTGCCGAAAGAGACTCCGGTGCGAACCGTTACCGTGAACGGCCGCGCGGCAACGCTCGGCGGGGCGCATAACGACACGGTCGTTATCGCTACCGGCGCTGAGAGGCGGTTCGAGGTGGTCGGCTCCCTTTAGCAGATAGAGCCGAGATGGGCTCAGTAACGCATCAGCTTGATGCGCACAAGCGCGCCCTCGGTCCGGAAGACCAGGCCGGCGCTGCTCATGTCGCCATTGCGGATTTCCGTGCGCTTCCACTCGCTGCCAACGTACTCGCCTTCTTCCATCGAGAGCGCCTGGGCGGCGGCCAACCCCGACCCGAGCGCCGGCTTGAAGTCCAGCGCGCAGCCGAAACCGCCGATGAGGAACTCGTCCGGCCCAAGGTGGCCGACGAACACGCGCCCGGAAGGCTCCCGCGGGCCGGAAGGCGCAAGCGGCTGACCTGAGCTGCGCACCGGCGGCCGGAAGCGCACGAGGATGTCGTAGTTGTCGAAATAGAGCATCTAAAGCCCGAACGCCTATTTCCTGGCCAGCGACGGCGCGTGCAGTGGACTTTTCGCCGTGATCGCGCGCCCCAGATTGGAGGGGCTCACCGGAACCGGTTCGATGATGAGCTCGGGGACGTTGTAGGTCAGCGTGCACGATTCGTAGAACGAGGGGTCTTCCTGCGGCATGACAAAGCGCTTGTGAGCCTGGCCGTTCCGGTCAAAATAGCTGAAATAGATGCGCGCCAGAACGCCCCCCTCGAGCTTGCTGGCGAAGGCGATCCATCTCGCATTGCTCGACCAGCAGTGCCATGAATCACTCCAACTGCTGTTCACGGCCGTCAAGGGCTGTCGTGCCCCGCTCTTCAGATCGATGACGTACAGATCACACGTCGGCTGATAAATCGGGAAACTCCCGTGGTGCGAAAGGGAAAACAGCAGCCAGCGGCCATCCGGCGATTCCCTCGGCTGCGCCGCGCTCATGCCGCTGTCGGCGGCGGACAACACCGTTTCCCTCTTCCCCCATGCTCCCGTGGCCGGATCGTAAGGAATCCGCATCAGGTCATACTTCACTTCATACAACTTCGCCATGGGCAACTGCGGCGCGCTGCAAAAGTAAAGGTGCCGCCCGTCCGCGGACCAGGAGGGCCAGGTTTCACGGCGATCCCGATCGGCAATGTCGTGCGTGGTCGACACCTCGTTGGCGTCTGTGTCATAGACGGCCAAGTCGGAATCGTTATCCCACACGTCGCGGTGCTCACCGACCGTGTGTTCCAGAGGCATGACCTTATTGACCGAGTAGGCGATGTGGCGTCCGTCCGGGTGCCAGGCCTGGTATGCGGCAGGCGACTTGCTGAAGCCGGACGCGGACGTGTCGACTGTCTGCGGCACTCCATCCTTGACCACGACCATTGGCCTGCCGAAGCTGCCGCTGCGAATCTGAAGGCTCATGCGGTCAGTCCGGTTGCGGCGAAAGCTGTGGCAGTTTACGCACCCGTCCCACTCGACGCTGAAGTTCTGGTTCTCGATCACCGGCCGTTCTGAAAATCCTTCCAGGTCCCGCTGATAAATTCCTATCTTCATCCACACGTGGTCAACCGGCGGAATAAGCCGGTACACGGCGTAGCGGTCCAGGTCATCAGGCGCTATGTTAATCCGCACCGTGTCGAACTTGCGATATTCGCCATCCCGATCCCGAACCGTCACCGCCGCCAACACAGCCGCGCCTCGGTTCTGCTCAAGGAGTTGCCGCCAGGCTCCGTCGGCAGAATATACAAAACCCCTATATAGCGGCTGGCGAGAATCAACAGGCTCAGAGCAAATGCTGCCGCCTGCCAGCCGCAGGGTCCCGACGAAAAACGGCGCAGAATGCCACGCGCGATCGCCCAGGCTGCCAAGGCGAGGAAAGTGAAAGCCAGCACTCCGGCCCAGTGCCTCGAATAGGCTTGGCAAAAAAGGTTTGCCGAATATTCAACCGGCCCGCCGACGTAACCCGAAAACCGGCGATAGAAGGCCATGCCTGGCAAGAAAGGCATCGGGAAACAATGCGCAATGAATCCGACGTTCATTACCGGCCAGAGGCCGCCGTACAGGAAAGCCACACCCAGCAGAAAACGCAACTTGATCTGCCCCGACCTGACCCCGGCGCCATGCATTAAAACCGCCTGCATTCCGAAGATTTGCGCCAAAGGTACCACCAAGCCCCCCCAAAAGCAATTTCGGGCTCGCGGCTTGGATCCTCCAAGGATGGATGCTTGTGCCAAACTCTCCGATCGGCTGCAACGGAGACAAGCGTCATGTCGGTAATTGCGCGAGCAATTCCGGCAGCGGGATTATTACGGCTTTCTCCGGGTGGCGCTTGCGATGTCGGCTCGGGCCATCTGTTCTCAATTCGCACACTGACATCAAGTCAGCTTCAACCCGGTGATCTTTAGGGCGCATGGCAAATCGCCGGGCTTTTCCAGCGGCAAGGTCACTTTCAACGCGTCGGCATCCTGCTTGAATTCGAGGTTCGCGCCGTGCCCAAGCAGTTCGACCTTTTGGATCGTGCCTCCGACCTTTCCGCTCGCCATCGAAGTAATCGACGCGCATGCGCCTGGCCAGGCCATCAAGAAAGCATAGAGGGTGTCCCCCCGTTTCGTGAAACGGATGTCCTGAGCAGTGTAGCTTCGGACGTCACGAGCGCCGCCGAATTGGCCGGCAGCGACGGGACCGCTCACCGACGGTCCTTCGCCGTAAATCTCCCAGGGCCGCGTGCCGAAGATCGCCTCGCCGTTGGCAGGCATCCATTTGACCAAGCCTTCCAGGAATGCCGCTTCGTCCTCGTCGATGGTCCCATCGCCGCGCACGGGCACGCTGAGCATCAGATTTCCGTTCTTGCTCACGATATCGATCAGCATCTGCACGACCTGGAGCGTGGTCTTGTAAGTTTGACGCTCATATCGCGCTCGCTCGTAATGCCAGCTTCCGATGCAGGTGTCGGTTTGCCACGGATCGGAGCGGATGCCTGTGGCCACGCCGCGCTCGATGTCCTCGACCAGCCCGGCGCGGTGCGCGTCGGTCATCTTCTTGGCGTTCAGTACGACGTCGAGCTTGCCATGCCATTTCAGCGATGAATTGTAATAGTGCGCGGCAATGTCCAGCCCGGCCTGCCCCAGCGGAAGCTCCGTATTGTCGAAATACAGGACATCGGGCCGGTACTTGTCGATGAGATCCTTGCACCGCATAAACCACCGTTCGACGAACGCGGGATTTTGCGCCGGCGGAGCCTCGTTCCAGACGCGGTCGTTGTCATTGTGCCACCGGTTGGCCTCGGCGATCGTAGTGATGCCATCCGGCATGACCAGGCTGCGCCCCGCATAGAGTTCCTGCGGGTCCAGTCCTTCCCACCATTCGCCCTTGCCGTCTGCCTTGGTCAGCCTGAACGCATCGTACCGCCGGCCTGCGAGCGGGCCTTCCGGATCATAGTCGTAGGCCGTCTGAAACCAGTGCCATGCATGGGCCGAATGATTGCTCACACCGAAGCGTAGGCCATGCTCGCGCACGATCCTGGCCCAGGTGCCGACGATGTCCTTTTTGGGGCCGACCTTTACCGAATTCCACGCATGATGCTTTGAATCATAGGCGTCGAAGTTGTCATGATGGTTGGCCAGGCCGAAGAAATACTTGGCTCCCGCGCGCTTGTATAGTGCGATCAGTTTTTCCGGCTCCCACTTGTCGGCTTTCCAGAGATTGTCGATCTCCATGAAGCCGGACTTGGTGGGGTGGCCGTATGTGCTGAGGTGATGGTTGTATTGAGGGTGTTGGTTCCGAAGCACTGCTCTCAATCCCGGAGAGCAGATTGCGAGGTTTCTGGATCAGGACCTGAGCAGTCCGCAGTTCAAAGGCTCGATCGTGCTGCGCGGCCAAGACGGAGCAACCTTTGCAGCCGCAGCCTTGGTGCAAAATCACAACCAGTTCGTGGTCGTCCCGGTGATCCCCTCCAAAGCCCCGAACATTCCGGACTAACTGCGGCGCTTGGTTTGCTCGTTTACCTCTTTTCAGCAAGCATCTGGGAGCAGGCCGTCGTGTAGGCCGTCGTGTCAAAGCGCGACTTCCTTATCAATTCCAATGAGTATGGTCAATTACGCTCTGACACTATCTGAGAATAAAAGATGTGGCGGAGGAAGTAGGATTCGAACCCACGAGGAGGTTACCCCCCTAACGGTTTTCAAGACCGCCGCCTTCGACCACTCGGCCATTCCTCCGCGCTTGGAAAAGGCAACAAATATCTTACTTTGCTAGGCCACGGCATTACAACCAGATGAATGGTGTCAGGCCTGGAAAATTCAGTTTTTCGCCGTCGGGACGCTCGGCGGACTGCCGTCGTTCATTATTTTTCGCTCGAATGCTGCCCCCTCTGGTTAGGTATGGGCGGAGGTGTCCCATGTCTCGACCAGTACGTGTGGAGTTTCCTGGCGCTTTCTACCACGTGATGTCTCACGGCGTGAAAGGTACACGGGATGGTTCAACCGACGGTACCACCGTCATGGCTACCTCTGGCAAGCGCGATACAAGGCTATTGTCGTGCAAGACGGAGACTACTTCCTGCACTGCTCGCGCTACATCCACCCCAATCCTGTCAAGGCGCATCTCTGCACCCGGCCCGAAGATTATCCTTGGTCGACTTACGCGCGGTATCAGGGATCAGGCGCCGAGCTTGACTGGATCGATACTTCCAAAACGCTTGACTGCTTTGCGAGTACGGCCGACTATGTCGCCTTCGTGCTCCAAGGATCGCAGCTGGACCTCGCCAGTCCATTTGACCTTGCGATTGGCGGCGCCATCTTCGGCAGCGATGCCTTTGCTGTGCAACTCCGCCCGCTCGTACGCACGCCTGATCTGCTGGAGGATGTCCCCGAAAATCGAGTCCTTGATGCCGTGTCGGCTCCGTCCTGTGACGCGATCCGCTCTGCAGTCATCCAGACTCTTCCGGGCCTGTCCGAGTGCCAGCGCCAGCGAATCTTCGTCCATGCCTTGCGACGTTTTTCGAACGCGACGGGGAGAGAAATCGCCAGCATGACCGACCGCACCCCTTCAGCGGTCACTCACGCCTGGCGAGCACTGCAGGCCCGCTTGGCTTCGGATATTTCATTCAGGCGGCAGATCGAAATGCTGGCACGAGCATTGGGCGCCAGGACGCCGAAGCTTCCCGGATGCTGAACTCATGTGCGCCCGGCAGACGTGCCGTTGGTGCGCCGGGGAAGATGGAAAATAACTGCCTCCCAAAAAACTGAATTTTCCAGGCCTGACCCTGGGCTCATGAGCGACTTTCCTGGATGGAAGACAGGTTGAGCTTTCCGATCTCGTGTTACAATGCGGCCGGAAGATTACCGATAAACGCAAGGAGCAAGTGGAGGCACCGATGAGACATCGCTGGTTCGGGCACGCCGTCGTTTCTGCTGCGTGCTCGTTGTTTGTCTTGTTTTTATACGCCGGACCCAAAGATTTTTGGGAGGCGAAGCCGTACACCGATTGGAGCGAAAAAGAGGTTGAGAAGATCCTTCGCAAGAATTCGCCATGGACCCGGATCCTGCTGGAGAACGCGCCGACCACTTCAGTCAGTATAGGCGCCACTGACTCAGGAGGTGGCGGCGGTGGCGGCGGCGGGCGTGGAGGCGGCGGACGCAGCGGTGGCGGTGGCGGCGGTGGAGCCCCGGGCGAGATCGTCATCAACTGGAATGCACTGCCCATCCGGCAAGCCCTCGCGCGTCAGATGATGCTGCAGAATCCCAATGTCGCCAAACAGCAGCTCGACCAGATCCTGAATTACAAGCCCCAGTTTTTTGAGTTCTTCGTAACAGGCTTGATGCTGGGCAGGGGTCGCGATGCTGAGGCGCAACTCGCAAGGTTCAAAGCGGACACCTGTCTTCAGAAGAAGAATCAGGAGAAGATTCCCCTCGCGAACATGGTCATGCCGCGCGGAGGAAGCCAAGCCCTGACCTTGATGTTTGCGCGGGAAGTCGACGGCAAGCCCACCCTGACTGCTGCAGACCAGGAAGTCACGCTCTGCATCAGAGTCGGCGAACATATCTACAAGTACAAGTATAAGTTTGCCGAGATGATGGTCAAAGGAGAACTGCAGATTTAGAGCCTGGAGCTCGGAAAGTAACCGCGAAACGCCTGGCGCGGCCGGCAGCCGCTGACACAATGCAGTAATCTGTCGGGCTCCGCCAGGCAAATGATCATCCAATATCAGCCTGCAGAGAAACCGAGGACGCTGAGCCATTTTGCGTCCGATTGCCGAAACAGGTGACCGTCCCCGGCTTGCAGCAGCACTGTGCTGCCGATCGGGCGCATCTGCTGCCCCCAGAGAGCCGCAGCCCAAAACTCTAGACAGGCTTGCTTTCGGCCGCAGCGCCCGGTTCCGTCTGCTCCGGCTGTGCCGCCGGGGCCGGCTGCGTCGCCACTGCGGTTGTCGGCGTCGAGGTGCCGAGGACCTTTGCCGCCCTGCGTACGTCGGGGCCCTTCACCCACATGATTGCACCGTAGCGTCCCGCGCTGGCGCTCACCCCGCTCATTGCGGTAATGTTGATATTCGCGGCGGCGAGCTTAGCGACAATGTCGGCGATCGCGCCCGCCCTATCGTCTCCCTGGATCAGGAATCCAGTTTTCTTCGAGCTCAGCTTCAGGCCGGCTTTTTTGGCCGCGGCCTTGAATGCGACCGTATCCTCAGGAATGAAATCGATCTGGGCCCGCCTGCCGCTGGGGAATCCCGAAAATGCCAGAAGGTTTATGCCGGCATCACGGAGAGCCGCGAGAGCTTTCGCTCCTTCGCCCGGCTTGTTGGGTGTTTCAATGTAAAAATAGTCGACTTTGCGGATGGTCTCTGCCATGGTGTCCCCCTATTGATGTCATTGGCGCGTGATACATAACTGCCAACAGCGAGTTCCATCCTATAGTACTACATTCCGTTAGCGACGAAACGCATCGGCGGCACTATCTGACCGAGACCGCTGCAAAAACTGGGGACGCTCCCTTATTTTGCATCCGAGGATCAATCCTGGCTGTGGAGCATAGGCTGCAAAGCAGCTGAGCGTCGCCGGTTTCCGTCTGCCTACTTGTTTCGAGGACTTCCGGATACCTTGTTAAACTCCAGATCCCTGACCCGGCCGGCACTTACTCGCGCGCTGCTCGGCACCCCATTGGTGCGTTGGAACTCAATCACGAGGCCACCTGATTGCATGAAGATATCTCGCGCCACTGGATCGGCGGCCTCATCTGCTTGACCTTTCAGGTGGAAAGTCAGTTGCCCGCCCTTTGCGTCGAAAATGTAAGTGGTGTCGAGCTCCTCGGAGTAATACTGTCCCGCATACTCCAGGAGGTCCAGCTTAGGAGGAGGCGGTAGCTGGCGGAACCTTGCGGGCTTCGCCGAGCTGTCGGACTGCGAAGGAACCACGGTGATTTCGACGGTGCCGTCTTTGGCGGACTGGACCTGCAATTGTGCGCCGGTCCTCGTGAACTCCAAGCGGTCTGCCGCAATCGGCGTCAGCTCCTGGTTGCCTGGTGTCATGACCAGCCTGCCGTTGCGAACGCTGAGTCTCCGGTAATCGCGCGCATCGGAGGCATTACGATAAAGACCTGCAAGCGCTGACAGTTCCTTTTCACTCCATGTAACCGCCGTTGTGGGCTTCCGTGACTGACTTGATTCCGCGACGGGCTTCAGTGACTTCTCCAGGACCACATCGGCCACCTGGTTTGCAAGCCGGCTGGGATTCGTTGTTGCGAGATTGCACAGGCAAGCAACCGACGTCTTCTCGGTGGGAAAACGCAGTAACTCCGCGCGATAGCCGGCCCATGCGCCTCCGTGCCGGACCGTGCGCAGGCCGCGGTACTCGCCGACAGTCAGGCCGGCCGCATAATCCAGGGATCGTCCGTTGTTCAGCTTCCCGACGGTCTGCTCCTGCTCAAGCAGCGCGTTGTCGCCGACTTTGGGCGCGTAGAAATTCCGATCCCACAGCAAGAGGTCCTCAACCGTGGTCTGCACGGAACCGTCGCCCACCTGCTCGTAGTTGGACATCTCGGTCTTGAAGCCGCCGCCAGGACGCGGCGAGTAGCCGGTGGCGCGGTGCGGGATAATGAGCGTGTGGTCGTTGAGGTAAAAAGTGTGGCGCATCCCCAGTGGGCCGAAGATCTGGTCGTGCGCAAAGTCGGGAAGCTTGCTGCTGCAGGCGCGTTCGACGATTTCGGCAAGAAGCAGGTAGCCGGTATTTGAGTAAAGCCATTCGTCTCCTGCGCCGAAATTCGCCCGCTTCTGTCTGAAGACAAGCTGCACCGCGTCTTTTTGCGTGGTCCACGACTCGGTTTTCACGCCGGCCAGACCCCACAGCGTGAGATAGTCCCGCAGCCCGCTGGTGTGCTGCATCAAGTGGCGCACGGTAATCGGCCGCTCATACTGCGGAAGTTCAGGAAGAAACTTCCGCACGTCATCATCGAGCGACAGCTTCCCCTGGCGCTCGAGCAGCAGGATGCTGAAGGCGGTGAACTGCTTGGAAGTGGATCCGATGTCGAAGACGGTCTGCGGCGTGATCGCGACGCCGTGATCCAGATCTGCCATGCCATAGCCGCGCTCGTAAAGGATCTCGCCGTCCCGATAAATCGCGAGCGCGCAGCCGGGCGAGTTGGTCTTGTCGTACGCAGCGAAGACTGCGTCGATCTTCTGGCGCGCTTCGGGACTCAGTGGCTGCTGTGCGCCGGCAGGCGCTACCCACAGCG
>Ga0315282_10005188_pt1 | contig 22285 bp, 24 predicted proteins | sample YL17G07_20_MG_FD_203693 | JGI IMG/M metagenome (GOLD analysis project Ga0315282, IMG submission 203693) | Sediment microbial communities from Yellowstone Lake, YNP, Wyoming, USA - YL17G07_20 | ecosystem: Environmental > Aquatic > Freshwater > Lake > Sediment | place: USA: Wyoming | collected... | reverse complement strand
CCGCCGGCGCGTCGCGTCGGTGGGCGCTCACGGCAGAACGACGATCTCGTCGCCTGCCCGCAGCGGGCCGCCCTCGAGCACGCGTACGAAGATCCCCTCGCGCGGCATCACGCAGTCGCCGGCCTGTTCGTAGATGGCGCAATGGTCGTGGCAGACCTTGCCGATCTGTGTGACCTCGACGAGAGCAGGGCCGAGCAGCAGCCGCGTGCCGACGGGCAGCGAGAAGACCGCGACGCCCATCGTGGTCACGTTCTCGGCGAAATCGCCCGGTCGGACGTCGAGGCCTTTGGCGCGCATGGTGTCGATGCTCTCCTGCGCGAGCAGGCTGACCTGCCGGTGCCACGGCCCCGCGTGCCCGTCGCCCTCGATCCCGTGCTCGCGCACGAGCATGACCTCGTCGTGTGGCTTCTTGCGCTGCCCGTTCGTGGGCGCCATGTTGACCGAGACCACACGGCCGCGCCTGGTCGGTGCCGGCATGCACACTTCGTCCGACGTCGCACGTTTCTCGTCATGTGTACGGATGACATCGTTCATCGCTCACTCTCCTCACGCGTCCACACGCCGCTCTTGCCGCCGCGCTTCTCAACCAGGCGCACCCCGCCGATCTCGATGCCGCGGTCGATGGCCTTGCACATGTCGTAGACGGTCAGCGCCGCGACGGAGGCGGCCGTCAACGCCTCCATCTCGGCGCCTGTCTTGCCGGTGAGGCGCACCTCGGTGGCAATGCGCAGGCCCGGGAGCGCCCGATCGGCGACGATCTCGACGCCCACGAACGACAGCGCCAGCGGGTGGCACAGCGGGATGAGCTCGTGCGTGCGCTTGGCCGCCATCACGCCGGCGAGCCGCGCTACGGCGAGCACGTCGCCCTTGGGCGCGGCCTCATCTTCGATCACCGCCAGGGTCTCGGGCGCCATACGCACGCTCGCCTCGGCAGCGGCGTACCGCTCGGTCTCGTCTTTACCGCCGACATCGACCATGCGCGCGCGGCCGCGCGCGTCGAGATGCGAGAGGCCGCTCATGCCGCTCTTGTCGCTCGCACCGCTCGTACCGCTCGTACCGCTCATCCGCGGGTCCCCTCGGCTGCGCCTGTCGAGCGGCCGCGGCCGGCCGCACCCACCATCACGCCGTCCATCGCACCCATCGTGACGCCTGGCACCGGGCTCGTCATGACAACCGTCCTCACGATCATCCTCCGATCTGTGACATCGCCCGTCCGTTGGCCGGCGCCTCGGCGCGGCGATCGTAGGTCTTGCCTTGGATGGCGGCCGCGATGGCGGCCCGCAGTTCGGCGGGCCGCGAAATAAGCGGCCGCACGTCGACCTCGCGCCCCGAGAAGAGGCAGGTCTTGAGGCGACCGTCGGCCGTGAGCCGCAGCCGGTTGCAGGAGCCGCAGAAGTGCTCGGACACGCCGGCGATGAAGCCGATCGTGCCCTGGGCGCCGGGCGCGCGATAGTAGCGCGCCGGGCCGTACCCGTGCACCCCGTCGACCGCCTCGAGCTCGTAGTGCGCCTTGAGCCGCTCGAGCATGACCGGCGCCGGGACGAACTCCCCCTCGAGACTCAGCCGCCGGTCGAGCGGCATGTACTCGATGAAGCGCACATGCAACGGCCGCTCGCGCGTGAGCTCGACGAACGCCCGCGCCTCGTTCTCGACGCCGGCCAGCAACAGCACGTTGAGCTTGACCGGAGCGAAGCCGACGGCGAAAGCCGCATCGACGCCGGCCAGCGCCTGCGCGAGCTCGCCGCCCCGGGTGACCAGGGCGAAGCGTCCCGGATCGAGGCTGTCGAGGCTGACGTTGACGCGCTTCAGTCCCGCCTCGCGCAGCTCGCGCGCGAAGCGCGGCAGGAGCAACCCGTTGGTGGTCAGCGAGAGGTCGGCGATGCCCTCGATGCCCGCCAGCACACGCACGAAGTCGGCCACTCCCTTGCGCACGAGCGGCTCGCCGCCGGTGATGCGCACCTTGCTGATACCGGCGGCAACGGCGACGCGCGCGAACGCGATGAGCTCCTCGTAGGAGAGGATCTCGTCGTGCGATCGCGCGGGCACGCCCTCCGGGGGCATGCAGTATACGCAGCGCAGGTTGCAGCGATCGGTGATCGACAGGCGCAGGTAGTCGACGCGGGAGCCACGGGGGGCCACTCCGTTTCCGCGGACACCGCTCATTGCAGGGCCTTTGTCGGACGGCGGGAGTACGTCACGTGTCGGCGAGAGTGCATCGCTCGTAGTGTAGCCCGCCGCCGCAGCCCGGTCACGCGGACTGCCTCGCGCCGGGCGATCGTCGCCACGACATCCCGGCCGCCGCCGACGTTGACCGCCTCGGTCATCATCGCGCCCAGTGCCACCTGCCTGGCCGCGCCGCGGGGCTGGGTACGCGCGCCGATCCGCATCTCATACCTCCCCGTCGTGCTCGCCTTCTTCGTACGACCGGCTACTCCGCGGTATGACCTGTACGGCTGTGGCCTTGAACGCGGCGTACACCGTGGCCCCGACGGTCAGCGCGAGCTCGTCGCAGGCCGAGCGAGTGACGAGCGCCACGACGGTGAACCCGCGGCACGCGATGCGCACGCGCCGCAGGCGCCCCGACTCGATCACCTCGCCCACCGTGCCCTCGACGACGTTGCGCAGGCTCGTGCTGCCGCTCGCAGGCGGGGAGCGGAAGACGGCCACGTCTTCGGGATGCACGCAGGCGAGCGCGGGGCCGGGCGGCGCCTCGCCGCAGGCGATGGACGAACCGTTCGCGAGGACGAAGCGCCCAACCACGTCGTCTTGCACGACCTCGCCCTCGAGCCACGCCTCTGCGCCGAGATACTCGGCCACCTCTACGGTCGCCGGCCGGTTGAACACGTCGGCGCAACTGCCCGTCTGCACGACGACCCCGCCCGAGAGGAACGTGACCGCGTCGGCGACGGCCAGTGCCTCCTCCTTGTCGTGCGTCACCCACACGACGGCGGTGCTCCGGTCGGCGAAGATGGCCACCAGGTCGGCGAGCAGGCCGCGGCGGGTCGGCGGGTCGAGCGAAGCCATCGGCTCGTCGAGGAACAGCACCGCCGGGTCGACCGCGAGCGCCCGCGCGATGCTCACGCGCTGGGCTTCGCCGCCGGACAACCCGTCGCGCCGGCGCTCGCTCAGATGGCCGATGCCCAGAAGGTCGAGGGCTGCGGCTGCGCGGCGGGCTGCCTCGTGGCGAGGCAGCCCGCCGCGCAGCCGCAGCCCCGCCTCCACGTTGCCGCGCACCGTCGTCGCCAGCAGGTACGGCTCCTGGAAGACGGCCGCCGTACGGCGGCGCAAAGCGAGTCGGTCGGCGACCGTGGCCACCGGCCGGCCGGCGAAGCGCAGCTCTCCGGTTGCCTCGAGCAGGCCGTTCAGCGCCCCGAGCAGCGTGCTCTTGCCGGCGCCGTTGGGCCCGAGCAGCACGTGCGTCTCGGCGGCGCGCAGCGACAGATGGTCGACAGCGACCAGCGCGCGGCCCGCGCGTTCCACGCGCAGGCCGCGCGCCTCGAGCACCACGCCGTCGCGCTCCGGCAGGCCCGCCACGCCGTCGCCTTCCCGCCCCGCCACGCCGTCGCGGCGCGGCGGCCGCTCCGGCACGTCGCGGACCGTGCGGGTTCTCGTCGGATCAAGCGACACGCCGACCCCGCTGCTGGATGATCGTCATGGCGTAGTTGGTGGCGAAGGTCAGCACGAGCAGGATGATGCTCAGCGAGATGGCGGCGGCGAAGTCGCCCATGCGCGTCTGCTGCACGATGCCGGTCGTGAGCACCTGCGTCTGGCCCTCGATGTTGCCGCCGACCATCATCACCGCCCCGACCTCGCTGATCACGCCGCCGAAGGCCGCCATCACGGCGGCCATGAGCGGCACGCGCACTTCGCGCAGCAGCAGTCGGAACGACTGCCTGCGATCCGCCCCCAGGGCGAGGATCTGCAGGCGGAGACCGGCGTCGAGCTGCTGCAGTGCGGCCAGCGAGAGCCCAGCCACGATGGGCAGCGCGATGAGCACCTGCGCGATCATCATCGCCTTGACCGTGTACATGAAGTGGATGAAGCCCAGCGGTCCCGTGCGCCAGAGGAACATCGAGACGACGAGACCCACCACCACGGGTGGGACGCCCATGCCGGTGTTGACCAGTGCGACCGCCAGCCGCCGCCCCGGGAAGTCGTTCAGGGCGATGGAGGCCCCCAGCGGCACGCCGATCGCCAGCGAGAGGACCAAGGCGATGCCCGAGACGTACAGCGAGCGCAGCGCGATCTGGTAGACGGCGCCGTCGCCGTGCACGAGGAGCCGCAGCGCCTCGACGAGGCCCCGGCCGATGAGATCCACTTCCGCTTCCTCCTCTCGGATCGTCTGGGAGAACCGTCTCGAGCGCCCGCCCTCACGGGCGGGCGCTCGTCCTACTTCGCGGTCGCTCCCAGGGTGTTCGCGTCGGGGAAGAAGAGCGCCTGGCCGTAGGTGTCGAGGCCGTAGGCGCCGATGGCCGCCTGCCCCTCGGGGCTCGTCAGGTACGCGGCCAACAGCTCCGCCCCCGCTGCGTTCGCCGTCGCATGCTTGAGCTGGCTCACGATGACGACGTCGTACTGGTTCTTCAGGTCGGGGCTCTCCTTGAGCAGCGGCACAAGCTGCAGGTCGTGCTTCATCGACAGGTACGTGGCCACGTCGGTCAGCGTGTAGCCCTGCTTCTCGGAAGCGATCTGCAGCGTCTCACCCATGCCCTGCCCGCTCTTCACGTACCACGAGCCGGGGGGCTCGCCCTTCGGGTCGGCCGTGAGGCCGGCGAGGTTCCAGAGATTGAGCTCTTTCGTGTCGGTGCCCGACTTGTCGCCGCGCGAGATGAACGTGGCGCCCTTGTCGGCGATGGCCTTGAACGCGTCGGCCGCGCCGGCAGCCTTCGCGACACCCGCCGGGTCGGACTTGGGGCCGACGATGGTGAAGTAGTTGTAGGCGATCGGCAGGCGCAGTGTGCCGTCGCCGGCGGCCATGAATGCCTCCTCGTCCTTGGGCGAGTGGACGACGAGCACGTCCGCGTCGCCTCGGCGGCCCATGGCGATGGCCTCCCCCGAGCCCACGGCGATGGTCTTCACGCTGATGCCGGGGTGAGCCGCCTTGAACGCCGGGAGCACTACCTGGTCGAGCAGTCCGGAGTCCTTGACGCTCGTGGTCGTCGCCAGGATCAACTCCTTGGTGTTCGGCGTCGCGCTCTTCGCGCCGCAGCCGGCGGCCAACGCGCCGGCCGGCAACGCTGCGGCGAGCGCAAGTGCAGTCAGAGCGTATGCCCGGCGCCAGTACCATCTCCCCACCACGTACCTCCAGACCCCGGTTCGGTTGAGCCGGCGCCCGGTCTCGGCATACGAAGCCGAGAGGATGGCGCCGGGGGTTCGCGAGCCGTGTCTGTAAGGCGGGGTGGCGCCACAAAGAGGCTCTCGCGCGCGGAGGAGGCGTCAAAAAAGCCCCCACGCAGCGCGCAAGGAGCCCGAACGGACGCTCTCCTTTCCGCACTGGGAGACACGGCGCTTTCGCGCTGTACCCTACCGGCGCAAGCTCCATAGGCTACTACTGCCCTTAGGACTCGAGCGCTCGGAGAAGCGCCGTCATTGTATGGTCGAGTGGCGACGAGAAGCAACGACAGGATGGCAGAAGACGACGCCGCTACGTTGTCCGCGCGCGCTCACGGCCCCATGCCGTCGCGCCGGCAGGCGTCGAGCGGCGGGCCGCCGCTCTGCCAGTCCATCTCGCGGATGGCGACCATCTTGAGCTCGGTCATCTCGGTGACGGCGTACTTGACGCCCTCGCGGCCCATGCCCGACCCCTTGATGCCGCCGTAGGGCATGTGGTCGACGCGGAAGGTCGGCACTTCGTTGATCATCACGCCGCCCACCTCGAGGTGCTTCGCCGCGTAGAACGCCTTGTTGAGGTCGTTCGTGAAGACGCCCGCCTGCAGGCCCATCTCACTGTCGTTCGAGATCGCGATGGCCTCGCACAGGTCGCGCGCCTTGATGATGCTGAGCACTGGGCCGAACACCTCGCGCGCGCAGACCTTCATCTCGCGCGTCACGTCGGTGAGCACCGTGGGTCGCAGCAGCCCGTGCTCGTCGACACCACCGGTGGCGAGCGTCGCGCCCGCATCGAGCGCCTCCTGCACCCAGCCCTTCACGCGCTCGGCCTCCGAGGCCGAGATGAGCGCCGCGACGTCGGTCGTCTCGTCGAGCGGGTCGCCCACCTTGAGCGCCTCCACCGCCGGCACCAGCTTGGCCATGAACGCGTCGTAGATCTTCTCGTGCACCACGACGCGCTGCACCGAGATGCACACCTGGCCCGAGTTGGCGAAGCCGCCGGCGACCACGCGCTGGACGGCGAGGTCGAGGTTGGCATCGTCGTCGACGATGGTCGCCGAGTTGTTGCCCAGTTCGAGGGTGACCATCTTCATGCCCGCGTCGGAAGCGATCTGCCGCCCCACCGGCGGGCTGCCGGTGAACGTGACCATGTTCACGCGCTCGTCCTTGACCAGCTCGGCGCCCAGCGTGGCGCCGGACCCGACGACGACCTGCAGGACGTCTTCGGGCAACCCCGCTTCGTCGAGCAGCTCGGCCAGGAAGAGCGCCGTGAGTGGCGTCGTGGAGGCCGGCTTGAGCACCACCACGTCGGCGCCCGCCAGCGCCGGAGCGACCTTGTGCGCGACCAGGTTCAGCGGGAAGTTGAACGGCGAGATGGCGACGACGACGCCGCGCGGCTCGCGGATCGTCCAGCCGAAGCGGTTCTCGCCCGACGAGTCGGCGTCCATCTGGATGAGCTCGCCGGACGTGCGCTTGGCCTCTTCGCTCGCCCACCGGAACGTCGAGGCGCCGCGCTTGGCCTCGAGGCGCGCGTCTTTGAGCGGCTTGCCGCTTTCGAGCGCGATGATGCGGGCGATCTTCTCGGCGTTGTCTGAGATCAGGTGCGAGGTCTTCTCGAGGATCTCGGCCCGCTTCCAGGCGGGCGTCCAGCGCCAGGTGGAGAAGACCACCCGGGCACGATCGAGCACCTTGTCGGCCTCTTCAGGCAACACCGTGGCGATACGTGCCACCTCGGTGCCGTCCCACGGGCTCCGTACGACGACCGCCTCGCCGCTACCGACGGGCGGCTTGAGCTTCACGTCGAGGAGCAGGATGTCTTGGTTGGTCACAACGTCCACTGCTCGTCCTCGCCCCGTCAGGCCGCCTTCTCCTTGCGGACGCTGCCGAGAGCCTGCGCTTCGGCGGCCTTCTTGGCCGCCTGGTAAGCGCCCACGGGCTTCCCCGAGATGTCGATGTTGATCTGCTTGATCTCGGAGTACTCATCGAGGCCGTTCGGACCGAGCTCGCGGCCGATGCCGCTCTGCTTGTAGCCGCCCCAGGGCTGCTCGTTGTAGGTCGGATGATAGACGTTGACCCACGTGATGCCCATGCGCAGCCGTTTGACGACGCGCATCGCCTTGTCGATGTCTTTGGTGAAGACGGCGCCGGCCAGGCCGTAGATCGTGTCGTTGGCGATCTCGATCGCCTCTTCCTCTGTCTCGAACGGCATGACCACGAGCACCGGCCCGAAGATCTCTTCCTGGGCGACCCTCATCCTGTTGTCGACGTCGACGAAGATCGTCGGCTCGTAGAAGTACCCGCGCGAGCCGATGCGATGACCGCCGGTGGCGAGCTGGGCGCCCTCGTCCTGGCCGATCTTCACGTAGCCGTCGACGCGCTCGAGCTGGTCTGCCGAGACCAGCGGGCCCATCTCGACCGAGGCGTCGTCGCCCGGCCCGACCTTGAGATGCCGCGCGCGCCGCACCAGCTCATCGACGAACCTGTCGTAGATGTCGCGCTGCACGATCAGGCGTGAGCCGGCCGAGCAGACCTGCCCGGTGTTGGCGAAGATGCCCGACAGGGCGCCCTGCATCGCTTGCTCCCAGTCGGCGTCGGCGAAGATGATGTTGGGCCCCTTGCCGCCCAGCTCGAGCGTGACCTTCTTCACGTTCTCAGCCGCCCGCCGCATGATGTGCTTGCCCACCTCGACACTGCCGGTGAAGGCCACCTTGTCGACCTGCGGATGGCCGGCGAGGTAGTCCCCGACCTCGCCACCTGGGCCGGTGACGACGTTGAACACGCCCTCAGGCAGCCCGACCTCTTCTGTGATGCGCCCCAGCTCGAGGGTGGTGAGCGGCGTGATGCTCGGCGGCTTGATGATCACGGTGTTGCCGGCCGCCAGCGAGGGCGCCGCCTTCCACACGGCCATCAGGAGCGGGTAGTTCCACGGCGTGATGCCGACCGTGACGCCGAAGGGCTCGCGCACGACCATGCTCACCGAGTCGGCCACCGGTACGTTCACCGTCTCACCGTGCTGTCGCATGACGAGGCCGGCGTAGTAGTCGAACGCGTCGGCGGCGTCGTCCATGTCGACGTACGAGTCGTCGATCAGTTTGCCCATGTTCTCGGTCTCGAGACGGGCCAGCAGATCGCGCTTCTCCCTGATCTTGGCGGCGATGGCGCGCAGGTACTGCGAGCGCTCGTAAGCGGTCGTCTTGCCCCACGGACCCTCGTCGAACGCCTTGCGCGCCGCCTGGACCGCGGCCTCGGCGTCGTCCTTCGTGCCTTTCGGGACGCGGGCGATCACCTCTTCGGTCGCCGGGTTCAGGACGGTGTAGGTGCCGCCGGACTCGGCCTCGACCCACCGGCCGGCGATGTACATCCGGTAGTCCCGTACATCGATCTGGTGGTCCCGTACGTTGGTATCTTGCTGGAGAGTAGCCACTGTCGCTCATCCTCCGATCACGACCCACCGGACCTCGACCGGCCCGGGCGCTGTCCCCGCGGAGGCGCCGCAGCGGCTGAACGAGCCTGCCGGCCGCCCTGTCAGGTCACGTTCGTGATACCCGCGAGGGAGAGAGCATTAACATCATCATGGCAGTGCAAACGCCCGGGCAGTGCAAACGTCGACTGTGACCTGGAGGCGAAGGCGAGACGAGAGTGACGAGTCGCACGTGGGCGCGCAGCAGCCGGATCGAAGGCGGCGACCTCGACGGTCGCGGGACGGGTGCGGCGGGAACGGGGGACGCCGTAGCAGCCTCGGTGCGTACCGGGGATCGCGCGCCGGCGCCGGGTGGGCGATGAGACGGCTCTAGAAACAGCCGAGCTGACAGGACACGATCTTGATGCCCAGCTCGGTGCAGCTCTTGCCGACCTCGGCCAGCGAGACTTCGAGGTCTTTGGCGATCTTGAACGCGTCGGTGCAGGCGATGTGCTTCTCGTCGCCCGAGCGCGCCTTGAGGACCTCGATCAACCTTGGGATGTTGCCCGCTACCATGGGACGAAGTGTAGCAGACCGACCGCAGCGAGTGCGACTTCTCGGCGCAAGGCTCAGCCGCCGCCGACGGGCGGGAACAGCGATACCTCATCGCCCGCCGCGACCGGCGTGTCGACTCCCGCATGCAGACCGTTCACCAGGATGAGCCCGACGGCCGACACGTCAAGTCGGAGCGAGGCAAGGATGTCGCGCACCGAGTGCACGTCGTGCGGGTCCGCCCCATCGCGAGAGACGCCCGGGTTGACGCGGCGGTCCAGGCCGCCGAAGAGCTTGATGGCGATACGTTGCTCGTTTCTCGTCTCCTCCATCCTGCGCTGATTCTACCCCGCTGCGACGCTGCCCCACCTCGACCACGGCGAGCTTCTCGGGCCGGTCGTCATCACTCATCGTCATCACCCATCGTCATCACTCATCCTCTTTCGCGCGCGTGCCGATACATGGCCCGGGCGCGGAAGCGGGCACCGCGCTCGCAAGATCAGGCGCACGACGGCACGACGACGAAGAGCGGATGACGGACGAGACCCAGCCCACGACGGACACCGGATCGCAGCGACCTGCCCAGGAGGCAAAGGCCACCCGGGGCAACGGCGCCGGGCGCGATATCGACGCCCTGAAGCAGATCGAGAAGGCGCTGCTGGCACGCGTCGACGACGCCGTGAACTCGATCCAGAGGGCGCGCCTGGCCGACGGTCCGCGCGAGCACCTCGAGGTACTGCGCGCCTTGCTCAAGGCCCAGGTCGAAGCCTACATCGAGCACTTCACGTCGAAGGCGACGCTGTTCTCGACGACCTCGACGATGTACGCCGGCGAGGTGGGCGCGCCGGGAGTCATCTCGACCACGCTGCGCGGCCTGATCGAGGGTCACACCGTCAGCCTCGCGCAGGCCAAGCAGCTCGCGCGCTACATCTCCGACCGCCGCACGTTGCTGATCTTCGGCGACCGCGCCACCGGCAAGTCCACGCTGCTCAACGCCCTGTTCGAGCTCGTTTCCGTCGACGAGCGCTTCGTCTCGATCGAGCGCGACGACCACCTCCCCGCCCTGAAGGAGCGCTCCTTCTGCGTGCGTCTCTCGATGGACGAGAGCACCGACGTCGCCGCCTTGTTCGCCAAGACCCAGAAGATGCAGCCGAGCCGCGTCGTGGTCGGCGAACTTCACGCGGACGAGATCCTTCACTTCTTCGATCTGCTCTACCGCAACCCCAAGGTCGGCGGTTTCTCCACGCTGCGCGCCGACTCCGTGCGCGAGGCGGTCGAGATCCTGGTTGCCGAACTCGAGGACGAACTCGAGCACAAGCCGGCCCGACGCCTGCTGGCGCAGGCCAAGCCGGTGTTCGCGCACATGCGCAGCGACGAACACGGCCGGCCGCGGCTGGCCGCCACCTGGAGCGTCGAGGGCCTCGACGCCGAGGGAGAGATCCTGCTGCGCGAGGAGACGGCCACGTCGACTGCCGAGCTCGTCGCCGAAGCGTAGGCCGGCCGTCGCGAGTCCGGGCGTTCGCGACAGGGCCGCGCCGCTGTTCGTCACGCGCCGCTCTTCGTCACGCGCCGCTCTTCGTCTACCATCCCGAGGACGCAACGTCACAGCCCGGCGACCGCGAGAGCCTGTCCGTCGGGCCGTCGCCCTCCTATGCTTGAGTGGGCTGCGCCGGACTGGTATCATGCCGGGTTGCGCCGCCGCGAGGCGGCGAACAACTGAATAGCGCGTCGCTCACAGGTGCGTACCGCTCACGCGGCCCGCGCCTCGCGGGGGCGCATCACCCCTGCTCCAGCGAGAGGCTGGGGCCGCCAAGACCGCGGGAGGTGATTCTTCTGAACAAGTATGAGCTCATGGTCATCCTCAACCCGGCCGTAGAGGCCGACCGCCAGGCCGAGATCGTCGACCGCCTGCGCGCCACCGTCGAGCAAGCCACGGGCAAGATCGTCGGCGTCGACGAGTGGGGCAAGCGCAAGCTGGCCTACGAGATCGCCGGCCACAACGAGGGCCTCTACAGCGTCGTCACCTTCACCGCCACTCCGCAGACCGTCGCGGAGGTCGAGCGCGTGTTGCGCATCACCGACGACGTCGTGCGCTTCATGACGGTGCGGCTCGACGGCAGCACCGCGCAGGGTCCGCGTACCGGTCACCACGTCGCCGGCTGACCACGCCACGCACCCTGCGCCGGCAGAAGCTAACGGCACCGAAAGGAGAGCGCACCATGGCCGGATCGATCAATCGCGTCATCGTCGTCGGCAACCTCACGCGCGACCCCGAGCTACGCTCGCTGCCCAGCGGCACCAGCGTGTGCAGCCTGCGCATCGCCGTGAACGACCGCATCAAAGACAAGAGCACGGGCGAGTGGACCGACGCCGCCAACTACTTCGACGTCGACGTTTTCGGCCAGCAGGCCGAGCGCTACGCCGAGTGGCTGAGCAAGGGCCGCCAGATCGCCGTCGACGGTCGCCTGCGCTGGCGCGAGTGGCAGTCGCAAGACGGCCAGAAGCGCTCGGCGGTGTCGATCGTGGCCGACAACGTCCAGTTCATCGGGCCGCGCGAGGCCGGCGCTGCGGCAGGCCGCAAGGCGGCCGGGCAAGGCGTTCCCTTCAACGGCGAAGGCCTCGAGCCCGCCGAGGGCGATTTCGCCGACGACGACATCCCGTTCTAAGGGCATGCGCACGTGTCCGAGTGTGAGAGTCTGAGAGTCTGAGAGTTCCAAGAGTCGAACGCCGCGCGGGCGCGCAACGCCGGCGCCCCGTGAGAAAGGACCATTGATGGCGAGACCCAAGCCCAAGCCCAAGACCCGCGAGAAGAAGGGTAAGGCAGGCGCCTTCGGCCAGGCGCGTCGCCGCTACTGCTACTTCTGCAAAGAGAAGATCGAAGAGGTCGATTACAAGAACCACTCCACACTCCGGCGCTTCGTGTCCGACAAGGGCAAGATCCGCTCGCGACGCATCACCGGCGCCTGCCGCCGGCATCAGCGTCAGGTCGCCGTGGCGATCAAGCGCGCCCGCGAGATGGCGCTCCTGCCCTACGTAGTCCGCTAGGAGGTCGTCGTGGAAATCATCCTCCTTCAAGACGTCGCCAACCTCGGCGAGAAGGGGGCGCTGGCCAACGTGAGCGCCGGCTACGCGCGCAACTTCCTCTTCCCCAAGAAGCTTGCCGAGGCCGCGACCCCGGGCAAGGTCGCCGAGTTCCGCCGCCGCGACGAAGAGCGCCAGATCCACGAGCGGCGCATGGTCGAGCAGGCCGACGAGATCGCCGCCACGCTCAACAAGACCGTGCTCACCATCCCCGCTCACGCAGGCGAGGGCGACCGCCTGTACGGCTCGGTGACTTCGCAAGACGTCGCCGACGCCATCTGGGACGCGCGCAAGATGCGCGTCGACAAGCGCAACGTGCGCCTCGACGAGCCCATCAAAGAGCTCGGCACCTACATCATCGACGTCGAGCTCGCCGAGGGCGTTCTCGCCCACGTCAAGGCGATGGTGGTGCCCGACTGAGAGCGACGGTAGCCACCGGATCCGCCGCGTGTGGGGTCGTGCGCGGGGTTGCGCCGGTACTTCCATCGTCCGCCCGACCGAGTAAGATTCTGGGCGCCGGGCGCCTGCGGCGCCCGGCGCCCAGATCTTCTTAAGAACCACCGCGAGGAGGGGTTGTGGCCACCGATCCAACGCAACAACCGGCGCGCCACGTCCCGCCGCACAACCTCGAGGCCGAGCAATCGGTGCTCGGCGCGATGGTGATGAGCCCCAACGCCATCCCCGTCGTCACCGAGATCCTGCAGGCCGACGACTTCTACCGCGAGACCCACCGCCTCATCTACAGGTCGATCCTCACGCTCTACGCCAAGGGCGCCGAGGTCGACGCCGTCACGCTGAGCGCCGAGCTCGAGCAGCAGGGCGTGCTCGAGCACGTCGGCGGCAAGGCCTTCATCCACACGCTGCCCGAGATCGTGCCGGCGGCGAGCAACGCCCGGCAGTATGCCGAGATCGTGCGCGAGACGAGCGTGCTGCGCCAGCTCATCCAGGTCGGCAACGAGATCGCCGAGCTCGGCTACCAGCACCCCGACGAGACCCCCAACCTGCTCGACAAATGCGAGCAGAAGGTCTTCGCCATCTCGAACCAGCGGCGCACGAGCGAGTTCCAGCACATCAAAGAGATCCTCAAGCAGAACTTCGAGCGCATCGAGCTGCTGCAGCGCGACTCCTCGGTGAGCGGCGTGGCCTCGGGCTTCCCCGCGATCGACAAGATCACCGGCGGTTTCCAGCCCTCCAACCTCATCGTCCTGGCGGCCCGACCCGGCATGGGCAAGACGTCCCTGGCGCTCAACATCGCCCATCACGTGGGCGTCGACGGCAAGGCGCCGGTGGCCATCTTCAGCCTCGAGATGAGCGCGCAAGAGATCGGCGAGCGCATGATCTGCTCGGCGGCCCGCGTGAGCTCGCACAAGGTGCGCACCGCGGCGCTGTCGGGCGACGACTACGCCAAGCTCGTGCAGGTCGTGGGCGAGCTCGAAAAGGCCGACATCTTCGTCGACGACTCGGCCGGCCTCAACATGTTCGAGCTGCGCGCCAAGGCCCGCCGGCTGGCCGCCAAGAAGCCGCTCGGGCTGCTCATCGTCGATTACCTCCAGCTCATGATGGGCGAGGGCCGCTCCGAGAACCGTCAGCAGGAGGTGGCCAACATCTCGCGCTCCCTCAAGCAGCTCGCCCGCGAGCTCGAGATCCCCGTGATCGCCGTCTCGCAGCTCAACCGCTCGCCCGAGGTGCGGCAAGACAAGCGTCCGCAGCTGTCAGACCTGCGTGAGTGCCTCGCCGGCGACACGCCGGTCACCCTGAGCAGCACGGGCGAGCGGGTGCCCATCCGCGACGTGGCCGGCGAGCGCGACGTGCCCGTCTGGAGCCTGAACGATCGACTTCAGCTCGGCCATGGCGTGATGACCGAGGTCTGGCGAACCGCGACCAAGCCGGTGCAACGTATCAAGCTCGCTTCAGGACGCGAGATCAGGGCCACCGAGAACCACCCGTTCCTCACGGTAGACGGCTGGGCAACGGTGAGCGACTTGCAGGTCGGTGCCCACCTGGCCGTGGCAAGGCAGACTCCTAAACCCTTCTCCCCGCGCACTCGGACCGAGTACGAGCTCGTCCTGATCGCGCATCTCCTCGGCAATGGATGCGTGAGCAGAGACCCTGTCTCCTACTGCTCGGGCGATCCCGCTTGTTTGCAGGTGGTGGAGGAGGCCGCACACAAGCTCGGCGTCTCCACATCGCGAACGCCCGGTCGCGGCGTCACGTACGTTCATTTCCCAATGAACGGCCCGGCAGGCCGCGGGTCGACGAACCCTCTTTACGATCTCCTGCGACGCCACGGCCTTTATGGGAAGCGGGCGCACGAGAAGCGCATCCCCGCCGCACTCCACCGTCTCGGCGACACGCAGGTGCGCTTGTTCTTGCGGCACCTGTGGGCGACGGATGGGTCGGTCACCACGAGTTCGAGTGGGACAGTACGCATCTTCTACGCCACGACGAGCCGACGACTCGCCGACGACGTGCAAGCGCTCCTGCTTCGGCTGGGCGTTGGCGCTCGCTTGCGCCTCGCCTCGTCGAACCATCGCCCAGTCTGGACCGTCGATGTGTCGGGTCGGAGAGGGCAACTCGAGTTCCTGGCGACCATCGGCGTGCACGGCGCTCGTGAGGCACGTTGTCTCGAGGCGCTGGATCGACTCAAGGCTACGAGCTCCGATACCAACGTCGATGCTGTTCCTGCCGCTGTGTGGCACCGCGTGCGCGCATCAATGAGAACCTTTGGTGTGACGTCGCGGGAGCTTGCTCGCCGTCTCGACATGTCCTACTGCGGCTCCGCCCTCTACCGCGCCGGAGTCTCCCGAGACCGTATGCTCCGCGTGGCGCGCGCTGTGCCCGATCCGGTCCTCATGCATCTGGCGACATCCGACGTGAGGTGGGATCGTGTGGCTGCGATAGAGCCTGCCGGTCGTACCGACGTGTACGACGTGAGAGTGCCGGGCACGCACTCGTTCCTGGCCAACGACATCGTGTCGCACAACTCCGGAGCCATCGAACAAGACGCCGACCTGGTCATGTTCATCAACGCCGACCCGAAAGACGAGACCAAGCGGGGCACCGTCGAGATCATCGTGGCCAAGCACCGTAACGGGCCGACCGGCGTGGCACGCCTGGGCTTCGTCGCCGACTACACGCGCTTCCGCCACCTCACCACCGAAGAAGAGCGCCGCTACGACACGTGAGCCCGCGGGTGGAGGCCAGGCGGGCGGCTCGATAGAGTGGAGACGAGCGGCGCCGGAGCTTCAAGAGTCCACCCCCGCCCCGGCGACGGGCGACCGATCGGAGGCGCGCGATGACTGTGGTAATGCTCAACGGCAAGGTGATCGACGAGCGCGAGGCGACGGTCTCGGCCCTCGACCGCGGCATCACCCACGGCATCTGCCTCTACGAGACGATCAAGCTGCGCGACGGCATCCCCGTGTTCTTCGACGAGCACGCCGCGCGCATGGAGAAGGGCCTCGAGCGCCTGGGGATCGGGCCTCCGGTGAGGCGTGACGAGCTCGCCAAGCAGATCATGGCCCTCTCGGCCGAGAGCGGCGTGCGCAACGGCGCCTGCCGCCTCTTGGCCACGGCCGGGCCGCCGTGGGGCCCGTCGTCGCTGCTCATCCAGGCCGAGGTGCGCACCTTCCCCGATCGGCCGCTGGTCGTCATCTCCTACCGGGCCGGGCGTGCCGCGGCGGCGTTCAAATCGAACAGCTTCGTCGCCTCGCTGCTGGCCCAACGGGCGGCGGCGGGAGCCGGAGCCGACGACGCCGTGTTCGTCGACGACGAGGGGCGCATCCTCGAGGCGACGACGGCCAACGTCTTCATCGTGCGCGGCGGGGTGATGACGACGCCGCAGACCGAGGGCAGCATCCTGCCCGGCGTCATCCGGAGCAAGGTGATCGAGGTCGCCGAGCGCGACGGCATCCCGGTCGCCGAACGCACCATGCGCTTGAGCGAGCTCACCTCCGACAACGTGCTGCTGCTCACCAGCAGCGTGCGGGGCATCAGGCCGGCCGCCTCGCTCGACGGCCTGCCCCTGAGGCAAGACCCGGCGCTCGTGGAGCGGCTGCGCCGGCTCGTCGGCGAAGCCGAGCGAGCCGCCGCAGCCGCGTTCACCGCAACGTACGGCTGATCGCCTCGAGCAGCGCCACGGCGGCTTCGCGCGGGCCGGCCGCTTCGTAGCCGCTCACGCCCAGTCGTGTCCTGAGCTGCCCCACGAAGATGCCCGCCGCGAAGGCCGCGGCGAAGGTACGTCGCGCAATCTCGTCGTGCTGCTCGACCCGCTGCGCCGGCCCGAACACGTTGGCGAAGTAGCTGTGCACGAGCCCCGTCGCGGTCGTCGTGCCCTTCGACATCGCGTACCCTTCACGGAACACGTGCAAGGCGTGCTCCATGGTGGCGAAGCGCTCGACGACGGGGTGGTGCTCGTCGACTTCCTCGTAGTTGTTGGCGTAGAGCAAGAAGTCGACCGGGTGGCCGCGCAGCACCTCCTCGAGCGTCGTCACCGGCAGCACCACGCGGGCGTTCACCTTCTGCGGGCTCATGATGATGGCGCGGTCGATCTGGCCGAAGGCGTAGCCCTGCTGCAAGTCGTCGAGGCGCACGAAGGCGCCGATCTCGCTGCCGTAGCCGAGCACCTGCGGGGAGTCGCCGCCCGCGACCGCGCAGACCTCGAGCGAGCCCATGTCGTCGGCGATGATGCGCAACTCGGCGACTCGCGCCTGACCGACTTGGCGCAGCGCCTCGAGCGATTCCGACTTGCCCGTCGCCGTGTCGCCGATGAGCAGCGCGTTCGCCGCCCGGCCGCCGCGCAGGGCGATGTGGGCGAAGGCGCCGTGAAAGGGCATGCGGCCGCGCTTCATGACGGCCACGTTGTGCAGGGTCAGCACCATCTTCTTCAGGTAGCCGAAATAGCCGAAGCGTTCCTCGACAGGTATGGCCCCGAGCAGCGTGCCGGTGGCGGGATCGTCGTAGAAGACGGTGGGCAGCTCGCCGAAGCGGCGCAAGGCCGCCGGCGCGGCGCCGTAGACGCAGACGGCGTCGGGCCCGGCCGCGATCTGCTCGTCGGAGGCGATCTCGAAGAGGTTGGCCAGCGCCAGGCCCAGCCCCAGGAAACGCTGGTGCACGAAGACGAAGACGACGAGCGGACCGACCACCGCGGGATAGCAGATCCAGTCGCGCGCCTCGAAGTGCGCGCCGGCCAGAGGATCGTCGGCCACCTCGACGAAGCGCCCGGTGCGCGTGTTCATCGGCGGGTCCAAGATGAGCGGCGGGTACATGAGCACGTGGCGTACGAAGGGGATGCCGGCGAACAGTTCGCCGTGGCGGTCCCGCGCGCTCCACGGCTTCTGCACCGCGATCACGCCCACCTCGGCTCCCGCCGCGACCTGGCGATAGACGCGCGGGTGACCGCCGGTGATGTTCTCGGCGACGTCGCGGTACAGGCTGCGCACGAGATCGCCCAGAACGCCGACCGTCTCGTTGAAGGCACGATACGGCCGCGTGTCGTGAGCGTCGGGGCCGGCGTCGGAGTGGCTCACCATGAAGCGGTCGAAGCCGCGCCAGTAGTCGTAGAGGCCCTCGACGAAGCGGTGCAACGCGGCGCGCCGGTCGAGCAGGGCAGCGCCCTCCGGCGACGAACCGGCCACGCGCTCGATGGGGTTGTTGGCAAGCAGCCGCAAGACGTCGAGCAGCCGGGAGCGACGGCCAAGGTCGCCGGAATCCACGCCGATGTCGGCCAGCAAGGTCGAGTCGTGCACGGCGAGGTGCTCGACGTAGAGGTCGACGACCCGCGCGAACGCTGCGCTCTCGATGAGCTCTTGCGTGGTCGAGCAGACCGCGCGCTCGGTGTGCAGCACGATCTGGTCTTCGTCGATGTCGAGGCGGAGCAGCGACATGGTAGCGAGAGACGATACCACGAGCAGCGCCAGCCGGGGCTCGTTTCAGCTCGTCAGCTCGTCAGCTCGTCAGCTCCACAGTGCGGAACGCGCAGCGCTTCGCCTGGATCGAGATCTCGCTCAGGCACTCCGGGCACTGCTTGGTCGTCGGGCCGGCCAGCGCCTGGCCGCGCGCCTTGCGCTCGGCGAGCTTCTTCATCGGGACGACGATGATGAAGTAGAGGGCCGTCGCGCCGACGCGCCCAAAGGCGGCACGAGGTCAGCGCGAGCGCAGCCCCGCTGCGACGCCCGCGAGATACCAGTACAGGTCGTGACTGGTGGCGATCTCATCAGGCGGCCCGGCGGCGCCCTGGCTGCCCAGCCACGTGCCGTACGTCACCTCGGGACCGACGTCGAGCCGCAGCAGCCGGCCGTCGCGCAGGGCGATCGTGATGCGCATCGTGGCCGGCGGCCGCATGTCGGTCGAGTCGCGCTCCGACGAGCTCACCCAGCCGGCCAGGTCGGCCGGCGGGCTCGGGACGACCCCGAAGACCTTCGCTCCCGCGAGGCTCTCGACGGTAGCGCCGGTCACGTCGCCGGCGACGAGCTGGAACGGGTACTCGTCACGGACGAAGTACCAGATGCCACCCACGACGATGACGATCGTCAAGACGAGGAGCGCGATGAACGGCACTCGGCGCATTGCCGAAGGATACCATTGAGCCCGCTCAAGCCGCCCCGACCCAGGCACGACCGCTTGAGTTTCGGCGGCGGTACCCCGATAATCTCGTAAAGGGACCCTCCTTGCGACTTCCCCCGCCCATCTCATGAACGCGACGCGTGCCCATTGCGACGTGATCATCGTCGGGGCCGGCCCCGCCGGCATCTTCGCCGCACTCGAACTCATCCGCCGCGACGGCGCCCACGTCCTGCTCATCGAGCGCGGCCCCGACATCGACCGCCGCCGCTGCCCGGCGCGCACGACCGGCACCTGCGCCAACTGCAAGTCGTGCGACGTCACCTCGGGCTGGGGCGGCGCCGGCGCCTTCTCCGACGGCAAGCTGACGCTCTCGACCAAGGTCGGTGGTTGGTTGACCGAGTTCGTCGGCGAGACCGAGCTCGAGCGCCTCATCGAGCACGTCGACGACATCTGGGTGGGCTACGGCGCTTCAGGCAAGGTGCACGGCAGGCCGACCAAGCGCATCGAAGAGATCGGCAAGGCCGCGCTGCGCAACGGGCTCACGCTCGTGCAGTCGCCGGTACGCCACATGGGCACCGACCATGCCGGCGAGATCTTGCGCCGCATGCGCGACGAGATCGAGCCCAAGGTCGAGATCCTCACGAAGACGGCCGTCAAGCGCATCCTCACCGACGAGACGGCGGCCGGCGACGGCAAGCCGGCGGGCCGCCGCGTGAGCGGCGTGCAGTGCGCCGACGGCACGGCCTACACCGCCGACGCGGTCATCGTCGCCCCCGGCCGCGAGGGCGCGAGCTGGATGGTCGACGAGTGCAAGCGTCTGCGCATCCCGGTCAAGACGAACGCCGTCGACATCGGTGTGCGCATCGAGACGTCCGCCGTCGTCATGGAGCCGCTCACGCAGTACCTCTACGAGAGCAAGCTCATCTACTACTCGAAGCACTTCGACGACCAGGTGCGCACCTTCTGCATGAACCCGCACGGCGAGGTCTCGCTCGAGAACTACGGCGACGTGACCACGGTCAACGGGCACAGCTACAGCGACCTGCAGACCGCTTTCACCAACTTCGCCTTGCTCGTCTCGACGCGCTTCACCGAACCCTTCGACGACCCGATCGCCTACGGCAAGTCGATCGCGCGTCTGGCGAACCTGCTCGGCGACGACATCCTGGTGCAGCGCCTCGGCGACCTGCAGGAGGGCAAGCGCTCGACGCCCGAGCGCATCGCCCGCGGCACGGTGCAGCCCACGCTCAAGGGAGCCACGCCCGGCGACCTCTCGTTCGTGCTGCCCTACCGCTACCTGCGCGACATCCTCGACATGCTCGAGGCCATGGACGCGCTCGTGCCCGGTGTGAACGCGCGCGACACGCTGCTCTACGGCGTCGAGGTCAAGTTCTACAGCGCGCGGCCGCAGCTCGATGCAGGTCTGCAGACGCCCATCGCCAATCTGTACGCCGTGGGCGACGGCGCCGGCATCACGCGCGGTCTGGTGCAGGCGGCGGCCTCGGGCATCGTGGCCGCGCGGTCGATCCTCAGCGCCACGAAGCCGAAGCGCCGCCGACGCGCCGCGCAACCCGCCGAGACGAAAGGAGCCTGAATGCCCGCCACGATCGTGATCGGCGCCCAGTGGGGCGACGAGGGCAAGGGCAAGATCACCGACCTGCTTGCCGAGAAGGCCGACGTGGTCGTGCGCTACCAGGGCGGCAACAACGCCGGCCACACGATCGTGCGCGACGGTGAGGAGTTCAAGCTCCACCTCATCCCCTCGGGCATCCTCTACGCCGCCAAGACCTGCATCATCGGCAACGGCGTGGTCGTCGACCCCACCATCCTCTTCGGCGAGATCGACGCCCTGCGGGCACGCGGCATCGGTGTCGACAACCTGCGCCTGAGCGGCAACGCCCACCTGATCATGCCCTACCACCTGCTCCTCGACGGCGCCTCCGAGAAGCGCCTCGGCAGGTTCAAGATCGGCACGACCGGGCGCGGCATCGGACCGGCCTACGTCGACAAGTACGCGCGCCTGGGCATCCGCGTGCAAGACGTGCTCGACGAGAAGATCCTGCGACGCAAAATCCGCGCGGCGCTCGCCGAGAAGAACCGGCTGCTGCAGCTCTACGACATCGGCGTGCTCGACCCCGAACAGGTGGCCGACCAGTTCGTCGGCTACCGCGAGCGCATGGAGCCCTTCATCTGCGACGCTTCCCTGCTCGCCAACCAGGCGCTCGACGACGGCAAGCACGTGCTCTTCGAGGGCGCCCAGGGCACGCTGCTCGACATCGACTTCGGCACCTATCCCTTCGTGACCTCGTCGAACCCCATCGCCGGCGGCGCCTGCACGGGAGCCGGTGTGGGACCGACGCGCATCGACCACGTGATCGGCGTCGCCAAGGCCTACACGACGCGCGTCGGCGAGGGGCCCTTCCCAACCGAGCTCACCGACGAGGTCGGCGACGCCATGTGCGAGGTCGGTCGCGAGTTCGGCACGACCACCGGGCGCAAGCGCCGCTGCGGCTGGCTCGACCTGGTCGCGCTCAAGTACGCCGTGCGCGTGAGCGGCATCACCCACCTGGCGATCACCAAGCTCGACGTGCTCACCGGGCTACGCACGCTGAAGGTCTGCACGCGCTACAAGGCCGGCCGCAAGGTCCTCGACGAGTTCCCCCTGCTGCAGAGCGACTTCCACCATGCCAAGCCGCTCTGCGACGAGCTGCCCGGCTGGAGCGCCGACATCCGCGACTGCGAGAGCTGGGCCGACCTGCCCGAGGCGGCGCGCGACTACGTCCAGTTCATCGCCGAGTTCACCAAGACGCGCGTGAAGTTCATCGCCGTGGGCCCCGGTCGCGAAGAGACCGTCGTGCTGCCGCGCAGCATCGGGCGCGGCGGGGCCGTTTGAAAAGACGGCCCCGCCGCGCCCGGCCCCAGGCGCCCGACCGGCCTCACGCGCACAAGCCGCACGCCTCACACCCGTTCCACAGGCAACCCTCACCTCGTCCTCAGGCGCGTGAGCTACGGTCGCGTTGACGGCCAAGCGACTGTCGGCATCGGCTCGCAGGGAGGTGGAACGCACATGACGCGAAAGGTGCTCATCGCGGTCGTCCTGGCCGCGCTGCTCGTCGCGGGCGGTGTCGCCGTCGGCGTCGCCGTCTCACACGGTTTCGACCACGCACGCCAGATAGGCGCCGTCGCGGGGCCCTGGCACGGGTACCGCGGCTACGACGGAGGCGGCTTCGGATACAGCGAACGCTTCTTCCCCGGCATGTTCCTGTTCCTCGTGCTCGCCGTCGGCGCGGTCGTGGCGCTCATCGTCGTCGCGCTCGAGAACCGCCGCTGGGCATGCCTCGGCGGAGCGACAGGGGCCGGCGG
>Ga0315282_10005187_pt1 | contig 22286 bp, 18 predicted proteins | sample YL17G07_20_MG_FD_203693 | JGI IMG/M metagenome (GOLD analysis project Ga0315282, IMG submission 203693) | Sediment microbial communities from Yellowstone Lake, YNP, Wyoming, USA - YL17G07_20 | ecosystem: Environmental > Aquatic > Freshwater > Lake > Sediment | place: USA: Wyoming | collected... | reverse complement strand
GAAAGACCGGAAATCCGGCCATCGCTGGAAGACCGACGTGCTGTTGGAGAAGAAGCTCTATAAATATTTCGATTCCCTTCAGCCCGCCGCGTAGTGTATAAAATAGGGGTAAAACTTAGGTAATTAGCTTGGCGTTTTCCCTGACTACGGATCAGCAGGTCGGGTGTTCGAGTCACCCCGGGCGCGCTCTCTTTTCATCCCAAACTCGTCGATGAACTTGAGAATAAAGCCTGACTCTTCGGATCGCTTTCGAGCTAAAATAAGAAAAGGCCGAAATCAATGGGCATCAATTACGGCGCCATCGGGGTGGGGATCGGCCTGTTGCTGGGAGTCTGGGCGTTTATCGAAGCCGAGTCCGTTGGCGGCCGGATATTTATTGCCGCGACCATGGTCTGCCTCTTCTTTATGCCCATTGTTTGGCGGCGATCAACCGCTTCTTTCGTCTCTTATCTTGGCTGGTCCGTCTTCGCGATTGGCTGCTTTATCTTCATCAAGCTCCGAGGGGTCAATCTCAGATAAATCTCTGAGAGGTAAAATTCGGCGCCGGGCTTCAGGGCGTTGAAAAAGCCATGAGTGACCTGGCCCGCTCATTCAAGCCCGCCGAGCTGGCTGCCGAGGCCTATTCTCTTTACGAACGGTTCCGCCCCGACATCCCGGCCGGCGTCCGCGGCTGGGGAATCAAGGGCGAATTGGACTTGAGCCGCATCCGGACCCTCAAAAGGGCCGGGTGATTCCGGCCCCGGCCAGACCTTCGGTTGACTCCCTACGCCTGCCGGTGCTATCCTTGGCCTATTCTTCGATAAGCCTTGGAATCGACGATGGGTCGAACGACCAGAGGGGAACGAGCTATGCAAACAGCCCTTAAAGCGGTTCTGGGAATTCTTATTCTCGGCGTATCTTTGGACTCGGCGGCCGGACGGCCCGGGCCCGAAGGAAAGACGGCCATAAGCCCCACGGTTTCCAGCCCGCGGATCGACCCGAATTTCGGCCGGATGCCGCTGTATTTCATATCGAACAGGGGTCGGCTCGACCCTCGAGTGGATTATTATGTCGCCGGAGCGGACAAAACCATCTACTTTGGTCCCTCCGGGATAACGATCGCCCTGACTCAGTCTGATTCTCGGAAGAAAGCCCAAGAAAGCAATAGAGAAAATGGCGCGTCGGCTCTCGACGGTCGCGGGGAAAGGACCCGCTGGACCGTGAAGCTCGACTTCGTCGGAGGCGATCCGAGCATCCGCCCGGCCGGCGAAGAAAAGGCCGGCGGCGTCGTATCCTATTTCAAGGGCAAGCCGGACGAGTGGCGGACGGGCCTCGCGACTTATTCCCGGATCGTCTACAAGGACCTCTGGCCGGGGATCGACCTCGCTTTTTACGGCACGGCGGAGCGCCTCAAGCACGAGTTTATCGTCCATCCGGGGGCCGATCCCTCGGTGATCCGGTTGGCGTATAGAGGTGCAACCGATGTTATCCTGAACAAAGAAGGGCAGCTCCAGGTCGATACGCCCTTGGGCGGTTTCCGAGACGAAGCGCCGACGGCCTATCAGGAGAAGGCGAGGAGAAGGAGCGCGATTCCGATGGCTTTCCGCCTTGGAGAGAAGGTCCCAGTCTCCGGCCGAGAAATCCAGGGCGCCACCGATCCTATCTCACGGACATACTCGTATGGCTTTGCGATCGGCGATTTCGATCACAGCCTGCCGCTCGTCCTCGATCCGGCGACGGTCATCTCCTGCGGCTTCATCGGCGGCGCACTCGATGACCGGGGGACCGGGGTCGCCATCGACTCTTCGGGGAACGCCTACGTCGCGGGCTGGACCGGCTCTTTTGATTTCCCCGCGGCGGTCGGCCCGGACCTCGGCTTCAACAGCGCGATCCAGGGAGCGGATGCGTTCGTGGCCAAGGTGAACGCGGCCGGCACGGGCCTGGTCTACTGCGGCTACATCGGCGGGAGCTGGGACGATGCCGCGACCGGGATCGCGGTCGACGGCTCCGGAAACGCCTATGTCAGCGGCTGGACCTATTCGATGGACTTCCCGGCCCTCGTCGGCCCGGGCCTGACCCCTCACGCTAATATTTCCCAGTACAGCGAGGCATTCGTCGCCAAGGTCAACGCTTCGGGCACGGGGCTCGCTTACTCCGGCTTCATCGGCGGCTCCCTGGGCGACCAAGCCGCGGGGATCGCGGTCGACGGCTCGGGGAACGCCTATGTCACCGGCTCAACCGAATCGGACGATTTCCCGACGACGGTCGGTCCGGACCTGACATTCAACGGGGCCACGGATGCTTTCGTCGTCAAGGTGGCGGCTTCGGGCACGGGTCTCGTCTATTCCGGCTACATCGGCGGTCTGGGTTCGGATTACGGAAAGGGGATCGCCGTCGACAGCTCCGGGAACGCCTACGTCACCGGATATACCAATTCCTATCCGACCGAGCATTTTCCCGTCAAGGTCGGTCCGTCCCTGACATATTCGTACGGCGATGACGCGTTCGTCGCCAAGGTGAACGCCGCGGGAACGGGCCTTGTTTATTGCGGGTATATCGGCGGGACGGGCGACGATCACGGCGCGGCGATTGCCGTCGATCCGTCGGGCAACGCCTACGTCACGGGGGATACGAATTCCTTTTCGCAATTCCCCGTAACGGGAGGTCCTGACCTTGTCCATAACGGCGGGCAGGACGCTTTTGTCGCCAAGGTCGCGGCTTCGGGCGAAAGTCTCGAATACTGCGGCTTCATCGGGGGGACCGGGGACGATTATGCAACGGCAATCGCCGTGGACCAGTCGGGGAACGCCTATGTTGCGGGCCAGACCAACTCCGGAACCGGTTTTCCCGTAAGCGGAGGGCCGTCTCTGGTTCAAGCGGGAATGAAGGACGCTTTTTTGGCCACGGTAAGCCCGTCAGGCTCCCGCTTGATCTACTGCGGCTACCTGGGCGGTTCCCAGGACGACGAGGCCGACGGAGTCGCCGCAGACGGTATCGGAAATGTCTTTGTCACCGGCTATACTCGCTCGAACGATTTTCCCGTGATCGTGGGCCCGTTCCTGACCCCGGGCGCCGGTTCCATGGGGATTTCGGACGATGCCTTCGTCGCCCGGATCTTCGAAAAGCTGCCTCCGGCGGCGCCGACGGACGTCCACTCCACAGCCGTGACATCGAGCAAGATCGACCTCGCCTGGACCGACGCTTCGGCGAACGAGGACGGATTCAAGATCGAGCGCAAGACCGGAGCGGGAGGGACCTGGTCCCAGATCGGCACGGCGGGCGCCAATGTCACGACCTACCAGAACGGGGGCCTGGTGGAGGGGACGACCTATTTCTACCGGGTCCGGGCTTACAACGACATCGGCGATTCGGCTTATTCGAACGAAGCCGGCGTCGCCATTCTGACCCGCCCGGCCGGGCCGACGAACCTGACGGCCACGGCCGTCAATGAACGCCGGGTCAACCTCTCCTGGGCCGATAACTCGAGCTCGGAGAGCGGATTCAGGATCGAGAGGAAGGTGAACGCGGCCGCCACTTGGACAGCGATCGAGACCGTGGCCGCCAACGTGACGGCCTACGCCGACACTCAGGTTGTGGAGGATACGACCTATACCTACCGGATCCTGGCCTTCAACTCCGGAGGCGACTCGGCACCTTCGAACGAGGCCTCGGTCACGACACCGGACCTGACCATTCCGACCGCTCCATCAGGGCTCCAGGCGACGGCCTTATCCGCGACGCAGGCGCGCCTCGCCTGGACCGACAATTCCTACAACGAGGCCGGCTTCAAGGTCGAGCGCAAGACAGGCGCCGGCGGCGCCTGGGCCCGGGTCGGCACCGCGGCCGCCGACGCGACGAGCTGGACGGACACCGGTCTCGCGGAGACCACGACCTATTATTACCGGGTTCTGGCATACGACAACGCCGGCGATTCCGGATACTCCAACGAAGCGCCGGTCACCACACCGGTCTATCAGCCGATTCTGCGGCTCCCGATCCCGGATATCGCCTTCGGCACCGTGAACGAGTGCGCGACGCTCGATAGAACGACGGTCTTTTATAACGACGGCGGGGCCGCGCTCACCATCAATGCCGTGACGCTCGCGTCCGGCTCGACCGACTTCACGTACCGGGGACCGGCCACACCGTTCAGCGTCCCCCCGCTGGGGTCGCAGACGGTCACCGTCCGTTTCGGCCCCACGGCGACGGGGGCTCTGGCCGCCGTTTTGGCCGTTCAGTCGAACGACCCGGGCGCCGCCGGCGCCACATTCGGCGTCTCCGGGACAGGCTTCATTCCATCCATCACCCTGGCCCTCCAGGTCCAACGTTTGGTTGAGCGCGCCTGGATCATCAGGCGGGAATACGGAAAGATCGATCTGACCGTCACGAAGTCCGCGCCGTTCAACGTCACGACCTACCGGCTATCGAGGAAGACGGGGACCGGCGCGTACATCGCGCTCAAGGACTTCACGGAAGCCGACCTGCCGACCGGCCGGCTGACTTATCTCGACATGTTTCTGGCCGGCGCTGCGAGCTATTCCTACAAAGTCGAAGCCCTGGATTGCGGCGGCAGGGTCATCGCGACTTCGAGCGAAGCCGGGGCCGTTTCGCCCGCGGCCCGGCCCGTGACGAGGCCGGAGCGCAAGATCGTCAAAAGGTGAAAGCCATGAAGAAAGCTCTGACCCTGTTCCTGCTGGCCTGCTGGGCCGCAACGGCTTTCGGGGCCGACCATCTGATCGTCTCGGCCGGCTTGGTCTACCTGCAGCCCGCCGACTCCGGGTACCGTGGGGCCTATGGCGAGAGCGCTTTTTGCCCCGAGGTGGAGGCCGGCCTCAGACTGTACCGCGGCCTTTACGTGATGGGAGGCTTCGGGACGCTCACGAAGAACGGGAAAACGCTAGACCTCGGCCTGCCGGCCAGGTCCAGCCAACGGTTCTTCTCGGCCGGGCTCGGCTATCTCGCACCGATCTCGGGAGGCCTGAAATTCAAGGTCGAAGCCGGAGCCGTCGACATCGGCTACAAGGAAGAGGCGATGGAGACGACGGTCAGCGGGTCATCTCTGGGCTGGCAAGGGAAGCTCGGGCTCCTCTGGATGGGGAAGATCGCTTTGGCGGGCGTGGATCTCGGTTACCTGTCCGCGTCGGATACGGTCGAGGGCCTGAAGATCAAGCTGGGAGGCGCCCGGGCCTCGATCTACGTCGGATTCAGGATCTGAGGGGGTCCGGGGTCCGGGTCCAAGCCGGTTTATATCCGGACCTTGACCCACTTTCCGGATCTGTTGGACTCGACGGCGGCGTCGATGACGCACATTTCCTCGTGGCCGGTATGGAAATCCGGGAAATCGACCGCGACCGGCTTCCCCTCTCTCTTGGCCGAGAGCGCCTGGTAATAATCGCGGAACAGGTTGTAGACGGCGTCGTGGTAGCCCATGGGATGGCCGGTCGGGAGGGCCGCGTACTTCCGCGTCTCCTCGGCCTGGAGCTGGGAGGATTCATAAAAGATCTCGTTCCCCCTCTCGCGGTGGCCGACCCAAAGGGCGTTCGGGTGGACGTGGCTCCAGGCGTACGATTCCTTGCTCCCGAAGACCTGAAGCTCGATGTCGACCTTCCGGCCGGCGGCGACCTGGCAGGTCGTGAAGCTCCCCCGGGCCCCGTTGTCGAGGCGGAGGAGGAGGGAGGCGTAGTCGTCGAGCCTCACATCGACCTCATCGTAGTCGGCGGCCTTCTGGGTGCTGAACGACAGCGGGCCCGACCGGGGCTTTTTCCGCTTCGGGATGCAGGTGTGGAGCTCGGCCATGACCTCGACGATCTTCCGGCCGGTGATGAACTGGACCAGGTCGCACCAGTGGCTGCCGAGGTCGGCGACGACGTTGGCCGCGCCGGCGACGGCCGGGTCCAGACGCCAGGAATAATCCGTATCGTAAAAGAGCCAATCCTGCAGAAAATGGCCGACAAAGGCCCGGACGTCGCCCAAGTCCCCCCGGCGGACGCGGGCCGCGGCCTCCTGGACGACAGGGTAGTAGCGGTAACAGAAGTCGATCGCCGTGAGCGTCTTGTGCCGATCAGCCAGCCGGACGAGCTCGGCCGATTCCCGGGCGTTAAGCGATAGGGGCTTCTCGGAGAGGACGTCCTTGCCGGACTCGATCGCCCTCCGGTTGAATTCGAAATGGACATTGTTGGGGGCGCAGTTGTGGACGACCTCGACGTCGGGGTCTCCGATAAGATCCTCGGCCGCGGCGTAGACCTTCGGGATCTCGAGCTTTTCGGCCGTCGAGCGGGCCAGCGCCTGGTTGCTGTCGGCGACGGCCACGACCTCGACTCCCCTGATCCGTCGCAGCATCTCCAGATGGACGACGCCGATGTAGCCCGTGCCGATGAGTCCGACCTTGATTTTTCTCATGATCACCTCCCTAATCCGTTTTCTATCCTCCCAAGCCCGCGACGAAGCCCGAAGACCAGGCCCAGGCCAGATTGTACCCGCCGCGCTTCCCCTGGACGTCGAGGATTTCTCCGGCGAAATACAGGCCTTTTTGGATCTTGGATTCGAGCGTCCGGGGATCGACCTCGCGGGCGTCTATGCCGCCGCAGGTGAATTCGGCCTCGTTCCAGCCGCGCGTCCCGTGAACGTTAAACCGCTTTTCCTTGAGGGCGGCGGCCAAGGCCGCCGCCGTATCGTCGGGGTTGCGGCCCGCGGCAGGCATCATCCCTGGGATGACGGCGGCGAACCTGTCCGGCAAGATCCCCATGGCCAGGTCCGCGGCGGGCCAGCCGTCCTTTATCCTTTTCAAGAGCCTTGCAGCCAGGGCGTTCCGAGTCAGGAAAGGGACGAGGTCGAGGACGATCGCGGCGCTTGTCCGGCCATCCCTGTTGATGGCGATGGATAAGGCCTCGCTCACATCCAAAACCGCCGTCCCCGACAACCCATACTGGGTGAACAGGGCTTCGCCCTCGGCCGTTTGGACGGGCTTATTTGCGACAAGAGCCGTCGCTTTCGCCCGGACCTTCAGCCCCTGGAGAAGATGGCAGAGCTTATCTTTGACGAGGACAGGGACCGCGCTTGGGACGGGCGGGATGATGTGGTGGCCGAACAACTGGGCCAGCCGGTAGGCGCTCCCGTTCGATCCAAGGGCGGGATAGGATTTTCCCCCGCCGGCCAGGATGACCGACGCGGTCTCGACCCTCCGGCCGTCCCCTGAAGCGATGGCGAAACCGTTTTCCTGCTTTTGGATGTCCGCGGCGTCAAACCCGAGCTCGACGGCAACGCGCAGCCGCCGGACTTCGGCTTCGAGAAGGCTGAGGACCGAGGAAGCCTGGTTGGTGACCGGAAAGATCCGGCCCTCCTCGGAATAGGTTTCGAGGCCCAGGCCCTTGAAGAGACCATGGATGTCATCGCGGCCGAACTTCTCGAGGACGGAAGCGACGAGGTTTCGGCTCGAGGACGTGAACGCGGCGGGGGAGAGGGCGTCGTTGGAAAGGTTGCAGCGGCCACCCCCGGTCGCCAGGATTTTTTTCCCCAGGCGGGGCATGCGGTCGCAAATCAGGGCCGACGCTCCCCGGCGGGCAGCGCTGATAGCGGCAGCAAGGCCGGCGGCCCCGCCGCCCGCGACGGCGACGTCGCAGCGCTTGGTCATGAGACAAGATTAACCGATTCGGGTGCTGTTCGTCAAAAAAAAGCGCCGCGCCAGGATCCGGGCGCAGCGCCTGGAGATCAGCTCTTGCGGCTCAAGCCACCTGCTGAACGTCCCCTTGTCCTGTGTCAGAAACTAATGCCCACCAGGCCCATGAGGGACTTGTTCTTTGAAGAAGCTCCGGGATCCGGCTCATTGAGAATGTCGGCCAGGCCAAGGTTGTAACGAACTTCCGCCGACAGCTTGATCACCACGAGTTTGAAATCGATGCCGCCGCCGAAGACGACGCCGTAATCCGTCGTTTTATAGGCATCGCCGATATCCACGGCGCCAGCTACGCCGCTGACGGCACCCCTGGCGGCGAATCTGTAGGCCCCGTAGGGTCCGCCATAGATCATCGGGCTGATTGGGCCTGGCAGGACGTTGATTTTGAGAAGCACGGGAACCTGGACGTAATCAAGCCGGATTTCCATCCAGTCCGAGCTCCCAGCCTCTTGCAACCGGGTGCCCATCCGGATATACAGGATTTCCGGCTGGATCGAGAAGAGGCCCAGTCCGATACCAAAGAAAACGCCGCCCACCGGGGCTTTAAGGTTGACCTGGGAAATCGATGATGCCGGTGTCATCGCAAGCGTGGATAGGCCCAGCCCGCCCTTGAATCCCACGGCCGCCGTGCCGCTCTGCGGCAGGAGGGCCGCGGTGAACAGGACAGCCAGGGAAACGGTCAGGAATCTCTTCATGAAAACCTCCTCGATGAATGATCATTCCACACTATCCCAGTCTAGCGCAAGTCAGGAGGCGGTCAATCCCCTTCGCGGGATTCCACGGACGTGAGTCCGCGGAGGAAGAGCGAACCCCCATTCGGGGACAGGCGCTCCAAAGCCTGAAAAAGTTGGATCCCACGGACGTAAGTCCGTGGAGCTTCAGTCGTCGTTCCGGGTGATATCAAGGGGTGATTTTCGTTCATTCATTTCACCCTGCGCGAGGGGGGAACGGTCCCGCGGATCGACAAAGCAATAGTTCGTGTTGACCGGCCCGATTTTTCTGTGCTATAAGCACCGAGAGAGGGATCCATCGGGGCATGAGCCTTTTTCTCCTGGCCGAGCTGGTCATCATCCTGGCGGCCTCCGTTCTCGTCATTTTCATTTCCCACAAGATCAAGCTGCCTCCCGTCGTTGGGTTCCTCCTGACCGGGATCCTGATCGGCCCCGGCGGGTTTTCGCTGGTCAAGGACACCCGGACGGTCGACGTCCTGGCCGAGATCGGCGTCGTCATGCTCCTCTTCATGATCGGCCTCGAATTCACCCTGGAGAGGCTGAAGCGGATCCAGAGGAATTTTTGGGTCGGGGGTGGGCTCCAGGTCGTCCTGACGACCTCGGCGGCGGTCCTCGTCCTGGTCCTCCTCCGGGTCCCGGTGAAGAACGCCGTGTTCTATGGATTCCTGGTCTCCCTGAGCAGCACGGCCGTCGTTCTCAAGATCCTTTCCGACCGGAATGAGACCGACACTCCGCAGGGGAGGATTTCCCTCGGCATCCTGATCTTCCAGGACATGGCCATCGTCCCGATGATCGCCCTCGTCCCCGTCCTGGCTAGCGTCCGGGCTGCCTCGCCCGCGGCCATTATCATCAGGTTTCTCCTGAGCGCCGGGGCGATCGCGGCGGTTTTCGCCGTCGCCCGGTTCCTCATGCCGAAGGTCCTCCACCTCGTCGTCAGGACCAGGATCCGGGAGATTTTCCTGATCGCTTCCCTGTTCATCTGTCTCGGCATGGCTCTGCTGACGTCTTCGCTCGGTCTGTCCCTGGCCCTTGGGGCCTTCCTGGCGGGCATCATCATCTCGGAGTCGGATTATAGCTACCAGGTGGTCTCCGACATCCTGCCTTTCCGCGACGTCTTTAACAGCCTGTTTTTCATCTCGATCGGGATGCTGCTCCACATGGGGGCTGTTTGGCATTCCAGGGCGGTCATCGGCGGACTCGTACTGTCCATCCTCCTTCTCAAAGCCGTCATCGTCATCCTGACGGTCAGGATCCTCGGCTACGACTCGAGGATCGCCGTCCTCACGGGTCTGGCCCTGGCCCAGGTCGGTGAATTCTCCTTCGTCCTGGCCGGCGTGGGCCGGGCGAACGGCCTTCTCCCGGAAAGCGTCTTCCAGGTATTCCTGGCGTCTTCGATCCTGACCATCCTGGCGGCGCCGTTCCTCATCCAGATGTCCCCGGCCCTGGCTTCCAAAACGAAGGCCCCGGCGGAGCGGAAGCGCCCCCGGGTCCGTGGCACGGAAGCGGACGCCGGCTGCAAGCTCGAGGACCACGTGATCATCGCCGGGTATGGCCTCAACGGGAGGAACCTGGCCCATGTCCTTAAAGAGGCGGGCGTCGGCTATGTCATCCTCGAGCTCAATCCGGAGGCGGTCCGGGCCGCGGCGGAACGGGGAGACCCGTTCATCTTCGGGGACGCGTCGAGCCGGACCATCCTCAAAGAGGCCGGAGTCGAGCGGGCGAAGGCGGTCGTTTTCGCCATTTCGGACCCGGCGACGACCCGGCGCGCGGTCCGGGCCGTGAGGGAGATGAAAGGCGACATCTTCATCGTCGTCAGGACTCGCTACGCCTCCGAGATCGACGAGCTCTATCGCCTCGGGGCGGACGACGTCATCCCGGAGGAGTTCGAGACCTCGGTCGAGATCTTCACCCGGGTCCTGGAGCGGTTCCATATCCCCCGGAATATCATCGATGCCCAGGTCAAGATCATCCGGAACGAGTGCTACGGGCTCCTGAGGGGGACGTGCGAAGCCTTTAAGCCGTCCACGGAGAGGGTCTCCGGCCTTCTCTCCGCCGGGACGGCCGACTCCTATTACATCAGGAAAGGGTCCTGGCCGGTCGGGAAAACGCTGGGCGCCGTCGACCTCAGGAACAGGACGGGCGCGACGGTCATCGCCGTCGTCCGGGGCGAGGAGTCGTTCACCAGTCCGGGGGCCGAATTCACGATCGCGGCGGGCGACATCCTGGTCCTCGTGGCCAGCCACAGGGACATGAACGAGGCTTTCGAGTTTCTGAGAGCCGACCCGGCGGACGGACGGTCCGGCGGGGCGACGGAGAATTGACCATGGACGTCCGGTTGCAGCCTTCCTGGCTGCTCGTCGGACCCACCGGCGCGGGCAAAACACCCCTCGGCCGCCTGCTTGAGGAGAAGGGCGCGGCGGGACGGAGGTGCTTTCATTTCGATTTCGGCGCCGAGCTGAGGGCCGTGGCGGCCGCCCCGGAGAGGGCTCCGAGCCTTGGCCCTCCGGAAGTCGAGGTCATCCTGAGGTCGCTCCGGACAGGCACCCTGCTTGAAGACCATGAATTTCCCATCGCTCTCAGGGTGCTCCGAGCCTTCGCCCGGGAAAAAGGTCTCCGGGAAGATGACCGGCTGATCCTCAACGGCCTGCCGCGTCACATCGGCCAGGCCCGGATGATGGAGGACGTCGTCCGGATCCAGGTCGTCATCAGCTTGGAGGCGCTCCCGGAGGTCATCCGGGAGAGGATCCTCCTCGACACGGGGGGCGATCGGCTGGAGAGGCCGGATGACGAGCTCCAGGCCATCCGGCGGAAGCTGGTGATTTTCAGGATGCGGACCCTGCCGCTCGTAGAATACTACGAAAACAGGGAATTGCCCGTCCTCCGGCTCACGGTCCGCGCCCGGACGACCGCGGAAGATATGTACGGCACGGTCCTCGACCTGGTCAAGAAATGCCGCATCTCCTGACGGAGGATGTCCGATGGGGAAAAAACTGAAATACCTGGCGGCGATGTCTTTCTGGTTCGGGTTTGCCCTCGGCCTGTCCCTGCACGGGGCCGAAGCGCCGAAGTTCGAGACGATCCTCTACGGGGCGTCCTACTACTGGGAATACATGCCCTACGAGAGGCTCGAGAGGGACATCGGGCTCATGGAAAAGGCCGGGATCAATCTCATCAGAGTGGGGGAGTCGACCTGGGGCATCCTCGAGCCGAGCGACGGCGTGTTCGATTTCGGCTGGCTCCGCCGCGTCCTCGACCGCGTCCACAAGGCCGGGATCAAAGTCATCCTGGGAACGCCGACTTATTCCATCCCCGCCTGGCTCTACAGGAAGCGCCCGGAGATCCGGGTCAGGCAGACCAATCAGCCGCGCTACACCTACGGACTGCGCCAGATGACGGACCTGACCCATCCCGTCTACCGGAGGTACGCCGAGCGGATCATCCGCCGTACTCGCCCGTGGATATAAGCCACGGGCGAGTGGCGAGCCGAAGGCTCGTCCCTTGACCGGTCGCTCAAAGGGACGAACTATCTGGTCACGGAAACGACGGCCCAGACGACCGGCTGGGATTCCCGGGACCAGTTCCCGCCCTACGACGGCCAGCTGCGCCTCGCGGTTTACGCCAACGTCCTCAGCGGCGCCAACCTTGTCGCCTACTGGCACTGGCATTCCCTTCACTATGGCCAGGAAACGTACTGGAAGGGCGTCCTCGGCCACGACCTCGAACCGGGCCGGGTTTATGAGGAAGTTTCGCGGATCGCCCATGAGCTGAAGAAAGCCGGGCCGTCGCTCGCCAGCTTGAAGAAGAAGAACCGAGTCGCAATCCTCTACAGCATGGATTCGCGCAACGGGCTCAATTTCATGCCCTTCGATGGCGAGGTGGGCTACATGACCATCCTCGACCAGATGGACAAGGCCCTTTACAAGCTCAACGTCGGAACCGCTTCGGAAAGGGCATGCTGACCTACGAGGGGACGTATCTTTCGGATGGCCTTCAGGCCAAGATCGTCGCCCAAAAGCTTCAAGCGGCGGGCATCCCGTTGACGGACGCCGGCCTGCCGGCCGGGGTCAAGGTCAAGCACGCCGTCCTCGCGGACGGGTCTCCAGTCCACGCCTTTTTCAACTTCTCAGGGCAGGTCCACGAGTTCATCTATCCCTATCGGGACGGCACGGACCTTCTGACAGGCAGGGCGGTCGCCAAGTCCCGCAGCGTCCGGCTGCCGCCCTGGGACCTGGTCATCATTAAAGAATAAGCCTTCGGCCATCCCCGGCTCCGAGAAAAAGATTGACAGTTGCGCCTCCGTTTTCAATAATCTGCGTATATTTCCTATAGGAGTGACCGGATGATAACGACCTTCCGCAAGAAAGCTTTCTTTCCCCTGATCGCCCTTTCGTTCTTTTTCGCGGCCGCCGTTTCCTTGCCCGCCGCCGCGCGGCCCGCGTCGAAACCCCGGCCGTCCGATTGGGACGGATGCACGTCCATCCAGGTCGGCCGGCTGGCGACCGTGGACGGCTCGGTCATCACCTGCCACACCTGCGACGGCCCGTACCGGACCTGGCTGAACATCGTTCCCCATCAGAAATGGCCGGACAAGGCCATGAACAAGATCTACTCAGGCAAGCTGCACACCGAGACCCCGGCCGACCTCCAGGGCATCCTCCAGACCGGCGAGATCCCCCAGGTGCCGGAGACCTACCAGTTCCTGAATACGGCCTATCCCTGCCTGAACGAGCACGGACTGGCCATCGGCGAGACAACCATCGGCGGCCGCCAAGAGCTTGTCAACAACGAGGGCATGTTCGTGATCGAGGAGGTCGAGCGGCTGATGCTCGAGCGGGCGAAAACCGCCCGCGAAGCCATCAGGCTCGCCGGTGATCTCGTCAAGCAATACGGGTACGGCGACTACGGGGAATGCATCACGGTCGCCGACGGCAAGGAAGTCTGGCATTTCGAGATCTTCGGGGCCGGCCCCCTTCAGAAGGGCGCCGTCTGGGCGGCCGCCCGGATCCCCGACGACCAGGTCGGCATCTCCGCCAACATCCCGCGCATCTCCGAGATCAACCTCAAGGACCCCGACCGCTACATGGCCTCCGACAATGTCTTCCAGCTCGCCCAGGATATGGGCTGGTGGGACCCGAAAGGCGGCAAGCCCTTCAAGTTCTGGGAAGCCTACAGCGGCCGCAAGCCGTTCTCGACCCGGGAGTTCTTCGTTCTGAGCACGCTGGCTCCCTCCCTCAGGCTGACCATGGACATGCCGGAGCTGCCGTTCTCGGTCAAGCCGGAGAAAAAGCTCTCGGTCCGGGACATCCTGAGGATCTATCGCGATCCCTATGCCGGGACCGACCTCGACATGACCAAGAACCTCCTCGTCCCCAAGCGCCAGCCGCGGGGCCCTCGCGGTGAGCCGGGAACCCCCGCGACGCCGCCGCCGGCCCCCGAGCTCGTCCCCAGCCCGATGGCCAGCGCCTGGATGCCCCGGGACATGATCCAGCTCATCAACACTCTCAAGCCGGGCACGATCCAGATGCAGCGGACGATCCCCATCTCCGGCTGTTCCTACGCGACGGTCATCCAGGTCCGCGGCTGGCTGCCGCCCTCGGTCGGCGCCGTCTGCTGGTTCGCCTTCGACAACCCCGCCATGAGCGCCCGGATCCCCATCTTCGCGGGAGCGACCGAGCTCCCGCCGGCGTTCGAGATCTGCGGCCAGCACCGCTATCGCAGGGATTCGGCGGACTGGGCCTTCCGCCGGACCAACCGGCTGGCGACCTTGAAGTGGGGGATGACGAAGGACCAGGTCCAGGGCACGATCGCCGAGTTCGAGGAGAAAGCCTTCGCCGATCTGCCGATGCTCGAGAAAAAGGTCCAGGACATCCTGAGCAGCAAGATGCCCGACAAGGAGCCGTTTACGGTCAATCAGTACCTGACCAAATACACCGACGACTTCGCCCGGGCCGCGATCCAGAAATACCTCGAACTCGGGGACAAGTTCTGGATGCTTATCGCCATGAGCCTTTAAAAAAGGGGACGGTCCTGGTTTTCCGAGAAAACCAGGACCGTCCCCTTTTTATTTAGAGCGCGTACTTGAAGAGGTTCATCCCGGCCGCGAGCCGGGCCTTCTCCCTGTAGATGTCCCAGTAATGGGTCTTGGCCTCGGCCAGCCGTCCATAAAGCGGATGTTTCACGTCGGGGACGTGGGTCGCCACGACGGAATTGTCCTTGTCCACACAGAGGAGCTTCTGACACCGGTTCATGATCCCCGCCGTCCCGATGCTGGCGGCGACGACGAGGTCGTTTTTCTTGACCCGGTCCACGAGCTCGCCGTAGGTCACGGGCCGCTCTTCGACCTTGACGCCCATTTCCCTGAGGATGCCCACCATCCCCTGGATCGTGACCGATGGGAGGATCAGATCGCTCTCCGGGATCTTGACGACCGTCCCGTCCCGGAGCCCGAAGAGGCAGCAGGAAGAATCCCACTCGGTGATGCACCGGTCCTCGAGCTTCAGGTGGGTCCTGTCGTCCAGGAAGAGGGCGGCCGCGGCCCGGGGGTCGACGTCCTTGGCGGCGTCCATGGCCTTCAGGCTGATCAGATAGTTGATGCCGAGCTTCAGACAGCCCGTCTTGTTGGCGCTCGTGGCCCGGATGAGCTGCGGGATGACGACGCCGGTGAACGGTTCGCCGAGATAGTTGTCGTAACGGCAGAAGATGGCCCGGAGGGACGGCTGGGCCGGGAAGGTGACTCCCATGGACTGCTCCTCGTCCACGGTGAAGGGCCTCAGGTATCCCTGGACTCCATCATCAGCCATCTCTCCGAGGAAGGCCCGGACGGCCGGGTCGCGGAAATATTGATGGATGATGATGCTCTCCATCTCTTCAACCGTCGGGATGAGGGCCGCCTGGCTCTTGCTCAGGTTGAAGGCCATGCCCCTCTGCATCCGTTCCAGGTTCTTGTGCCAGTTGAGAAGGATGACCTCGAGCTGACCCTTGGGATTCTTTTTCGCGAAGAAGCGGATGCCCTCGAAGCAGAGGAAGGTTGCGTACAAGATCGACCGCGAGACGCCGTAGACCTTGGCGTCCTGCTCCAGGATGCTGAATTGCTTTTCGGGAAGAAGGTAGCGCATCTGGCGCGGGGCCCATTTGACCCCTTCGAACTTGGCCATGGGTTGACTCCTTTGCGTCCTTATTTCACGACCGGCTTGAGGTGCTCGATGAAATACTCGACCCGGGATTCGGGGTAGCGCTGAAAGCCGATGCCGTGCTGCTGTTCGGGATAGATCATCAGGTCGAATGTCTTGTTCTCTTTGAGCAGGGCCTGGACGAGCTGGATCGTGTTCGTGGGGTGGACGTTGTCGTCCACGGCGCCGTGGTGGATGAAGAGCTTCCCCTTGAGGTTCTTGGCGTAGGTCAGGCAAGAGCCCTTCTCGTAGCCTTCGGGGTTGTCCTGGGGCCGCCGCATGTAACGCTCGGTGTAGATCGAGTCGTAGTTCCGCCAGTCCGTCACCGGGGCCCCCGCGACACCCACGTGGAAGACCTCAGGCGCCTTAAAAAGGCAGAGGCAGGTGAAGTAGCCGCCGTAGGAGTGTCCGGTGATGCCGACCCGGCTCGTATCCGCGTAGGGCCTCTGTCCGAGGGCCTTGACGAAGGCGACGTGGTCCTCGAGCTCGACCTGACCCAGCTTGAGGTAATGAAGGTTCTGGAAATTCTTGCCGCGCCCGGAGACGCCCCGATAGTCGCAGACCGCCACCAGGAAGCCCAGCTGGGCCAGGGCCTGGCTGGCGTCGGTCATCTTGTAAGTGTTGGAGACGCCTTTGGAGCCGGGCCCGCCGTAAATCGACAGAAGGACCGGATATTTTTCCTTGGGGTTGAAATGGGCGGGAAAATAGATAAGTCCGTCCAGGTCGTACTTGCCGTCGGCCGACTTGAACAGGAAATGCTCGGGCTTGATGAGTTTGAGGGCCTGGAATTCTTTCCCCGGAACGGCCTGCCCGATGACCTTGACCTCTTTGCCGTCGGCCTGGTGGAGCGTAGACTTCATCGGCTGGTCGAAATTCGAGAAGGTGTCCGTGTAGTAGGCGAAGCCGGGGGCGAAGCTCACCATGTGCATGCCCGGCTCTTTCGTCATCTTCGTGAATCCGGTGCCGTCGAGCTTGACCTTGCAGAGATGACTCTCCGTGCCGTTGTTCCCGGCTCCCGTGAAATAGACCCAGCCGCCGGCCTCGTCGATGCCGAGGATCGTCTGGACGGGGAGGCGGGCGTTGGTCAGCTGTTTGAGAAGCTTTCCGTCGAGGGCATAGAGATAGATCTCCCGCCAGCCGCTCCGCTCCGAGGTCCAAAGAAATCGCTGGTTGTCCTTGAGGAAATCGAGGTCGGTCTGCTCGTCGATGTAGCAGGGGTCCTCGTCCTTGAGGACGAGCCGGGTCTGGCCCGTGGCCGGGTCGGCGGCGAAGACCTCGACCCGGTTCTGGAGCCGGTTGAGGCGGTGGTAGGTGAACTCCCGCCCGTCGTTCGTCCATCGGCCCCGATAGAGATAGACGTCGAGGTCGTCGCCGGTCTCAAGGCGGACGAGCTTCTTCGTGGCGATGTCGACGATGAAGAGCCGGACGACCGGGTTGTTGGCGCCCGGTACGGGATAGCCCTGGAGTTCGTAGCGCGGCATGGGGGCCACGTCGTGGACGATGGGATACTTGGCCACGGGGCTCTCGTCGAACTGCATGAAAGCGATCTTCTTCGAATCGGGCGACCACCAGAAGGCCTGGTACTGGCTCAGCTCTTCCGGGTAGACCCAGTCGGGGAAGCCGTTCCGGAGGTCCTCGGTCCCGTCCGCGGTCAGGGCGGTCTCGTTGCCGTCCATGTCCTTGATATAAAGGTTGTAGCTCCGGGTGAAGGCCCGGTACTTGAGGTCGGGCGAGAGGATGTCGCCGTAGCCGCGCCCGCGGACGCCCGTGACCGTCCGCTCGGGCTCGTAAGAGAAAAGCTTGCCGGTCGCGGGATCGTAGATGAAGACCTTGTTGAAGCCTGAGAACTGGATCTTTTTCCCGTCATCGAGGAACTGGAACCTGTTGAAGAAGAGCTTGGCTTCCTGCCGGCCGGTCACGGCGTTCACGGCGGCCAGGAGCTTGGCGTCGTCGAAGAGGGGGGACTTTTCGCCGGTCGCGAGGTCGACCCTCTTGAACGTACCGCCTTCGAAAACGAAATACCCTTTCCCGTCGGGTGTCCAGTTGAGGTTGGCGAGACCGTCGAGCTTGACGAGCGTCCGGCCTTCCTTCCGGAGCTTATCATAAAGCGCCCGGCCGACGATCCTTTCCTTGCCCAGGACGGGCTTTACGGCCGGCTTGGTCTGGGAGAACGATGGCGCGGCGACGAGCCCGGCCAAGAAGAGGACGAGCGGGATCATCAGCTTGGAGAGTTTTTTCATGGAGCCTCCTTGGAATTGTGCGATCCTCCGCCGCGCAACGTGCCGATCATCTCCTCGAGGGCCGAGAGGAAGCGGTCGACGGTCTCGGTCGTGTCGTAGTGGGCGAAGCTGGCCCGGCAGACCGCGGGCTTTCGGAGATGGCGATAAACAGCGGCGGAATAATGGTTCCCGTCCCCGATCTGGATTCCGTATCGGTCCCACAGAAGCCGTTTGGTTTCGTGGGGGGCCTGACCGGTGATCTCGAAGGCGAAGGTCGGGTCGCGCTCGGCGCACCGGTCGGGGTCCGTGAGACCGTAGCAGCTCAATCCCCGCGGGCCGAGCCGCCGGAAGCGTTCGAGGACGCGGCGGGAAAGCCCTTGCTCGTGGTCCGCGATGGCGGTCATGGCGAAGGCAAACCTCTTGCGACGTCCGGCAAATGCCTGCCCGGGCGTAGCCGCCTCGTCGGCGACCCAGAGAAGGTATTCCAGGGCGGCCTTGAGCGAGGCCAGAGAAGCATTGTTGAGCATGCCTTGTTCGAGCTTCCACGGAGGCTCGTTCGTGTTGGTTTCGACGCGGTAAGGCCTGATCTTCTCCAGGATCTCTCCCTTGCCCCAGAGGACGCCGAGCATCGGGCCGAAAACCTTGTATCCCGAAAAGGCCAGAAAGTCGCAGCCGATGGACCGGACGTCGATGGGTCCGTGAAGGGCGTGATGAACGGCGTCGACCGCGACCAGGCATTCCGGCGACTTCCTCCGGACGGCGGCGACGATCTCGGGCAGGGGAGGGACCGTCCCCAATCCGTTGGAGGCCATGGTCACGGCCAGAAGCCGGGTTTTCGGGTCCGTGAGGGTCAGGAGATGATCGAGGTCGAGTGTCCCTTCGCTCGAGACCCTGGCCCGCCGGACCTCCGAGCCATTTCCTTCACCTAGAACGGTCTCCCATGGGGAGACGTTGGCCATGTGGTCGAGGTCGGTCACGACCAGATTGTCGTTACGTCCGATGGTTTCACGCAGAGCGAAGGCCAGGTTGAAGAGGGCGGCGGTCGTCGAAACATGGAAAGAGATCTCCCGGCCGCCCCGGGCATGGACAAAATCCGAAGCGATGCCCCGGACTTCGTCGTGGAAGCGGGCCGTCTCGGCTTCCCCGGCACAGCCGGCCCCGGGCATGGGATTGAGGGTCCGGTTCGCCCAGGCCGCCGCCTCAATGGCGGTATCGACCATCAGGCTGCCCGCGCCGCTGTTGAGGTAGATCCTCCGCCGGCCCTGCGAGTCCCGGTCGATCCGGGGGAAACGGGCCCGGATCCGGGCGTGGATCCCGTCAAGAGGGCTGGGAGTCCGACTTTTCCGCATGGGGCCTCCAAAGTGATGGAAGAACCAATTTAGTCAAACGCCCGGGAAAATTCAATTCTTTATTTCAATTCCTTTTTCCACGGCCCCATCGGCGAGGCTGAATGCGGTCTTGGCCCGGCGGAGATCGTTCCCCAGGAGGACGATATTCCGGGTCCCTTTTCCCGATAAAAGCAGGAAGGTCCTCGTGCCCTCGGCGGCCCGGCAGTTCCGGATGGTCGCGTCGTCGACGCCTCGGAGGAGGATGGCCGGCGATGCGCCGCCGTCCTGGGCCTGGCGGCAGACCACCCCGTCGAGAGTCAGCCCCTTGATGTTCTCGAAGGCGAACGCGCTCCGCCATCGGTCATAGAGTGGCTTCTCCCACACGACCTCGAAATCCCGGAGCCGGAGGTTGCGGGCCAGCTCGAACCGGATCGCTTCGACGGCCTTATCGTAGGGGGCCTTGGGGTCGTGGGCGATCGTGAGCTTGACGTTCTCGAAGCTGATGCCATCGAGCCACGAGTCCGGATGGCCGTTGCAGACGCTCATCCCGTAACCGCGGGCGATGACGTTCTGGATTTTGACGTTCCGGATGGCGCCGGCCGGCCTGTCTTTGTCCTTGGGCCGGCCGGCGTGGACCTCGCTCCGCTTCCGGATATTGAAATAGAAGGGCTCGCCGTCGCCCCACCAGAACCAGTCGTTCCGGGCTGTCTCGATCGTCAGGTTCGAGAGGACGACGTTCTCCACGGGGCCGCCGTCGAAGGTCATGAAGGCGATGCCGCGGTTCGAGTTGGTGATCACGCAGTTGTCGATGGTCACGTTACGGATGCCGGCGATATTCCCGTCGCAGAACTTGATGGCGCTCGAGGCCGAGCTCAGCCGACAGTTGGTGACCGTGATGTTCTCGCACGGCCGGGCCGGGCCGAACCAGTCCATGGAATAAAAGACGAGGGCATCGTCACCCGTCTCGATCGTGCAATTCGAGATGCGGAGGTCCTTGCACCCGTCCGGGTCGATGCCGTCGGCCCAGACCCCGTCCTTCAGGCTCGACCGGATATAAATCCCATCGATGACCATTCGCCCGCAGGCCACGGGATGCATGGTCCACGACGGCGAATCGATGAACGATACGCCCGCGATCCGGATGTCCCGGCAGCGGACGAGAAGCACGAGCTTGCCGAACTGGTTGGTTTTGGGAAACGAGCGGAGGAGGGGCAGGCCGAGCTTTTCCATCTCGACCTGGTTGGACCGGATGAAGTCATCCTGAAAATATCCCATGGGTCGCCATTCGTAAGCGGCCTCGCCGTCGACGACACCGCGGCCCTCAATCGCGATGTTCTCAAGGTCTTCGCCGTAGAGAAGGGCGTCCTTGTCGAAAGCGGACTTTTCCTTGATGGAATAGAGCGTAGCCCCGGCTTCGAGATAAAGACGGACGTGGCTCCTCAAGTGGATCGTGCCCGAGCTGTAATCACCGGGCGGAACATAGACCATGCCGCCTCCGGCCGCGGCGCAGGCATCCACGGCCTTCCGGATTGCCGCCTGGGCGCTCCCGGCTTTTTTCCCTGTCGCGCCGTAATCCCTGATATTGAAAACCCGGACGCCCGAAAGGGGATCGGTCGCCGCCGACGCCATGAAGGCCGGCAGTCCGATGGACAGGACGAGGAGCGATCTCAATAGCTTGTTGATCACGATGAGCCTCCCGCGGCCGGGATATTACAGCGGCGGGAGATGTCTTTTCAAGTGGGCGTTCGATCTTGGCCGGGACCTGGATCCCCATCGCTGGACGGATGAAGATGTCCGTGACCCCCTTTGGAGCTGTTTCAGGTTCTTCGTCTTGCCTGGGTCACTGGGGCTGGATTAGAATAGCCGGCGGGCCGCCCGGGCTGAGAGCCCCGGGCCGCGTCCGCCAGGTGAAGAGAGGAGGGAATGTCGATGAAAAGACGAACAGTCCTGGGAAGTCTTTTAACCGCCGGAGTCGCCACAGTCCCGCTGGGCTCATGGACGGCGAAAGGCGCTCCCGGTCATCGTGCGACTTCACGGGCCGCCGACCCGCTCGTCGAAAAGGCCAAGCTGGCCATGCTAACCATGCAGCGCCAGGCCTGGGAGCAGGGCGTCGCGGCCCAGGCGCTGCTCGAGCTCGGGGAAGAGGAGCTCGTCGTCCTCATGGCGAAGGAGGCCGTCATCCGCATCTCCGATGACGGCCGGCTTGGACAAGTCAGCGACAACCACGGCGTCACAGACCCGGGTGCGAACGGCGAGGCCGTCCTCTATGCCGCACGCAAGAGCGCCGACCCGAGGCTCAAGGCCGGCTCTGACCGGATGCTCGACTATTTCCTCCACAAGGCCCCGCGCCGCAAGGACGGGACCTTTTATCACATCGACGACAAGCCCCAGGTCTGGATCGATTCCATGTACATGGCCCCGCCTTTCCTGGCCGTCGCCGGCGAACCTGAAGAAGCCATGAGACAGATCGAGGGCTTTCGGAAGCTGCTCTGGGACGGGCGGAAGAAGCTCTTCTCCCACATCTGGGACGACGCCCAGAACGACTTTGGCCGGAAGGATTTTTGGGGCGTGGGCAACGGCTGGGCCGCGGCGGGCATGACCCGGGTCCTGAGGGCCCTGCCGGACCGGATGGCGACGGAGAAAAAGCGGCTTCAGACCTATATCCAAGACGTCCTTGACGGCTGCCTGTCCTGGCAGAGACCGGACGGCCTCTTCCATGACGTGGTCGACAATCCGCAGACCTTTGTCGAAGTCAACCTGGCCCAGATCATGGCCTACACGATCTACCGGGGGATCAGGGGCGGCTGGATCGGCCCGGCTTACGAGGCCCGGGCGGACAAGATGAGGGCCGCGGCCAGGTCCAAGGTGGACGGCTTGGGTCTTGTCCAGGACGTTTGCGGCTCGCCGACCTTCGAAGCGCCCGGCACGGCCACCGAGGGCCAAGCTTTTTTCCTCCTCATGGAAGCCGCGCACCGCGACCTCAGCGCCTAAAGCTCGGAACTCGACTCGCCCGAGTTTGGCCCTCCTAAATCGCTGTAAATAAAAAAGCGGACGCAGGGGGCCTGTCAAGCCATTTAAGAACCTTACTCTAGAGGGTATCGTCTTGCCATATAAAAACCTTACCCTAGCAGAGAGGGGCTGAGGAGTCATAGGCTGCTCGAAACGACGTGGGGAGAGGAGAGTGTCCG
>Ga0315282_10005186_pt1 | contig 22289 bp, 21 predicted proteins | sample YL17G07_20_MG_FD_203693 | JGI IMG/M metagenome (GOLD analysis project Ga0315282, IMG submission 203693) | Sediment microbial communities from Yellowstone Lake, YNP, Wyoming, USA - YL17G07_20 | ecosystem: Environmental > Aquatic > Freshwater > Lake > Sediment | place: USA: Wyoming | collected... | reverse complement strand
CCCCAAAATGGTGAGGCCGAAGTGGTTGCCTCCGAGGAGCCGCCGTCGAGCGAGCCGGTCGAAGATGAGGCGCTGCCGTTTGAGGTGCGGGTGGGCGCGCCGGTTCCGTCATCCGCCTCGGCAGGAGAGTCAACAGTCGGCGCGGAGTCTGCGGAGACCCAGCCGGGGGAGTCTTCCGAGGATTCGGCGTCGGGCGGGGTGAAGCGACAGACGCGATTCCCCGGCTTGTAAGGGAAGCATGGCCCGAAGACTCGAATCCGACCGGATCCTGTTTGGCGCCGTGGTGGTGCTGGTGCTCTTCGGCGCGCTGATGGTATTCAGCGCCTCGGCGGTGCTGGCCTCTGAGCGCTTCGGCAGCAGCTACTACTTTCTGATCCGGCAGCTCATCTGGGCGGGCGTGGGGCTCGGGTTGATGTTCGCGGTGATGCATTTCGATTACCGCCGCCTGGCGAATCCCCTGGTGATCTTTCCGGCGCTGGGGCTGCAATTCCTTCTGCTCGTGACCGTGCTTTTTGCCGACCGCAGCCACAACGCGCATCGCTGGCTGCATCTGGGTCCCGCGAGCTTTCAGCCCTCGGAGCTCTCCAAGATCGTTCTGGTGGTTTTTCTCGCCTATTTTCTCTCTGTCCGCCAGGGTGCCGTGAACGACTGGAAACACACGCTGCTGCCCATCGGACTCGTATCCGGGGCGAGCGTGGTGCTGATTGTGAAGGAGCCGGACCTGGGGACGTCGCTCGCGCTCGCGTTGATCGTTGCCGCGATGCTCTTTGCCGCGGGACTGCGGCTCGCTTATTTCGCCTATGGTGCGCTGGCCGCGGTTCCCGTTCTGTACCTGTTGATCTTCCACGTCGGTTATCGCCAGCGGCGGGTCATGGCGTTTCTCGACCCCTACTCGGACCCGCTGGGCAAGGGTTTCCAGATCATCCAGTCGTTCGTCGCCGTGGGCACGGGCGGCATTGACGGCGTCGGCCTGATGGACGGCAAGCAGAAGCTGTTCTACCTTCCCGAGCCTCATACGGACTTCATTTTTGCGGTGATCGGCGAGGAACTGGGTTTCATCGGCGCGCTATTTGTGCTGGCGCTTTTCGGCGTGATTCTGTGGCGCGGGCTGCGCGCCGCGGCGGGCTGCGGCAACGAGTTTGGCCGCCTCCTCGCTATCGGGCTGACGGTTATGCTGGTGGGTCAGGCCCTGGTGAACATCAGCGTCGTGCTGGGGCTGCTGCCCACCAAGGGAATTCCGCTGCCCTTCATCAGTTACGGTGGCTCGTCGCTCGTCATGAGCCTTATGGCGGTGGGCATCTTGCTGAACATCTCCCAGCAATCGACGTGACGAGGCAAGGTGGAGGCGAAAGTACATTCGATGGGCAGGGATGCACCGGTTGAGGAGGAGACGGAACTGAAGCGGGAAGAGTCGGTCCGTCCCCGTCCAGCGGTCGGGCCTGTACGTGTCCTGATGGTGGCCGGCGGGACGGGCGGGCACGTTTTTCCGGCGCTGGCCGTAGCCGAAGAGTTGCGCGCGAGATGCGCGGCGGGCGAAGCGGGGAAGCCCGGCTATGAAATCCAGTTTCTCGGCACGGGCCGGGGTTTGGAAGCCCGGCTGATCCCGGCGGCGGGTTTTTCGCTGCGCACGGTCAGCGCCGCGGGGCTGAAAGGCATCGGCGGCTGGCGGAAGGCGCGCAATCTGCTTGTGCTGCCGCGCAGCGCCGTCGAAACGGCAGTGATCCTCGGCAAATTCCGGCCTGATGTGGTGGCCGGAGTGGGGGGATACGTGGCGGGACCAGCCATGCTGGAAGCGGCGCTGGTGGGCATTCCCACGCTTTTGATCGAGCCGAACGCCGTCTCGGGCTTTACAAATCGAGCCTTGGCACCGTTCGTGAAAGCGGCGGCGGTGGGGTTTGAAGAAGCAGCCGCTTCTTACCGCGGCAAGGCGGTGGTGACCGGACATGCGGTCCGACGGGCGTTTTTCAACGTGCCGCCCCGGGAGCATGTTCCGCCCTATACGATCCTGGTTCTAGGCGGCAGCCAGGGCTCAACAGCGATCAATGATTGCGTGGTGAGAAGCCTTGCACTGTTCTCGCAATGGGGTGAGCGGCCGAGATTCATCCATCAAACCGGCGAACGGGACTATAATTCTGTGCGGCCGGCTTATCAGGAACGAGGCTTTCCCGCCGAGGTCATGGCATTTGTGGAAGACGTTCCCGCGGCTCTGGCGCGCGCGGACTTGGTCATCTCTCGCGCCGGCGCCAACACGGTCGGTGAACTCGCCGCGGCCGGGAAAGCTGCCGTGCTCATCCCCTTTCCCGACGCGACGGACCAGCACCAACTTGGCAATGCGCGTGCTCTGGCACGTGTAGGGGGGGCACGCATCATCGAGCAGCGAGAGCTCGAGCCGGAGAGGTTGGTTGGCGAGGTTCGCGATTTGTTTGCGGCGCCGGGAAAGCTGACGGAGATGGAACGGGCCGCGAGGAGTCTGGCACGCCCCGACGCAGCCGAACGCATCGCGGACCTGATCGAGGAGCTGGGCGGCAAACGCTGAACGCGCGACGATGAACGATGAATTCTGACTTCTGACTCCTGACTTTTTATGCTCGGCAAGATTCGCAAAGTTCATTTCGTGGGCATCGGCGGCATCGGCATGAGCGGCATCGCTGAGGTGCTGCTCAACCTAGGTTACGCCGTTTCGGGCTCCGACCTCAAGCACACGCCGGTCACGGAGCGGCTGGCGGCGCTGGGCGCGAGAGTCTCGGAAGGGCACGCAGCCGAAAGTGTCGGCGATGCGCAGGTTGTCGTGATCTCGACAGCGGTGGCTGCGTCGAACCCCGAGGTCCTCGAAGCGCAGCGCCTGCAGATTCCCGTCATCCCGCGCGCCGAGATGCTGGCGGAGCTGATGCGACTGAAGTTCAACGTCGCGGTGGCAGGCGCACACGGCAAGACGACGGTCACGTCCATGGTCGCGGTGATGCTGGCCGAGGCGGGGCTCGATCCGACGGCTGTGATCGGCGGCCGCCTGGACGTGTTCGGCTCGAGCGCGCGGCTCGGCAAGGGCGAACTGATGGTGGTCGAGGCCGATGAGAGCGACCGGTCATTCCTTTACTTACTGCCCTCGATTGCTGTGGTCACCAACATCGACCGAGAGCATCTGGACCACTACCGCGACCTCGAGGAAATCAGCGCCGCGTTTCTGGATTTTGTAAACAAGGTTCCGTTCTACGGCGCGGTCATCGCCTGCACGGATCCGCCCTGGGGTGAACGATTCCTGAAGCTTGTGCCGCGCATCCGGCGTCGCGTCGTGACCTACGGTCTCGAGCCTGGGGCTGACTGCCTAGCCAGCGCGATTGAGCTAGGTGCTCAGGGTTCCTCGTTCGACGTCGCTTTCAAAGGGAAATCCCTCGGCCGGTTCAAACTCAGTGTCACGGGCCGCCACAACGTGCAGAACGCCCTTGCTGCGGTGGCCGTAGGTCTGGAACTGGAACTCAGCGCGGACAAAATCCGTGACGGCTTGGAGCGTTTCCGCGGCGTGGATCGCCGGTTCCAGGTGAAGGCGGAGCGGAACGGCATCACGGTGCTGGACGACTACGGCCACCATCCGGCGGAAATCCGCGCCGTGATGGAGGCGGCCCGGCTGCGCGGCCCGCGGCGCATCTTGGCGATCTTCCAACCGCACCGCTACACGCGTACCAAATTCCTGATGGACGACTTCGCCGCGTGCTTTGACGGCTGCGAGCGCGTCTACGTGCTGGATATCTACCCGGCCAGCGAGCCGCCCATTCCCGGCGTGACGTCGCAGCGGCTGGTCGAGCGCATGCGCGAGCTGGGGCTCGAGCGTGCCCGCTACGCGCCCTCTGATAAAGCGGTGATTCAGGAAGTGCTGGCGGACGCAAAGCCGGGCGATTTGATCATCACGGTCGGCGCGGGAAGCGTTTGGAAAGTCGGCGAAGCCCTAGGCGAAGCAATCGGACCGCCGGTTGCGGAGCGCGATTCGGTCGCGGTCGAACGCCCATAGGTGTTTGTGGGGGCAGGACAGCGAATGTCTATGCTGGCACGCGAATCCGGGATGGCTGAGCAGATGGCTGCCTTTGGCGCCGAGTGGCTTCCGGCCGAGCCGCTCGCCCGGCATACGTCGCTCGGGGTGGGCGGGCCGGCGGATATGGTGCGGTTGCGCGACCTGCGGCACCTTCCCGAACTCATCGGCGACTTGTGCCGCCGCGGCGTCAAATGGCGCCTGCTCGGCGGGGGAACCAACCTGCTGGTGGTTGACGAGGGCCTCAACGATGTGGTCCTGCATCTGCTCCGCGAGCCCGACGGGATGAAGTTCGACGGCATGCGCGTCGAAGTCCCTACCGCGGCGAATCTCGGCACTACCGTCACGGAGTGCGCCAAGCGCAACCTGGGGGGCATGGAAGGCCTGATCGGTGTGCCTGGCACGGTGGGCGGCGCGTTGCGCATGAACGCCGGCGCTTACGGCACGCAGATCGGCGACGTTGTCCGCGCCGTCACCGTCTATCGCGGCTCGGGCGGGCGGGTGGAAGCTCTTCGCACTGAGGACGTGCGGTTCGAATACCGCCACTCCAGTTTCGCTCCGGATGATATTCTGCTTTCGGTGTCGCTGGAGCTGCCCGAGAGGCCTTACGCGGAGATACTGGAGAAAATCAAGCAGTGCAACCAGAAGCGGCGCGCGTCGCAGCCCATCAACGAGAAGAGCGCCGGATGTATTTTCAAGAACCCGCCGGGGTATTCCACCGGAAGGATGATCGACGAGCTGGGCCTGAAGGGCACTCGCGTGGGCGGCGCGGTGATTTCTGAGCGCCACGCTAATTTCATCGTCAACCGCCACGGAGCGACCGCGTCAGACATCTTCAAGCTGATGGATTCGATTCGCGAGAGGGTGCACAGGACGCATGGTGTGGCGCTCGAAGAGGAAGTGATCGTCTGGAGAAACTAGTTGACAGTGGAAGGTCGAAAATCGAAAGGGAGAGGGTTGCCATATCTACTCCTAGGTGTTGACCTTCGACTCTGGACTTTGGACTAAGGAAATGTCTGTCGAGGAAATTGACGACGTCACGCTACCTGCGGATCTGGACGCCGAGGAGGAGTCGCCCTACCGGCGTCGCCAGCGGGCCGTGCCGGTGCGGCGCGGCCGGCTAGTCGGGATTCGCTTCTTTCTGAAGTGGGGGCTCGCGGCGCTGCTGGTGCTTCCCCTCGTGGGCTATGCGGGGTATTCCCTGGCGGTGTTCATGCTCGGCTCGCCGCGGTTCTTACTGACCACCGAGGATGACGTCGTCGTGACGGGCAACCGCTACGTCTCTACCGACGAGGTCTCGAACGCGCTGGGCCTGTCCCGATCGGGCAAGCTGATATTCGGGATGAACATCCTCCGAATTTCGCTCGAGGAGAAGAAGAAGCAACTGGAGATGATTCCCTGGGTCCGAGCTGCCACGGTCACGCGCGTCTATCCGAACCGACTGGCGGTATATCTGGTGGAGCGCACTCCCATCGCCTTCGTGAATATGGACGGACGGCTGATGCTCGTGGATAGTGACGGTGTCCTGCTTGAAAAACCCGAGCGGGCGACGTTCGATTTCCCCGTGCTCACGGGGCTGGGCGCCGCGAACGGCCAAGCCGAGCGGGTGGCCCGGTTGGCGCTCTACGAGGCGTTCCTGCGCGAGATCTCCGGTGAGATTCCGGGCTCCGGATGGATCGTTTCCGAAGTGGACCTGGCCGATCCCGACGACCTCAAGGCTATGCTCGTCGAGGGCCGCGAAACCCTGCAGGTGCATTTCGGTCACGGGGCTTTCCAGGACCGTTTCCGCAACTTCCTGACCCTGCTTCCCGAGGTGCGCAAGGCGCAGGGCAGAATTGATTCCATTGACCTGCGTTACCGCAACCAGATCGTCGTGAACCCGCAGTCCTCGGAAGAGACGAGCGCGGGAGCCGGCTTGCCGGCGGCGACCCAGGAGAACTAGGACCGCCTTGGCCCACAAGGATCAATACGTCTTCGGGCTGGATTTGGGAACGACCAAGACCTGCGCTCTGGCTTGCCAGCGCAACGAGGAAGGCAAGCTGGAAGTGGCGGGGCTGGGCGTGGCGGAATCGCGCGGCTGGCGCAAGGGCGTGATCGTCAACCTCGATTCGGCGGTGCTGACCATCAAGAAGGCCGTAGAGGCCGCCGAGGCCGAAGCCAAGGCCTCCTTTGAATGGGCTTACGTGGGCGTGGGAGGCGCGCACGTCAAAGGCGTGAACTCGCGCGGCGCGCTCAACCTGGGCACCCGCAGCCGCGAGGTCACCTTTGAAGACAAGGTCAAGGCTTTCCAGATTGCCAAGGGCATTACGCTGCCTCCCGACCGCGAGTTGATTGACGCGCTCCGCCAGGAGTACCTGCTCGATTCACAGAATGGCATCCGCGACCCGCTGGGCATGACGGGGAAGACGCTGGAAGTGAACGTGCACCTGATTACAGCCTCCATCACTGCTTGGCAGAGCATCGTGACCGCGGCGAATCGCTCGGGAATCAAAGTGCCCGATAGCGGGACGATCTTCGAGCCCCTGGCCTCGGCCTGGGCGTGCGTGACCGAAGACGAGCGCGAGCTGGGCGTGGCGCTGCTGGATATCGGCGGCGGCTCGTCCGAGCTGATCGTGTTCCACGAGGGAGCGGTGCGACATTCGGCAGTGCTGGGGATTGGCGGCGAGCACTTCACCAACGATATCGCGGTCGGCTTGCGGACTCCCATCCCCGAAGCCGAGAAGATGAAGCGCCTCTGGGGCGAACGCGACCCGGTTCAGCCTCCCCAGGCGGTGCTGGAAGTGCCGAGCGTTGGCGAGCGGCCGTCGCGCGTGGTGAGCTACGCCATGTTGAGCGACATCATCGAACCGCGCGCGCTGGAACTCCTGGAACACCTGCAGAACGACTTGACGCGCGCCGGAGTCGACAAGCAACTTCGAGCCGGCCTCGTGCTCACCGGAGGGGGCGCCAAACTCGGCGGACTCGTGCCGCTGGCTGAGCAAGTGCTGGGCATGCCCGTGCGGCTGGGACGCCCGGGGGGACTGGAGAAGATGGGCGAGATTCTTCCCGATCCGGCCTTCGCGACGGTCGTGGGATTGGTCACGTATGGGAACCGACTGCGGCTCTTGCGCGAGTCGGGAGAGAAAACCTGGGCAGGCAAGCTCTGGGGCGCCCTGCGGGGCAAAAATAGCTAGGTGTCAGGTTCTAGGTGCCAGGTTTTAGAGGCCTCAACTCGTTTTCTGACCTGGCACCCAGCACCTAGAACCCAGCACCTGTTCTTCAGAAGGAGTGAGAATGGCAGCCGACGAAGTTAACGACAGTCTCCGAGTCGGTTTCTCCGACGAACTGCGCCACGGGGCCAGGATCAAGGTGATCGGCGTGGGCGGCGGCGGCGGCAACGCCGTGAACCGCATGATTGCCGCCAAGCTCGAGGGCGTCGAATTCATGGTGGCCAACACGGACGTGCAGGCCTTGCAGGCTTCCAATGCGCCGGTGAAAATCCAACTTGGCTCCAAGCTGACCAAGGGCCTGGGTGCGGGCGCGAATCCCGACGTCGGCCGGCGTGCCGCGCTGGAAGATACGGAGAAGATTATCGACGCCATGGAAGGCGCGGACATGGTCTTTGTCACCGCGGGCCTGGGCGGGGGCACGGGCACCGGCGGCGCGCCGATCGTGGCGAGTCTCGCCCGCGAGCTCGGCGCGCTTACCGTGGCCGTTGTGACCAAACCCTTCGCGTTCGAGGGCAAGCGCCGGATGCAGCAGGCGGAACAGGGACTGGGCGAGTTGAGTGAGGCTGTGGATACCGTCATCTGCATCCCTAACGAGCGCCTGATGCAGTACGTGGACAAGGGCACGAGCTTCTTCGAGGCGTTCCGCATCGCCGACGACATTCTCCGCCAAGGCGTGCAGGGCATCTCCGACATCATCACCATTACGGGCATCATCAATCGCGACTTTGCCGACATCAAGACCATCATGGAGGGCATGGGTTATGCGGTGATGGGCACGGCGGAAGGCACGGGCGAGAACCGCGCCGTCGATGCGGTCAATCGCGCCATCGCCAGCCCCTTGCTCGAGGATGCCTCGATCAACGGCGCGCAGGGCATCCTGCTCAACATCACCGGGTCGAGCAAGCTCACCATGTACGAGGTTCACGAGGCCTCGACGATCGTCCAGAAGGCCGCGGCGGAAAATGCCAATATCATTTTCGGTGCAGTCCACAACGAGGCGATGAAGGACGCCGTGCGCGTCACCGTGATTGCGACGGGCATCAAGGCTGAGAAGATGGGCCTCAAACCGCGGACCGCGGTTTCACCGGCACTGCGCACCGCCCAGCAGACCGTCAAGAACGTCTTGCTCAGGAAAGAGAAGCTCCCCATCGAGACCGGGGCCACGCACGTCACGACGGACATCCCCGAAGACGATCTGGACGTTCCAGCCTTCCTCCGCCGGCGCAAGCCGGAAATGAAATGACGCGTGGGGGAGGGCTCAACCCACCCGCCCGTTAAGGATCGCTATCCAGACTTTCGAGATTGGGTGCAGAGGCCGGCGCCGAGGTTATCGCTGCCCTTCTGGGTATGTCCCTTCGTGGAGGGATGGATGCGGGGCGCTCATCCAGCCTGGGGATCGCCTCACTTGGGCTCAGGAGGCAGCGGCGCCATAGGCTGTAGCCTGAGGTTGGCGCAGATTTGCCGCAGGAGTTTCTCCGTTTCCCCGTCGAGGGATGCAAACTTGATGCCCACCTGCCTGTCCTGGCTTTTCCAGACGACATCACCCTCCAGCCGCAGCGGCTTTCCCTCCCATTCGGTATTCACCTCGCATTTCTGACCGGTCGGGGGAAGCCCCGAGCCTTCGAGGCAGCCGCCCAGGACGGAGAGGGTAACGACGGCGACGCGCGTGGTCGCTCCGGTAGCGGGATCCGAGAGGCGGGCACGCAAGTCGCTGACGTAACGAGGAACCCGACGGCGCTCGCGCTTGGGCGCTGGCCGGGGTGGCGGCGACGGGGCCGTCGAAGGCGGCGTTGCGGTGCGCGTCGGCTGGCGCGCAGTCACGGAGTCCGCGAGAGACTTGTCCATCTCTCTTTCAAGAGGAGATGACAGTGACTCGATTCGCAGCGTGTCGCAAAGGTCGCTCAAGCGCTTCTGGATGTCCTTATTTACGGAGAGAAACTTCAGTCCCGCTCTTCCCTTCGCATCCTTCGAAACGACTTGTCCTTCGACCCCCATCTCGGAATCGCGCCAGTTGATGTACAACTCACATTTCTTGCCGACGCCCAGACCCTCTGCGCCCTCGATGGCACAGCCCTGGGTGCTGATCACCCGAACGACTACACTCGTCCCGACCATTTCTCCTGACGGGTGCAACATGCCTGGGAGACCAAACTGGTATCGAGGAACTTGGCGGCGTTCGCGCATCAACAGTGAGTGTAGTCCGGCGACTCGCTAAACGCAAGCTGAGGAGGAAGGAGGAGGTGTGCCTCGCCTGCAAAGCCTCATCCTCGCTGAGGAGGGGAGCAAGGGGGGTGGCAGCGCGGAGGTCGAAAACGACTCCGCGCTGGTTACTTAGGTTTCGCAACCGTCGTGATTTTTCTCCCTCTGATGCAAATGCTGTCTCAAACTCTCACTTCCCTGTCCATCAACGTCCTTTCCTCCGGGGATGGCGTGATACCAACTCCCGTCGAGACGGTGAGTTACGATATGGTCTTTGGCTCTGCGCCTGACATAGGTTGACGAGTCGCCATCGAATTCGTTCAGCCAATAGCCGAACTCCGTAAGGACTTCATGCACATCAAGCCTGGCGAAAGCATGATGAGTCTCAGGGGTCACGTCACCCTCGAAATATTCTCTGGCTAATCTCCGACGGGCTTTGCCCTCTCTGCCTTCAAGGCGACGCTCCATTTCGCACCTCCCATGAGTTGAAGGCTTCCCAATCTATACCGACATGCTGGCCCGGAGCCTTCTGGAAAGTACACTATTCAAGAAACACAAAGGGCCGAAGAACATGAATACACTCCTAACCGCTGGCGCTGCCATCCCCTCCTTTTGCATGTGTGCGAACAACGCGAGCCAGAGGAGTACGCAGGGTGTTTGCGCGACTCGCATGGGCAACGCTCGCAGCCACGAGTTTCGCGTAAGGATTATAGCTCCGCTCGAACCGGCCGTCGCGAAAGGCTGCAAAGGAAGGGGATTGCGGGACCCCTGGCCGGAGAGCTGGCCGGGGACGCTGGCAACGGTTCCCTTCGCCGCCTGGGAAGGCCTATAATGGACAACCACGGATTGCCGCCCTCCGATGATGAGCTCAGAAGCCAAGATTCGGGCTGCTTATGCTGAGTGCCGACGCGTGGCGCGGCGGCACTACGAGAATTTTCCGACCGCGTCACTGCTCGTCCCGCGCGACAAACGCGATGCGCTGGCGGCGATTTACGCGTTCGCGCGCTATGCCGATGACGTGGCGGATGAGCCGGGCGTCGAGGGCCGGCTCGAAAAGCTCGCCGAGTGGCGCCAGAAGCTGAGCGAGTGTTACGCGGGCAAAGCTCACCATCCGGTTTTCATCGCCCTCCGCGACGCGGCCGAGAGATATCACTTATCGCAGGAGCATTTTCAGGGCCTGCTGCGCGCTTTCGAGCAGGATGTCCTTGTCAACCGGCATAATGACTTTGCCTCGCTGCTCGCGTACTGTACCTGCTCGGCGAACCCGGTCGGACGGCTGGTGCTGGAGCTTTTCGGGCACCGGGATGCCGAACTCTTTGAGCTCTCCGATTACATTTGTACGGCGCTCCAGCTTACGAATTTCTGGCAGGACGTCGCCATTGATCTCGAGCGTGACCGCATTTACCTGCCGCTTGATGACCTGCAACGGTTCAACTACACGCTGGACGATCTCCGCGCGCTCACGTTCGACGAGCGGTGGACGCGCCTGATGGCGTTCGAGGTCGAGCGGACCTGGGCGTTGTTCGAGCAGGGCCGCACACTGCCGGGAAAGGTGGCGCGGGGATTGCGCTGCCAGTTGCGCCTGACGTGGCTGGGAGGGACGACGATCCTTTCGCGGATCGAAGCGGTGGACTACGACGTCTTCGGTCGCCGACCGTCGTTGTCCCGGCTAGACTTCCTGCGGCTCTATTTCCGCGCGCGCTGGGCACCGCTCGAACCGGCGACGCAGGGGTACCCCGCCCCCGTGAAGCGCTCATGAACGCACTCTCCCCAAGCCGGCGTCGGATTTCCGCTCGCGCCACCAATTTCTACTATTCCTTTGTCTTCCTGCCCGCGGAGAAGCGGCGAGCCATCGAGGCGGTCTACGCCTTCGCGCGACGTGGCGACGACATCACGGACGGCGGCTTGGCGCTGGCGGACGCCGCGTCGGAAATCGCCCGGTACCGCGCGGCGCTCGACGACTGTTATGCCGGGCGGGCAGCGACCCCCGAACTCCGCGCGCTCGCCGAGAGCGTGGAACGGTTCAAGATTCCCCGGCGCCCTTTCGAGGACCTGATCCTTGGTCTGGAAATGGACCTGAATGGGACGCGCTACGAGACGTTCGACGACCTCGCGATCTACTGTTACCGTGTGGCTTCGACGATCGGCCTGATTGCGATTGAAATCTTCGGCTATCGCAATCCGAGTGCGCGCGACTACGCGGTGAACCTGGGCACGGCGCTCCAGCTCGTGAATATTCTTCGCGACCTGGAAAGCGACGGCCGCCGTGGCCGGCTGTATCTCCCCAGCGACGACTTGGAGAGGTTTGGCGTCCGGCCCGCGGAGATTCTGGAACGGCGATACAGCGGCCCTTTCATCGAGCTGATGCAGTTCGAAGGCGACCGAGCGCGCCGGTATTTCGAACTGGCGCGGCAATCGCTCGCGTCGGAGGACCGGCGCTCGATGGTGGCGGCGGAAATCATGGCGGCCATCTACTGGCGGCTGCTCAAGCGGATCCAACAGAGACGCTACAACGTCTTCGGCGAACGCGTGCGGCTGTCGCGTCCGCTCAAATTCTGTACGGCGCTCGCCGTGTACCTCGGGGCGGAGTGGCATAAATAGCCGTCGTCAGTCGTCAGTTGTGGCTTTTGCGAGTTGAACCAATCCTCTCCGCGGTTCTTCTGAGTCCTGACTTCTGACTCCTTTCCTATCATGTCGAACGACGTTGTGATCATCGGCGGCGGTTTTGCGGGTCTCGCGGCGGGTGTGACGCTGGCGAAGGCGGGGCGTCGTGTCCGCGTGCTCGAGCAAAAGCCGCACTTGGGCGGGCGGGCGCGCTCCTTCGTCGATCCCCATACTGGGTCCGTAGTGGATAACGGCCAGCACATCCTCATGGGCTGCTACCACGCCGCGCTGCGCTTCCTCGAGGAAATCGGTACGCTCGACCGGATCGCGCTGCAGCCCCGCCTGCGCGTACATTTCCTTGAGCCGCCCGGCCGTCTGACGACCCTGGAGTGTCCCAATCTGCCCTCGCCCTGGCACTTGCTGGCCGGAGTGCTGCGCTCGGATAGGTTCGGCTGGCGGGAGAAGCGCGAGGTGCTGCGCCTGGGCCGGGCACTGAAGAGCGCAGGAAATTCGCGCGACCGCCTGGAGAGCCTCACGGTTGAGGGTTGGCTCGACCGGTTGGGTCAGTCGGAGAGAATCAAACGCGGGTTCTGGGATCTCCTCTCCATCGCCGCGCTCAACGAAGACCCGCGGCGCGCGGCGGCCGCAATCTTCGCGCGGGTACTGCGTCTGGCGCTGTTTTCTTCGCCGGCGGATTCGCGCCTCGCCACCCCGCGCATGGGCCTGAGCGAGTGTTACACGGATGCGGCGCAGGCCTACATCACGGCACGCGGGGGGCAGGTGGAGTTGAACCGCAGCGTTGCGGCATTCGTGGTCGCGGACGGTGTATGCAAGGGTGTGCGGTTGGCAGATGGAAGCGAAATTGAAACCGAATCTCTCGTGAGCGCCGTCCCGTGGCACGAACTGGCGCGCCTGCTTCCCGGCGACCTCTTGCGCTCCGAGCCGGTGTTCACGAATATCCTCGCGCTGCGGCCGGCGCCGATTATTTCCATCAACCTCTGGTACGACCGCGCCATCACCGAGCTCGATTTCGTGGCCCTGCGCGGGACGACCGTGCAGTGGCTCTTCAACCGCGACCGCATCCCGGGCTCGGGGGCGCACCACGTCTCACTCGTGCTGAGCGGCGCGCACGAGCACATCTCTCGGTCTAAGGAAGAACTGTTGAAGGTGGCGCAACGCGACCTCGGCGTGCTCCTGCCCGCGACGCGCGACGCGAGGTTGTTCCATTCGCTGGTCGTCAAGGAGCGGTTCGCAACCTTCTCGCCCTGCGTTGGGGTGGATGCGTTGCGCCCGCCCGCCCGGTGTCCCGTGCGCGGTTTGTATCTCGCCGGGGACTGGACCGCCACCGGCCTGCCGGCGACGATTGAAGGCGCCGTGCAGAGCGGGTACACTGCCGCAGCGGAGATTTTGCAGCAAGCGTAGCGGTCTCTGTCCGCGGACCGCACACGGCGGGAACAGGGCCGCCCCATACGGAGATCACCATGGCTTCAGGGATGTATCGAACCGCGTTGTTCGGCGTAGTGTTGATGGTGGCGGCTGTCACCCTGATTGGTTTGCGCAGCGAGGTCGGGAAGGCGTCGCCTGGGGAGAAGCCTGCGGCTGCGGAGCCGCGTCTGAGGGGAGCCTATCGGTTCGACCAGGCGCGATGGGTTTATGTGCATCTGGAAGGCACGGCGAGTCAAATCGGCTACCAGCATGGGTACCTGCTCGCGCCGGAGATTGCCACAGCGTTCGCGGCGGTCAAGCTGAGCGGCACGCACCGCACGAAGCGCGACTGGGAATTCTTCCGCAAGGCCTCGCGCGAGATGCTCTGGCCGAAGATTGACCGCGAGTATCAAGAAGAGCTCCAAGGAATCGCGGACGGCCTGAAAGCGCGCGGCGTGGCGATGGACGTGTACGACGTCGTCGCCCTCAACGCCTTCTGCGAGCTGCCGGAATACTACGTCCCCTGGCTGAACGCGCGGGAAAAGGTGGCGAACGCTCCGCGCCTGGCCGCGCCGGGGAATTGCAGCGCCTTCGTTGCCGCGGGCAGCTACACTCGCGGCGGCGGGATCGTCATGGCCCACAATTCGTGGACGAGTTACCTGGAGGGCGAGCACTGGCGGATCGTCTTCGATATCGTGCCGCAGCGCGGCTATCGCCTCTTCATGGACGGCTACCCGGGCATCATCGCCAGCGACGACGATTTCGGCGTGAACTCCGCCGGGTTGATGGTGACGGAAACCACCATCAGCCAGTTCAACGGCTGGGACCCGAATGGCAAGCCGGAATTCATGCGCGCCCGTAAGGCGATGCAGTACGCGAGCTCGATCGACGATTACGTGCGCATCATGCTCGACGGCAACAACGGCGGCTATGCCAACGACTGGCTGCTCGGCGACCGCAAAACCGGAGAGATCGCCCAGTTCGAGCTGGGCCTGAAGCACTACGGCCTGTGGCGCACCAAGGACGGCTACTTCGTGGGCTCGAATTTCGCCCGCGACCCGAAAGTGCTCGCCGACGAGACGACGTTCGATCCCTCGAATCCCGAGACCTCGCCCAACGCCCGCCGCGCGCGCTGGGTCGAGCTCATGAAGGAGAACAAGGGCAAGATCGACGTGACACTCGCCGAAAAATTCCTCGCTGACCACTGCGATACCTACCTGAAGAAAGAGCAGCCGAACGAGCATACCCTTTGCGGGCACGGAGAAGACTCCACGCGCGGTGAGCCCACTTGGGAGTGGCCGCCGTATTACCCCGGCGGCGCGGTGCAGGGCAAAGCCATGGATAGCCGTATGGCTCAGGAATTGAGTTTTCGCGCCCGTTACGGACATCCATGCGGCAGCGATTTCCTCGCCGATCCGTTCCTCAAAGCGCATCCCGAGTATTCCTGGCAGGCGCCTGTCCTGCGCGATATGAAGGCTGGCCCGTGGACCATGTTCCGCGCCGGCGAGAAGCCGCGGTAGGCAAGAGCACCGCGCGTGCTTCAATCATCGCGCCCGGCCCCCGGCGCCGTTGCGGAAGGCCTTCGGAAGAAGGACTTGATCGGCAAGAACAGAGCGACCACCATCACCAGAAAATCAAGAGGGCCCTTCACGTAATCCCGGGCTATGCCCGGGCTCTTTATGGCGTCCCAGAACCCCGCCGACCAATTGATTGACTCGGCTGCGTGCAAATCTAGCAGCACCGGCAGCATATACAGGGGGAAAGCGTAAACCCATACGATGACGAACATGACAAACCAAGCCCAGCGTACTCTGTGTATATAGCCCATCCAGATGACGATCAGACCAACCAGAACAAATGCCAAGGAAGCAAACCCGATGGACATTAGGAAGTTTTGTACCCACAGGCGCTCTGCCTGTTGAACGAAGCGCTGCTGCCATGTGGAAGCAAGCTGCAGGTTATGCGGAACCAAGGCGACCAGAGATATGGTGAAGAGCACACTCGAGATCAAAACAGCATCCCGGCGAATTCTCGTGGCAGTCCTCCAGGAAGCATGCTGTCCGACCATGAGCACCCTCTTATGAGCGCCTTTGCATCACCGCGGGCGGTGCATCCATCCCTGCTCTTCGGGAGGTAGGCGATCGCGCTGCCGCAGCGATGTCTAAGGGGCACCGTAGCGCCGGCTTCCAGCCGGCGTTTCCCATCCAGGCCGCCAAAGATGGCGGCCCTACCTCAACGTTCTCGCGAGTGGTGCGCAGGGCGCGCCCGCCAGATTCACGCGGTGATTATAACTCCAATCGAAAGGAAGCGCCTGGGGACGGAAGAGCAGGTGTCGGGTGCCGGCAGACAAGTGTCGGGTGCTGGGATCGGCGGCGCCATTCCGTTCCTTGACCCGAAATAGGCAAGCATGCTAGTCTACAAACAGAGTCCGACGGGTGTCCGTGCCGGGGACGCGCCGGGGAAACATGACGACCGTAGGCCAAGCTGGGCAGGTCGGCGCGCAGATTGTCCCGCTCGGCGAGATCCTGGCCGTGCCGGGGTCGATGAAGGTCGATTGAGGGGCGATGACAAAACAAATCTGAGGAAACGAACCCAAGATGTCCTTTAGAATCAGCAAATCATTCCAGAAACGAACCCACGCCGAAGGAAAGGGATCAGTCCCGCCATTGGCCCATGGGGGGCCTGGGGGGCCAAGGGGCGCTGCCGAATCCCTGTTGCTCTCGCCGGCCGTGAAAAGTTTGGGTGTGCATCTGGGGTGGCGCATGGTCGGAAGATCGACCCAAACTGTCTGATTAGGACACTCCCGCTTCGCATCGAAATCCTAGTCCCAGAGACCGGATAGGTGAGTGAGCTGAAACTCTTAACGGAGGGCGTGTAACCCTGGGGGTGTGAAGTGTCGCTCGCGGCGCATCCCCCCAGTTCCCTCTAAAAGGGGGCTGCTCGCTCGCGACACAAAACACAGAACCAACAAAATCCGCTTGACTCCGCCGCCCCCTTCATAGATGCGCCATCCGCGCGACACAAAAGGGGAACAAAGCCCACGCGGCCCGCTCACAACCAGAAAAGCCGCAGAGTTAAAGAACGCCTCTACGCGACGATGTCGTGTCTTAAGAGAGCAGGACCTCGCTCACCGGTCGGCGCGGCGTGCCTTTAGCATCCGGACCGTATCCCATACGGAGAAGAAGTTGTGGAAACCCTTTTCTGCCCATAACGTCCAGCAATTTCGGGCGCAGCTCGGATACTTCAATGGGCTGATTCATGAATGACGCCCAGACCCCCTCGTCGCGTGCGCGCAACAATATCCTCTCTAGTGCCCATCCCGCTCGCAGCCAATCCGGCGGCCCGTCGTTTTCGGTTCCGACCACCGCCAGCACGGGTGAACCTGTGGCGAGTTGGCGATCTTTCGCGGCTTGGCCCTTGCCCCAGTCAAACGTCCGGATCATGAGCGGCCCGACGTAGGACACCCAGTCCCCCATTCCGAACGCGTAGCCAGGAATCCCATCGCGACTCTGACTTCGATTGGGGTGAAGCCATGCCGCCAACTCACGTCGAAAGCGTTTATCCGAGGCCTGAAGACGGTCGCCTTGCGCGATCAGATCCGCAACCTCATTTCGGGCGTTGCCGTCCCGGACGATATGGAGCCAGGCCCCCTCCACTTCCGCTGCTGTTTGTAGTTCCGACAGCAGTAATTCCGGGACTTTGCGGTCTTCAAAGGGGAGTCGATTCGTGTGTCGCTGCGGGATGGCCTGGAACAGAAGATCCTCCTCGGCAGTAGCCGCGTGTTTCTCTCCTGGGCGGATACGGGCCAAGAGGTCTGGGTGGTTACGCTTGGGGAAGGTTTCTACCACGCCGGTGTAACCGAAATGTCGAAGTGCGATCCTCAGATTGAACAGCGCCGCACCGCAACTTATAATCAACTCTCGGTCATCTGGATCAACGACGGCCAAGGCGCGCGTCCTGTCCGCGTAGAACTCGACCTCATCATCCGTTATGCTGAAAAGCCATGGCTGAGTGTTATGACTCGAGGGGGCGAGCACCGCGTAGTTCAACAAGAAACGCAGCTTCTCGCGAATGGGCGCATCTGCAGGATATTCGGACTCTGAAACGTCCCTGGGGTGCAATGCAGGTTCAGACATTTCGTTCCTCAATGCAGGGTCTGTGAACCCACGATTTTGATCCTTAGCACGCAGCGAACCAACTTCCAAGAAACTTCTCTTGACGTCCCACACTCTCTGAGATTACCTCGCAGTCGCGCCAGGATGCCCGAAGCGAGCGAGTAGCGCAAACCTACATCTTAGGTCTGCGGCTATTCGGCCTTTTTCTTGACGAACCGCGAACCTGCAAATTAGGTCCGCGCTTATATCTTCCCCAGCACTGTTACAAAACTTTCTCGGACGGATGATGGAGGTTTCGGGGAGGCCGTTCTGCGCTGAGGCGCGACGATGCGTCGAGAGCCTGGCGGGTAGATCGGCCCCCCGCCCTCTTCCACCCGCTACCCTGGCGCGGCGCCACGCAGGGCAAGGCCATGGACAGCCACATGGCCCAGGAGCCGAGTCTCCGTGCCCGCTACGGACATCTCCGCGGAGGCGACTTCCGCGCCGAGCCATTCCTCAAGTCGCATCCCGAATACGCCTGGCAGGCACCCTTCCTGTGCGACATGAAGGCCGGGCCGCGGACCCTGGCCTGCGCCGGCGAGCTGCCCGATCGGGATGGGAACTGCCCGCCTCGATCGCACAGGCCGGACATAACGCGGTGCTTGCGCCACCCGCCACGCGCCGCAGTAACCCGCGGCCCGCCTGAACTCAGGCCCTTTGGCAGATGGATTGCCATGCTCCTTGGGCGGAAACCGCGTTCAATCAGTCTCGGATTCTGACTTCCTGTCTGAGGAGGATTTCCACCATGCCGGACATCGCGCAAGCTGCAGAAACCCCCAGCCTGCCCCGCCTCGGATCCCCGGCGCCGCAATTTGAGGCCGTGACGACCGTGGGGACTCTGAAGCTGGAGGACTTTCGAGGAAGCTGGCTGGTCATGTTCTCTCACCCCGCCGACTTCACGCCCGTTTGCACCACGGAGTTCGTTGCCTTTGCGAAAATCCACGCCAAGCTCAAAGAGCTCAATTGCGAACTGATGGGGCTGAGCATCGACAGCGTTTACTCCCACATCGCCTGGGTTCGAAATATCGAAGAGAAACTGGGCCAGAAGATCACTTTCCCGGTCATCGCCGATCTCGACCGCAAGGTTGCCACGCTCTACGGGATGATCATGCCGGGGGAGAGCAAGACGGAGACATCGCGGTGCGTGTTCATCATCGACGACAAGCAGGTGCTGCGGGCCATGATCTATTACCCGCTCACCACGGGGCGCAACATGGATGAAATCCTGCGCGTCGTGCAGGCCCTGCAGACCTCCGACAAGAACGGAGTGGCGACGCCGGCCAACTGGCGCCCCGGCGACAAAGTCATCGTGCCGCCCGCTAATACGCAGGAACTCGCCGAGCAGAGGACGAAGGACGCGTCACTCGAGTGCAAAGAGTGGTACTTCTGCATGAAAGAGTTGAAGTAGGGAGGGAGCGACGTGCCCTGCGTTAATCCCGACGGCACGCTCACGGACTCCGCCAAGACGCTGCTCAAGCTTCTCGATAAGCCGGTGACGCCGGAGGAGATCGCCACCCGCCTCGGCCACCCCTTGTTCTGGGTCCGCGCCAGCCTGCGCGAACTGGTGGGCGCGGACTTGGTGCGTGCCGAGGGCGGGCACTACGTGGTCACCGAGCGTGGTGCTGCGAGGATCTAACGTTCTTTAGAGGCCGAGGCGTTGGGCGCGACCCGCGCCGGACTGCCGGGGCTCATGCTGCAGGCAACCGACGCGGGTTGACAGGCCTCCCCCACTTGGTTAGACTCCCGCCACTGGCAACTCCTGAGCCTGATTTTGACCAGCTTTTTCCAGGGCGGAAGCTGGCTGCTGTTGTCAGGTCGTCTCACTAGCGGTGCCCGGTGGGAGGAACGATGTTCCGGGCGTTGATTGGAACAGTTCTTTTGCTGGGGCTGATCCCGAATTGCGGACTGTGCCAGGAGCCGACGGTTGCCGTGAGGCCACCAGCCGAACCGGCCATCGTTTCCGTCAAGGGGGAGGTCCGGCTGACCGAAGGCGGGCACCCTGCGAAAGCTGCCGTCTGGGTGGCGGCGCTCGCCTCGCCCACTCGGCATTTGGCGGAGACCCAGACGAACGCCCTGGGAGAATTCGCCCTCCCCATTGACCTGCGTGCTGCATCCCCCAAGGGCAAAGCACTGATTCTGGGAGTGAGTCTGTCCAACTACCTGGAAGCGTGCGACCTGGTGGCCCCCTCCGACATCTCCTCGAGTTCGTCCCTCCGGCTGTTTCTGAGGAGTGCGGTCGAGAATTACGACGAGCCGGATTTCGACCTCGTCGATGCTTGGTTAGATCAACGCCTCAAGCAGCTGGGGAAAGCTGGGCGGCTGCCTGCGGCCTCCCGCCGGTCCCTGGAGACGGCGCTACGGCTGTACCAGAAACGCCCATTGACCCGTGAATCGCTCATCGAAGTGGTGCGCTTCCTCGATCCCTCCGATAGGCCGCCGGTGCGGTTGGTCAGGGCACAGACGCTGATCAGGCTGGGTGCCTGGAGCGCCGCTGGGAAGATGCTGGCGGCGCACGAGCCCCAAGACGAAGCGCTGCCCGAGCAATTGGTCCTGGATGGGGTGCGGCACAATCTTCTCCGTGAGCCGGAGGAAGCCCTTCGATCCCTGCAAAAAGCCCTTGAGGTTCTCCGCGAAGATCCGCTCACCTCTCTCGAGCTGGGCCGGGCCCATCTGATCGCCGAGGACTGGGCGGCGGCCCTGCCGCAGCTGGATTTGGCCTCCCGCGAGCGCGCATTTGTCCCGCAGGCGCGCTACCTGCGCACGCGCGCCCTGATGTCCATGGGGGATCTAGAAGGTGCCTCGTACGAAGCGAAGTTATTTCTCAAGTCGGGCAGGAAGAAGATGCCCGCCTCCGCGCAGAGTTTCATGTCGGATGTTCTGGGCCGGCTGGAGGAGCGCTCGGTCCATGCCATCGACTCAGTCATGACGCAATCGCTCGGGGAGTTGCAGAAAGCTGTTCCCGACCTCGCCGAGCTGGACCGTTCGGGTGCGCCACCTCCCAGCGGTCTCCCCGACTTCTTGAAACAAGCGGGCGTGAAGGTTGAGAAGTTCATGAAGGAATTCGCCAACACGGCGGCCATTGAGGTCATTCGCCAGACACGCCTGGACCGCGAGGGGAGGCCCACCGCCACCCGTGCGGAAGAGTTCTACTATATTTTTATGCACCGGGAGTGGAATGGGCGGCCGTGGCTCGAGGAGTTCCGCGCCACCCGGGAGGGCGCTCTCACCTCCATGGGCGGACTCGAAGCAGGCTACATGACGACGTCGGGCTTCGCCTCCAGCCTCGTCGTCTTCCATCCTGAAATACAACCGGGGGTGGACTTCCGGTTTCTGGGTCAACAGCGTCTCGGCGGCCGCCCGACCTACGTGATCGCCTTCGCTCAGCGGCCCGGCGAATCGCGCCCGTTGGGATCCTTCCGCACAGGAAACGGCCAGAAGGCCTCTCCGATCCTCCTGCAGGGGATTGCCTGGATTTCCGCTGACCAGGAACAGATCCTGCGCATAAGGACAGACCTCCTCCAGCCTCTCCCGGAAGTCCAGTTGAGCCGGGAGACGACTGATATCGATTACGCGCCGTACCATTTTGCGAGTTCTCCCCAGACCTTTTACTTGCCCACGCGAGTCACCGTCAGCGTGGAGTGGGAGCGGAAGCGCCTGCGCAACGAACACATTTTCTCGCGGTTCTGGCTCTTCAAGGTGGACGTCAAGGGTGGGGAACCGAGCGATGCCGCGATCGCCGAGCGGGCGAAAGCGGCGGAGACGAACTAAGATCAACGGGCGGCCGGCTCCGGACCCGTTTACGGCACGCCGAAAGCTATACTTTCAGCTCGACATGCGAGGGGATTTCAGGCTTGTCCCGCCCCGCCCTCGTGACGATTCTCAGAAGCGCGGAATATCTTAAAATGCGGAGAGGCGCAACCCTGCGAGGTTTGATCTCTACTTTAGAAGCTCGATGAATTCATCAATTCCGACCCCAGCGTGTCGAATGATGGCACGGAGTGTCCCGCGGTCGAGTTCTTTGTGGTCAGGCACCACGAGCTGGCCGAAGGGCTTGTCCCGACGAAGCATCATGTGACTGGATTCTTGTCTCTTGAGGTAGAAGCCAACCCGTTGGAGGGCCTTCACGCACTCTCGCCCTGAGATTCTCGGCAGCCTGCTCATAGGGCTACCACAAGAACCTCGAAGCGGTCTTCAGGCACGGGAAGGCCGTCCTCGTCGAGAGCGGCGATATAACCCCGAATGGCATCTTTGATGTTCTGCAGGGCCTCTTGCTTGGTCTTCCCCTGGCTGACGCAGCCGGGAAGACTGGGGCATTCCGCAACCCAATAGTTGTCTTCGCCAGGGTAGATGACGACTTGACGCATAGTGCTTCCTCTCTAGGCTCTGGCCACGGCCACCCGGCGGTTCTCGTAGAGGGGGAATTTCTCCGTCAACGCTTCCACCTCGCCGCGCACGCGCGCGATCACCGCGTCATTCCCCAGGTTGTTCAGGACCTCGGAAATCCAATGCGCGATGAGCGCCATCTGCGGCTCCTGCATGCCGCGTGAGGTGACGGCGGGTGTGCCGACGCGGATGCCGCTGGCGACCGCCGGGGGATTCGTATCGAAGGGGATGGCGTTCTTGTTGACCGTGATGCCGGCGCGCTCGAGGGTCGCCTGCGCGTCCTTGCCGGTAACC
>Ga0315282_10005185_pt1 | contig 22289 bp, 20 predicted proteins | sample YL17G07_20_MG_FD_203693 | JGI IMG/M metagenome (GOLD analysis project Ga0315282, IMG submission 203693) | Sediment microbial communities from Yellowstone Lake, YNP, Wyoming, USA - YL17G07_20 | ecosystem: Environmental > Aquatic > Freshwater > Lake > Sediment | place: USA: Wyoming | collected... | reverse complement strand
ACGGGCCGGCGTCCTCCACCTCGGCCAGCGGCGCCAGCATGCCGGCCGCGGCGCCCGACGCCTCGCCGCCGATCTCGCCGCGTTCGATGACGTCGACGCGCACGCCCTCGCGCGCCAGGTGGTAGGCGATGGCGCAGCCGATGACGCCGCCGCCAACGACGATCACGTCAGTCGAACGATTCGAAGACATCGGGGGAATCTCTCTAACCGCCGCCGACCATGCGCACGATCTCGACGCTGTCGCCTTCGCGCACGGTCACGTTCGCGTGCTGGGCGCGCGCCACGACCTCGCCGTTGCGGGCGACGGCTACGGCGCGGGGGTCGATTTCCAGCACCCGGAGGAAGGCAGCCAGGTCAACCTCGGCTTCGATCTCGCGCTGCTTGCCGTTGACCGTGACGGCGATCATGCCCCAGCCTTCGCCCTTTCCATCAGACGGTCGCGCCAGGCCTCGCCCATCGCCTGCGTAAGCGCTTCTGCCGCGGCGCGGGGGTCGGCGGCGGCGCAGATAGCGGAGATTACGGCTACGCCGGCCGCACCGGCGCGTATCACTTCGCCGGCGTTCTCCGGCGTAATGCCGCCGATGGCGATGACCGGCAGCGGCACTGACTCGGCTATCTCCTTCACCAGCGCCGTGCCCACGGGCGTCGCCTTCGGCTTCGACGTGGTCTCGAAGACGGGCCCCACGATGACCATGTCGGCGCGGTCGACCTCCGCCTGCTTCGCGGCCTCCACGCTGTGCACGGAGCGGCCGATGAGGGCGTGGCGGCCCAGCACCCAGCGCGCGACCGAAGTCGGCAGGCCGCTCTCCGGCAGTTGCGCGCCGTCGGCGCCGCACGCCTGCACGACGTCGAGGCGGTCGTTTATCAGGAGAAGGGAGCGGTTCTTCGTGATCTCGCGCAGTCGCACGCCGAGCGTGAACAGCTCGCCGGCCGGCAGGTCCTTCTCCCGAAGCTGCACGACATTGGCGCCGCCGTCGATCGCCTGCGAGACGACGTCCTCCAACGGCTTGTCGCCGCACAGCTTGCGGTCGGTGACGAAGCAGAGACTGGGCAGCCGCAGGCGTCCCATCCTGCTGGTCATGAATGTGGTCATCCGATACCTCCAGTCGCCGCCGGACGGCCCGGCACGCCCTCCGCAGGGCTGCTGGCCGCGGCGTAGCGTTTCTTGGGGATGCGGCCGGCCAGGTAGGCCTGACGCCCGGCCTCGACGCTCTTGCGCAGAGCGTCCGCCATCAGCGCCGGGTCGCCAGCCTCCGCCAGCGCGGTGTTCATGAGGACGGCATCGGCGCCCAGCTCCATCGCCAGCGCGGCGTCCGATGGCGCGCCCAGGCCCGCGTCGACGACCACCGGCACGGTCGCCTGCTCGACGATGATGCGAATCTCCTCGGCCGTCAGGATGCCCTGGCCGGAGCCGATGGCCGAGCCTAGGGGCATGACCGTCGCGCAGCCGGCCTCTTGCAGATGGCGCGCCAGCACCGGGTCGGCGTGAATGTACGGCAGGACAACGAAGCCCTCGCCGACGAGTATCTTCGCCGCCTCTAGCGTCGCGACGGGGTCTGGCAAGAGGTATTTAGGGTCCGGCACGACCTCCAGCTTTACCCAGTTGGAGCCGGTCACCTCCCGTCCGAGGCGCGCCGTGAACAGTGCCTCCTCGACGGTCCGACAGGCGGCCGTGTTGGGCAGGATGGTGTACTTGCTCCAGTCGATGTAGTCGAGGAGCGTCTTCTTGGTCGGGTCATCGAGGTCGAGGCGACGGATGGCGACGGTCACGATCTCCGCTCCCGACGCATCGAGCGCCGCGACCATCTCCTCCGGCGTCCGGTACTTGCCGGTCCCGACGAGAAGCCGCGACCGGAACTTCTTGCCCGCTATCTCCAGGTAATCTTCCATCGCTCGCGCCTATCTGCTACGGGGCGCCGCCCCGCGACACCCCAGAACCTGCCGCTAAGCCTTCCGCCAGGCGAAGGACGTTCGGCCAGACGTTGTAGCGGCCTACTTCGTCCGGCGCCACCCAGGCGAATCTGACGACTTCCTCGTTGGGCGCGAAGTCGTCGCTCGCCAGCGAAGCCGCATAGTGCATGAGAATGAACACCGCACCCTCGGGTCCCGCCCAGTCGATGTCGACGCTGTGGGGCGCAACGACGCGGCACTCCACGCCCAGCTCCTCGAACACCTCGCGACGCAGCGTCTCCTCAGGCGACTCGCCTTTCTCCACGAAGCCCGAAGGCAGTCCCCAGCGGCCCCAGCGGTCTTCGAGCAGCAGCAGCCGGCCGTCGCGGATGACGACCGCAGCCGCCGCGAGTATCGCTGTGTACTTGGGGTAGGCAAGCTCCATCAGTCGCCTCCTTCCGGTGGCGATGCGTCGCTCATCTGGCGGCTGATGCGCATGGGGCAGAACTTGGGCCCGCACATCGAGCAGAAGTTGCCCGACTTCGGGTAGCCCTCGGGCAGGGATTCGTCGTGGAGGCGGCGCGCCGTATCCGGGTCGAGCGAGAGCGCGAACTGGCGCTCCCAGTCGAAGGCGTAGCGGGCGCGCGACATGGCGTCGTCGCGGTCGCGCGCGCCCTTCCGGCCCCGAGCGACGTCCGCGGCATGAGCGGCGATCTTGTAGGTCACGACGCCCGTCTTGACGTCCTCCAGGCTGGGCAGGCCCAGGTGCTCGCGCGGCGTCACGTAGCAGAGATAGCTGGCGCCGGCATAGGCGGCCAGCGTGGCGCCGATTGCGGACGTTATGTGGTCGTAGCCCGGGGCGACGTCGGTGACGAGCGGCCCGAGGACGTAGAAGGGCGCGCCGTGGCAGACCTCCTGCTGGCGCTTCACGTTCATCTCTATCTGGTCGAGCGGGACGTGGCCCGGCCCCTCGATGATGACCTGCACGTCCTTCGCCCAGGCGCGCAGCGTCAGCTCCCCCAACGTCTCCAGCTCGGCGAACTGCGCATCGTCGCTGGCGTCGATGAGCGAGCCCGGGCGCAGGCCGTCGCCGAGGCTGAGGGTGACGTCGTACCGGCGGGCGATGTCGCAGAGGTCGTCGAAGTGCTCGTAGAGCGGGTTCTGCCGGTTGTGCCGCACCATCCATTGCGCGAGCAGCCCGCCGCCGCGGCTGACGATGCCGGTGACGCGCTTCTGCGCCAGGGGGACGTGCTCGCGCAGGATGCCGCAGTGCACCGTCATGAAGTCGACGCCCTGCTCCGCCTGGTGCTCGATCATGTCGAACAGGTCCTCAACGGTCATGTCCTCCACGTGCTCCAGCTCCGCCGCGACCTGGTAGATGGGCACCGTGCCCACGGGCAGCGGGCTGGCCTTGATTATGGCTTCGCGGATGGTGTCGATGTCGCCGCCTGAGCTGAGGTCCATCACCGTATCGGCGCCGAAGTTGACTGACACCTGCAGTTTGCATAGCTCCGTCTCGATGTCCGACGAGAGGGCGGAGTTGCCGATGTTGGCGTTGATCTTCACGCTCGCGACGCCGCCGATGCCGATGGGGTCAAGACTAGCGTGATTGACGTTCGCCGGTATGGTCAGCCGGCCCGCCGCGACCTCCTGTCGTACCAGCTCCGGCTCGAGACCCTCTTTCTCCGCGACGACACGCATCTGCTCGGTGATGACGCCGCCGCGGGCATAGCTCATCTGCGTACCTGTTCCGTTCCTCGTCCCTTTCGACATATCGGGCCTCCGCCGCAACTCCCGCGGCCGCCGCTAGTGACTGCCTTCGATATCCTGCCAGTAGCGAAAGAAATGGTGCACCGGGCCGCGTCCGTGGCCCAGCGGAAAAGACATCTGCATTGCCTTGGTGACGTAAGCCTTCGCCATGGCCACGGCCTGTCGCGGCGCGGAGCCCTTGGCCAGCGACGCCGCTATCGCTGCCGCGAACGTGCAGCCGGTGCCGTGAGTATTCGTCGTGTCGACGCGGGCGGCCGCGAACTCGTGATACTGCTGTCCGTCGTAGAAGAGATCGACGGCGGGTCCCTTCGCGTGGCCGCCGGTGATGACGACGTTGCGCGCGCCCATGTCGATGATCTCCTGCGCCGCCCGCCGCACGTCCTCAGGGCCGTCGAGACGGCGTCCGACCAGCGCCCCTGCCTCGTCGACGTTCGGCGTGACGATGAGGGCGAGCGGCAGCAGCCTCTCGCGCAACAGGGCCACGCCGCCTTCCTCCAGCAACGCGCTTCCGTCCGACGCCGCGAGCACGGGGTCGAGCACGAGCTGCGTCAGGTTGTGCTCCCGCAGCTTCGAGGCAACGACGTCGATGACGGCGGCGCTGCCGAGCATGCCCGTCTTCACGACGTCGGCGCCGATGTCGCTGACGACGGCGTCGATCTGGGCCGCGACCATCTCCGGGGATATCGCTTCGACGCGCGCGATGCCCTGCGTGTTCTGGGCGGTAATCGCCGTTATGACCGACGTCCCGTAGACGCCGAACGCGGCGAAAGTCTTAAGGTCGGCCTGGATGCCGGCGCCGGCGCTGGAGTCGGAGCCGGCGATAGTCATAACGGTCTTCACGGATATGCCTCGCGCAAAACAAAAAGCGCCAGCCGCCGACGGGACGGGTAGCGCTTGAACCAACACTTCCGCTGCTCCCTACGCTGGCATTACCCAGGTCAGGTTCAAACGGTCGGTGGCGGGCGGCCACCCTCTCAGCCGGGCCCCTCGCCTGAGGCGAGCCCCCCAGCTCCCGAAAGCCTTGCTACGGTCATCATACTCCATCCGGCGGGAGCGCGACAATGCGGTGCGCTGGCAGCGGTTCGACGGCGACGCTGCCCGAAGCGGGCGCTGCCGCTCCATTGAAAGACAGACGTCCTTCTTCCCACCCCTCCAGAGGCGGGCAGGCCTCCCACCCTAGATGTGTTTTCCGGCTTCAAAGGGGACACCTCCGCCAAAGGCGGACAGGCTCTTGAAACCCCGGCAAAGGTGCCTCAGGCACCTCTGCACTCCCCCAACTCGTCACATCCGCTTGACCCCCGCGAGGATGCACACCTACAATGCGCTTGCCCATGAATCCAGCCGCTCGCAGAGGAATGACGTGTCACGGGATGCCGATAGGCTAAAGGCCCGCGTTATCGACGAGGTGGAAGCCCAGCGGGACGCCCTCGTCGACCTCAGCCACCGCATCCACGACAACCCCGAGACCGGCTTCCAGGAAGAGAACGCCGCGGGCTGGCTGTGCGATTACCTGGAAGCGCACGGCTTCCGCGTCGAGCGGCCGTTCTGCGACCTCGCGACGGCCTTTCGCGCCACCAGCGGGGAGGAGCGTCCGCGCGTCGCTTTCCTCGCCGAGTACGACGCCCTGACCGGGCTCGGTCACGCCTGCGGCCACAACCTCATCGCCGCGAGCTCTGTCGGCGCAGCAGTCGCGGTCAGCAGAGTCCTGGCGGAGGCGGGCGGAAGCGTCGCCGCCATTGGCACGCCGGCCGAAGAGGTCTACGGCGGCAAGGCGATAATGGCCGGCCGCGGCGCCTTCGACGAACTCGACGCCGCTATGCTCGTCCACCCGGGGTCGCGCAACCTGGCCCTGACGGCGGCCCTCGCCTGCGCCACCGTGAACGTCGAATACTTCGGCAAGGAGGCGCACGCCGCCAGCAGGCCGGAGGCGGGCATCAACGCCCTCGACGCGGTCGTCATCGCTTACAACGCCGTCGCGGCACTGCGACAGCATATCCGCGACAGCGCCCGCGTCCACGGCATCATCACCGACGGCGGCCAGATGCCGAACGTCGTGCCCAACCACGCGGCAGCCGTCTTCCTGGCGCGGGCCGAAGACGAGGCGTACCTGGAGGACCTGAAGGGACGCGTCGTGGCCTGCTTCGAGGCCGGCGCGACGGCCACCGGCGCTCGCCTCGAGTACCGCTGGGACGACGTGCAGTACGCGCCGCTGCGGGCCAACAAGGCGATGGCGGACGCGTTCCGTCGAAACCTGACGAAGCTCGGGCGCTCGATGAAGGAGCCGCCGGTGCCGCGGGCCCTGGGCAGCACCGACGTCGGCAACGTCAGCGTGCTACTGCCGACGATCCACCCGTCGATACGGGTTGCGCCGCGCGAAGTGAACATCCATACGGCCGATTTTGCCCGACTGGCGCGCTCCGAAGAGGGCGACAAGGCGCTCATCGACGCGGCGAAGGCGATGGCGATGACGGCCGTGGACATTCTCGTCGATGCCGACCTGCGGCAACGGATGTGGGAAGAGTTCCTGTCGCGGCCGGTCAACTAAGGAGCGGAGAACCATGATCATCGCCCTCGATGCCCTAGGCGGCGACCGGGCGCCGCGCGAATCGATTGCCGGCGCGGTGCAGGCGGTGCGCGAGTTCGGCCTGGAGATCGCGCTGGTCGGGCCACGGGCGCTGATAGAGAGCGAGCTTGCCCGACACGCGCCGCAGCCGTCCGGCCTGCATATCGTCGAGGCCGGCCAGGCGATAGGGATGGACGAGTCGCCGGCGCAGGCCGTGCGACAGAAGCGCGACGCGACGATTAACGTGGCGATGCGGCTGGTGAAGAACGGCGGGGCGTCTGCCGTCGTGTCCGCCGGCAACACGGGCGCGGTCGTGGCGTCCGCCCTGCTTAACCTGGGACGCCTGTCAGGCATCGAGCGGCCGGCCATCGGCGCCATCTTCCCTTCGGCGGAGCGCGGCGTGCTGATACTTGACGTCGGCGCCAACGCCGTCTGCAAGCCGTCGTACATGGTCCAGTTCGGCTACATGGGCTCCGCGTACATGGAGCGCATATTCGGCCTGGAGCGGCCGCGCGTGGGCCTCCTGAACATCGGCGAAGAGGAAGGCAAGGGGAACGACCTGGCTCAGGAGGTCTACGAGAAGCTGAAGAAGACGTCGCTCAACTTCGTCGGCAATGTTGAGGGGAAGGACATTACGGGAGGCGCTGTCGACGTCGTGGTTACCGACGGCTTCACGGGCAACGTGCTGGTGAAGGCGAGCGAGGCGCTGCTGGAGTTCGCGTTCGCGCGCGTGCGACGGGTCGTCGAGAGCAAGCTGCAGTACCGGCTGGCGGGCCTGGTCCTGCGCGACGCCCTGCGCGAGATGCGTCGTCGCCTGGAGTACGCCGAGTACGGCGGCGTGCCGTTGTTGGGCGTGAACGGCGTCGTGATCGTCGCGCACGGCCGCGCCGACGCCGTCGCTTTCAAGAATGCGTTGCGTGCGGCGCGGGAGACGGCATCGTCGGGCCTGCTGGCGGCGCTCAGTGGCGTGCCGAAGAAGTAGCCGCGCATTGCCGGTTCTGTTTCTTCCTAAGATCTCGCCTGCTTCTTGAGGTAGAACTTGATGGTTTCCGCCGTCTCGTCGAGAGCGGAGCGCTTCTCCTCAGAAGGATAGCCGGCCGGATACGCGAGCCCGAAGCCGTCGGCGTGATGGCGGGGGATGACGTGCAGGTGGGCATGGAATATGTCCTGGTCCGCGGAGCCACCCTCAGCCAGGAAGAGATTGTAGCCATCGCAGCCCAACGCTGATTTCATGACCGCCGCGCCGAGGCGCTGACCCAGGTTCATCATGGCAGCCGCAACGCTGGGCGCGACTGCGGCGATCGAGGGAACGTGTTCCGCAGGAATGATGAGGAGGTGTCCACGCGTTATCGGGTAGAGATCCATGAAGGCAGCGATGCGGCCGTCTCGATACGCGAAGCTCGCCGGCGTCCGTCCGGCAACGATGTCGCAGAACATGCAGCTTTCATCGTGTTGTTTGATGTTAGCTGCAATGCGGGCGAGCGCGGACGGATCCCCCGGCTCTTTCGAGTCGGCCCGCTCAACATTCTCCCTGGTTACTGAGCAGAGCAACCGTAGCGCTCTTCCCTTATCGGGCTCTTCCGCCTCACGCAGGAAAGCCAGGAGATCATGCGTCCGAACCCGGAACAGAGCCCTTTTCAATTGCTCGTCGGAGAAGTCGGATAGGGAACCGGGCACAGGATCCTCCTTCCTGCTCATCCTTCACGCGACAGAGGATTGCTGAAGCGGGCAGATTCGCCCAGCTCAGCCTCAATCTCCAGCAGGCGATTGTACTTCGCGATCCGCTCGCTGCGACAGGCGGAGCCGGTCTTGATCTGGCCACCGCCCATCGCGACGGCGAAGTCGGCGATGAAAGTGTCCTCGGTTTCGCCGGAGCGATGAGAGATGACAAACCCCCATCCGGCCTTTCGGCATAGGTTGACGGCATCGATGGTCTCGGTGACGGTGCCGATCTGGTTGAGCTTGATGAGGACCGCGTTCGCGCTCTTCTCGCCGATGCCGCGGTTGATGAACTTCGGGTTAGTAACGAAGATGTCGTCGCCGACGATCTGGACCTTGTCGCCGAGGGCCGCCGTTTGCTGTCGGAACCCGTCCCAATCGTTCTCGGCGAGACCGTCTTCAATCGACACGATAGGGAACCGCTCGATCCACGAGCCATAGAGCGACGTCATCTCCGCGCTCGTCTTACGTTCCTGCCCTGACTTCCTGAGATTGTAGGCGCCGCCTTCGAAGAAGGAGGACGCGGCCGGATCAAGTGCGATGGCCACGTCTTTGCCGGGGATATATCCTGCCGCCTTGATTGCTTCGACGATGACCTCGCACGCTTCCTCGTTGCTCTTCAGATCAGGGGCGAATCCGCCTTCGTCGCCCACAGCGGTCGCGTAGCCGCGATCGGCCAGGATCCTCTTCAGCGCGTGAAACGTCTCGACGCCGTAGCGCAATGCTTCAGAATAGGTAGGAGCGCCGATGGGCATGACCATATATTCTTGGAAGTCGACGCTCTTGTCGGCGTGCTTCCCGCCGTTGAGGATGTTCATCATCGGCACGGGAAGGCGAACGGCGCCGGGGCCACCCAGATAAACGTAGAGCGGCAGTCCCTCCGAACGGGCAGCCGCGCGAGCCACCGCCATCGAGACGCCGAGGATAGCGTTTGCGCCGAGGCTGCTCTTTGTTGGGGTGCCGTCAATATCTATGATCAGGCCGTCGATCTCGGATTGACGGGTGGGATCGAGGCTGAATAGCGCGGGCGCAATCTTCTCCTCGACGTTCGCGACTGCGCGCAAGACGCCTTTGCCGCCATATCTTTGGGGATCGCCGTCGCGTAGCTCCACGGCCTCGTTTTCTCCGGTTGACGCGCCGGACGGGACTGAGGCCGATACCTCCAATCCGCTGTCCAGACCAAGATACACCCGCAACGTGGGATTACCGCGGGAGTCGAGGATCTCGAGGGCTCGGATTGAACTAATTCTAGCGGTCATCTGACTTCCTTTCGCTTCGAATGATTATCCACGGCGCGGCGCACATCATGACGTCGCCCCGTCTGGAGACAAACCGGATTTGCCGCCCTGAATCCACCTGTGAACGAGGATGAACAGCGGTATAGAGGCGAGCTCCATGGTTATCGAAAACGCAACCAGCAGCGGGATGGAGATGTCGTAGAGAATTCCCATCGATGCGCTCCCCACGAACCAGGAGACCCCGTAGCCCGCGTTAAAGATGCCATAAGCAGTCCCCCGTCGTTCCGTGCTTACCATATTGGCCACCGCCGCCCGCATGATCGACTCCTGCGCGCCTATGCCCAGACCCCACAACGCCGTGCCTACAAATGCAGCAGACAGTCCATAAAGAAAGACGAGCGGCGCAAACAGGGCCGACAGGAGCGACACGACTGCGAGCACAAGCAACCCGAACCGGTCAAACAAGCGCCCCATGATCAGCGCCCCGATTGAGTCGGCAGCCATAGCCGCCGCATAGATGACGGGAATCCAGTCGGCAGGGACGACCGATTGCTTCTGGAAGTGAAACGCGATCAGGGCGAAGTCAGTGAAGCCGGCCGCGACCAGCGACACGGCCGCCAGATACAGCCAGAACTGTCGCCCGAAGCCTGCCGTTTCCAGCTTTGGCGGACTGACCTCCAGCTCGCGTGGCCGGGGGTAGGCAGAGCGCGCTGTCAACAACACCCATAATGCTAAGACCGCCGGAATCGCCAGCAACGCGAAGCCGGTCCGGTAACTTCCGCCTGCGAACAGCACGCCGGCGACAATCAACGGTCCCAGCACGGCGCCCGTTTGGTCCATCGCCTCGTGCAGGCCAAATCCCCAGCCTCTGCCGACGCTGGTGGTCGCGTGCGAGAGCATCGTGTCGCGGGCCGGCGTCCGTATCCCCTTGCCCAGCCGTTCCAGCACGATCAGCAGAGCCGCAAGCTCCCATCGATGAGTGAGAGCCAAGAGGGGGACGGCGAAGAGATTTAGACCGTAGCCCCACAGCGTGACCGGCCAGTATCTGCCCGTCCGGTCGCTGAAGAAGCCGGAGATGAAGCGGAAGCCGTAGCCGATCAACTCCCCGAAGCCCGCGACAAATCCCACCGCCGTGGCGCTCGCCCCCAGCAAGGCGAGATAGGGACCGGTGGCGCTGCGGGCGCCTTCGTAGGTCATGTCCGCAAAGAGACTGACCAGCCCCAGCAGGAGCACGAACGTGAGAGCGGGGCTACTTACTCCGAACCTGCGAAGCATCGGGAAACCCTCAGTCCGCCCTGGGCACGAGTCCAGGATCGGAGCTGTACTAGCATTGGAGGCTCTTCGCCCTACGTCTCTTCTTTGCGAATCCTCGCGGCCGGCTCACCGAACTCCGATGTCTGCGGCAGCCAACAGCCGGCCAGAATGTCCGCCGCCCGCATCCACGCTGTCTGCTCGCTCCCCCGCGGCTCGTCGTGAAATCGATAGTCAGCTTTGCGGAAGAACTCCGCCAGCTCAGCGTTCAGATGCTGAAAGACACTCCGCTGCGATTCCAGGATAGTGGTCGCAACTTCGGGCGAGACCCGCTCAAGAACAAGCGGAAAGTGGGGAATGCAGAAGCGGACTCGCTGAAAGCGCTTTGCGGGCGCCTTCTCCAGGGCGGAGAGTACGAACACCATCCGCTCGGACCGCCGGCGGCAGGCGGGACACGTGGTGGTGGTGACCGTTTTCGCCCTCTTCCGATGTGATGGATGTGCCACTCGCTGCTCGATTGCCTGCCGCGCCCATCGTCCAAGCTGCGGGACGACCGCGCCGGCAGAGGCTCCGAGCATGGCCGCGATGTCTGGGCGGCAGTATTCTTGAACTTCGGCCTCCAGCGCAAAGCCTCGTTCAGTCCGAAGTGTCGCGCAAAGCGGACATCCCGTCCACTCGATCTTGCCTGACACCGACGATAATGCCTCGTCGGCTAGCAGCGCTGGGTTGAAGGGAACGCGCTGGCCGGCAAGTAATTCCGCTTCAATCGAGGGCGAGAACTCGGCGCGGGTCGCTCTGGGGAATGCGCCGAGGAAGAACGCGGCCGCGTCTGTAGAGGGAGCATCCAGGCGACTGCGAAGCGAATCAGCCACCGAAGATGCCGCTTCGGCCGGCAGGAGTGGAGCAAGCATCAAGCCGTGCGGAAGACAAACGTCGCGCCAGACCGTTTCCAGTTCCGCATCGGCTGCGGAACCGGCCAAGGCTGTGAGGACAAATCCCTCCGATTCGCGGATCAGAGCGCAGAAGGGACACTCCGACTTCGGGGCGAAAACGCCGCCCAGCCGCGGCGCCGGGCGAAGGATCCCCGTCAAGCCCGCGTTCTGAGCCGAACGCGCCTTCTTCAGCGCCTTGTCGGCAAGCCGCCGGTTGTGGTCCATCAGCAGCTCGCCGAAGAAGCTTATCTGCCATTGAACGCGGCGCTCTCGCAGCACCTGCATGTGATGGACGCACAGTCCCTGAGAAGCGAGAAGATTGTTTATCGTCGGGCCGGAGTTGTAGTTCTCTTCGAGGAACCAGAACAGGTGACGGTCGAAGTCGCGCTTCTGGACGGCGCAGACGAAGCATTCGCTGGCTTTGGCTGCGGGCTCAAGCAGGACCGCGATCGACCAGTAGAGCGAGCTAAGCCCCTCCTTGGGCGTCATGTGTCTGCACTTCCCGGCTCCCGCCGCTCTTGTTCCATGATCGACAGCAGAGGCCGCCAGCCGCTGCACCACCCGGCAGCACTGATTAATGCTGCACGATCTTCGTCCGTGTCGGTCCCACGCAATTCCCAGCGAAATGAGCGCGCGAAGCGCGCGAGGTGGGCCGAAATGCGCCGCACTAGATCACCCGCGCCGTCGGTTTGGCGACCCGCCCCGCTACGCGACAAGTCCTGCCGGAGATGACGACGACAACGCACGGAACTCCCACTTCCGGAGCACACGCCGCAAACCATCGGCTCCCACCAGGGCCGGGTAGCTTCCGCAGAATTGCGAAGCGATGACGAGTCGCGACCGCGCTCCAGCACAGCAGGTGGTACCGCCGCACCGCGAGATTCCGGTCCATAGCCGATACGACACATGATGCAGGGCGCCTGCTGCTTCAGGGCATGGCGAATGCGTTCCGCTTTCCAGGGGCCGACAAGCCGAAATGCCTGCCAGGCTCGACTCATCAGGTCTTGATAGATCAGCGTCGAAGCGTGGGGAAAGTGCGGCCGGAAAGCTGCTTCCACCAACAGCAACGTCCAGGCGTGTCGCTCGCACAGCCCCCAGCCTTGCCGGAGCTGTCGCCGGACACCCGGGTCCATGACGCTTCCCCAGAGGAGGAACGACCAAACGTAGTGGACTTCCCCATCGGATGGCGGACGCGCTAATAGCTCCCCCCGCTCTTGCCGGTCCTGAGCGGCGGTACGACGGTCCGACGACAGCAGGCCGTGCCTATCGGCTGCCAGGCCGAGGCGCCGCGCGAGCTGCGCGTATCGATCAAGCGCCAGATGCATTGCCAAGAAGGTCGTACCTTTGCTCTTCCCCGGCCGAGGCGCTACGCGGGCCGGCCCATCAGGTGACGCAGCAGGGTGAACGCCCTGAGAAAACGCGGCGAGTCGGGATAGTTGTAGTCGAGAACGACGGTCTCGACGCGGCCGTCGCGGGGCACCGACACCTCGAAATGGCTCCCTACTAACGACTGCGTGATCTGGATCGATGAAATCCGCCCGATGGGAAACTCCACGACGTGGCTGCGCCCTTTCTTTTTCGCGCCGGGAGAAAGAATCAGGCGGGAGTCGGTGAGAGTGAGCGCGGGGCCGACCGCCATGCCACTCATGGCCTGGGCCGTCGCCTCGGCGACCACCTCTTCGCCCTCGGCGAGGCGATGCCTCAACTCCTCGAGGCGCACCTCGTCGGGTAGCTTAGCGTCGCTGGTCGCGGTCAATGCGCGGCCGGATAGCTCCACTTCCGTTTCGTACATCCGGCGCAGGTAGCGAGAGCCATCCAGGCAAACGAACCGGCCAAGCACAGTGACCGCCTCCGAGAGCGCATCGTGGTAGTTGCGGGGGAACAGAAATGTCTGGCTTTCGACGCCTCCCTCGGCGCTAAACGAGACCTCTAGCTGAGAAGACACGCCTGCTCGCGTAAGCTTCACATCGGTCAGTCGCTCAATGGCGCTGGTCCGCGCGACGAAACCCCAACGCACCAGCGTCGAGTCCGGCGGTAGGTTGTCGATCATCATCATGACCTGTCGGTCCGTGATCACGAGAAGACCCTCGTTCAGTCGCTGACCCGGGCGCGACAAGAGCTTGCTCCCGGGCGAGAAAGGCGGACGCGCGGCGAAGAAGAGTATGCGCTCCCCGGGCAGCAACTCTTCTTCAATGTACTGCAGAAAGCGCGAGGGAAGAGACGGCAGCAAGTATTCCGCGATTGAATGGGCCGCGATGGCGTCCGACTTCCGCATTGACGCCCCCGGCGTCACTTTCCAGGCCGCGCCGTACCGGGGGGCGCCTTCGGCCTGCGCCTTCTCCACCCAGTAGGACTCTCTGGCCGCCTTGACCACCCTGGCTGCGTCGGATGCGTTCAGCCAGGCCAAGCTTTCCTCGCCAGTGCCTTCGACGACCACGGCTCGCACAGCGGCGCGCGTCGCGTCGGGAATATCCGCAATGGTTTCGGCCCAGTCCTGCGCGGCGACTTCAGGAACGCCGACGAGCCAGGGAGGCGCGTCGCCGGCGCGAGCAGCGCCTAAGACCCGCGTTCGGACGATGCAGCCTGGAAACGTCGGCGCCTGGGTCAGCAGCAGGGCCGGCAGCGGCTCACCATCGGCAAGAGTGCGCTGAGCCGTACCCTGTTCCACGTCGCCGGGTCCGTCACCGGTCACGAAGCGGGCCAGCCGAAAGGCGTGTTGTTTTCGGTCAATTTCGTATACGTTGTGATTGCCAAACAGCCTGTCGACGCGAACATCTACAACAGCCGCTTCTTCGTCGACTCGTTGGTCCTCGCTTGCTGGTCTGGTTTTGAGAGCCTCCGCCATCTCAGATCACCTCGAGAGTGCGCAGAATGTCGAGCGCGTAATGTGTGTACTCAAGAGTTGGGATGCCGAAGCGCGCCCGTGCGAAGCCGCCGTTTTCCCGCCTGCAATGGAGGACGAAATCAATTGCGCGGTCACGCTCGCGGACGATTTCGCCAAGAGCGGTCAAGCTTATGACAAGGCGGTGAAGCTGCTCAAGATAGAGGACGTCCCAAAACACCTCCCGACGACGCAGCCACTCCACCGTCAGGTCCAGCGGGGGATAGCCAAGGCGGGAGAGCGTCTGGACGGCGTAGAACGTCGAAGCCAGAGTCGAGAAGCTATGTGCCCCGAAACCGCCGTCTATGTTCAGAAAGTGAAGCAGGAAGCGCGATACGCTGCCACTGTCCAGCTCCAGGCCGAGATCGAGCTTTGTCGTGACAGCGCGGTAGGTGATGTCCAGTTCCGATGAGACCTCCACGTCCACGTTTCTCCAGGCGCCGAAGCCGCCCTCGGCATTGGCCCAGTCGCTCAACCCGGCGGCCCAGCCCCTGAGCTCTGGAATGGGATGGGCGAGCGCGAGGCCCGTCTCGACCAGGAAGAAGACTCCTTGGGGATTCGAAAGCAGCCCTCCACCGGCGGCCTCGCGAAGCCAGCTTTTCACCGCATCGCTGTTCGCGGGTCCCCTGCCCAGGAGTTGCAGCGATTTGACGGCATGATAGGTGTCGGCGGCGGGCGACGGCGGTATGCGCGCGAAGAAAAAACCACCGTCCTCAGTCTGGCAGTTCTCGATGTAGCCGGCAATTCGGTCCAGGTTAATCCTGGTCTCTGTTATCGCTTCCACGGCCACCATGATCGTTTTCTCGTTTTCTGGCCATTGCGCCGAAGCCGGATCACGGCCTCGTCCGCGGCTAGGTCCTGTTTGAGCCGGGCGTTCTCTTCTTCCAGTTCTGCGAGCCGCGCCCGCAGCGCTTCTTCGTCGCGTCGAAACATCCTCAGGCGCGCCGTGGAGAACCTGTCGGCGGCTTCGAGGCCGGACACGTTGCCCTCCAGGACATATTTCTCCTCGCTCAGAGTGAAAGCTTTGTACTTCATCGCCGCATACATGCTCTGGTATTCCATGAGCTCGCGCGTGAGACGCTCGACCTCACGGCCGAGGGAGTCGTGGTCTCCGTCGAAGGCTTGTAGGCTCCTGTCGCCCAACAGGAAATGAAGGCCGTTGAGGAAGATGATGAGATAGCCTTCCTCCTCGTCCCAGCGGTTTTCCTCGACAAGGCTCTTCGCTCTGGCAAGTTGTTCGCCCAGCAACGACACCTCGATGCTGGTCTTCGAGGCTTGCTCCCGCGGGTCGAACCCGTTGCCTCCGTCTTCTTTCATGCCTCGTGCCCAAACAAAAAGCCCCTGTCATTTCTGACAGAGGCTATCAGCAATATTGGCGGTTTCGTGGGCCTCCGGCCCACCGGGCGAGCCTCATCGCCCATAGATATGTTACCAGCGCTCGGGGAAGACTGCAACAAACGCGGCGGATTGTCCGCAGCAGCCCGGGCCACACAGAACGAGCAGCCCTGTATCTTGAATCGCCTCTCTGCTACTATCCCCACACACAGCCCTGTCGCAGCGCCGCGGACGGCCGACGAAGGAGGAACCCACAATGGCGAAGGCATCCGATCCCATCAACATCGGGCCGATGCGGCTCAAGAACCGGCTGGTTGGAGCTCCTATGCTGACAAGCGCATGGGTGGTTCCTATACTTGCCGCACCGGTGGCTCATACCTGACATGTAGCCACGGGGTCGTGTGAAGTCATGGGCTAATCGGGGGCAGGCAACTTTCCCAGTGGGTCAGTGCTACAACGTATGACTGCCGCTTGGTGCGGCAGCGTGAATGGCAGTACTGCAATTGGTTCAAGGAGGGGTACCATGCGCTGGATGGCATTTCTAGTCCTATCGGCAACGCTGCTGCTGGTGACGGCAGCTTACGGTGATGACGAAGGCGAGCCAAAGGTCTTAGTCACGGGATCACCCATCCATGGCGCCAACGGCGTCATGTTCGACGCTTCCGGCCGGCTGTACATCGCCTCGGCCGTTGGCAGGGAGATCATCGTCATGGACCCAGAAACTGGCGAGATCCTCGACAGGCTGGGCCCTGACCGGGGCGTTGAATCGCCCGACGATCTCGCCTTCGGACCCGACGGGTCACTCTATTGGACATCCCTCCTCACTGGCGAGGTCGGTCGGCTGTCGCCTGATGGTGTCAAGACGGGCCAGTCCGTGGCGCTTGGCCTCGACCCCATCACCTTCTCTGACGACGGCCGCCTCTTCGTAGCCCTCGATTTCTTGGGCGACGCGCTGTACGAGCTCGATCCCGACCTGGTCGACCCACCCCGCCTCATCGCCGAGAACCTGGGTTTCCTCAACGGTATGGACTGGGGGCCTGACGGGTTCCTCTATGGCCCGATCATGACCAAGGGCGAGGTGGTGCGGGTAGACGTCGACACTGGCGCGGTCACCACGGTGGCTGACGGATTCGGCTATCCGGGGGTGGTGAAGTTCGATTCGCAGGGCCGCCTGTACGTTGGCGACGACATGAGGGGCGAGATATCTCGCGTTGACACGGAGACCGGGAGCAAGGAGGTGATAGCGACCGGCCTTGGGCTGGATAACATTGCATTCGACTCACAAGATCGCCTGTTCGTCTCAAATGCCCGGGAGGGCTCCATCTTGGAAGTTCTTCCCGATGGCACGACGCGTACAGTGAGCCCAGGCGGCATGATCGTACCTCAAGGCGTCGCCGTTCTGCCCCGCGCTGGCGGTGACTCGGTGTTTGTGGCTGACAGCTGGACACTTCGTCAGTTCGACGGGGTCAGCGGCGTGCAGAAGAGTCTCGATCTGAACTTCCCGGGAGTGCCCAGCGGAATCACAAGTCCACAGACGGTGTCTGCGGATGGCGACCACTTGGTGTTGTCGTCATGGTTTAGCAGCGCAGTGGAGGTTTGGGATCCGGACACGCACGAGGTAGTGGAGCACGTGAACTTTCCCCTCGCGCTGAACGCAATTCGGTTCAAAGGAGACCTTGTCGTTGCCGATCTCGCTCGTGTCGTCCGCGTGAGCGCAGCAGACCCCGCAGCACGTGAGACGCTGGCCGAAGGCCTTGACACGCCTGCGGGCCTGGCAGCCACTGACGATGACCTGTGGGTGAGCGAGTGGGGCACCGGCAGCGTGTTGCAAATCGTGGCCGACGGGGAGCGGCTGTCGGAGCCAATGCCGGTGGCGACGGGCCTGTCCTTCCCAGAAGGCCTCGCGGTAACGCCGGGCGGGAACCTGCTGGTCGTCGAGGCCGGGGCCGGGCGCCTCTCGCGCATCAACACCGGGACGGGCGAAGTCAGCACTGTGGCAGAAGGGCTTGAGCTTGGCGCTAAAGGCCCGCCGGGGATGCCGGGTATCTGGGGTTTCAACGGCGTGGCGGTCGGCCAATCGGGAGCGATCTACGTCACGGGCGACATTGGGAATGTCCTCTATCGTATCGAAGCGGTGGAGGAAGCGCCAGCAATAGCGCCTGCGCCGCCTGCAACCGGTGACGGAGGCCTTCAGCCTCGGCCAGAGAGCAGCGTCGCGGCCTGGTGGTGTGCGCTCGCAGCCGGGGGCGTTCTGCTGCTAGCGTCGGGCGGCTGGTACGCGAGGAGGCGCTGGCGACGGCCCGCGTCGACAGGCCGAAGAAGGTAGTCGTCGTCGGAGGGGGCGTCGGCGGGCTGGAGGCGGCGGACGTGGCGGCGTCGCGCGGGCACGACGTCACGCTCATCGAGAAGAGCGAGCGACTGGGCGGCCTGGTCAACCTGAGCGACTCCATCCCGCGTGTCTACACGCGCGAGCTCGGGCAGACGGTGTCGTACATGCAGCGGCGGCTGCAGGCGGCGGGCGTCAGGATCGAGACGGGCAAGGCGGCGACGGTCGAGGGCGTCAAGGCGCTGTCTCCGGACGCCGTCATCGTCGCGACCGGCTCCGCGCCCGTTGTGTCGGACATCCCGGGCGCCGGCGGCAAGCAGGTGCTGACGCAGGAGGACTACCTGGAGAAGCAGCCCGAGCTCGGCGACAAAGTGGTGGTCGTCGGCGCTCTGGGGGCCGAGCTGGCGCTCGGCCTGGCGCGCATGGGGAAGCAGGTCATCCTCCTCGACGAGCGCGCCGACCCCGACGCGAACGCCGTCATCACCGGCACGCCCTACCTGCACGACCAGTGGCGGTCGCAGCTACTGATGGAGCTGATGCACGATGAGCCGAACCTGCGCATACGCGCCGGCGCCAAGGTCAAGGCGATAACTGCTAAGGGCGTGGTCTTCAACTATCGCGACCTCTCGTGGGAAGAGACGGCCCCGGCCGACAACGTCATCCTGGCGCTGGGGCGCTCGCCGCGACGCGAGCTGGCTGAGGCGCTGAAGGCGGCGGGCCTGTCGGTGAGCGAGGTCGGCGACTGCGTCGAGCCGCGGACGATATGGAACGCCGTTCACGAGGGCGCTAACGCGGCGCTGGAGATCTAGAAGCGCGATAGTCGCTGGGGTCTGCCGTCGCCCGACGGCGATGCCTGCGAAGTGGCCGCTATCTGCTGCGGCGACGCGACCGGACGTACAGGCCGCCTGTCGCGAATGCTCCCGCAACGACAACCAGCGCGGCCCACGTTGCCACCGTCTGACCGGAGCCTCCCGACGTTCCGTTCGACTGCGAGGCTACAGCCGCCGGCGGCAGCAGGACTTTCCCACCGACTCCATGCGGCGTCGGCGTGTGGATCGGAGTCGGCGGAACCGGCGTAAACGTTGCGGTTGGTGGCACCGGCGTGTTCGTCGACGTAGGCGACGGCGGAACAGGCGTGTTCGTCGATGTGGGCGACGGCGGCACCGGCGTATTCGTCGATGTGGGCGACGGCGGCACCGGCGTGTCCGTCGATGTGGGCGACGGCGGCACCGGCGTGTCCGTCGATGTGGGCGACGGCGGGACAGGCGTCAAAGTAGGCGTTGGCGACGGTGGCACGGGGGTATCCGTGGGTGTTGGCGACGACGGCACCGGCGTGTTCGTCGGCGTGGGCGACGGCGGCACGGGCGTGGGCGTCCCGCCGTAGTTGGCGTCGTATTCGTGGCCGCCTCCTCCATCGAAGCCCACGACGCAGATCACTCCTCCACCGAGGTTAGTGAAGGGGTAGCTCGACGTCCAGTTAATGAATGACCCTCCCTGGTCGGACGTCGAAGCGGCCTGAAGTTTGATTGACTCCGTGCTGCCGATACCGAAGGTCTTTGAATCGACGTGCGTGTAGGTGTTGGTGGAGCCGCTGCCGCTGCAATCAGTCGTCGAGTATTTGGTTGCTGTCAGCGTGAATGTGACGCCATCAGGGGCAGCGAATACCTTCACGTTGCCATCGCGGAAGGTCGTCGAGGCGATAGGGCTTGTAGAGCGGATGCCGTCCCAGGGGGAAGCGTAGACTCTCGCCTCATACAAGCCGGGAATGCCGTCCAACCGGTAGAGATAGGTGAAAGCGCCCGCGGCATTGGAGTGAACGGTGTCCCAGCCGGGTATGAATGTGCCGTCGCCCTTCACGATTGTGCCGTCGGGCCGGATGACGGGCACGTCGTAGAAGGTGTTGGGGGCGAAGCCGCTGCCGGTGATCGTCACGACCTCGTTGGCGAAGTAGTCGCCCTTATCGGTAGTAATGAAGGGGGCGGCCTGCGCGAAGTAGCGCACCCCCAGGACGGCGCCGGCAACGCATAGCAGCGCGGCCATCGCCAGACCGAGGCGGAAGGCAGAGGATCCGAGAAGCGTCTTGCCTGTCGGCATCTACCGGTGCCTGTCGTTTGCGTCCGCCCGACGCGCCACCGACACGATAGCCGCGGCCGTCCTGCGGTCAGAGGCAGGCCTTAACTGCCAAAGGCGGGGGGATGGTAAGCCACCAGTTCGATTCAGTATAGCCGCTTTTCGATATTTGTCAAGAGAGCAATGAGGACGAATCGACAACATATGTCTCGACATTGCCCTCTCCGGTTCGGCGGGATGGGAATAGGCGACCGCAAGGCCGCGCAGCTCCTTATTGCAGGCCGCATCCTTCCAAACGCTGTTGGGAATGCGATGTTACGAGGATCTATGCTCGGTCGCGGACTGCCAGCGCATGATCGGCTGGCGACGGGAGCGACGCGCCACTTCCACGAAGCCCGCCCTCTCGAACGCCGGCACGATCCCCATGTAAGCCTGCGGCGGCCCCAGGTCCCCCGGCTCCCGCGGGTAGGCCTCGACGATGCGCGCGCCCCGGCTTACGGCGTAGTCGCGCGCGGCCGCCAGCAGCGACGCCATCAGACCGCTGCCCCGATGCGCCGGAGCGACGTAGAAGCAGACAATCGACCACACGGGCTCGGCGTCGATGCGCCTGAGCGTCGGCGAGCGGTTCAGAGAGGGGAACGCCTCCCGCGGCGCGACGGAGCACCAGCCGGCCGGCTCGCCACCGACATAGGCGATGATACCCGGCACCTCGCCCGAGTCGATGATCATTTTCATGGCTTGCCGGTTGCCCTCGCCGCGCCGGCGCATCCATTCGCGACGCGTGGTCCGCCACCACATGCACCAGCAGCCCTCATAGGCGCCGCATTCGCCGAAGAGCGTCTCGAAGTCGGACCAGCGCTCCGGCGTCGCGGGCAGGAATTGCGTTTCTGTGGCGTCAGCGTCGGTCGTCATCATCTAGCCTTTGTCGATCCACATGTTGTAGCGGAACAGCCCGAAGCCGTACGCCGTGGGCGTATAGCCCTTGATGTAGTCGTAGGCCAGCCAGTAGGAATATGGCTCGTAGAGAGTCAGCGTTGGGCCGTGGCGCTTCAGGACCAAGCGCTGCGCCTCGAGGCAGAGCTGCTTTCGCTCCTCATCGTCGATGGCCTGCCGCTCTTTGGTAAGGATGGCGTCGACTTCTGGATCATCGACCCCGAGGTAGCCCTTCGGGGTTCGCGCGGCGCCGGTCGAATAGTGCGCCTGAATCTGGATGAAGTCGGAGAGATACGGAAGGTGAGTGAAGGACGTGGACTGGAAGTTGCCGTCCATCAGGTCCGCCAGCCAGAGACCGAACTCAGCGTTCACCAGGTTGGCGTTGACGCCGATTTCGGCCAGGTTGTCCTTGATGATCGAACCGCGGTCGGCGTTCTCCGTGAGCGTGTAGAAGCTGAGATCGAAGCGGAGGCCTTCCTGGCCGGCAGCAGAGATCAGTTGCCTGGCTTTGCCGACGTCCCGCTTGTAGGCGGTCGCTATCTCTTCCTTGGGGAGCGCCGTATCCCACAGCGGCGGGATCGGGCCGGCGAGTTCGGCGTCGCCGAAGCGCAGCTTGTCGATCATCGTCTGGCGATCGAGGGCGAGATCGATCGCCTCGCGGACGCGCTCATCTTTGAACGCTTCTACCTTAGCACCGTTGAGGATGAAGACGGAGTAGACGCGGCTGAGATATCGCTGCAAGGTGGCGCCGCTCACGCTGCTCAGCGACTCCGCCTGCATCTTGTTATCAGCGATGTAGGCGTCGATGCTGCCGGCGCGAAATGCGGCCTGCTGCGACGCGGCTTCGGGCAACACCTTGATGGTTGCGCCGTCCACGTATGGGTAGTCGTGGTAGTAGGTAGGATTTCGCACTATGGCCAGGTCGTCTCGGGCCAGCTTGTCGAGCATGAAGGGGCCGCTGCCGATGGCGTTGCTGGCCAGGTCGCCGAACTGCTCGACCGCCTCTATGGGGATGATGGCGTTGCCGGGACTGCCCAGGTTCACGATCATGTACCCGTGCGGCTCTTTCGTCTGCATCGTGAGGGTGGTGGGATCAGGCGCCTCGTACTTGACGATCACCTGGTCGGTGCTGGCCCCAGGCAAGCTTCTCTGCCTGTCGAACGTGTTCACGACGTCTTGCGCGACGAGCAGCCGTCCGTTGACGGGCGCCATGTCCTGGAAGCGGACGTCATCGCGAAGGTGGAAGACCCAGTTGAGATCGTCGACGTTCTCCCAGGAGGTCGCGAGATCGCCTACGTTGCCCTCCCAGTCGGTGGCGTGGATGATGTAGCTGTAGAAGTAGGCCGCCAGAGCAACGCCCTCAGTCGTGTGCGGGTCGAGG
>Ga0315282_10005184_pt1 | contig 22291 bp, 28 predicted proteins | sample YL17G07_20_MG_FD_203693 | JGI IMG/M metagenome (GOLD analysis project Ga0315282, IMG submission 203693) | Sediment microbial communities from Yellowstone Lake, YNP, Wyoming, USA - YL17G07_20 | ecosystem: Environmental > Aquatic > Freshwater > Lake > Sediment | place: USA: Wyoming | collected... | reverse complement strand
TTTCTGAGCGGGGGGGAGCAACAAATGCTCACCATCGCCCGGACCCTCATGGGGAATCCTGACCTTCTCCTGCTGGATGAACCGTCTGAAGGTTTAGCCCCCATCGTGGTGCAACAGCTCGGCGAGCAGATTTCGAAACTGCGGCAGGAAGGAATGACCATTCTTTTATGCGAACAGAATGCCAGGTTTTCCTTAGACCTGAGCGACCGACTGTATATATTGGAGAAGGGAGAAGTGCGCTACCAGGGGAGCGTGGCGGACTTTCGCAAGGATGAGGAAGCGTACAGGACTTACCTTGTGCTTTAAGACAGTGATGAGTGTCAGTGTCAGTAAATAAGGAAAAATTGCCACTACCTATTGACACTCACACTCACACTGACACGAATCACTAATTAGGAAGGAGGTAGGAAGCGATGAACAAAGCAAAAATAACCTGGCTGGGGCATGCCTCCATTAAGGTGGAGGCGGGAGGGAAATTGATCTTCTTCGATCCCTGGATTCAGGGCAATCCGGCTTGCCCCATAAAGCTCAATCAGATCAAAAAAGCCGATGCGGTATGCGTAACCCATGGCCACATCGACCATATCGGGGATTCCCTGGAAATCGTCCAGATGACCGGCGCTCCCCTGATCTGCAGCCCGGAGATCGGGATGTATGCCGAGAAGTATGGGGGGATCAAATACGACAAAGGGTCCATCACGCTCAACATCGGAGGAAGCTGGGAGACAAAGGCTTTCACCCTCACGATGGTCAATGCGGCCCACACGTCGGATATTATGGGAGAAGAATATAAAAAAGAAGGCAAATTGACGGCCGGGTCAGGCTCCGTCGGATATGTAATCGAATTTAAAGATGGCCCCTCCATTTACTACGGGGGTGACACGGGCGTCTTCGGGGACATGGCCATAATCCGTGATCTTTACAGCCCGGATGTGGCCGTTCTCCCGGTCGGCGGGAAGTATAACATGGGTTACCGGGAGGCAGGATACGCCGCTTCCCTGATCCACCCGAAATGCTTCATCCCCATCCATTACGATACGTTCCCCAATCAGAAGCTCAATTTAAATAAACTTGTGGAAGAGATAAAGTTCCGGGCCCCCCACGTGACCGTGGTCCGGTGGAAACCGGGGGATATTTTCGAATATAAATAGGGGTTCAAGGGGTCGAGGGTCCAAGAGGTCAAGGGTAAGAGAAAACATCATTTCACTTGAACCCTCGAATCCTTGCCCCGCGAGGCGCGGGGTTGGACCCTCTTCAGAATTTCATATCTCTCCACTAATCCCCGATACGCCCTAACGGCTCGTTGCAAAGAGGGATACGCCATCACCCACCGATTCCGGAGACTTTCTGCATAGCCCGGGATGCGGTGGACCATATCAGAAGCAAGGAGAATGGGCTTTCCATACTTCCGGCCAAGCTCCTGCACGTCAGAAAAGATTTTTTGTTCCTCTTCTATCCAATCCTGGCCAGCGGCCTCCATTTCATCCCCGGCGCTATGCGCTGATTCTCTCAAAAAGCTGCCTCGCACCACCCGCCACCCGAGCCCCAGCATCAACACGCCATCGAATTGTTTGGACCCCAAGAAGAGCTCCAGGGACTGAATTAGATCTCCCTTCCGGTATCCGGCAACCATGTCAATGGGGTTGATCCGGTTCCACCATGGGGGTAAAACCTTATCCAGCGTCTTGACCATTTCTTTGGACAAGTCCGGAAGGATCAGGCCGGCTTTGGCACAATAATCCGCTGCCAGTACGCCCCAGCCGCCTCCCAGGGTCAGGATACCTACACGTTTTCCCCTTGGAAGAGGCTGGGTAAGAAGGGCGGCGGCGATGTCCACCATCTCCTCCAACGTTTCCGCCCGGATGATACCCGCTTGCTGGCATAACCCATCAAAGAGGCCATCGGACCCCGTTAGGGCACCGGTATGAGAAAACGCTGCCTTGATCCCCGCCTCGGTCCGCCCGGCTTTCAACACCACCAGGGGTTTCCGGGCGGAAACCTTCCGTACGCTTTGGATAAACCGCCTTCCGTCTTTTATTCCTTCCAGATAGGACAAGATGACCTTTGTCTTTGGATCTTCAGCCAGGTATTCCAGAAAATCCAACGTTTGGAGGTCCGCTTCGTTGCCGCTGCTGATGATCCGGCTGAACCCCAGATGCATGGGGCTGGCCAGCTCAATGATCGAAGTAGCTAGATTCCCGCTCTGGGAGACCAATCCCAAAGGCCCCGGTTCGGGGAATTGAGGGGGCATATGCGCATACAGGCGTTGAGGCTCTATGGTGACAATCCCCTGGCAGTTGGGACCAAGCAGGCGCATCCCCAGAGTTCTGGCTAACCCGACCATTTCCTCTTCCAGCTTCCTCCCCTCGTGGCTCACTTCGCTGAAGCCCGCCGTGATCACGACCCCAATCTTGGCCCCGTTCTTGCCACAGTCATGGAGCACCGTGAGGATATCAGAAGGAGGGACGATAAAAAGGACCAGGTCAACGGCCTCGGGAATCTGGGCGACCGTGGCGTAGGCCTTGAAGCCCAAGATCTCTTTCTCCCGAGCATTTACGGGATAAAGGCGCCCGGCATAGCCTCCTTTCATCACATTCAGCAATAGATGGAATCCCCATTTTTTCGGGTCCCTGGAAGCCCCCACGATGGCGATGGATTGGGGATTGAAGAGAGGCTCCAAAGAAGCGTTCTTTCGTCCTTGCCGAATCTTCGCGCTTTGCGATGCTGGATTTCCATTCATCGGAACATCACCCTTTTTATACAATACCTGATAAATACCCAGGATTGCATTACCATGCCTTTAAGAAATTCAATGCACGTTTGCAATCCTGATTCCGAAACCCACCTTTTTTTCAGATCCCTTTTTTTCCTACGCTTGCCAGGTAAATGGCTGTTTCTTCCAATCCATCTACCTCGATTAGGTTGTTAACCTCATCGTCGAAAAAAGCCGCGATCCCACAACATCCCAGGCCCATGGCTGTAGCCGCCAGATATAGGTTTTGCCCAATATGCCCACAATCCAAGTAAATGTAACGATAAGCCCGCTGCCGGTATTTTTGCCGGGAACGGTGGATTACCGCCACCCAAACAAAAACAACGGCTGCTTCCCGGGCAATGTCCTGGTCCAGTGCCGCCTGGGCGATTTGCAGGGAAAAGTCCCCTTTATTTTTCATCTCTAGAGAAAAGTCTGTGACGTTGAGGAAATAGATCCCCGGGTCTAATCCCTCGACTCGATTGACCACTAAATATGTATCGATCGGATGAAGGGCGCCGGCTGACGGGACCGTCCGATACCAGGGGGAGAAAGCTTTCTCCGTGAATCCCTGGGTGGCCCAGAGCAAGTTGGATAGTTCCTTTAATGCGAGGGGCGCTGGCGTGTAATCGCGGATCGAACGCCGTTGCTGGAGAACCTTCCAGAAATTCGGCTCGGTCTCCAGGGAAGGTGCAGGCAAAGAGATTATTTGGGAAGAAGCCGGTTCGGCGGTCTTTTCTGCGGTTCTGGCTAAATAGGATGGCCGGGCATATTTCGTCTCTTGCTGGAACCTCTGGCCGATTTTCTGCCCCGTAAAATCCATTTTTCACCTCCATTGACCGGAGTCTAAAAAGTCTATCTCCCGCTTGAGAAGCTGTCAACTTAATCCATCGACTCTTCCCCCTTGATCCGGGGGCCAGGCGCCCACCTCCCTCCATTGGCCCACGGTTTGGATAAGTCAAGAAGGGGGACGGGTTCCCGGGATCAAATTCCCGAAACCAGATTGAATGGCGATCCGACACCTAATGGAATCGCTTCGTTAACTCGCTATCGAACAGACACTATCAGTCCCGGTATCAATTACTTCCTGTACTCTTGTTTTTAGGGTCATTCCCAAGAATTCAACATTTCAAACGAAAGTCATCAACTTGGACGTGAAAACCGAGGCTATTTCCATAGGCAATTTTCCCCTTGACTGCTCATGAATAAGAGAGTATTTATGGGTCAGTTATTCCCATCTTTTTTTGATTAACCAACAACCTGCCCTCTGGCCTTCTGGAGCAGAGCATGAAAAGGAATTTCCGGAAGGTGCCCATACAGAGACTTGAGGGGAATTTCTATCCCCTTGGAGCCATTTTTCATCTATGGCTCCGGTTTGCATTGGTCTTATCAAGTCTTGATAGCAACAAAACCATCCGAGCACCGAAGTCGGGTTAAGTGAATGAAAATATATAATATTCACGCGAAAAATTGGTATTGAGTCAGTTGGGATATATAGACTCAAAACAGCTTTGCTAAAGGTCAAAGGTAGACCGGCCTAATTACTGTTATGTGCCTCACATTATATCATGAGGTGATAAATGAATCAGAGCATCGCAGTTCCAATCCGGAATCTACCTGAGAAATTCACGAAGTCAATCCATGATCATATGCGGCTCTATTCTGTGACAATGCTGATGGCCGAAAACATAGAAGATGTCACCGTAATCCCCTGTTCAGGGACATTATGCTCTTATGACTCTAAGGCTGGCATCGTCACCGCACGACATGTATGGGAGGAGGCCCGAAAACATAAGTCACTTATTGTGATGACGGATAGAGGGCCTTTGGCTCTTAAGACGGAAAAGCTTGTTCCGGCTGTTCCGCAACCAAGGTCTGTTCTAGCAAATACGGCTGCGAGAATCCCCGATATAGCCTTTCTTTATCTTGATCCAAAGCAGAAATCTGAAATAGAGGGCCTCGGGAAGGTTTTCTATTCAATCGCTAAGAGAGCCAATTCCCCTCATTTGGATGTTCAAACCGCAGCTGGTTACTGGACGATTATTGGAAACCCAAAGGCGCTTTTGAATGTTGAGGAACGCGCTGTTCCGTCATTCATATACGGCACGGAGGTAGCGCATTTTTGTCAGGAGGACGACTGGGACTATCTCCTGGTCAATCTCAACATCCCTGAAAATCCTGGAATCCCAAAAAACTTTGGCGGGGTGAGCGGAGGTGGCGTTTGGCGCACCATGTGGGGTGTCGATTCCGATCAGACATGTTTTCGCGTATCTAATCTGATTGATGACTGCCTCCTTGTCGAAATGAGCTTTTATCAAACTGGTGGAGACGGAAGCCAGCTCATAGCGCACGGGCCAAATTCCATCTACAACAGACTACCTGCTTTTTTACAGGAACCAGCACATAACAACTGGCTGGAGAAGGATGCGCGTTACACTCGCATCTCTCAGCCGGGCCGTTATGCATGACGAGAATCCGCTTTGATTGTCAAACATTGGTGGCAAGGGTATAATGAAGCTCTGGGGGATGATGAATGCTTCTGTTTGAATGGGACCCAAACCAGGCGAAAGAAAACCTCGAAATCCATGGCGTTTCTTTTGACGAAGCAAGCACGGCCTTTCGAGATACCTTGTCTCTGGCCATTTATGATCCCTTGCATTCCGTGGAAGAAGACAGGTTCGTCTTGATCGGAAATTCTCACAAAGACCGCCTTCTGGTAGTCGTTCACACGGAAAGGGGCGACAACATCAGGCTGATTAGCGCAAGAAAAGCATCCAAAAAGGAAAGGAAGCAATATGAAGAGAATGCAAAAAGATCCGGACATGCTTGAAGAATACGATTTCAGTAAAGGCGTTCAGGGCAAGTACGCAAAAAGGTATGCGGCAGGAACGAACGTTGTAGTCATCGAGCCAGACGTTGCGAAGGTTTTCCCTGACCATGATTCAGTGAACCAGGCATTGAGATCGCTGGTGGAAATCATTAGAAGACAAAAGAAGCTCGCATAACCTGGGGATGCACCCAATCGGCCAAAAAGCGGCCTCTGGGTGATCCCCATCGTTCTGCGATGAGGAAAAACAATGGAAGAGATAATTGAGGTAGTTCATCACATCTTGGATGAGCATCATAAATATTATACGAGCAATACACTTGATGATACTGAAATGATCAAAGAATTAAAGTTCATTCTTAAGGGCATAAAGAATTACTTAACGCAAGGGAAGGAATCTAAGAAGAACATCGAAAAAATAATCGACGATTTAAAAAAATATTCAAAAGACAAATATATGAAGACGTATATAGGCAATTTTGAGGAAGATTGTGATTTATCTGATGAACAGAAAAAGGATGAGGCTTCATACTACTTCGACTATTTATTCAAGCATGAAGAGCACCCAAATTAAAATAGGGCTTTTGGCGATAAAAAGGATGTAATGCATAACAAATCACTCAAGCCGGCCCGGATTAACGCTTGTTGATTTCTCGCAAAGATCCCTGCACTCCTCTAAGGTTCTCCCCTCGGTTATCACCTCCGGCCACTCTACCAACTGTCCCATGTAGCCAGAGCTTATCTTTGAATATTTGGCAGTATATGTGCTTATCATACGATCACCCCCTTATGTCTTCTGCGTCCCCTATTTCAGCTGATGATCAAATAAAACCCCACCTCAGCATTTGAGAAAGGGGGTTTGTTGTTCCCACACATTTCACTCCCCTAATGCGGAAAAGAAGAAAACCAAATATCATAAGGCTTTCAACCATCAGCCGTCAGCCCTTGCCCAAAACATTAATTTCATCAATTGGAAACTAAGCTAAATCTTTGGGGATTCACTTTGGTAAGTTTAACATTGAATTCACTGGCTTATCAAGAGGATTATTATGCGCTGTCTCTCTCTGCGGCCTCTGCGTTCTCTGTGGTAAGAAAATTTCAGTAAACGGCATCCGGAAAGGTGCAGACGGAGCGGGGCTTGCCGACCATCAGGTACATCTTGGGGGAGAACCAGCCTTCGTCCAGAAGGTCATCATCGATCGCGTTGATCACCCCGTCATGAATCGCCCAGGATCGACCGCGGACGGTATTTTCGAAGCCGGGCTGGCGGAATGGAATGGCCGGGTCGAGTTTCTGAGAGAGCTTTCCGGCGGGCTGGAAGGCCTGATGGATGCGCTGCATACGCTTGAAGCCTTCGAAGTAGGTAAAGCCGCAGCATTCATAAACAATGGCGTTGTGGTAGAAAAGGGCTTCCAGGGTGATGGTCTTGATATCCAGAATTTTGGCAAAGTATTCCAAACCGGCAATGACTTGCCGGGTCAACCCCAATCCTTTGCGGGTCTGTCCGGGGGCCAGTCCGGCGCGCAAAGCCCGCTCCTCTTCGGCGAGGTTGCGGGTCGCCCGCCCCCAGAGAGTGTCCCGGCCCTGGTCATCGATGTCAATGTTGAACCGCTCACTGTCCGGATCATTGACCACCAAAAAGTCCCAGTTGAGTTGGCTGAAGTCCGCTCCATCGGAAACCTGGATGGAATAGATGGGGTCAGGATCATCCGCCCTGCGCTTCATTTCAATCATCACCGTCTCTTCCCTCTCCGGGCAGTAGAAGCGAACGAGCCGGGTCCCCTCATAATCGGTGAAGGTCAGGGGGTTGATTTCAAAACGCTTGAAAAGCGACGGGGGAATGAGCAGGCGGTAGAGGCCCTCTTTCTCGCTTTGACTCATCCGATTGATACGCTGGATCCACGGCATAAAAAGTTAATTTGGACGCAGATTTTCACAGATATCCGCAGAAACAGATTCTACATAATTACCCATGGCCCCTGGGCCACCCACGAACGATGAAAATCCCCCCTCGCCCCCCTTTGATAAAGGGGGGTTGGAGGGATTTGAAAGTTATTTTCTAAATAGTGCCGCATGCGCGGAGGGTGCCTCCAAACCATGAAAATGATTTTTTTGTTTGGCTGCGCTATGCTATTTTCTACATAAAATCCTGTCAATCTGCGTTCATCTGCGTCCTATTGATTCAAAGCAATGCGTCCACCCACTCGCTTGGACCCATTTCCTGTTCGATGAGTTCCAGAAATTTGCGAACTTTGAACTCGTCTTTCGGGGTCAGGGAGGATTTGGCTTTCTCCAGCCGTTCCATGGTCTGAAAGGTATCCGCCCGGCTCAGGATCAAAGGGATGGACCGCTCCCGGGCGACCCTGAGGACTGCCTCGCTGGGGGTTTTCCCCCCCGTCAGGATGATCCCCCCGACGGTCGCCTTCTCTTCTCCCGCCTGACTCAGGCCGGCCAGGATGATCTTGTTATAAACCTGCTTGAAAATGGCCAGGGGCCCTTCCAGATGCTTGGACCCGATGGTGAAGGTCTCGATCAAATTCCCCACGGACTCGGGGCAACAGAGAACCTGGCCATCGACCAATGAGGCCAGGGTGGAGACAGTGAATGCAGATAAAACGGGGTTCTCGGGCACGGCCGCCACAGACTTCAGGCCCTTTTCTTTGAGGAAAGGTATGACCTTGGCCTTGAGATGGTCCATTTTTTCCGGGAGGACATGGTTGATGATGGCCGCTTTCACGCGGCCGTCGAGAAAGGAATTCAATGAGAGCAGGGAATAAAGGGTCATGTTGTCTCTCTGGTAGCGGTCCATCAGAAGCACAGAAGCGTCGAATAATTTGACCAGGACGCTGTCGGAAATCCCGGAAAGGGCATCCCCGAAGAAGATTTCTCTGGCACCCATGATCAGGACGATATCTTTTCCCGGAGAGATTTCCTGGAATGCCCCTTTGATCTTTTCGAGCAACTTCTCCCTTTGATTCCCGGAAACTTCCGGGATCAGATTTTCGGTAAGCATCACCGGACAAAGGACCTCTTCCGGTTCCGTGAGACCCAAGACTTTTTTGATGAAGAGGGCGTCGGAGTCGCAGAAGCCCCCTTCAGCGGAGGTGCCCGTGTCCGGAAGCAGGCTATAGGGCTTGATGAACCCCACCCGTAAACCTTTTTCCTTAAGCCTGGTGGCTAAGGCCCAGGTTGCCAGGGTCTGGCCGGGCTCCCCACCCGTAGAGCCGATGAAGATCGAACGCATGAAAAACCTCCAGGTTGAGGTCAAGGATCAGGATTCAACCTCAGCCTTAGCCTTTTTCAAATGGATGATAACAAAAAGGAACGGGGAAGTAAATGCTGGTTCCGGCCTAAACCTTAACCTCAACCTTAGCTTTTAGCTTTGCCGGAATAGACCAGGTTGATCGGATGGCAAACATCGCAGGCTTGGGTGCGCGGATGGGCCTGGTGGCATTGGTAACAAGTTTCCATGCGCGGCCGGTTCGTTCGGGGAGAGAGCGTGTCATGTTCAATGTTGCGATGGCAATCGATGCAGAGAGCCTTTTTTTCAACATGAAGCGTATGGGAGATTTTCACAATCCGGATATTTTGCGGCTCGACCTGTTCCCCCCGGGGGATGGTGGGGTGGCAGTTGAGACATTTATTATTCATCAGATCATCACTGGCATAAAACTTGCGGGGGAAAATCTCCCCGGGCTTCGCATGGCAATCCGTGCAGGTAACCGATGCCGGATGGATGCGAGAGGGTAACCACATTCCCCGGGGGTCCTGATTTTGGTGACAACTCAGACAGAAAAAGGGGTGCGTCGTAGTAAAGCGCACTACGCCCAACGCCGGGATGGCCGCCAGGATCAGGAGAATGGCAATGATGAACGCCCAGGTCCGCTTGGATAGCTTCGGAAGTGGTGGAATTTTCGATAATGACGGGATTTTCATGACCAGCCCTCTATTAAAAAATAAGGTCGAGGATTAGGATTTAATTTGCCTTAGCCTTAGCCTTAGCCTTAACCTTAGCCTTAGCCTGACCTTAGATCTTTGTCAAAGTCACCTTGGTATCATTCCAGGCTATGCCTCCCCCCACCGGGTCAAAATCGGCCTGGATCAAGGCGTGGGGGTTTACACCGTTTCCCTCTTCACTCCACCAGAGTAAATTCGAATCGAAGTCGCTGCTCTTTTCCCTTTTGGCCCGGGCGAATTTTCCCAGCTGCTCGTGTCCCAGGCCTTCTGTCAAAGTCACCACCCGGGGATGAACGCCATTCGATAAGCGCACCCGGGTTATGAGACTTCCAGTCGCCGAGGAAAGTCTCACCCGATCTCCCTCGTGAATGCCCTTAGCCTGCGCTGTCTCGGGATTGATCCACAGAGGATTCTCATGCAGAATCTCAGAGAGCCATTTGGCGTTCGCCAGGCGCAAAGTCATGACGTTGGCCCGGTGAACGGTCAGGATCAATTCATCATCTTTAAGCCCCTGATGGGCCTGAATGGGAACGTAGGCCGGCAGGGCCGGCAGCCCTCTTTCCTGAAGTCGTTTGGAAAAGATCTCAAACTTTCCCGATGGAGTGGGGAAACCTTTCTTCTCATAGGAGCGGTAAGCCGGCTTGGCTGCCGGGTCAAACCATACCCCTTCTTTCTTCAGGAGATCGATCCCCCCGGACTTGGATAGCCCATTGATTCGGGCAGCAGCTTTTCCGATGAATTCCTCGCTGCCCTTGTAGGAGAATGCTTTGGGGACGTCGCCCCCGATTCGCCCGGCCAGACCGATGCAGGTGTCCCCGATCGACATGGATTTACCCAGCGGGGGAACCATAGGTTGCCGGATGCTGACGAAGGGGACGAGCCCCATGGCGGGCCGGGATTCCAAATTCCAGCTCTCCAGATAAGAGGCCATGGGGAGAAGAATGTCCGCCAACGCACCGGTCTCGGTAAGATGCGTATCGGCTACAACTAGCAAGGGAATCTTCTTTTCATCTTTGAGGACCTGAATCGTCTCGGCCGTGTTCGGATTGGCATAGGCCGGGTTACCCATGTAGGAGAGATAGACTTCGACTTTCGCTTTCTCCTCTTTGAGGGCGGCGAAAGCCTGCGGAGAGGAAGGAAAGGGACTTTTCCACTTGGGTTCACCGAGTTCCATGGTTCGCGGCAGACAGCACCCGCCCGGGATATCAATGTTGCCCACAACGGCGTTCAGAAGGGCAATGCAGCGCTCATTACCCACCCCATTCTTATGGCCGCTCACCCCGCGTCCCGTCAGGGTAGCTGCCGGTTTCGTCTGGACGAACTCCAAGGCCAGGCGGCGAATATCTGCCGCTTTGACCCCGCTGACTTTTTCGGCCTGCTCGGGTGTGTACTGGGCAAGGTGCTCGGCGAGCTTGGGCAGGGGAACATTGGTCCAGCGGGTAAGGAATTCCTTATCCTGGAGCCCCTCCCGCAGAATATGCTGCGCCATGGCCAGGGCGATCACTCCGTCCGTCCCGGGGTTTACCTGGTACCATTCGTTGCTTTTGCCGGCGGTGTTCGAGAGGCGGACATCGAAAGTGACCAGTTTGGCCGCGTTGGCCACCTGAGCCTCAACCATCCGCTGCGCCAGATAAATGTACTGTTCATGACTCTCGTAGGGATTTGCCCCGAAATTGAGAATAAAGCGAGACCTGGCTACATCACTGATCGTGGTCTCCGCCCCCCAGGTGAGCGCCTGGCCCATGGTTCGATTCTGATTTGGGAATTCGCTGTCGGGGAAGATCGTGGGCGAGCCCAGGGCTTTGAGGAAATCCAGCACTACGAGCTCCTTGGAACCCGGTGTGCCCATCTCCACCCAGAGCAATTGCGTATCCCTATGCCTGTGCAATGGGATGAGCCGTTTGGCGATCTCTTCCAAAGCCTGATCCCAGGAAATACGGCTCCACCGGCCCTCCCCCCGCGCGCCAGAGCGCTTCAAAGGGTAAAGCAGCCGGTCCGGATCGTAAAGGACGTTCAGTCCGGCGTGGCCCCGGGAACATATCTTGCCCCGGTTGTTCGGGTGTGCAGGGTTGCCGGTAATTTCGATTACCCGGCCGTCGATGACTTCCCCAAGAATCCCGCATCCCGCGGGGCAGAGGAGGCAGGTGCTGGCCACGGTTACCGGTTTGCCGACCGTGCGCATGATCTTCCTGGAGGATTCCGGAGGAGGGCTGAGGCAACCGGAAAGAGCGCCCCCGAAGCCCACCACGGCTGCGCTGGTAAATCCGAATTTTAAAAAATCTCTTCTCGAAACTTTCCTCATCAGAAACTCCTTGGGTTTCAAACCAAAGGCAGAAATTCACCGCCCCCGATGATCATGTTGCCCACAAAGAAGAAGCAGATATCTCCCAGGATCCCTCATCCTAACGCAACATCACGCTCTGACCGCCCACCACGATTATAATGCGCATAGCCAGAATCCCACAGAGGATAAACAGGCAGGCCGTACATTGCCCAATGGGATGAAGCCGGATTCGCTTGATCGAAAGCATGATTAAAGGAATCACCCCGCCCAGCGTGAGCTCTACCCCCAAAAACAGGGGAGCCCAACTCCCCCGCGTGAGCAACTGATAGGTCAGGTACTCTTCCGCCTTGGAGTTGGCCAATACGGCCAGGTCGCACCCCATCAGAAAAAGCTCGATAATCATAAAGAGATACATCATGCCGACCAAGGTATGGATGATGCGCAAATCCGCGGCCTTTTGTCCGGCATCCTCATTCTTGGCAAAATAATAGTAGCGGATGTTGATAATGATGATGATCAGGGCGAGCCCGGAAACCATCGCGGAAACCAGGAAAAGAATCGGGTTTAAGGAGGTGTTCCAGAAGGCCCGGCCCGCTCCCAAGGCCAGGATGAAACCGGTGTACCCATGCACGCTGACCGCAACGGGGAAGCCGCATAGACCCCAGATTTTGGCCGCTCGGTAATTTCCCCTGAACACATGCCAAGCGTAGATCAAGCCTATGGGTGGATAGGCGGTCAGGAAGAATGTCCCCCAGGTTATGGGGGACCGGAGGTTAATATAGGGGAAAAGGTGCCAGAAGCGGGTAATCTGGGTAAGGTCCACGAGAAGAAAGACGGGGGCGACAGCTAAAACGATCAAAGCGCCCACAGCTCCGATCTTGCCAATGGGTTTCCACTCCTGCTTACCCAAAAGAGTCGCCACGACCGAAGTGGTGTAAAAACCCATATGCAGGCCGGTAATATAGAAATAAATGGCGATCAAATACCCTATCGGAATGACAAAGGGGACGTTATAGATTACTCGTGCACTCTCTTCCAACGCGCTCCTCCTCGGGTTTCCATCGTCAGCTGGTCGGCGTTTATGTAATAAACCATGGGATGGGTGTTCATATCGGGTTTCATCACCATGACGGGATTGGATTGAATCAGGCGATAGACCTCACTTTGTGGATCATGGATATTCCCTATGTGGCGGGCAGTGGTGGGGCAAGCCTCCACACAGGCCGGTTTTAGCCCTCGGTCCAGCCGGTGCGCGCACCAATGGCATTTCTGCACAATGGGCGTTAAGGGATTGATATAACGCATATCGTAAGGGCAGGCCGCCATGCAGTACCGACAACCGATGCAGCGATGGGGATCGACGAGAACAATTCCGTCTTGCCGCTGGTAAGAGGCTTTCACCGGGCAGACGGTAACACAGATGGGGCTCGCGCAGTTGTTGCAGAGCAAAGGCAGGAATGATTTCCGTACATAGGGGTAGCGTCCCTTTTCAACCTGCTTCACCCAGGAGCGCCACACCCCCAAGGGCACTTCGTTTTCCCTCTTGCAGGCCACCGAGCAGGTATGACAGCCGATACATTTTCTCAGATCGATGACCACTCCGTAGCGAATATCAGTCATAAGATTCTTCCTCTGATATGGACCCCTGGCCTGGTTTTGGGGGCAACTATTCGAAATGAGCCACAGTCGAACCACAGGAGGCATGCCCAGGCAGCGCCGAGCTCATCCGGCGCAAACAACCCTGGCTTTTCGGGCAGGTGAATGAATCCGTGGTTATAGCTTAGCGTACAGCAAGATAGAGATGACCAAAGCATAAATCACTAACGATTCAATCAAGGCCAACCCGACGATCATGGGGATGAAAATTTTGGGTTGGGCTTCCGGGTTGCGGGCGATGCCCTCTAAACCCTTGGAAATGGCGATTCCTTGCCCCAGACCCCCGCCTAGAGCTGCGATCGCAATGGCCAGACCGCAAGCCAAGCCGATGAATTTCTTTGCCTCTTGGCCTAGGGGCTCTTCTGCTGCAAAGGCGAAAGATGCGCAAGACCAGCTCATCGCGAAGACCAGGAAAAGGATCCACAGCATTTTCTTATTCATTACCCGTTACCTCCCATTATAAGATGTTTTCATACTCCTAAAATGATTCTTATCATTACTCAATCCCTTAATTCCCCAGTTCCGTTATCCCAGTTAATGTTCCGTCCCCTCGATCGCCAGGGAGATATAGATCATGGAAAGCAGAATAAAGATAAAAGTCTGGATGACCGAAACGAAAACTCCCAGGAACATCGACAGAGGGGAAAGGAAAAGGGGCAGCACCAGCGGAGCCATCAGGGTCAGGGACAGGAGCATGTGGTCGGCCATGATGTTCCCGAAAAGACGCATGGAAAGCGAAAGCACCCGGGCAAGATGGCTGATGACTTCGATGATGAAAAATAAGGGGGAAAGCACCAGGACGGGCCCAAGAAAATGTTTGATGTATTTTACACCGTGGGCTTTGATCCCATAATAATGAGTGGCGAAGAAAACCACCAGGGCGCAGGCCACGGTCGTATTCAAATTGTCCGTCGGGGGAAGGAAGCCCGGGACGAGCCCGAGGAGGTTGGAGAAAAGGATGAAGAATCCCAGTGTTCCGATCAAGGGCAGGAATTCTTTGCCCCGGGGCCCGATTATATCCTCCAAAAACTTCAGAATCATTTCCGTGAAGAGCTCGAAGATATTCCTCAGGGTCAATCGGTTAGACGGGATGACCGCCTCAGCCGAGGAAGGCAAAGCCATTTGGCGAAAGGCCAAATAAGACAGGAGGGTGAGGACCACGAGCACAAAAAGGGCCATCGAAACCTGGTGGGGCAGGCCGCCAATGAAAGGTATATAGGATAACCAGGTGAAGGGAGTATGCCCCGCCATTAGATGTTCCCCTTTCTTTCAAGGCGAAGCGATTCCCGGAAGACCTCAAAGAGAATGCCCACGACTAGGGTAGAAAGGCCCACGATGAAGGCGATGGGGTTCACGGCTATGTAGCGAAGGATTAAGAAAACCACCAAGGCTAAAAGAATGAATTTCATCAGCGCTTGAACTCCATAGAACTTCCTATGTTCGAAAAGGACTTTTTCCACGATCCGCCACAACCAGCGAAAATTGAGAATGGCGACCCCCCCGCCCAAAATCAACCCCAGTGAAATAGACCAGCTTTGAAACCACAGACTTGCCAGGAGGAGGAGAAGCAGGAACTGGGCACTTCGTTTCTCGATGGCGACCAGCTTTTGCGTTTCCCGCTGCTGGCCAGATATCGGCAAGTTACTTTCTTCTTTCGTCTTTGTCAATGTCTTTCATCAGGGAAAAAAGGCCGCGGAACCCTGCGACCACACCCAGGATCAGAAAAATTAGTGTCAACCACGGCTGGGTATGAAAATATCGATCCAGGCCATACCCGATAGCCACTCCTATGGCCACGGAGAAGCCCATTTCCAGGCCAACGGCGCTGTAACGCATGCCCCTCTTATAGAGCCTCTTCCGGTCCTCCTGCATCGAAACCCGGGCGTGTAGCCCCTTCCCTTCATCGATGTCGATTGCCCAAGATTAATCTAAACTGTCTCGCCGCCACCCCCAGAGAATTAAATTAATGAATGAATGTTCATTCAAGGATTAGTTAACATATCCGCTGAAAAATTGTCAAGGTTTTTTTGGATGTCCATGAAAAAAATGTTAGCCCCCGGGCGCAATTTCTGGATCAGGATGTCTCCTTGAACTCGAGATATTTTTTAAATTTCTTTACGTTAGCGACTCTAAGGCGGATGCGGCAGATTTCAAAGTTCCTTCAACGTCCTTGGCCGTGTGGGCCAAAGAGACGAAACAGGCTTCAAACTGGGAAGGTGGAAGCCAGACTCCGCCCTGTAACATTCCCTGAAAATATTTGGCGTATTTTCCGGCATCTGCCTTTTTGGCCGAGCTGTAATCAAAAACCTCATCCCCGGTGAAGAAAAGGGTAAACATGGACCCGGAACGGTTGATTCGGGCTGGAATCCCCTTCTGCCGGGCGAGGCCTTCCAGCCCCTGGCAAAGTTCCCTCGCCAGGAGATCAAGCTTTTTATACACCTCTTTCTGGCGGAGCACGTCCAGGGTCTCCAGGCCACAAGTCATGGCGAGCGGATTCCCGGAGAGAGTACCCGCCTGATAAATCGGCCCCAAAGGGGAAACTTTTTCCATCACTTCCCTCCGGCCGCCGTAAGCTCCCACGGGCATGCCCCCTCCGATGATTTTCCCCAGGCAAGTGAGGTCCGGGGTGATGCCAAAAATTTTCTGGACCCCACCATAGGCCAAGCGGAACCCCGTGATCACCTCGTCGAAGATCAGTAGAGCGCCGTTATTGCGGCAAGCCTCCTCCAGCCCCTTCAGGAATCCTTCCCGGGGCAGGACAACCCCCATATTGCCGGCAATCGGCTCGACGACGACGCAGGCGATTTGAGAGGGATTCTGGTTGAAAAGGACCTGAACGGCTTCGAGGTCATTGTAAGGGGCAACCAGAGTATTTGCCGCCAAAGACTCGGGAACCCCGGCACTGTCGGGAATCCCAAAGGTTATCGCTCCTGAGCCGGCCTTAACCAGAAAGCTGTCGGCATGGCCATGGTAGCAACCTTCGAATTTGATGATCTTGTCCCGGCCCGTGAAGCCGCGGGCCACGCGCAGGGCGCTCATCGCTGCTTCGGTTCCGGAACTGACCATGCGCACCATCTCCATGGAAGGGATCGCCGTAGAGACCTTCTGGGCCAGGCGTACTTCCAACTCGGTGGCCGCTCCATAGCTCCAGCCCTTGGAAAGCGCCTGGGACATGGCTTTCCGCACCTGCGGATGGGCATGCCCCAGAATCATCGGCCCCCACGAAGAAACGTAATCGATGTAGGCTCCGCCATCGGCATCATAGACTTTTGATCCTTTGGCGTGGGAAAGGAAGAGTGGCTCAAGCCCCACGGCCCGAAAAGCTCGCACCGGGCTATTGACTCCGCCGGGGATGACCTTTTTAGCTTCAGTATAAAGCCTTCTGGATCTTGCAGTTTTCATATTCCCCCCTAAAATTCCAAAATTTTTTCACCGCAGAGTACGCAGAGACCACCGAGTTTCAATTAAATAGAGGCAAAAATAATGCTGGAAACAGAAGAAAAGGCAATTTTTGCATTTTGGTTTTTTGAATTGATTATTTTGTTCTCTGCGTTCTCTGCGCTCTCTGCGGTGAATATTGCCTTTCAAAATATCGCATGCTCGACTTTTTATGCTCCCGTTTCGAAAAAAGGAGACGATAATCCCTCAGTCCGGTTTCTTTTGATATCTTCCGAGCCGCCAGGCGGCAGTCCTTTTCACTTCGACCGTGAACCATGGTATACAGGTTATAGGGCCATTGCGGAAGGGAAGGCCGAAGGTAGCAATGGCTAACGGCCGGGAAAGAGGTCATGGCGCGGCTGATCCGGGGAATTTGGTCCTCCGGCACCTTCCAGACCACCATGGCGTTCCCTTGGTAGCCGGCCTTTTGATGGCGCAAAATTGCGCCGAAGCGCCGGATCATTCCCCGGCGGATAAGATGATGGACCCGCTTTAGAAAATCTTCCTCCTGAAAGCCGATCTGCCGGGCCAGAGGTTCAAAGGGGGTAGGAGTAACGGGCAGATCTCCTTGAATCTGGCGGATCAATTTCTTATCATCTGCTGTGAGCTGAACTGGATTCACGAGCCAACATTAGGGAATATGATTAAAGATGTCTATGATTTATAGCATTGCTCCCGGCGATGAGTCAATATATGCTTTCCTTAAATACGGCTCTTGAATCTGGAGAGACGTGAATCGGACCGGATAGCCACTTGAAACAGAATTTGTTATGAATTTGTTATTATTATGATAATATCGCTTTTGATTATCGCTCTTTCGAGCAAGCAAAATTTTCCAAAAAAAACTGTTTTCCAAAAAAAAACTTGACAAGATATTGCATTTTTGTTAATTGAATAAAACGAATGTTGATGAACTCGTAAAAAGTCAAAAAGTGAGGCTTCCCGTCATTCCGGCGAAAGCCGGAATCCAGTTATTTCAAATACTTAAAAATTCTCTGGACTCCGGTTTCCACCGGAGTGACGACTTTTTACGAGACCATCAATGTTGGTTTGTTCGTTTTTTGTGGTTGCCTTTTTCCCCGGACCAGCCTAACGACTTTTCCCTGCGGACAGGGGGGGACAAGACATCTTTCCATGCCTGCGTATGCATATTTGTGTCCATAATACCCAATGAAAACCCAAGGAGGTTGGAGCATCTATGTGGACTGACTATATACCTATTTTCATATTCTTCCTGGTGGCCGTGGGGTTTGCCCTGATTACGATTTTCCTCTCGGCGATCATCGGCAAACGAAAGGTAACCCCCCAGAAAATGCTCCCGTATGAATGCGGGATGGACCCCATCGGCGAAGCCCGTAAGCCCTTTTCCGTGAAGTTCTACATTATCGCCATGCTCTTCATCATCTTCGACATCGAGGCCGTTTTCCTCTACCCCTGGGCGGTCATTTTCAAGGACCTGAAGATCTTCGGGCTGGTGGAGATGGCTGTGTTCATTGGCATCCTTCTTGTGGGCTTCATCTATGTCTGGAAAAAAGGAGCCTTGGAATGGGAATAGAGACTCACCTGGGCAATAATGTGTTAACCGCTAAGCTGGAATGGGTGGTAAACTGGGCGCGGCGCTCTTCTCTTTGGCCGGCGGGATTCGGGCTGGCCTGTTGCGCCCTGGAGATGCTTGTAGCCGTCTCCTCGCGGTATGATATGGCTCGCTTTGGGATGGAGGTCTTCCGACCTTCGCCCCGGCAAGCTGACCTGATGATCGTCGCCGGAACGGTGACCAAAAAGATGCTTCCGGCGGTGGTGCGCATATACGAGCAGATGCCCGAGCCCAAATGGGTGATTGCCATGGGGGCCTGCGCCTCGACGGGAGGGGTCTTTGATACCTACGCGACGGTTCAGGGGATTGACCAGTACCTTCCGGTGGACGTTTATATTCCCGGATGTCCTCCGCGTCCCGAGGCTTTGATCTACGGAATCCTCAAGCTTCACGAGAAGATTAGCCATGAGAAATTGACGGAAAGGTAAATGCTTATGGATCTGGACGGTATTTTGAGCAAGGTGAAAGAAAGGTTTCCGGAATCGATCCTCGACGCCTCCACGTTCCGGGGAGAGATCACGCTGTACCTACGGGCTGAGGATATCCTGCCCATCTGCCGGTTCCTGCACGACGACCCGGAGCTATCTTTTGACTACTTGACCGACCTATGTGGGGTGGACAATCACCCCCATGAACCCCGTTTTCAGGTCGTCTATCATTTATGCGCGATGAAAACCAAGCGCCGGCTGCGCCTGAAAGTTTCGCTGCCCCATGGAGTCCCGCGGATTGCCTCGGTGGTTTCCGTCTGGAAAGCGGCAAACTGGCTGGAACGAGAGGCCTTTGATATGTTCGGGATCAGCTTTCTCGAACACCCTGACCTCCGGCGAATCCTCCTCACACCCGATTGGGAAGGACACCCACTGCGCAAAGACTATCCGCTCCAAGGCTGAACCGAAGCGTCTGGCGAAGGGGAATAACAGAGATGGCCAAAACTGAGACGATGATTATCAATATGGGACCGCAGCACCCCAGCACGCATGGGGTGCTGCGGATCATTCTGGAGTTGGATGGTGAGGTCGTGGTCAAAGCCACGCCGGACATCGGCTTTCTCCATCGGGGCTTGGAAAAGCTGGCCGAAAGCAAGACGTACCATCAGTGCATTCCCTTAACCGACCGTCTGGATTACGTGGCCGGGATGTCTAACAACCTGGCCTATGTGCTGGCCGTGGAGAAGCTGCTGGGAATGGAGGCCCCCCCGCGGGCCCAGGCCATTCGGGTTTTGCTCTGCGAACTGCAGCGGATCGCCAGTCATCTTCTTTGGCTGGGGACACATGCTCATGACATCGGGGCCATGACCCCATTCTTTTACGCCTTTCGGGATCGGGACGAGATCCTCTTCATGTTCGAAAGGGTCTGCGGCTCCCGCCTGACGCCTTCTTTCTTTCGGGTCGGGGGTCTGGCCCAGGATTTGCCCGATGGTTTGGAAGCCAAGTGCCGTGAGTTCACGCGCACTTTTCCCGCCCGGGTGGACGAATATGAAACCCTCCTGACCCAGAATAAGATATGGATGGGACGCACCCAGGGGGTCGGGGCCATCTCAGCCCAAGAAGCCATCAACGGAGGGTTGAGTGGTCCGATTCTGCGCGCTTCGAACGTGAACTGGGACCTGCGCAAGGTTATGCCCTACTGCGGTTATGATTCTTACGAATTTATCGTTCCCACGGGGAAAAATGGGGATGTGTACGACCGGTACCTGGTGAGGCTGATGGAGATGCGTCAGAGTAATGAGATCGTCCGTCAAGTTTTGGACAAAATGCCGGGCGGAGCGGTGACGGTGGATGACCCCAGAGTGGTCTTCCCTCCCAAACCGAGAGTTGAGGAAAGCATCGAGGCCCTGATCCATCATTTTCACATCGCCAGCGAGGGGTTCCCGGTTCCCCGGGGAGAAGTATACGCCAGCATCGAGTCTCCTAAGGGAGAGTTGGGATTTTACTTGATCAGCGATGGAACCAACAAACCCTGGCGCTTCCGGGTGCGGCCGCCCTCATTCATAAATTTGAGCGCCTTGCCCACCATGATTCGAGGAAAGCTGATTTCGGATGTGGTGGCCATCATCGGTTCCATCGACATCGTTCTGGCCGAAGTGGACCGCTGACTCGAGAGGTCGGGGCATGAAGCTGCAAGAGGTCGTTGATAAACTGGGAATGAAGCCTCTCTCCGCTTTTTCTAAGCTTGCGGCAGAATGCACAGGCGGATATGTAAGCGACCTTTTGAGCGACGTGATGGCCAACGCTAAGGCCGGCGACCTGTGGGTCACCCTGCAAACCCATCAGAACATCGTGGCCGTGGCGAGCCTGAAGGAGATTGCCGGCATTATCATCATCGGGGGGAGAGAGCCCGAGAAGACAACCCTGGCCAAGGCCGACGAGGAAAAGATTCCCATACTCCTCACCAACCTCCCGGCCTTTGAAGTGGTGGGACGGCTCTACAAGATGGGGATATCCGGGGGGCGATGAGCGGGTTGGCTTTGTGCAGGATCTCTCCCTACATATACTGGACATCGTGGAAAACTCCCTTGCGGCCGGGTCCCGCCGCGTGGAGGTCCGCATCGTAGAGGATTTGCGGGCCGATCGAATGACGATCGAGATCGTGGATGATGGCTGCGGGATGGATGAGGAAATGGTCAAACGGGCCTTGGACCCTTTCTTCACCACCCGGACCACTCGCCGGGTGGGGTTGGGCTTGCCGCTCTTGGCGGAAGCCTGCCGGATGAGCAATGGTCAATTGGTTCTGCAATCATGCCCGGGAGGGGGCACGACGGTGAAAGCCACTTTCCAACGCAGCCATATCGACCGCAAGCCCCTGGGCAATATGGGCGACACGTTGATCACCCTGATCGTCGGCCACCCGGAAGTGGACCTTTTTTATGAACACCTCAAAGATGGGGCCCACTTCTCGCTGGATACCCGGGAGATCAAGGCCGAATTGGGGGATGTGCCCCTGAACGCCCCCCAGATCGCCACCGCCCTGCGGGCCAGCATTCTTTCCGGGCTGCGGGAGTTAGGGGTCTGAAGGAAAAAGAATTTTAACCGAGGAAGGGCACGGAACTATGACCGAGCAGAAAGGCCAGGCCACAACTGCCCAGAGCGAAATTCCGCCGGAGCAGTGGAAGAAGATTGACGCGATCATCGAGAGATACAAGCACAAGGAAGGCACTCTCATCCCGGTGTTAAAGGAAACCCAGGAACTGATCGGGTATCTTCCTCTGAAGGTGCAGCATTACATCGCCGCCGGTTTGAAGTTGCCTCCCAGCCAGATTTACGGAGTGGTCACCTTCTATTCCCTTTTTACCATGACCCCCCGGGGCCGGCACATCGTCCGCGTCTGCCTGGGAACCGCTTGCTACGTGCGCGGCGGGCAGGCGATTCTGGACCTTCTGCGCAAAGAATTTAATATCGATGTGAACTCCACGACCCCCGATTTGCGCTACACGCTGGAAGTCATCAACTGTCCGGGAACGTGCGGCCTGGCGCCGGTCCTGTGCGTGGATGATGATGTCCATGGCATTGCCGAGCCCGCCAAAGCTTTGGAGATTTTGAAAGAATACGTATGAATGCTTTACCTCCTGAGGAGGGTTGAGAAGATGGCCAAATTATCCATCGAAGACCTGAAGAGAATAAAAGAATCTGTCGAAGCCAGCGTCACCCTGCGGGAAGGGGGCTACCGGGCCAAGGTCAATATTCACATGGGCACCTGCGGGATCGCTTCCGGAGCCCGGCAGATCATGACCACGGTCATGGATGAGATCGGCAAGCGGGACGTCAAGGATGTGATCGTGACCAC
>Ga0315282_10005183_pt1 | contig 22301 bp, 17 predicted proteins | sample YL17G07_20_MG_FD_203693 | JGI IMG/M metagenome (GOLD analysis project Ga0315282, IMG submission 203693) | Sediment microbial communities from Yellowstone Lake, YNP, Wyoming, USA - YL17G07_20 | ecosystem: Environmental > Aquatic > Freshwater > Lake > Sediment | place: USA: Wyoming | collected... | reverse complement strand
CTTAAGCAGCAACTGCGTGATATCCATACGCTAAGCATAGCATTCGCAATCAATCGCCGCAGTACCGTCAAGACTGACATTTTCCCTGTGGCATTACCCTATGACATTATCGCTGTGGATCCACAACCAATCTGTCACACGTTGACGCGGTGGCGGGTTCTGGTAGATTTGGTGCATGACTCCCCGGTTGAGCGTCCCGCCCGGCGGCATCCTCGCGTCGCCCAAGACCCTTCATTCCGGTTATCCCTGGACCAAGGAGGAGCTAGACATCATTGTTGGCTTTGCGCGGCGTCTCGCCGAGGGCAAGATACCGTTTCTCGACGATGCCACGGACCTGGCCTACCCGGCGCTGAAGCTCTGGTATTCAGACCTGAGGAAGAGGCGCGGACAGTGGGACCCTGAGTATCCGCGCACCTACGATTCGGTCCGGAGCAAAATACACCAGAGCGCCCGCAAACTCGGCCGGCCCATGGTCTGCGCCTTCTGGAATCCGCCCGAACGGCAGGCGGCCAGACGCTGGGCGAAAAAGACCATCGGCCCGTTCGACGTCAAGCGCCCCCGCTGGTTCATCTGCGACGCCGCCCGTATGCTTATGCTCGAACTCATGGAGAAGGGCTACAATCGTACCTTCTCCTCCTGCGAGAACGAAGTACGCAAGTGTCGGCTGGACCTCCTCGCCCGTACCACGCGCAGGTACGGCCGCAGGTACAAACGCTGAGTCCGCCCGGTAACTCCAGCAGCAAGCAGGCTCGATGCTACGCCTCGCCCGCGTTGACAGCCGGCAGCCCGTCGGGCATGGTCAAGGCTAGTTGATAGTGGATGCGACCGCGCGGCTCTGAATCGAATCCATGATACGCTGCCATAGGCTGCTTCTCGTATCGCTGGTTGCGTCGGCGATGGCCCGCCCGTCGTCGCACGTCGAACCGTACGGCTCTGATGCCTGGTTCGAGCAGGATCCGAAGCCCGTTCCCGTTGTCGCCGAGTCCATCGGTAACCCGTTCGACTACGCCGGCGCGCGCATCGGCCTCGACGTCCGCAACGTCGAACTGCCGCGCGCCTGGGAAGGCGGTTACCGTTTCTGCTGCCGGTTTCCCATCATCGACTACGTCTCCAACCGCCCGCTGTACATGAAACAGTGGGCGGAGGACCAATCCGAGACCATCGTATCAGGACAGCGCCGGGCCGGCATCAGAGTGTTAAGCAGTGCCCTCGCCATTCTTCAGGGCGCCCCGCCCAAGACTTGGTCTACCTGGGATGCCCACTACACGCTTGGTTCTGACGGAAAGGTCTTCACGGATAAGTACCGGGTCGAACTGGAGAGACTCGTTTACGCCCTGGTATGTGACGCGGAACGGCAGACGGACACTGTCCGGCGCGCGCTGGGCAAGGACACCGCGTACTTCCTGGACAATCCCGGCCGCTATCTTGCGCCGGACGGCAAGAGAATGGCGGACCTGACTGGCAACACCGACGGCCAGCTTGAGTTCATCGACCGGGCGCGACACGCTTGGATAGGCAATCTCTTCCCGGCCGTGATTGAGGTGAGTGAGGCGGTGGACCGCTACGTGAAGGCTACCGCGGGCTGGCCCATGGCAGATTTCTATGCGGACACGAGCAAGGCCCGCAGCGCCGTGACCTTGGACATTCCCACCTTTGGCCGGGTTGAGATCGCAGGCTTCGGTGATGACAGGCACACAGAGGACGCGGCCCTGTTGATTGACCTTGGCGGCAATGACGTCTACACGAACAATGCCGGCGGGTGCGGCCGCGACGGCGGGGTGGCGGTGTGCATCGACCACGGCGGCAATGACAAGTATCTGGCGCCGGATAGATGCTACGTGCAGGGATTCGGGTTCCTCGGGGTCGGGATGCTGGTCGACCTCGCCGGCAACGACGTGTACAAGGCGAAGCACTTCTCCCAGGGCGCGGGAATCATGGGCGTGGGCGCGCTGTGGGACAAGGCGGGCGATGATACGTTCCGCGCCAATGCGTTCTGCCAGGGCGCGGGCATGTTCGGGCTCGGCATGATGCTCGACGACTCAGGCGACGACGTATACGACTGCGCCACGATGGGACAGGGCTCGGCTACGACGCTTGGCCTCGGGATTCTGTCTGACCTCGAAGGAAACGACCAGTACCGGCTCGCCTGCGACACGACATTGGACGCGCTGGGCGGGTTGCCGGGTTACGGGCAGGGCGGAGCATTGTCGTTCCGCGCGTATCCGTGGGAGAAGAAGCTGGTGGCGTACGGCGGCGTTGGGATGCTCGTGGACGACAAGGGCAACGATACGTACACGAGCAAGGGCTGGTGCTGTCAGGGCGGCAGCTACATCATGTCGCTTGGCGTACTGGTGGACAACGAAGGTGATGACCACTACGTGTGCGGCACCGGGCAGGGCAGCGGCATCCACGTCACGAATGCGATTCTGATAGACAAGAAGGGCAATGATGTCTATGAGGGCGGCTTCCGCGCCGGCGGGTCAGGCGGGGACCGGTCGCCCGGGTTCCTGATTGACTACGAAGGCAATGACGTCTACAAGTCCGCCACGTCCTCTTTCGGCACCGCCTGCAAGCCGTTCGCGTACTCCCTGTTCATAGACTACAAGGGCGACGACCGGTACATCTGCGACCGGCCCAAAGGCGACGTGCTGTTCAACGACTGGCACAGCTTCGGAGGAGTCTGGCCCGAGTCCGACCCGAACCTGTGGCCCTATGCCATCAGCTTGGACCTTGGCGGCAACGACGACTACCGAGTGCGCAATCGGAGGAACAACTCCGAGACTCACAGCTTCGGCCACGGCATCCATCTCGACATGGAGTGGAAGGGCGGGGACGTTATCGGGCCGGTGGTTCGCAAGAAGGTGGTGATGATTAGCGTCGAAGAAGGCCACGCACCGAGATTCGCGGAGGCCGCCCTGTGGACTGCCGACCTGTTCACGAAGTTCCACGCGGTCGGGGCGATCGTCGATTCGGGACCAGCGCTGCTTCCGCAGCTTAGACCCCTGCTCGCTCCGGAGGAAGCCAGGAGGAGGGATGCGCTCGAGTGCGTTCACTACTGGTTCGTGCAGGGCAGGATCGGCGACAAGGAGCTGCCGGAAGTGGTGAAACTGCTCAAGGCACGCGACCCGGAAGTGCGGCTCATCATCGCCGACGACCTCGGGTTGTGGAGGATGACCGGGGCCGAGGATGCGTTGATTGAGGCGGCGAAGACGGACAGCAACGCGCAGGTGCGTCGGTTCGCCCTGCGGTCGCTGCTGCGGCTGGAGTCGGTGAAGGCGCTGCCCATCGCCCGTAAGCTCGCGACTGAGGACACGTCCGAGGATGTCAGGCGGATGGCGGTGACTCTCGTCGGCAAGGTGCGGCCGAGCCGCGAGGTCCTGCCGCTGCTGCACTGGGTCCTTGCCGAAGACAAGGCGTCTTCGGTGCGTTGCGCCGCGGCCGACGCGATGGGCAACCTCGGCAACCCGGACGCGGGCGAGTACCTGCGCGAGGCCGCGAAGTCGCCGGACGTCTACCTGCAGCGGGCGTGCGGCAAGGCGCTATGCCAGCTCTACCAGGTCGAAGGGCTGGAACTGCTTATCCAGTCGCTCTCCTTCCCTTCGATTGATGCCTTCTACAACTATGACCGGAACGTGCCGAACTACATTTCGACCTTTGCCGGGTTCGACTTGCCTGACCCGGAGCGCTACGACCAAACGAAGTGGCAGGAGTGGTTTCGCACACACAAGGACAGCGTCGATATCAAAGCCAACGCTGACGCGTTCCGCGCGTACACCGCGATGGCCGATTCGGTACAGGGCGAGCCGGACTCGGTTCAGGTTCCCCGCTACGAGGCGTTCCTGGTTCGCTTCCCGAAGCACATCCGAGCGCGGGCCGAGCTTGCCGGCAAGCTCAACTCGCTGGCGTGGGCGATGGCGACCGCGGCGAAGGGGACGCCGACATACCACCCGGCGCTGGCCATCAAGTACGCGCAACGGGCGGTGGAACTCGCTCCCGACGCGAACAACTACGACACGCTGATCGAGGCGCTGCTTGCCAGCGGCAGGAAGGAAGACGCTCTGCGGGCGACGCAGGACGCGCTCAAGAAACACCCGAACGAGCAGATGCTCAAGGACCGGCTGCGCGCGCTGCAGAAGGAGTGAGGAATGGACAAGAAGCTGGTGCAGGAACTGCGACAGGAACTAGCCCGGCACGCGGACGAGCGCTACCGCGCGTCACTCCAGCGTTTCTTCCGCGAGCCGATGGATGCGTACGGCGTGAGGACTGCGGACGTACGGAGGATATCGCAGGGGTACTTCAAGCGGGTCAAGCACCTGCCCAAGCGCGAGGTGTTCGAGCTGTGCGAACTGCTGCACCGGGGCGGCAAATCTGAGGAGCACGGCATCGCGTTCAGTTGGGCGGGCAGGCTTAGCGCGCAGTTCACGCCCGGGGACTTCCACACCTTCGAGCGCTGGCTCAACGACTACGTCTCCAACTGGGCGGCGTGCGACAGCCTGTGCACCGGGCCGCTGGGTGAGTTCCTGCTCAAGTTCCGCGAGTCCCTGCCCCGGGTGAGGAAGTGGACAGGCTCAGCGAACCGCTGGGTGAGAAGGGGATCAGCAATCGCACTGATTCCTGCGGCGCACAAGGAGCAGTATCTCGACGAGGCATTCGCCACTGCCGACGTCCTGCTGTGCGATGAAGACGACATGGTGCAGAAGGGCTACGGCTGGCTCTTGAAGGAAATCAGTAACCGCCGGCCGCGCGAGGTCTTTGACTTCGTGATGAGGCGCAAGGCGACGATGCCGCGCACCGCTTTGCGATACTCGATTGAGAAACTGCCGCCCGCCCGTAAGAAGCAGGCGATGGCGAGATAAGCAGCGTCAGGGTCGCCTTCCCCGAACTCGAATCCGACGCAGTCCAGTTCGACAGGGCATGGTCCTTACTGGCCGGAATACGCCGGCCCCGCATGTGGTAGGTTCTCTTTGACAGTCCGTGTCAATCAGGTTAGCTTGATTGAGAAACATCCAGGAGGAACTGTGAAGAATAACGCATCCCGAGTCATTGCTCTTTCCATGCTGCTCGTCGGCTGCCTGGCAGCATCGGCTCAACAGGCGCCGGTGATGAAGGACGAGCTTGTGGCCGCTTCGAATCGCTTCGGCATCGCCCTCCTGTCAAAGCTCACCGAGGCCGGGTACGGCCAGAACGTCTTCATATCGCCCACCAGCATCTCGATGTGCCTGTCGATGGTATACAATGGTGCTTCGGGCAAGACCCAGACCGGCATGGCCAAGGCACTCCAGCTTTCCGGCATGAGCGCGGACATCTTGAGTCGAACGAACGGTGTTCTAATCCAGGACCTCGTAGCGGTCGACCCCAAGGTGAAGCTCGAAATCGCCAACTCGCTCTGGGCGGAGCAGGGCATCGCGTTCCAGAAACCTTTCCTTGCGGTTAACCAGCAGTACTTCAAAGCACGGGTTACGACGCTCAACTTCGCCGACCCTGAGGCAGTCAAGACCATCAACGCCTGGGTCAGCGAGAACACGAATGGCCTCATCCGTGAGATTGTCGACCGAATCGACCCGCTCGACATCCTCTTCCTGATCAATGCCATCTACTTTAAGGGCACATGGACCAAGCAGTTCAACAAAGACGTCACCCATGAGCAGGACTTCTACCTGCTCGACGGCACGACCGCGAGACGCTGGATGATGGCACAGGAAGGCAAGTATCGCTACTTCGCGGCCAAGGGATTCCAGTCGGTGAGCCTGCCCTACGGCAGTGGCCGGTTGAGTATGTACGTCTTCGTTCCGGAAGAGAAGGCGGGTCTACCCGAGTTCCTGAGGCAGCTTACACCTGAGAACTGGGACAAGTGGCTTGCCGGGTTCTATGAGATGAGCGGTGATGTGACTCTGCCCAGGTTCAAACTCGAGTATGAGACCAGCCTGAATGACGCGCTCACGGGCCTGGGAATGGCCGAGGCATTCAGCCCGGGCAAGGCCGACTTCTCCAAGCTGGTCAAGCGGCCGATTGGAGCCTACATCAGCGAGGTCAAACACAAGACCTTTGTCGAGGTAAACGAGGAAGGCACCGAAGCCGCGGCGGTCACGTCAACCCGTGTGGCGATGACCTCGATTCAACCACCGCACGAGCGGTTCAACATTGTCGCCGACCATCCCTTCTTCTGCGCCATCCGAGACAACACGTCGGGTGCCATCCTGTTCATGGGCGCCATCACCAACCCGAAGCAATGAAGCGCTGAGACCGGACGCAGCTTACTCAGGGCCGCAGGCACCCCCTGCGGCCTTCGGCTCAAGGGAAGCAAAAGGAGCACATACGGAAACACGCGCGCGGCTAGATACGGTAGAGGTCGGTCCGGCGGTCGGCGAGGAGGTCGTTGCGGGGCGTGGCCTTCTTGTCCATGGCTTCGGCGGGGTTGACGTCTACGACCTGCAGCTCCTCCGAGTCCGGCCCGGCCTGAGCCAGCAGCTTCCCATCCGGGGCGACAATTTGACTCCTGCCTGTGAAGGACAGGCTCTTGTCCCCCAGAGTCTCGGTGCCGATTCGATTGGCCAGGACCCAGAAGACCCGGTTCTCAATGGCCCGGGCCAGGGTCGTCTTCTGCGCCGCGTCCAGCACCAGGTTCGACGGATGGCAAATAATCTGGGCGCCAGCAAGAGCAAGTGACCGGGCGGCCTCGGGAAAAAAGTGGTCGAAGCAGACGAGCATCCCGACTTTGACTCCCTCACCCTCAACCCGTCTCCCAAAGGAAGAGGGAGAGTTGATACTAAAGACCGGGAAGGGCGAATCACCCCGGTCGAACGTATCCTTCTCGTCCACGAACAGGTGGGCCTTGCGATAGACGTGGAACTGCCCTCCGGCGGTCGCCAGCACGGCGGAGTTGAAGATGCGCCCACCGTGCGTTTCCGCCATGCCGAACACGACGTTCAGGCTACGAGCCCGGCAGAGACGCCCAACCACTTGGCATGACGGTCCATCCGGCACCGGCTCTGCATACCGGGCCAAATCCTTCCGTGACCCGAACAGGTATCCGGCCATGCACATCTCAGGCAGGACGACTAGGTCTGCCTGGGTTGAACCGAGTGCCCGGCTGACGTGATCGAGGTTGGCCTCGACGTTGCGATGCTCGGGCCGGAACTGCAGAAATCCTATGAGCACGGGCCAGGTCCCTGTCCTGCATCCTTCACCCAGATGGCTGAGCCTGCAACCGTACGTGCCAGATGAACCGTCTGATGTCGCACCTGGGATTTCACGGAACAGAGTCTAGCTTCGTGACCTTCTCTGTCAATCGGAACCGATTGTCACACCCCTAAGTGCATCGCCAGCAAAGCAATATCCATTTGTCGCACCATTTCGGGGCCATTCTGCCGATGTTGACAACTGCATATCGGTGCGACTATAATATCCTAGTGCAGCGCCCTGCCGGAACCTACCAGCCGTCGCAGGTAATATCCGAGCGTTACCAAGTGCTTTCATTCCTCGGGGGTGGGGAGACTACCGAAGTCTACAAGGTCCGGGACATAATAGCAAACCGGATCTTGGCGATGAAAGTCCTGCGCGAGGACGCCCCCAAAGAGGCGGAACTCAGCATGAACCGCGAGTTCTACTATCTGTCGCGGTTCGCTCATGCCGGAATTGTCGCGGCGCTCGATTTCGGTTCCACTCCTGAGCATCGGCCGTTCTTCACGATGGACTTCTGCGACGGGGTACCCATCACTACATACTTCTCGAAAGGTTATGCGCCTGAGCTGATTGAGGTTACGGTTCAGCTTCTCTCCGCTCTGGACAGCATACACGCTCAGGGACTCATCCATAGCGACCTCAAGCCCCAGAACATAATCGTATCCGACGATGGCGGCAAGCCCAAGGCCCGGTTGCTCGATTTCGGGTTCGCCGAGAAGATGTCGCTGTCGGATGCGTCAATGCCGCGGGGCACACTTGGCTATGTCGCGCCTGAGGTGTTCAAAGGCAGCGACGCCGATGCCCGAGCTGATCTGTACTCACTCGGCATGGTCCTCTACGAGACCATCACGAACCACGGCCCGTCGCAGGAGAAGGATATCCGCACCTGGCTCAAGAAGCAGTACTATTCCGAACTCGATCCGCCCCGCAAATTCGACCCTGAGATACCCGAGAAATTCGATGCTCTGGTGATGGCACTCATCCGCCGGGAACCGGAACGCCGGCCAAGGTCTGCGGCTGCGGTCATGGAAGAGCTTTCCGGGCCTGGAGCCGATCAGACCACCACAGTCACCGGACCGCGCAAGTATCTCATGGCGCCGGGATTTGTAGGCCGATCCGGGCATCTGACCAGGCTGAAGGAGCTGCTGGCCAACGCAGCGCAGAAGAAACCCGGAATCGCCTGCGTGTCGGGTGAGCGCGGAGTAGGCAAGACCCGGCTTCTCTCCGAGTTCAAATTCGCCGCGCAACTCGAGGGCGCGACAATCCTCAGCGTCGAGCCCGTGTCTCTGGGCGCGCGGCCTCAGTCACTGGTCGAATCGGTTCTCAATTACCTGAGAGTCTATTCCGGTGCGACACTGCCCGCCTATGATGAAGGCAGTGTCGCGGTGTCCGAGGAGAGCAAGTTCCGGCTGTTCGAGACTGCGACACAGCGGCTTCTGGAACTGTCGGCGTCGCATCGGGTCGAGCATAGCCTGGTTCTGCTCGTCGACGACTTCGAGGTCTTCGATCCTACGAGCCTCGAGTTCCTTCGCTACCTGGCCTTCAGCCTCTCAACCGAGCGCCTGATGGTGCTCGTCGCGGGCCTGAAAGAGAAACGGTTCCTCGACCTGATCGCCGAGTTCGAGCGGAGGCCATACTGCGCCCACATCCCGCTGCCTCCGATGGAGCCGCTGGAAGCCGAGGCCCTGCTCCAGTCGCTGCTGGGCGACATACCCCAGATGCCGACCCTGGTGGAATGGGTCATGGGCACGACCGGTGGCAACCCGCTCTTCATCATCGAAACGGTCTACTCGCTGATTGACGCCAAGCTCCTGCTCCTGCGTGGAACGCGGTGGGCGGTGCAGGAAGATGCCTTGCGAGCCTACCGGCCGCCGGACACCGTTACGGAGGTGGTCAAACGCCGCCTCGACAACCTGTCCGATGAAGAGCTGGAAATCCTCCAAATCGGCGCGGCTGCGGCCGGGCCGTTCCAGCTTGAATTCCTGCGCGCGGTTCTGGGCTACGACGACAAGATCCTGTTCAACGCAGTCGCGCGGCTGAAATCGCTCGGCCTCCTGAAAACCTTCCCTCAGGACAATGAAGCTGCATTCATCCTGGCCAGCAAGATCCTCGAAGCTACGGTCACCGAGAGGCTGCCGGTCGAGAAGCGCCGGGACAACCATCGCCGCGTTGCCCTTGCCCTTGAACTACTCTACCCGGACAAGCACGACCGACTGCTGTTTGACCTCGCCCACCACTATACCCAGGCCGGAATGGCGGACCGGGCCTATGATTATTCGGTGAAGGCCGGCGCCCGGGCGCGCGACTACCAACTGGTTGAGCAGGCTCTGGCGTTCTACGAGACCGCGCTGGCGCTCTCGGCCCAGATCGCCACGCCGAAGCAGCGCATCGAGATCATCGAGATTGTCGGGCGGTTGCGCGAAGCCACGGGCAAGTACCTTGAGGCCATCGACATCTACACTCAGGGCATGGGCATCATCGTCGCCGACCCTGACCTAGCCAAGGAGAAGCAACTCCTCGCCCGCTATTTGCACAAACTGGGCCTGGTGCACCAGAAGCAGGGCCACAACGAGGAAGCACTCAACTACTTCAGCCAGGCGCTCTTGATGCAGCACGACAAGGGCACGCCCGCCTATATCCATATCCTGACCGACCTTGGCTGGTCCTATACGTCGGCACACAACTTCGACAAGGCCGAGCAGCTCCTCACCCAGGCCTTGCAGCAAATTGAGAAGCTGCGTCATTCCGACCCGGCCCAGTACAACGCGTTAACTGCCCGGACGCTCTACTACTTTTCGGTTCTGGCCTGGAGCCGATACGACTACGTCCTTGCTCTGCAACTGGCCGAACGCAGCCTGGGCGTCTACGAAACGATAAGAGACGACTACAACACTGCCAAGACCAGCCAGTTCATCGCCACGCTCTGGTGGCGCCGGGGCGAGCTTGACAAAGCACGTGATTATTACCAGCGCTATCTACCGCATCACCGCAAGACCGGCGACGTCTACTACCTGCTGCGTGCGCTGCAGGGTCTGGGCCTCATTTCACAGGACGAAGGCGAGTGGGACAAGGCATATGACTATTTCCTGGAAGCCCAGGCCCTGGCCGAACGTATCCACGACATTGCTGCGCTGGCTGACCTGCACTGCAACATCGCCGTGGCTGCCGACGAACGAGGCGAATGGCAGACGGCGGAAGACCATCTGCACCGGGCAATTACCCTGTACGATGCCCACGAGAAGACGAACACGTACGGCCGGCCCGGGGCAATCGCCAGTCTCGGCAACCTGAAGACCCGTGAGGGCGACCTGGAACAGGCCCTGCAGTACCTCACCCAGGCAAGTCAGTTCATCGCTGCGACCCAGGACCCGGACCTTACCTATCACCACCTGGTCTACCAGGTCGCCTACGCGCTCGCCGCAGAGAAGCACGATCAGGCGGTACAATGCCTGGTCCGTGCATGGAAGCTTGCCAAGCCGGGCCGGGACTGGCGCAAACTCGCCCAGCTTGAAACTCTGGCCGCCCAGCTCAGGCTCCAGCATCAGGACGGCCAGCGGGCCTCCGACCACGCGGTGCGCGCGCTCGAACGCCTGAAGGACTACCCGTCCAGCAAAGAGTATGCCGTTGCCCTGCGCTATGCCGGCCTGTCCCAAGCCCAGCTCGATCACCCGGAAAAGGCCGCCATGCACCTGAAGCGCAGCATCCAGCTCCTGAGGGACATGGGCTCGAAGTATGAACTGGCCCTGTCGCTTCTCGCCTCAGTCCAGGCCCTGACGAAACAGAATCAGTCCGACCTGACTGTGGACCTGCGCATGCCCGTGACGGTCAGACCCGTACCCCAGGCCCAGCTCGACGAGGCGCTGGCCAACTTGAAAGAGGCCCAGGCTTTGCTTTCCGTCCTCGGGGCCCGGCTCGACTCCCAGAAGGCCGAAGACCTGATGCAGACCCTTACCCAGATATCAGCCACCATGCAACTCAAGACCCGGGAACGAGGCGAGTACCTGAAAGCGTACTATCACCTCTCGGAGCTTATCGCAATGGACCTGGACAAAGACGACTTTGCCGAGCGCGTGCTGGACCTGATTATCGAATTGACCAAGGCCGAACGGGGCCTGCTCTTTCTCACCCAGGGAGACAAGCTGGTGCCGGCTGCGGCCCGCAACGTGGACCATGCCACGCTTCAGGATGCCGAGACCATCTCGCACACGGTCCTGCGCAAGGTCAAACGCCGGGGCGAACTCGTCTTCAGCTCGGACGCGGTTTCCGACCCGCGTTTCAACGCTGCGAACAGCGTCATGCTCAACAAGATCCGCTCCCTGCTCTGTGTCCCGTTACGCGTAGATAACCGCGTCGTCGGCACAATCTACCTGGACAGCCGGATCACCGCGCATCTGTTCCTCGAAGAGGACAAGAACCTGCTGATTTCCGTGGCCAACCTGCTTGCCGCGACGATCGACAAGTCAGTGGCATTCCGCCGACTGCAGGACGAGATGCACACCATGCGTGACGACATCCTCGTGGACGCGGTCACCGGCGCGTTCCTCGGTCGGTCCAAGGCCATCCGCGAGGTGTACAAGGTCATCGACAAGATCGCACCGACCGACTGCACCGTGCTTCTCACCGGTGAGACCGGCACCGGTAAGGGTGTGTACGCCCGACTGGTACACTCCAAGAGCGAACGCCGGGGCAAGAAGTTCGTATCCGTAAACTGCGGCACGCTTCCGGAGAACCTGTTCGAATCGGAGTTGTTCGGCCACGCCAAAGGCGCGTTCACCGGTGCCGTCCGCGACAAAGAAGGCATTTTCGAGATGGCTGAGGGCGGCACCATCTTTCTCGACGAAATATCCAACACCACGCTGGGCATTCAGGCCAAGCTCCTGCAGGTGCTTGAGGAGCGCATTATCCGAAGAGTCGGTGAGACTCAGACCCGCCAAGTGGACGTGCGGCTCATCTGTGCCACCAACCGCAACCTGGAAGACGATGTCCGATCCGGCAAATTCCGGGAAGACCTGTACTACCGCATGAACGTCGTTTCCATCCACGTGCCGGCGCTACGCGACCGGGCTGCCGACATACCGCTGCTGTCCAACTTCTTCCTCAAGCGCTACACCAGCCAGCTCAACAAACCGGTCACCGGTTTCGAGGAGAGCGTCCTTGCATTGTTCGCTGATTACCCCTGGCAGGGGAACGTCCGTGAGCTTCAGAACGTAATCGAGCGCGCGGTCATCATGACTCAAAGGCGTCGGATATCGGTCGAGGACCTCGGAGGCAGATTCACCGAAATCGAGTCCGCCCCTGAAGTCGCACCCAATCGGCGCCGGATATTCGACAGAGACCAGGTTTTGAACGCCCTGAAGGAGACGAGCGGCAACGTCAGTAAGGCCGCGGAACTCCTCGCCACGCATCGCCGTCAGCTTCAGCGCCTTATTCGGCGCTATCGCATCGACCGCACCAGCCTCAGTTAGGCTTGGTCGCACGGCTTCCCGCACAATCCTAGGCTCCGACTTGGCCAGTACTTACAGCAACCGTGCGTTCAACTGCGACATTGTTCGAGGCGACCGCAATGAAAGAGCGGTGCGACAGTTCCCACATGTCGTGCAGATGTGTAACTTGGCTCCGTTGAGGGAGCGGGCACCGAAAGTGCTGTTGTCCTATCGAAGGCAAAACGCTAAACGGAGGTGACCATGGACGGAATTCCCGTTCCCCCGCGACCCGGTCCGCTCGGGCCTCCATGACGCGTGTTGCGTCTAGGCTCTCGAGTGAAGGCGAAGTAGCTTAACCACCCGACTGAGCCAGGGCTCGGCTGGGGCCAAAAGCCCCGGTCGAGCCCAGCCCGTTTGCGCGACTACCATGGTTCGACCAATGGGGCGTTGACTCTCCAGGGTGGCATCGTATAATCACACAATGAAGACCGTCGGCACGAACCGCAAGGCTCTGCGCGACTACTCCGTGTTCGAGAGGATTGAAGCCGGCATCGAACTGGCGGGAACCGAGGTAAAATCGCTGCGCCAGGGCAGCATATCGCTCGATGAGGGGTACGCCGTGGTCGAGGGCACATCGGTTTACCTGTGTGACGTAACCATCGCGCCGTACGCCCAGGGCAACATCTTCAACCACGACCCGCGCCGACGGCGCCGGTTGCTGCTGCACAACGAGGAAATCAGACGGCTCTTCGGACAGACAACCCTGCGCGGGTACACACTGATCCCACTGAAGGTCTACTTCAACGACAAAGGTCGCGTCAAAATCGAACTGGCGCTATGTCGAGGCAAAAAGCTATATGACCGCCGTGAAGACCTGAAACGCCGGGCGATGGACCGGGACGAGCGATTGGAGCGCAGCCGAAGATAGTCCGGCGTCGTCATAACATGCAGATGCGCTTAAGGATTGCCGGCTGGACCCTGGCCGCTGCCGTCGGTCTGGCAATCGGCCACAACGTCGAACTTGCCGGGTCCAGACTCCAGACGACGGCCATCCGCGGTTCCGAGTATGTATCCCTGACCGACGTACTGCGGGCGTTCAGGGGCAAGTGCTGGCGAGTGAATGACCGCTTTGTCGTCCTGCTGCCGGGAGATTCGGCACAGCCGGGCCTGGAACTCGTGTTCCGTCCCGAAAGCACGGTCGCCATGCTCGCCGACCGCAGGGCCGACATGGTCCTGCCGCCCGTAGTCAAAGACAGCGAGTTGTACCTGCCGGCGGTCGCGCTCATCGACCTGCTCCCCGGGGCTCAACCGGCCCACCTCGATTCCCTGGAAGCCTCGAGACGTGGCGATACGCTAGTGGTGTTCATCGCCGCGCGCCGGCCCGGCCAGCGCGACGCCAGCAGCCGGCACTCCGCGGCGACTTCAACCGGCCGCGCTGCCGTGAAGTCCGTCGCGCCGGCCAGAAGTGACACGTTAGTATGCCACGGCGAGGCCCGCTCGAGCCTTGAATATCTCCTGGCGGTGGCGGCCCGCTGTGATTCGACGCTGGTCCAGCAAGTCAAGCTGCTGCCGATGACCGGTGCGAACCTGCTCAAGTCGGTCAGCGTGGATTCCTCGTCAGGCTCAAGCTTCCACCTCGCCTTTCTGCAACCGACTGCGGTACTGCTCCTGCCTCGTACCGACGGTGTCGAACTCCGCCTCTGGCCGCGGCCCCCGCGGAAGGTGACCCGCATCGTTCTTGACCCCGGCCACGGGGGCAAGGATCCGGGCGCGGTCAGTCCGGGCGGCACCGAGGAAAAGCGCATCGTCATCGACGTGGCCCGCCGGCTGAAAAAGAAACTTGAGGCTCAGGGATTCGAGGTTTTGTTGACCCGCGACTCGGACCAGTATGTGCCGCTATCCGAGCGCTCCAAGTGCGGCAACGGCAGCAAGGCCGACCTCTTCATCAGCATTCACGCCAACTGGACCGCCAACCGCAGCATATGCGGTTTCGAGACCTACTTCCTGTCCGAGGCCAAGACCGACTGGGAACGCGCGGTCGCGGCTCGTGAGAACGCCTCGTTCGAAGGAAACAACGGCGTGCCCGCACCGGGCATGACCGACGACGTGGGGCTGATTCTCGCCGACCTGGCCCAGAACGAGTTCCTGTGGGAATCGAGCGACCTGGCGGCGAAGATTCAGGAGGCGGCCGTGCCCTGTGCCCGCATCAGAGACCGGGGCGTGCGCCAGGCCAACTTCTACGTGCTGCGCAACAACTTCATGCCTGCCGTGCTGGTCGAATGCGGCTTCGTGAGCAACCGGAGCGAGGAGAAACTGCTCCGGAGCCAGAACCACCGCGAGCGCCTGGCCGAGGGCATCTGCCGCGGCATCGTCACCTACGCCCGGCAGTACGAGCAGAAAACGAACGGCCACGCGACTCAGAACCCGGGAGCAAAGCGCTGAGGCACGTGACGCCGGCTGCGCCGATAGGGGTCTTCGATTCCGGCATCGGAGGCCTCACCGTCGTGCGGGAACTTCGCCTCAGGCTCCCGCGCGAGAGCATCGTTTACTTCGGCGACACGGCGCGCCTGCCCTACGGCACGAAGTCGGCCGAGACGATAAGGCGCTTCGCCATCGAGGATGCCGGGTTTCTCGTTGCCCGCGGGGTCAAGCTCGTAATCGTCGCCTGCCATTCAGCCTCGTCCACGGCGCTTCACGACCTCGCCCGCGGACTGGACGTACCGGTTCTGGGCGTAATCGAGCCGGGGGCCCGGGCGCTGGTTGCGGCGACTAGCCGCAACCGCGTCGCGGTAATCGGTACCGCCGCAACCATCGGCTCGGCTTCGTATGAACGGGCCATCCGCGCCCTGCGCAGTGACATAGAGATTGTCGCCAAGGCCACGCCGCTGTTCGTCCCCTTGATTGAAGAAGGCTGGCTGGACGGCGAGGTCGCCGAACTCGTCGTGCGGCGTTACCTCATGAACCTGCACGAGGAGAACGTCGACGCCTTACTCCTGGGTTGCACCCACTTTCCCCTGCTCGCGCCGGTAATCGCCCGAGTCCTGGGGCCGGGAGTACGTCTCGTTGACTCGTCCGCCGAGACCGCGGCCGCAGCCGAGACGCTGCTGAGAGAACACGGCCTGCTCAACCAGTCGGGCGCGGTGCGCCATCGCTTCTATCTCTCAGACCTCACGCCCAGTTTCCAGGTCATCGGCGCCCGCTTCCTCGACGCCCCGCTGGAGGAAGTGACGCGGGCGTCCGTCGGAGAGACCCGCGGCGGCGAGGCCGCGACGCCGGAACATGACAAGAACTGACGGCCGCAGACCGGACGAACTGAGACCCGTTACTCTCGAGCTGGGCTACCTCAGCTACGCCGAGGGGTCGTGCCTGGCCAGCGCCGGCAACACCCGCGTCCTCTGCGCCGCGACGTTCGACCGGCGCGTGCCTCCTTTCCTCGTCGGCAGCGGCCAGGGGTGGATAACCGCGGAGTACGGGCTTCTTCCCCGCTCCACCCAGCAGCGCACCGCACGCGAGACCGACGCGCCCCGCGGCCGCACGCAGGAAATCAGACGCTTCCTGGGCCGGTCGCTGCGCGCGGTGTGCGACCTGTCGGCCCTGGGCGAGCAGCAGCTCATCGTCGACTGCGACGTCATTCAGGCCGACGGCGGCACGAGGACCCTGGCCCTGACCGGCGGATTCTGTGCGTTGAAACGGGCCGTGGACACGCTGCTGAAGCGGGGATTGATTGGACGCAACCCGGTCATCGAGCACGTGGCTGCGACCAGCGTGGGCATAGTGGATGGAGAGGCATTGCTCGACCTGGCCTACGACGAGGATTCGCGCGCCGACACTGACATGAACGTCGTTCTTACCGAGAGCGGCCGCATCGTCGAGATTCAGGCGACGGCCGAGCACGTACCCTTCACCTTCGAACAGTTCAACCAGCTCTTCGTCACCGCCTCGCGCGCAATCCGGGGTCTCTTCAACCTCCAGCGTCAGGCCCTGGACCGTTAGGGCGCCAGTGGGCTGCGCACCTGAAAAACTGGAACCCGGTGACGGCATCGACAACGAAGTCCCGGTCGCCTCGCCGGCTCCGGTCCGCAGTTTTCACCGCATCGCGTCGGAACGGCTCTGGGGCAAACGACTGGACCAGTACCTGATTCAATCCGGTCTCGGAGTATCGCGCACGCGCGCCGCTCAGCTCATCGAAGCGGGCAAGGTCCTGGTCAACGACAGGACCACAAAACCCAGTTACCGCGTGAAGCCGGGCGATGAAGTCTCGGCCCGGTTCGAACGAGAGCCCGAGATAACGCTCGAACCCCAGAAGATGGACTTGAACATCGTATACGAAGACGCCGACGTCCTGATTCTGGACAAGCCGGCGGGCATAGTCGTGCATCCCGCGCGCGGCAACCGCGACCGCACGCTCGTCAACGCGCTCCTGTATCACTGCAAGTCGCTGCCGCTCCGCCCGGACTCGCTCACGCGGCCCGGCGTCGTCCACCGCCTGGACAAGGAGACCACCGGGCTCCTGATGTTTGCCAAGACCGACGAGGCGCTGCGCGGCCTCGGCTATCAGATCGAGCATCGAACCGTGGTTCGGGAATACGCGGCGTTTGCCTGGGGCGACTTCGAACTGGACGAAGGGACGGTTGATGCGCCCATCGGCCGGCACGCCATCGACCGCACCCGAATGGCGGTCACGCCGTTTGCCGCGCGCAGCGCCGTTACGAATTATGAAGTGTTCCGCCGCTACGGCATCTGCACCTACCTCAGGCTGCGCCTCAAGACGGGCCGCACTCACCAAATCCGGGTCCACATGCAGCACATCGGCCACCCCATCGTCGGCGACCCCGAGTACGGCGGCCGGCGGCCTGCCGTCATTACGCAATCGGACCATGCCTCGGCGTTCCGCCACATCCTGACCGTAGTCAAGCGCCAGGCCCTGCACGCCGCCCGCCTTGGTTTCAACCATCCCCGCACGCGGCAGTACATCGAGTTCTCCTCCCCGCTGCCTGCGGACATGGAGCGGCTGCTTCTCTACCTCGAAAACCGTTCTTCCCGCCGCTGATGCCACGGGCTTCCGGCCCTCAGTCGGACGGGTACGGGCATTTGACTCGTGCTCTTGACTGTGACGTATCAGCATATACCATGTGCAAGATGAATCCCGGCTCGACCATCCGAACCATGCGCCTCCTGCTCGCGCCGTGCCTTCTGGCGTTCTGCCTCTGCACGTCGGAAGACCTGGGCCCGATGCCGAAGCTCTCACCGCCTGCCTGGCAGGACGGCGAGACATCCTGCTACGAGGTCACGCGCAACGACACCGTGCTGTACCGGTCGAGAGTGGTCATCGCATTCGACGAAGAGGTACGCGAGCCGGCAGCCTCGGGCGCATCGGCCGCCGATACGGCGCGAGTGATACCCACGCTCATAGCAACAAGCGTCGTCGAACCGCTCCACGCCGAGAGCTACTTCTTCGATTCGGTTGCCGTGGTCGTGCGGCGCGACAACCTGACCCCGCTGCGGTCGTCCCGCAGCCTTGAGACTGACATTTCCGACATGGAAGTCAGCGCCCGCTACCAGAACGGCCGCGCGGTCGTGAGCAAACAGACCGTTGACGGCATCCAGGAAAGCAACCTGCGCCTGCCGCCCCGGGCATATGCCAACGACGCGGTGCAGACGTTTCTGCGCGCGGTGCCGCCCGTTTCGGGCACGGTCTTCCGCATCAACCTCGTAGTGCCGATTGACGTCCGTATCCTGCCCGTCAAGGTCTCCGTGCTCGGCACCAAACTCATCAAGACCGCGCTGGGCGACATCATCTGCCGCGAGATACTCCTCTCCTCACCCGGACGGGAAGCCAGGCTCTGGTACGAACTGGCCGAACCGCACCGGTTCGTCGGCATGGAGGACCGTGGAAACGGGACTCAGGTTCTGTTGACGTCCTATCAGGCAAACAGTGCCGACACGCTCCATGCCGCGCGTTGAGCGCTGAAGAATTGGGCTTGTGATGTTCATCTTCTTCGACTACCTGATTCGGCTGCCTCTGTACGTCGTGTGGCTCGTCGGACTCGGCCTGGCGCTCGCGCACCGGCGCCGCCATCCGCGCACGTCGGCGTTCGCGACGATAGCCTTCGTCTGCCTCTTTGCCGCGACCCTGTTCATCCCGCCGCGGGGCTTCTGGGGCGCGCCGTGGGGGCCCGGCTCGCGCTGGACCGGCGGCCAGATGTCCTGGCTCGTCGTCGCGGGCGGCCTGCTCTACGCGCTCCTGAATACCATCGCGTGGGTGCTGATTCTCGTGGCAATCTACGGCGGGCGCAAGCCGGCCGTCGGCTCGCCGGCTCAGGGCCGCTGACGTCCGGTCCCCGGCGGCTGTTGACAGACCGGACGATTCGACTACATTTCCCCGATGGCCCGGTGCATCGCCGTATGTAACCAAAAAGGCGGAGTCGGCAAAACTACCACCGCGGTCAACCTTGCCGCGGCCCTGGCCCTGCGTGCCGGCAAAGTCCTGCTCGTGGACATGGACCCCCAGGCCCACGCCACGCTCGGCCTCGGCGTCGACCGCTCCCGGCTGCCCGTATCGGTATACGAGGCAATGGTCGAGGCCCAGCGCGTGGACGAGGCGATACTGCCGAACCGGGCCGAAAAACTCGACCTCCTGCCCGCTGCCGTCAGCCTCGCCGGCAGTGAAGTCGAACTCGTGGACGCCGAGCAGCGGGAGTTCCGCCTGTCCAAGGCGCTCGCGCTCGTCGACCCGCGCTACGAATACATCATCATCGACTGCCCGCCCTCGCTCACGCTGCTGACGGTCAACAGCCTTGTGGCGGCGCAGGGCGTGCTGGTCCCGGTGCAGGCCGAGTACTACGCGCTCGAAGGCATGTCGCGGCTGCTCGACACCGTCAACCTTGTCCGCCGAAGCCTCAACCTGCTCCTCGTGGTCGAAGGCGTCCTCATCACGATGTATTCGACGCGGTTGAGCCTGGCCCAGCAGGTCGCCGGCGAGGTGCGCCAGTTCTTTAAGGAACAGGTGTTCGAGACGGTGATACCGCGCAGCGTGCGCCTGGCCGAGGCGCCCAGCTTCGGCCGGACGATATTCGCCTACGACGGCCAGTCGGCCGGCGCGCAGGCGTACATGGCCCTTGCCGGCGAGCTCCTCGCCCGGCACAATTCCGACCAGACCGCGCCCGTCGCTGAGGTGAACCCATGACCCGAAAAGCTCTGGGGAAAGGCATCCGGGCCATAATCCCCGAAGAAACGCAGGCGGCTCTTGCCGCCGAGGCCCGTCCCATAAGACTCAGCGAAATCCGACCCAACCCGTTCCAGCCGCGCCAGCGGGTCGACGAGAATCTGGATGAACTGGTGCAGTCCGTAAAGGAGATGGGGATACTCCAGCCCGTGGTCGTCCGCCGCCGCCGCGACGGCTATGAACTGGTAATGGGCGAGCGCCGGTTCCGGGCCGCCCGGCTCGCGGGCCTTGACCAGATACCCGCGGTCGTGCGCTCGGTCGAAGACGGCGAGATGCTCGAGATGGCCCTGGTCGAAAACCTCCAGCGCCGCGACCTCAACGCCATCGAGGAAGCCCTGGGCTACAAACGAATGACCGAAGAATTCGGCCAGACTCACGAGGAGGTCGCCCGGCGCGTGGGCAAGGACCGCTCCACGGTCACCAACGTCCTGCGCCTGCTCTCACTCCCCTTCAAGGTGCGCGACGCCGTCGCGGCCGGCCAGATTTCCGCGGGCCACGCCCGCGCCCTGCTCGCGGTCGAGAGCCGCCGACTCCAGGTCGAACTATGCGACCGCATCATCAAAGAGGACCTGTCGGTCCGGAACGTCGAGCGTCTCTGCCAGCCCAAGGGCAAACCGACCCGCAAGGAGACGCCCGAGAAAGACCCGCACATCCGCGCGCTCGAAGAATCGCTCCAGGAATATTTCGGTACCAAGGTACGCATCCGCGAACCGAAGAACGGTCCGGGCCAGGTCTCGGTCGAATACTACTCCAACGACGACCTGGACCGGGTCGTACGCCGGATTCGCGGCGAGAAAACGCCCGACTCATGACGCCGGACGCCCTGGGCGTGAAGCGTAGCGCGTAGAGTCCGCCCGTGCCTCGGAAAGAAATCTCCGTCATCATCTCTCCCAACTACAGCGCCGAATCAACCCGGCTGACCCTGCCGCTGTGGCTCGTGCGGGTCCTGACCGGCTGCGCTGTTCTGCTGGCGCTGCTCGTCGCGGCCGCCATGGTGATGGTCTTCTCCGGCGCGTACCGGCTCTCGCGCCTTTCGTACCTGGAACAGCGCAACCGCGGGCTCGAAGCCGAGTTCGCTAAGGTCGGCGCTCTGCGCCAGCAACTCGAACAAGTCGAAGAACAGAGCCGGCGTATGGCCGTGATGCTCGGCATCGACCGGACCCCGCCGCCCGTCAACTGGGACTCGGCGCCGTTCGACTCCTCGACCATGCCCGAATGGCTCAAGCTCGACAAATGGGGCGCCCGTTCCGTGCCCGTGGTCGTTCCGGTCGAGCAGTACGCTGTGTCCCAGACGATGTCGGACCACCATCCCGGCATCGACCTTGCCGCCCAGACCGGCACCTCGGTACGTGCCACAGCGGACGGCGTCGTCGCCGAGCGCGGCACGGACCGGACCTATGGCCGGTTCCTCCGCCTGCAGCACGGCCAGGGCTATGAAAGCTACTACGGCCACCTGGAAGACTGGAACGTAGACAAAGGCGACACCGTACGCGCGGGCCAGACAATCGGCTGGATTGGCTCGACCGGCCGGTCCACCGCGCCCCATCTCCACTTCGAGATTCACCGGGCCGGCCAGGTCCTCGATCCCGCCACCCTGCTCAAGTTCTAGCGGGGAACCGGGCGGCGCGGGACGAAGGGACATGACCGGATTACGCGCGGGACATAACCCGATTCCGCCGGCATCGGGGCAGCGCGGGACATAACCCGATTCCGCCGAGGAATCGGGATTGTGTCCCAAGCCGGTCCAGGGCTCGTGTCCCAAGCCATCCGCGGGCCAGAATCACCACTCTGGCGAGCGACCCGACATTACAACTATGACAACTCTCCAAAACCCCGAAAATCGGCCCTAACCCTCGCATCTCCAAGAGCATGCCCGAAATCCGACCATGACCCCCCGGGTCACCCCGGGTACGGTACCCCGGAGCATCCCCGGGACGGTCTCCCGGAGCGTCCCCGGGACGGTCTCCCGGAGCATCCCCGGGACGGTCCCCCGGATGCTCCCCGGTACGGTATCCCGGACGCACCCGGGGGCCCGCGCTCCTGTCTGCACGCGACGGGACTGCCATCCAATTCTTTGCTTCGGGAATTGGTGGCCGTACCGTTCCGTTCGGCTGTTATTGACTTCTCATCCCGGCTCAATATCCTGACCACGTATGGGAAACCCACCCGACGCCCTGCTTCGCCTCGCTGAGGCGCGGGACATAACCGAATCCAGTCCGGCGGATTCGGATTGTGTCCCAAGCCGAACCTGCTTCGGACGCGACCGCAAGGTCTTCCTCTCCGGCGACTACAGAGAAGAGCAACTCCGAGCCGAGTTCCTCAATCCCCGGGTGATTGACTTCGCTCTAGTGTACTGCGTCTAACGCTTCTTTACATATGGCTATCTTGCGCATGATGCTCTCGGCGGTGGCCGTCCACACGAAAATGTGAGGGTTCTGATTCCGCTCGGCAATGTACTCCTCGATCGCCTT
>Ga0315282_10005182_pt1 | contig 22301 bp, 23 predicted proteins | sample YL17G07_20_MG_FD_203693 | JGI IMG/M metagenome (GOLD analysis project Ga0315282, IMG submission 203693) | Sediment microbial communities from Yellowstone Lake, YNP, Wyoming, USA - YL17G07_20 | ecosystem: Environmental > Aquatic > Freshwater > Lake > Sediment | place: USA: Wyoming | collected... | reverse complement strand
TAGACTAGCCACAAAATCATCTCAGGTCGGCGTTTTGCGGTGTAGATTGGACGGCTGGGCGGGACTCTAGAAAAGTCAATTAGCCCGGGGTGTGAGCGTTTCCGCGAACCAATTTGCGCAAACTAGCTCCCAGCAGTATACTTTAAGTCTCAACGCCCGTACCGTCTTTTCAAGGACATCTTGACCTATGACAGTTAAGATTGTTACCGACAGCGGCTCGGACATTACTCAAGAGGCAGCCAAGAAGTTGGGGATCATGGTGATACCGGTATATCTTCGTTTTGGTGACGAAGTTTATCGCGACGGAGTCGATATAGATAGCGACGAATTCTATCGTAAACTGATGACCAGCCCAGTTCACCCTTCTACTGCAGCACCGTCACCGGGAGATTTCGCCAAGGCGTATGAGGAAGTGGCTCAAGAAACTGGGGAGATTGTTTCCATTCATATCACGAGGAAGCACAGCGCCGTCTACGATGCTGCACTACTGGGTAAGGAGACCGCGGAAAAGAAAGGATGTCACGTTGAAGTTATCGATTCTAAGGGTGTGACAATGTGGCAAGGTCTTGTTGCTATAGCAGCAGCTAAAGCTGCTGAAGTTGGAGACAGTCTACACCAGGTAGTAAACAAGGTTCATGAGACTATTAGCCAGCTGCGAGCCTTGGCACTTCTGGATACTGCGATATACTTAGCTAAAGGTGGGCGCCTTGGGAAGGCTACGTCTGCGATATCTACAATAGAATCACTACTTCACGTGAAGCTCTTACTTACTCTGCGTGACGGCGAGATTCGTCCAGCTGGGCTAGTACGCAGCCGAAGGAAGGGGATGGAACGACTCCGCGAGTTTATAAGGTCAGTATCACGCATTGAGGACTTAGCTATAGTTTACAGCACCACCCCTGACGATGCTCAGACATTAGCGGACTACGTATGTTCGCTCTTTCCCAACATAGTGCCTCGAATAGTAAGACTGGGGCCGGCGCTAGGCGTCCACGGTGGTCCAGGAGCTCTAATGACCGTCCTGAGAGAAGCAAGATAGACTCACTTGGAGGAAACCGACTAGGCAGCAATGAGGCATATCTCGTACCTACCAAATTAGAAAGGTCTCCACATGCATTGCACATTTCGCCCTATTGTTCCTCTTACTATTATCGCCACAACCCGCCAAATAGGAGAGGGGCAAATACCAGCACAGTCAGAAGCATTTTTGCCTCACCAATTGTATCAATCTGCTCATTCCCTAAATGTCTTTGATACCTTTGTATCCCCGGTTCCTCTCGTTTTTCAGCTGACTCTCTGGTTAAAGCTACGCCGAGCTTACTCAGCCTCTAGCTTCTCTTGAATTTTCCGCATATTCTCGCGAAGCTCCCCTACCTCATTATGAAGCTCCCCAATCTCCCGGTGAAGCCCTCCTATATCCTTATGAAGCCCTCCAATGTCCTCATGAAATCCACCGACATTGCTGTGAAGCCCTCCCACGTCATCATGAAGCCCTCCGACATTCCCATGAAGCTCTCCGATGTCCTTATGAAGCCTCTCAACATTTGTTTTAACTTCTACGACACCTGCTTGGAGCCTCTCAACATTTGTTTGAACTCCTACGACACTTGCTTGGAATTTCTCAACATTTGTCTGAATTTCCACGACACCTGCTTGAAGCTTCGCAACATTTGCTTGAACTTCAATGACATCCTTTTGAGCCCCCTTCACACTCCCCCCAAACCTCTCCATGTCTCTGTACAGCGTCCCTAATGCCATCTCATATCTGACAATCATTATAACAAGACCCACACCCCCAGCTATCGCGGCTTCAGCATACTTGGGGAAATGTATAAACCAATTGAATCCAAAAAGCGCTGCGACAAGGCCATAAACCATTAGTAATAACGAAAAATAAAATAACCCTTTAGATAATGCTTTCATTCTAGCCTCCTTCTTTTAAGATAGGAAAATCTACCTTGACCTCGTAATCTATCTACCACATTTTGAACGAAGAAAATAAAAAAGTCAAGGATTTGTAGTCAAACTAGCTTCTAGGTAGGTTAGACGGTTAGGTTATTCTACGAATCCTCTCAGAAGTAACAAAACAAGCAATCGTTACCTACACTGCACATTCCGGGCTTATGTGCAGTTCCTGTCGGGTCGTCTTATCGGTAATGCCGTCTTAACTTGGAGATATACTTCAGCCCAAACGTTGCTGAGCTTCTTATAAAAACAAACTAGGACCCAAAACTTTTTGGGAGTGAGAAGACGTATAGGCTAGGACTGCAGACCGATGTGTAAGCTCACTCCACGGATGGGCACCTAACACCATAACCGTGGAAGCTATCATTAGCCCATCCTCTGATAGGATGGGGAGCAGGCGTACACTCTGTATCTGTCTGGTCCAGTCAACACTGGCACTAGTATTAGTCATATTTGCCAGCAAGCTCTGGATGTTCTATATGTTTGCAGTGATGTTTGGCCTTGCCTATGGCGGTATAATGACGCTGATGACAATTGTTCCGGCAGAGCTATTTGGTGTGAAATCTCTGGGCACAATAACAGGAACCCTCTGGCTTCTCGGTGTCACAGGAGATGCTGTGGGAGCAGAGCACCCTTGGGTAGAAGCATTTTTGACATGACTGGCAGTTATGGCTTGGCCTTCATTGTCAACACGATAATTGGTGCGCTGGCACTTATTCTCAGTCTTGTCTTGCTACGATGTAAGAACAGTCTTACTGAGCACCGCACTCGTCACTGACCTGTAAGTCTGAGGAGACTTGCTAGTCCCTAGAGCCAAGCACCACCATTGCCCAATCTTGTGTTTTGACTCCCGTGGACGTTACCTGTCACTTGCGCCAGATCTTCCCTATAGCTTGGACACGTTGCAGGACACCCCTGCTGATAAGACCCTGAGGTCGGAGAAGAAGGATGATTATGAGCAGGGCTCCGTATAGGATGTTAGTGTATTCAGCAATCTGACGAGGGACCCACTGAGGCAGACCCCACAGGATTGGGGCGGCAATGAGTGCCCCCCACATTGTGTAACGACCACCAACATACAGCATGGTCCAGATATAGAGGAGAAGCATGAAGCCGAAAGAGTCAGGATAGATGGTGCGCATGGTAAACGCAAAAAGGACCCCAGCGAGAGCACCTATTGCTGAGGAAAGGGTCAGGGCAAAGACGCTTGTCCATCTTACATTTACGCCCATAGTAGCACTCAGATTAGGATCGACGAGCATTGCCTCCAGAGCGCGCCCGATACGGGAGTGGTCAAGCCGGTAGACAAGAATCCCAACAATCAACACAATGCCATAGGATATCGGCAGTAGGTTGTTCACCTCCGGAATGTTCCAGAGACCTTTTGATCCACCCAGAAACCCTAGGTTTCTGATTACTGATTGAATTATAAAGATGAGAGCCATAGACGCCATAGCCGTGGCTATGCCTGTAGTCCGGGCAAACCCAAGAGCCGGTATGAAGCCGAATATCGCCCCGACTACCACGGCAGCAATGAGAGCAAGCCAGAACGGCCAACCCAGGTCTCGCACCACAAAGGCTGCGAAGTAACCACCAATGGCCATGCAGTAGATAGGGCCGTTATAGAGTTGCCCAGCGCGGAAGGGCATATACAGAGCCCACGTCAACAAAATGAGGGCGGCTACAAACTGGAGATAATAGACCATGTATAATGACATTACCTACGAGCTCCTCTAACCTATTATCAAGTGAGTTATACGCGCGCCCCGAACAGCCCTTGGGGCTTAATAATTATTACCATCATCATTGTACCGAAGACAAGAGCATCAGTCCATCTTCCCGGTAAATAGGCTGAAATCAGAGCCTCAGCTAAACCCATGAGTAAGGCGCAGATTAGTCCTCCCTTCAAATTACCCGAGCCAGCAAACAATATCAGTACCATTGCTTTGATTGCCAGGCTATCACCAAGAGCAGGAGAGGCTGAGCCCAGAGTCATCGCCATCAGCACCCCTGTTATGCCGGCGAGTATACCACCAATAGCGAAGCTGTAAATGCCTGTCTTGTTGAGCGGAATACCCAATAGACGTGCCGTTTCAAGGTTTTGAGCCATGGCTCTGAAGGCTAGTCCTTCTTTACGGCGGTATAGAAGATAAAGCAACCCAATCACGGCAGCGATGCTCCCCAGCAAGGTATATACGTGCCCCAGAGAGAAAGATATCATACCGAACCGCACCTGTGCCCCTCCTCCCACCAACATCGCGGGAAAGGCGATTGCCAGCCCGTGATTGAGGAAGTGAGACATTATGTCAGTTAGTATAATACCGATGCCCAGGGCAACTATGACAGCTTCAAGAAGGGCCTTACGTACGGCGAGCGGGCGAAAAATAGGCTCAGTGAGAGTGGTTAACAGGGTAGCAGTGACGATGCCTGCCGGTATTGCTATGGCTAGATTGTTGTTGGTCGCACCCAGTACCATCCACGATGCATACATGGACATGACTGTGATGTGAGTATAGGAGAAGTGAAATATTCCTCTGACCAGAAGTAGCAGGTTAATACCGACAACGATCAGGGCGTAGACACTGCCAATAGCCAGTCCATTTATCACTTGGGCAACGAAGACTTGCACTTCCATGAAGCATTCCTCCGCAACAGGTCACATGGTTACGCCAAGGTAAGCCTCACGTACTCGAGGATTGTTAGCTATATCTTGGGCTGAACCCTCAAGCACGACGTTACCAACTTCAAAGACATATACTCTATCAGCATACTGCAACGCCTTGCGTGCATTTTGTTCGGATAAGAGTATTGTCTGTCCTTCCTTCTTTAGTTCCTCCAATATATGGAAGAGTTCAGTGACCAGCAGTGGGGCAAGACCCAACGAAGGCTCATCCAGCACCAGTAGCTTAGGTGTCCCCATCAGCGCCCGCCCAATAGCTAGCATCTGCTGCTCTCCACCGCTCAAGGTTCCTGCCAGCTGATTCTTTCGTTTGTCTAGAATGGGGAAGCGCTTAAAAACCTGCTCGAACCGTTCAGTCAAATCACCTTTAATGTGATAAGCTCCCAACTGCAAATTCTCCATTACCGTCATCAACGGGAAGATCGCGCGTCCCTCGGGAACAACGGATATGCCGGAAGCTATGATGCTATCCGTTGATTTGTGGGTGATATTCTCTCCCTTGAACCACATGCTGCCATAGCCTGTGGGAACTAAGCCAATCAACGCTGCTATTAAGGTCGATTTCCCAGCCCCATTGGCCCCGATGAGGGATACAAACTCACCCTCTTTCACCTCCAAGTTGACGTTCCTGATGGCGTTGATATGCCCATAGGATACAGAGAGGTTCTCTACTTTCAGAATATTTTGCCTATTCTCTCCCAAGATAAGCCTCTAATACTTTAGGATCATTTTGCACCTGTGTAGGTATTCCTTCGGCAATCTTCTGGCCAAAGTTCAGGACGGTAACCCAGTCCGAGATTCCCATAACCAGACTAACATCGTGTGCTACCAGAATCACCGTTATCCCCATGGTATCCCGTATCTGCCTGATTATCCCGTCTACCCTTTCCGTTTCTCCTGGCCCCATCCCCGCCGTTGGTTCATCAAGCAGCAAGAGTTTCGGTTCCGTAGCCAAAGCACGTGCTATCTGCAGTAGCTGAGTCTCCACCCAGACTAACTCACTGCCCCACCGCTCGGCAGAATCTGCCAACCCAACGAATTCCAGAAGCTCCATGGCTCGCTGCTTCATCCTGCTTTCCTGAGCGGAGCGGGTAAATGGCAGGCGGAACCATGTTCCCAATACATCTACTCGGCTGCGAGAATGCATGCCTAGCATCACATTTTCTAGGCAGCTCAGCATGGGCATGATTATCGCCCTCTGAAAGGTGCGCCCTATTCCTAACTTGGTGATGGCGTGGGGACTAAGGTTGGTTATATCAGTGGAATCAAAGTATATCTTACCGTCCGTGGCCGGAAGTAAACCGGTAATAACGTTGAAAAAAGTTGTCTTGCCGGAGCCGTTGGGGCCAATGAGACCGTGGAGCTGTCCCTCTTCAACGGTAACATCTAGTTTCTCAAGTGCATGAACACCAGCAAAATACTTGCTTAATCCCGAACTTGAGAGTATGCTCATATTTCTGACGTTTCTGCCACCTCCTCTTCTTTAAGGTCAACTATGAAAGTCTCGGTGCATCAAACTATAGCACCGAACCCCTCGACAGGTACCTGTCACCCAGCCAGATGCTCTTTGCCAATTTCTGCCCCGCAGTTCCATACCTAGTCAACTCACTTGAGAGCCTGTCTCACAAACCGATTCTCCGAGCGTGGGCACAGTCACCTTCCAGCTTCAGAGGGTGGCTTTATGGGACAGGCTCTTGAAGCGTGTTTAAACTTTCGGTATTCTCTCCTCTCACTCTTCATGAGGCGGGAGAATACCACTCTCTACCAACTTTCTCGGTCTTTATGACCGGAGTTGGTGGACAAACCAAGCGTTAGGTGCCGCAGCGCCGCCGACTACTTCATGGTAACAGTACTAACCAGCTTGCACTCGTTGTTCTTTATCTGATACATGAACAAGGGATTCGTTTTCACGCCGTTCACCCAGCTCCATGTGCTGCCCTGCGCTCCATGTACATCCTTGGCATTCCACAGGAAGTCTCTTATCGCTAACCGCTCTTGGGCAAGCTTACTCGGGTCACCGGTTATTTTTAATGACTCAAAGGCCGCTTTCACGGCATAGACAGCCTCGTACTGACCCCATACTGCCATAGAGTAGGGGAACCCACCACTATGCTCCGCCTTGTAGGCGGCAACACAGGCCAGCCATCCGGGGTCAGTGCTAGCAAAGTTGTAGACATCCCACAGGTAAGTATCTTCCAGGAATCCCTTGCCTAACGAGAACATGTCCGCACCAGTCGCTCCAGCACCACAGCATATCCGCCTTCCTTCGGTCATGCCGCGCTGGTATAGCGCCTGACAAAGCCTCGGCTCTTCCTCCACATTGAGATGGCTGTAGTAGCCATCAGGCTTCAGCGCGATTGCCTTCACTGCCTGCGGCCCGAAGTCTATCTGGCCTACTGTGCATTCAATCTTGGCCAGGACTTTTACCCCCAGCTTTGCCAGCACCGGTTCTTGTGCCGCCATCTGCCTGATATGTGATGAAGCTTGGGGCGCATAGAATATCACGATTGTTTTGATGTCCGGATTAAGCTTGAGCCATTCCTGAGTACCTATTGCCGCATAGGCATCACTCTCCGGGTAAAGGCTGGCAACCCAGGGGGTAAACCTGGGCCGCGAATCTGTAGTAATTGAGCTCATGCACGCTACACCCGCTTTGATAGCCATGTCGCCGGATGAATCTATTGACACGTCATCCATTGGGCCGACTATCACCAGCGGGTTTGTTCCCAATACCTGAGTCATAGCTACGACTGCCTTGGCTGGGTCATAGGCAGTATCGTACCGGGTGATTTTGACTGGCTTCCCCTCAATACCACCAGCTTGGTTTATTTCCGTTACCGCCCGGTCCACACCCCAGGCCGCATCCAGACCAAATGCTGCCCCCGGCCCCGTCGTAATCGATATATTGGGAATAGACCATTCGCTTACCGATGGACCCCCCGCACAACCAAAGGCGCCAGTGCTGATAGGAGCAATAAGCAGAAGTGCTGCTAACACAACAAAAAGTACCTTCTTTGTTCCTTTCATTTTTCTACTCCCTCTTTAGATTCTGCATGTACAATCCTAACTAGCCTTCTGTTATCTTGCCTCACCTCCTTTCACCAAGCCATTATTGTCACGGTTTGGAACCGAGTATAGCACGACTATGGTTTCATTTCCAGACCCTCTCAAATACCCTGAGAAAATTCTTTCCCAGAATGAGTTCGATGTCTCCTTCCTTGTATCCTCGCTTGATAAGCTGCTCGGTAACCTTGGGAATGGCGGAATCATTTGGTAGCCCCTGCACAGGCCCAATATAGGGTAGTCTGGCTCTCTCATCTTCACTAAGGTATTTAATGAGGTAATCCGCAAAATCAAACCCTAGCCCGGCAGCCTGTATACCACCCACCTGCACAATATGCTCGAGGTTGTCCATGAGTTCATCAAAGGTAGCATCTTCACGTCCGCTGACCAGCATGGTGCAGGCATTGATGCCGATAACGCCACCATTGTCAGCGATTGCTTTTATCTGGTTATCCCAGAGTCCACGCGGATGGTCATACAATGCCCGGCAGTTGGAGTGAGAGGCAATCACGGGGGCATTTGTCTTCTCCAGTACATCCCAGAAGCTTGGCTCATTCAGGTGAGAAACGTCAATGACCACCCCCAGTCCGTTTGCCTCCTGAACGAGCCTGACACCGAAGTCACTCAGCCCGCCCACCTTACCGGTTTCCGTGGGCGAGAAAAAGGCGGGGTCAGCAGCGTAGTTCCTCAAACCGTGGGTCAGACCGAGTACCCTCAAACCGAGAAGATAGAATATCCGTAGAAGCTGAATATCCCGACCCAGCGGCTCTGACCCCTCCATACCCAAAATGAAGCCTATCTTCCCGCTTGCTTTCGCCTGTCTAATGTGGTCAGAGGTGCGGCAAAGCATTAGATGGGATGATTCATCAATCTCAGCATAAAGAGCGGCGATAAGGTCAAGTCCCCTTCGTAATGCTAGTTCAGGGATGTAGCTGATATCACTATAGATGGCTACTACCCGGATATCCACCCCTCCTTTTTTCATCCCCGGCAACCAGTCCTCTTCAATGACGTTCTTTCTACCGAGGGTGCGCTGTGGCAGCACATCATTAAGCAAGTCCGAGTGGGCGTCTATCACCAGGGAGCGCTCATGGAGTTCCACGGCTTTTATCTCCACCTTTCAAAAGATTGTCATTTTTATTTGCGTAGTTTTGCGGTTTCTGCCTCGTCTAGGACGTATTCTCCCTGAACCTGTCTAATAGCTACACCGTAGTCTTTCCTGGCACTATCTAAGCTGACATAGCCCCCGATTACATCCTTAAGCACGGCTTTGGCGTCTCTCTCAAAGGGGTTGCCCCAGCCACCACCACCACCACTGTGGATATGCCATTCATCACCCTTGAAGAGCTTGTAGCTAACAACCTTGCCGACCTTCTTCTCCTTGCTGGTTCCTGGGTTGATTATGCCAATGTTCGGCAGACCGTACTTGCCACCAAAAAGTCCCCAGGCTGGGAACTTGGTCTGCTCCACAATCCACACGAGGTTCAGGCCGATGTCAGTTCTGTAGATTTTGTTGACCCCCAGACCGCCGCGGAACTTTCCAGCCCCACATGAGTCCTGTCTCAACTCATATTTCTGAACAAGCACCGGATATCTCTCCTCAATTACCTCAACGGGAACATTGTGAGACTCGCCGAGGCTGAACATGATCACAGCATTCTCGCCATCGCAGTCGAAACCGGCACCCTGTCCACAACACTCATCGGCACCGCTGGCAAAGAAAATCCCGTCCTCTGGGTGAATTCCTGACCACAGACTGGCACACAGATCACCGCCGGAGCGGGCAACAACCCTTTCTGGTGCCGCCTCAGCCAGTGCCTTGAAAGCCAACTCACCGAGAACGTCGCCGGCCCAACCATACAGGAAGACGGGAGCCGGCGGTTTGGGATTGAACATAGAGCCCTCAGGAGCCACGACCTTAAGGGCTCTGAAGCACCCCTCGTTAGCTGGATAGAGGGGAGTGGTAAGCATCTTCACAACCAACCTGGCAAAGGAAACAGTTGTTGGGTAGGGACAGTTCACCGGCCCCACCTGCTGAGGTGCCGAACCGGTAGTGTCCCAGGTCATTTCGTCCCCTTTGACCTTCACTGTCAACTTTACTTTGACCGGCTCATCGGTAATCCCATTGTCGTCCAGAGCGCCCTCAGCAGTCCATTCCCCATCGGGCATTTCGGCAATGGCTTTTCTGGTAATCTCCTCGCCATGGTCAAAGAATCCCTTTATGGCGGCCTCCACTGTTTCTTTGCCGTATTTGTTTACCAGTTCAACTACCTTCTTAGCTCCGGTATTGGCGCAAGCAATCTGCCCGTTCAGGTCTCCCACAATTCCATCCGGGACCCTTGAGTTGGCACGAAGGATTTCAACAAGTTCGTTATCAATCTTGCCCTTCTTGCATATCTTGACAGCGTATAATTGCAGACCTTCCTGCCATATATCGGTGGTATTCACGCCGTATATGTCTATAGCACCGATGTCCATCCAGTGAGCCTTGGCTGCTGCGTAGCCAAAGATCTCGTTGCCAACAAATATCGGTTTGATGACCGTGGCATCCTGGGAATGGGCCCCCGTCCAGTAAGGATACGTGGTCAGAATAACATCCCCGTCCTCAAGATTGTCTTCACCCAAATAATTTACCACGTTTCGAATAGCAAAGGTCAGTGTCCCCATGAAGACAGGCAGGGCCGGAGCCTCAGCTAGAAGCTCAGCCTTCCGGTTATAAAGACCAATAGAGAAGTCAACCATCTCATAAATCACTGGGTTGAATGATGCCCTTATTAGGACACTCTTCATCTGTCTAGCTGTAGACAGGAAGTAGTTTCTGATTACCTCAACAGTAATCGGGTCTAGTTCTTTTGTTCTCTTCATCTTAAGTCTCCTTCTGTCCTCGCAATAATCAGGCTCAGGCCTATTTCCTCGTGATAACCAAGTTGCCAATCCGGTCAACTTCGCACTGATGGCCCACCTCGACAACAGTGACTGTCGTCGGCTCTTCAATCAGTGCCGGCCCCATCACAACATTATTGGCCAGCAGCCTCGACCTTTCATATACCTTGAAATCTATCCACTCCTTCTGGATGAAGCTGAATACCTTCCGCTCAGCCTTGAGTGCAGCGTCGGCCTTCTTCGTACCTGTCTTGATCTCTTTTATCGTGGGCTTGGGTATCTCCCCAATGGCCATTATCCTCAGGTTAACGATTTCCGCTGGCTGCTTCAGGGTATACCCGTAAACATCATTATACACCCGGTTGAACTCCTGATAGAGCCTCTCTTTGCCGCCTTGGTTCAAAGCGAAACTCAACGGCACTGACACTGTGTGCTCCTGGCCAGCATATCTCATATCCAGAGACTTGAATACCTTTCGCCTTTCCTTAGCTATCCCTTCTGTGCCCAGGACATCCATGCCTTTCTTCAGAAGGGCATCAAATCTGTTGTTAAGCTCATCAATTGGGACGGCATCCAGCTTCCGCATCAGAGTGGAGACAAAATCGTGCCGTATGTCAACCATGAGCATGCCCCAAGCTGAGAAATTGGCGGGACCAATAGGGATAATGGCTCGCGGAATGTCCAGTTCGTCCATCAGGAAGGGGCCAAAAATCGCACCACCACCACCAAAGCACAGCAGACTGAACTCCCTAGGGTCGTCTCCTTTCTGTGCTGCGATGTCCTTTATTGCCTCAACCATGTTGCTCAATACTATCCGCAGCATGCCGCTTGAACCGGTGTAAAGATCCATGTTTAAGGGCGCGCACACCTTGGTCTTGATGCCCTCTTTTGCCAGCTCCACGTTCAGTTTCATCTCTCCGCCCAGGAAGTAATTCGGGTCAATATAGTTATTAGCGACAGCGGCATCAGTAACGGTAGGTTCAGTACCACCTTGGCCATAGCAAATTGGGCCCGGGCTGGCCCCGGCACTCTGCGGCCCCACATGTAATGCTCCGGCAACATCAATCCAGGCAATGCTACCGCCACCAGCACCAATGCTTCGTATATCCAGGTTTGGAATCAGGATGGAATACCCAGAAATGTTGGTCTCCTGCTCAGTCCGGGCATGACCATCCTTGATCATGCAGACGTCAAAACTTGTTCCACCTACATCCATGGTAATCAGGTTGGGGTAGCCAAAGTTATTGGCAATAAATAGCCCCCCGACAGCACCACCTGCAGGGCCGGAAAGTAGCGTGTTGATAGGGCTTCCTTTGGCCACCTCACCGGTCATGCCACCACCGTCTGACCTGGTCAGTATGACTTGACCGGCAAAGCCTCTGCGGGACAATTCTTTTTCTAGGTCACCAATCCACGTCTCGACCACTGGCGCCAGATAAGCGTTAAGTATGGTGGTCATGCTTCTTTCATATTCCCGGTGCTCATTCACCACCTCGGAGGAAATCGCCACCGACACTTCCGGGTACTCTTCAAGGATGAGTTCCTTCACCTTTCTTTCGTGGACGGGGTTCTTATAGGCGTGAAGGAGACAAACGGCCACTGCCTTCACCTGTTTTTGCTTCAACTTTCTGGCTACCTGGCGCACATCATCAGTATCTAGCTCAACCTCCACTTCGCCACGGGCATTTAGCCTCTCGGTTACCTCAAACCTGAGCTCTCTGGGAAGGATCTGGGGTGGTTTATGATACTTGGGGTTGTACATCTCGACTCTATTGTATCTGGCAATCTCTGGCACATCCCGAAATCCCGTGGTGGTAACGTAGGCCGTCAGAACGCCTTTCCGTTGCAGAAGAGTATTGATTGCTGTCGTAGAACCGTGAACGAAGAATGTCTTAACATTCGCCAGATCCAGTTTCACCTTTTCAATGGCATTGAGCACCCCTAAGAGGGTGTTCTCGGGTGTGGTTGGCACCTTGTCCATTTTCAAGGTTCCTGTGTCCTCATCCAAGACTACGATGTCCGTAAAGGTACCTCCAGTGTCTATGGAAAATCTCAGACCGGATGTTTTTTCCACTTTTTGCCTCCTTTGGCCTGCACTTCTCTTCTACCTGGTTATCCGATAAAAAGCAAAATGTTAGGGAATGCCCATTTCAGTCTCTGGTCACCAGTATCGCCTTCTCAACCTATAAGGACTCACTAAACTTAGTGCCGATATTATAAACTGCATTTCCAACACTCTCGTATGCCAGCTCTGTGGGCGTTTTACCTGTTCTCCTTGCTTCATGCAGGAGCTTTCTTAAGTTGTCTTTGCATACTAGCTCTATCCTTGGCTTTATCTTTTCGAAGGACGCCTCTTTTTCAAACACATGTTCTGCCCAGCCCGCAATAACGCCACCAGTATTACATGCCCAATCAATAATAAAGAGAATACCCGCATCTGCAAGTTTCTTAGCTAGTTCTATTTCGCCTTCCTTGCTGGTTGCCTTTAGTTGGTTATTGGCTGCGCCGACTATTATATTGAACTTAAAATCCCTAATCCTCTCTTCTGTTATTATGCCTCCCATCGCGCATGGAGAGAATATATCGGCATCGACTGAATATATGTCCTCAGGCTCTACATATTTGACTGAATCTATCCCCCACTTGCCTTGCAACTTGCGTACCAACGGCAGATTTACTTCAGCGACTGTGAGCTTAGCTCCATCCTTTAACAAGCGCTCTGCTAATGGGAAGCCAACCGCCCCTAGTCCCTGCACTGCTATTTTTTTATCAGCAAGACTGCTGCCATAAACGAAGTCGCATACTTCGTTCATGGCAAGGTAAATCCCATAGGCGGTTGGGATGCCTGAGGGTCCCATAAAAGTTTCTGCACCACAACCAATGTTCCTCGTGAACTTTTCTCTTAAGACGTCAGCAAATTCAGGACTGAACCCCATATCTGGACCAGTAAACGACCTTGTCCTGTCAATTGTATAGGCAAGGAACCCGAGGGACTCATCATCGTCTAATTTTATATCGTTACATTGCACTACTATCTTAGACCCACCGTAGGGAATGTTACCTATTGCGTTTTTATAGGACATAGCTCTGGCCAGGTTTAGGCCATCTATTAGAACATCTATCTCTGGCTCACCTAATTCGTGCCTCCGTATACCGCCACTGCGTAAAGCGTGCTTTTTATTTCCTATTCCTAAAGTATTGACATGCTTACAATACATCACCCTGATATTCTTTTTACGATTGTAGTAGAACTCGATGCCATGGTGTTTGCCTTCCTTCAGAAGCTGCTCAATCCTCTCAAGATAGTCTTTCAGGCCTAGGGCACTGAAATTAGCAAGTAGTGCTCTAGTGCCTATAGCCCTATAATCAGAAGTAAGAATATCCTCGGAAGTGAAATCAACCATATACCTATTCCACTTGATGGATTCATCCCACTCCTTCATACTTCTTAATAGAAACGCGTTATCCGCTTTATTCCGGAAGATTTCTAACGTGGTTAATCCCACGCTTTCCATCACATTGAATACGCTCTCCACTTTTGCTTCGATTCGAATAGTACCCCCTACGATTTAACGAGGCCGTTTAATTTTTCAAAAACCCTATTTTTAGCTTCAAATTTTGCGTTTTTCAGCCTCCTTTTCCTTCCTTCACCCCCAAGGATATCAGATTTGCGCAGCAATTGTTGCTGTCCCGCCGCATATAAACCCTCAAGGCTGGTCTTAAGGTCCCAGTCAATCACCAGTCCACCGCCAGAACAAAATCCTCCCTCTCGCCACTGGTGCGGTCCAAATGACGCCCACGAGGGCATAAAGGCATATCGTTCAGGAGGCATAACATTTACCTGAAGCATATCCTTGTCGGGGTCAAACCCGGCCTTTGTGTACGTGTTATATAGTATCCGGGTCTTGCCTTCATTACCTATCATAAGACCCCATATCGCCCTTCGCTCGTGCGCCGGCACGCTGGGCAAATCGGTATAAAGTGGAGAGCCTCTGGATTTATCAATAGACTACGGGGCTTTCTAACAATCTTTTTATTCATCGAGGTTACCATAGTAGGGCGCTATGATAATAGTGCTAATAGCCATAGCCTGTCAAACCCCTACCCGAGCAATATTTACAACTACACAGACTGAGGCGAAATTAAAGACATTGGCTCCCCGAAAGCTAGATTTTTCTCTTTGCTAGACTAGGAATTCCTAGGCTACCCTAGAGAATTCTAATTTTGCCCCAAAATTTTTAGTCTCCAGATAGGGCTTAGCTAGAGAAAATTGAGTGAGGAATTTCTCAATATTAGCCACGACACACATGAACGAGGGGCTTCCTTCCCACAAGATTGGTAGGAAACGGGTCTTCTTGAAAGAAGACCTTATTCGATGGATAAAGGAGCACTGACCAACGTCTGCTGCCTTCAGAGGAAAAGGGACAGCGGGTGGGAGGTTGGTACACAATCCTTCCCCTTGATAAGGGGAGGCATTAAAAACCGCGTTCAAAAAGCCGGGAAGGGGGCTAGATTTTGATTACAGGGCTTCTCTCGCTGAAAGAGAAGCTCCATGCTTCCACGGGAGGGGGAGGTAAAGTATTTAAACCAGTTGGGAGAAAAGGTAAAACCCCTAGTACCTCAGTTTCCCCTGGCAGAGCCCGCCGGCCAATTACTGGTAACTAGCCGGTTTGGGATGGATCGCAAACAAATGTATTATTCCTCCAACACCATCTTAATAGCCCCTTTGGGGCATACTGAAGCGCAGAGACCACATCCCTTGCAAAACTCGTAGTCTATCTCTATGGCATTCGTCTTCCCATTTCTGGTTATACATAAGTCAGGGCAAAAGAAGCGGCAGAGGTCACAGCTTTCACACCGGATGTTCCCCAGACAACGCTTCGTCTCCTCTATTGCTGTCCTCTCCTCAAAACCCAGTTTCACCAATGAGCTTCCTGCTAGTCGCTGTGGTATAGCCAAACTTTTTTCAGGATACCGTCTTATTCTATTTATCTGGCAGTCCTTAGTTTTCATGATTACCTTTGCTCTGTGCCTGATAAATAGGCATTTACTGACTTAGCTACTTTTTTGCCACTTGCCATTGCTTTCACCACTGTCGTTGGTCCATTTACAGCATCCCCGGCGGCAAATACACCTTCTATACTGCTCAAGCCACTATCATCAACGATAAAGGTATTCTTAGACGAAAAATTAAACGGTAACCGCTGCTGATCCCATGAAAGATCAGGTTGCTGACCTATGGCTGAAATAACTGAGGTAGCACCTATTACAAACTCAGAGCCACTTACTGAGACAGGCTTCCTTTGCCCTGACCTATCAGGTTCCCCGAGCTCGGTTCTTACACATTTAAGCCCACGAATTTCGCCGTCTTCCTTAATAATTCTGACAGGCATGGTTGAGTATATTATCTTAACCCCCTCTGCTTGGGCTTCTTTTAATTCATCCCTATCGGCAGCTATTTCTTCACAGCTCAGAACATCAACTATGGTGACCTTTTTTGCCCCGCAACGTAGAGCTGAGCGGGCTGAGTCAATCCCCGCATTTCCTGCACCGATAACAACTGTCTCATCTCCAAGGTCCACCTGCTCGCCGTTGGCATATCTTCTTAGAAAGGTGAGGCAATCCATATACCTCATGGTGCGTCTGCCATTTTTTAGCCTCAACTTTAAGCTCTCGTGAGTCCCTATGGCCATAATGATGACATCGGCTCCACCTTTTCTGATATCAGATAAACTCACATCAATACCGAACTTAACATTGGTCTTTATTACAACACCCATCTCCAAGATATATTTAATGTCCTGGTTTAGTATATTTCTAGGTAGCCTAAAGGGTGGTATTACCCAGCGGAGCATACCGCCAGGCTCAGGGAAGGCTTCAATGACCTCCACATAGTAGCCCATTCTTAAAAGGTCATAGGCGGCGGCTAACCCTGCTGGCCCTGACCCAACTATTGACACTTTCCCTCCTTTCTTCTGACTGGCTTCGGCAGGAGGTTGCTCCCCCACATCGAAATTTACGATGAATCGTTTTAGGGCCTTTACGGAAACAGGGTCGTCAATTAAACTCCTTGTACATTCTGCTTCACACGGGTGATTACAAACATAGGCAGTGACCGAAGGCAAGGCATTGGTTTCCCTGATTAACTCCATTGCTTCCCTATATCTATTACTAGCAACTAGATTTATGAACCCCCTGACATCCTGATGGATAGGACATGCTGACTGACATGCAGGCATGGCAAAAACCTTATCCACATTTATGGATGGGGCAGTTTTTACCTCTTTGTAGATACGGCCGCGCAGGCTCTCTGCCTCCAGTCTCATCTCAGGGATCACCTCTGCCGGGCACCCTCTAAAACATGCGGCACAGGCAGTGCACTTTTCCCTATCTACTACCGGTATTTTTGTTCTTCCCTCTACCGCCATAGCGTTATCCTATAGATGCCCTCTTTCTACCCAGCTTAAAGCCGAGTTCAACTGCCCTCAGATTCAAGGCTTGGAGTTCAGTTGGAACATTACTCTTTATTGCAGAAATGAGGGCATCCCGACTGACTATTTTGGTCATTTTTACCGCAGCACCTAAGATGATGATGTTTGCCACCTGTTTATTGTCAAGCTCTGTGACCGCTGTTCTAGTAGCCGGAATACCTACCTGTTTTAAATGACTAATCTCGGTAATAGAGACCAAATGCTGGTCATAAATGACGATTCCATTTTCCCTGTTGACGTCTGTAATATACTCATCGTAGGCTCTCTGAGACATTGCAATTAAGATATCGGCTTTAATTACATAGGGGAAGCTTATCGGCTTATCCGATATTATGACTTCAGACCGACAGGCTCCACCTCTGGCTGCCGCTCCATAAGAGTTTGAGCCTGTAACCCACTTGTCGTCATTGACGCCGGCGTAGCCAAGTATGGTTCCGGCTAGAATAATACCCTGCCCGCCAAAACCACATAGTCTAACCTGCCTGCTAGTTACCGCCATCAGAAAATTCTCCAGTTACTATCTTCTCCTCCAGTTCTTCTGGTGATAGCCCTTTAGCCTCCTCCTTGGTGATGCATGTATCCATCAGGAACTTAAGCATATCTGTAGGACTATCAAGCTGGTTTCGTCTGCCAAATTGGGTGGGACAGGGTGACAGAGCTTCGATGAAACAGAACCCCTGAGTTCGCAGCGCCTTCTTGATACTGGCTATTAGTGCCAGGGGCTGGGTTACCGAATATCTGGCCACATAGGTGGCACCGGCGGCAGCCACAAGCTTACACAGATCAAAGGGACGATATGGATTCCCTTGACCTGTTGTCTGGGTAAAGGCACCTTGTGGTGTGGTAGAGCAGGCTTGACCTCCAGTCATCCCATAAATCATGTTGTTGGCACATATGATGGTAAGGTCTATATTTCTACGTGCAGCATGAATAAGATGGTTCCCCCCAATATCCACCAGGTCACCATCCCCGCTGATGACCAATACCTGTAATTTGGGATTAAACATCTTGGCACCAGTGGCACAGGGAATAGCTCTGCCATGCGGGGTGTGGATGGTATCAGCATTAAAATTGGGGCTCGGTATCCAGCCAGCACAGCCTATACCTGAGACAAATAGCATGTCATCAATGTCTACTCCAAGTTCATCAATTGCTCTTAAGATGAGCCCCATCAAAATCCCATGACCACAGCCGGGGCAGAAGGGTGTTATTAACCTTGGCCGTAAATATTGTTCCAGATCCCTGGCCATTACAATAGCCTCCTCAACTGCTCCACAATAGTACCGGGGTATATGACTTCTCCATTCGTTTGAGAATACGATATTACCTGGCAAGAGGCATATTTCATTACTTCCCCAGCAACCTGCCCTTTGTTCATTTCGGGAACAAATATCGCTTTAGCTTTTGTCCCAATATCCCTTATTAGCCCATCGGCAAAGGGCCACAGGATCTTGAGCCTGAGCATTCCAATTTTCTTCCCTTCCGCTCGCAACTTCTCAATAGCAAATAGCGAACTTCTCGCTGTAAAACCATAACCAATGACAATTACGTCAGCATCTTCCATATAGTAACTATCGTAGTCAATGATTCTTTCCCTATTATTCATTATTTTCTTATCTAATCTTGAAACCAGCTTGGCTTGAACCAGAGGGTCGTCCGTTTTCCTGAGACCATAATCGTTGTGCGTTGAGCCGGTCACCAGTAGCTTATCCCCGTCACCAAAAGCGGGCATAGGCGGAACGCCATCCTCCTCCTCGGTACCAAAAGGAGCTGCACCTGATTTTTTCTTCCTGTTAAATATCCCAATGTCTTCTGATATATTTATTCTCTCTCGCAGATGACCAATTGCCTCTTCAGCAAGCAGCAGAACAGGAACTCTGTATTTTTCAGCAAGATTAAACGCCTTAATCGTCTGGTCATACGCTTCCTGCACAGACCAAGGGCAAATAGCAATAATTTGATAATCCCCATGTGACCCCCACTTAGCCTGCATTATATCCCCGCTCCCCACCCGGGAAGCCTGCCCTGTGCTAGGACCTGCCCGTTGAACATCTACGATTACGATTGGCGTTTCCGTCATCGCAGCATAGCCAATTCCCTCCTGCATCAAGCTAAAACCAGGTCCTGAGGTGGCAGTCATGGCTTTTGCCCCAGCCCAAGATGCCCCAACAAGTGAACAGACGGAGGCAATCTCGTCCTCCATCTGCATAAATACACCGCCGGTATCTCTAAATCTTACGGAGATTCTCTTCATGATTTCGGTGGCTGGAGTAATAGGATAGCCAGCAAAATAGCCAACTCGTGCTGCAATTGCGCCCTCAGCCATTGCATCAGCGCCAGAAAAATAATAACTTCCCGCAGGAAGTATGCTTTTCATCCTTTTCCATCCCATAAGCAACCTCCAAATCAACAAATTGGGAGACCAAATACTGGAGTCCTTCAGTTTCGGACAAATCGACCCACCTAAATATTAGTCCCCTATCATTTTTTGCGAGATCAACGTACACCTACCTTCGCCTAGTAACAGCCCGCTCACTAAGAGTCCCTGCCGAATAAAGGTCATCTCCCTCTCGGTCACCGAATTCCTCCTCTCTCACGGTCTAGTGCCCAACTTGGTGCCTCACCCGGATGCACTCCTCCTGCCACCCCCCTTCAACCAAGTCAATTATCTGTTCTTTACTTAGCTCAGTCAACCCTAGAGCTTTCAAGCCAGAACCGCTCGTGCGGTAATCTTCTTGGTTCATCGCCCCAGCAATCTCAATAAAAGCGTCTATTAGTGGTGTAGCCACGCCTAATTTCCTCCCGAGTTCTGACATGGGTACTAACCCATAGGGTACATCTTCGGTAACATACCTACTCTTGATGGCTGCACCTATATGGTCAATAGGCCTAGGTTTAACCAGACAATCTATATAGGCACAAAGGGTCTTATATGTCATGGTTGGTTTGGCACCTAAAGCCTCGACCATCGACATAATCTCATTATTTAATACCTCCACAACCCTTAGCACGGATGGGGCCGGACTGAGTCCCTCGCGATACAGATAGAAATCATTAAACATACTCGTCGGGTAGCAATTTTCGTATCGCCCTGACGAAAGCTCTTACGATTCCCTCCTTGTTGGGGGCTTTCGGATCAGCAACAATGGCAGCCTTGGCTCCACCCAAAAAGATATCAACCAGCGCCCATTTCCAGGTCATGTTTCTGGCTAACTTCGTGTCGTAGACAACTAGTACTTTTTCGGGGCCCCATTCATCCATATAATCAAAAACTGGCATTGCAGCCTAGGCTAGTAGCTCTAGCTCAAAGCTCCTCAGCTACCCACTCGATATCCAGTTCCTGCAACTTCTCTCTTCTTGGTATTCCTCTCTCATCCCAGCCCATCATCCCGAAATAAGTCTTCTTGGCTTTTTCAAACTCTTTCTTATCAAGCTTGAAACCTTTAAGCGGACCCCTAGCCAAGGACTGGTGAAACCTCTCGGGTAAGCGGTCATCCTGAGCGGTAAAGCCCTCCCGAATATTAAAGGCACGCATCATGTTCATGCATCGCTCCCCCGCTTTCATCAACTCCCAGAGCGTCGTATCCCAACCAGTGACTGCTCTTACTATCTCCGTTATCCGATGTTGTTGATACCCAAATGCACAAAAGAGACACATGACCAGACAATCGACAACACTTGCCCACAGTGTAGCGTACATATATTGCCTGACCCTAGCTGGGCTGCTGAATTCTTCACGTGGTAGCGGGTCTAATAGCCCCAAAGGCTTGTATTGATCAACGCCGGGTCCCAGCGTCTCCATTGCTTGGGGGAAGTACAAATTACACACGTGGTCGGCACCGCCAGGATATAAGGCATAGCCCAAACCGGTGATTGGCTTGAAATGAGGTGTGTGCATCGGGATCTCAAGCCCTTTAACATGCATCGCGTACTCTTCGGCGCCTTTGCCGATTTTCTGAGCAGCTGCCCTGCTTCCCTCAGCTAGAACATCTCCAAAGCCTTCGCGGTTGCAAATCATCTCTACCGCTTTCAACATGGCTTCAGCATCGCCAAAGTCTAGTCTGAGCCCGGTGTCACCTTCCGTCAGTAGACCTCTCTGGAAACATTCCATGGCAAAGGCTATGGTTGACCCGCAAGATATAGTATCTATGCCATAGGCACTACATAACTCATTTGCCTTAGCAATAGCCCCCAGGTCGCTAACGCCACAGAACGAGCCCAAAGAAACTACGGTTTCAAACTCAGGACCGTGGTAGTACTTATCGCTGACATTGTAAGGCTCCCCTACCGCCACCACATGCTTACAGCGGACGGGGCAGGCGTAACATGTATCCCGTCCTGATTCAATGGTGTTCATGTAGGCTTTAGCTTCTATCTTACCTGCCCCGGCAAAGACACCCTCCTGAAAGTTGTGAGTGGGCAGCCCCCCAGCTCGACTGTATGCTGCTATTCCGCCAAGAGTTCCTACTTCATGAAACTCGCTAACAAATGGATGTCTAGTTACAATATCACGAAACCACTTTGCCATAGTGCTTATTGCTTCCGGATTCGCTATAGCCGGTGGATTATGTCCCCGAACTGCGATCCCCTTCAGATTTTTTGCTCCCATTATTGCCCCCAGCCCACCCCTGCCTCCAAAGTGGCGAAGGTCATTTACAATGCAGGCAAAGCGAACCAGCCTCTCACCTCCAAGACCTATTAAGGCAGTACGGACTCCCGTATCACCCAGTTCTTCCCTTATTAGCTCTTGAGCTTCACCCGTAGACTTACCCCACAGGTGGGTAGCATCCTTTATCTCTACCTTGCCATCTTGAATCCACAGGTATACAGGCTTCTCTGCTTTACCCTCTATAATGATAACATCATATCCAGCATGTTTTAGTTCAGCTCCCCAGTAACCACCAACCTCGGTAGAACATAAGGCATTGGTGAGCGGGGATTTTGCCCCTATAGCATTTCTACCGCTTCCACCTAATGGAGCTCCAGTTACAACACCAGCGGCAAATATCAGTTTGTTTTGAGGACTAAAGGGGTCTACCCCCGACCCTTGTTCACTCAAGAGATAGTAACTTATTAAGCCCTTGCCTCCCAGATACTGCCGATAGAACTTCTCCTTGGGCTCCTGCACCGAAGTATTTCTCTGGCTAAGATTGACCCGCAAAATTTTCCCATTGTATCCGTATGGCATTCCTTTCCTCCTTTCAATCTCAAAAAGCTGG